>Ga0181369_1000135_pt1 | contig 20721 bp, 36 predicted proteins | sample LowvirmetaG_8_FD_130088 | JGI IMG/M metagenome (GOLD analysis project Ga0181369, IMG submission 130088) | Marine viral communities from the Subarctic Pacific Ocean - Lowphox_04 viral metaG | ecosystem: Environmental > Aquatic > Marine > Oceanic | place: Subarctic Pacific Ocean | collected... | reverse complement strand
CTGTTGCTGTTGTCATCATAATGTGGGTTCGCCCTGTTTTACCAGGGCTTCCCCTGATAAATTAACCTCCTATTGTTTGTAATTCTCGTATCGACTGACTGAGTGCTAAAGCCTTTTTATGTGCTTTATAAGATAGTGAGTCTTTACCCTTCTTTTTCAATCGCCTTGTATAGCGAAATGCTTCTCTTTGATCTCTCTTGAGTTGCTCGAGTGTAATCATAATTAATCTCCATGATTGAGTTAAAAATTACATAACGAAGAAGTTTATACCATAGGCTATTTCTCCTTTTTCTTTGTTGTTGTTTTCTTAGCAGCTGGCTTTTTAAATGCCTTAACTACTAAGCCCGGAAAAGCTTCATCTACTAAAGCTTTTGTAATGCCTTTTAATTTTCTGTCTTTGGCTTCAATTAAAAGATCTGATTCGGTTGGGTGCATACTTTCTAATGCTCTAATAAAGATACTTTCTCTTTTAGCAGGCTGCGCTTGGTTCGCGATTGGACCTTTGAAAAAGTATTTAAATTGTTTGTGAACTCTAAATAAAGAAGATGGTGAATGTCCTTCTGGGGCATCATCTCTTTCGTAAGGTGGAGCACCTTCTGGTAATACTGATACTACGTCAGCATCGAAGTTAATTCTAAGAATATCTCTTAGAGCTGGATGAGAATTAGTTCTTAGGATCTCAACCTTTTCCTGTTTTGTTTTTGCCTGTTGTACTAATTCTAATACTTCAGGAACTAATTTTTTAGCCATTGTAAAATTCCTCTACACATTCAATCAATTGATTGCATCGTTTATTAATTAAGTAAGTCAATACCTTCATGCGTGCTGCTGGTTTTGTCTCGTTAAAAGTATTTATAATGTTATTTTGGATAGGTTCTGGTATATAATCAAAATCAATTAATGTTTGATTTCTTTGAAAATTACGATAAACCTCATCCCCCATTAATTCTCTTAAGTCATCTATATTATTTATCCATTCGTCGACCCTAGTTTGTCTTAATTGGTTCTGATGTGCTTCAGATATAAACGTATCATCTGGTGATAAGACATTGGGTATACCATCGCCTGAGTCGCCACGCATAATATGATTCCACTTATATGTAATAGGGTGCGGATCCTGAACTAACTTCTTTTGTATTGGGCTAAATTGTTTTACATTATTAAATTTGTGTAATTGTATAAAGTCTTTATCTGAAGATATAATCATAACTGGTTCATGCTGACCAAACTCTTGGGTTTGCATTGTAAGTGTAGCAATAATATCATCTGCCTCGGTATTATCTAAATGTAATACCTTCCACGGTAAATTCTCTTTTATCTCTTCTCTGACTTCGTTTAAAGATGTAAAGATATTGTTCCAATCTAAATCAGATGCAGACCTATTCTTTTTACGTGCTGCTTTATATTCTGGAAAGAATTCTTTTCTCCAGGTATTAAATCCATCACAGGCTAATACCATTTGACCATATTCATCTCTATACTTTTTATTATACATACGTAAAGAATTTAGAATCATATGTCTAATTAGATCTTTATCATCTATCTTTTGTACTATTATATTGCTAAGTGCAATCTGTGAATAATCTACTATAATCATTAATCTATCCTTTCACCTTTTCCCCAATCAATAACAACAGGGAAGCGGGGAACTCCATCTGGTGTTAGGTCAAAATATCTACACGTGACCCATTGTGCTTGTTCTGGATTATTTAATAAGTTTTCTAATGTTTCAAAGTTACCTCTTACTCCACTTCTAAATGTTAAATCTCCATTTGTTAGAACAAAGTGCTTAGCATAACCTTTCCAGTTACCATCACCTTCTAATACTTCTACTACTTCGAATTCTTCTGTAATAAATTCTTTTCTTTTTAAAAGATTTTTAGATCTTTTGTTTTCATATGTTGTATTATTTCTAACCATTTGTCCTTCATAACCAGCTTCAGTGTAAGCAGAATATAAAGCATCTAATTGATCTTGTGTACGAGCTTCAGTAGTTTCTACAGGTTTACATGAATCACCACCAATCATAATGTGGACATAGGATATTCTTTCTAAAAAATTCCATTCTTTAAAACTAGGATCGTAAACATCGTATACATGATATTGAACTAATTCTTCGCATTCCATTCTTTCTTCTTCAGATGGTTTTACCTTTCTAACCAAAGAAGTAATTTTATTAAAGTCTGATTTAAGTTCGTGGTTATATAGTTCACCATCTAATATCATACCTGGTTGTTCTTTAAAGAAAGGTTTTAATTCATTAAATATATGATCGCAGGTTGTTATTTCTTTTCCTGCTCTAGTAAACAAACCATCTTTTCTAGCAATACATCTAATACCATCTAACTTAGGTTGTGACCAACCAGAATCCTGTGGACGTTTGGTATAGTCTTGTGCTAACATTGGTTTAAATTTATCGTAAGTATCTACTTCTGATATTAAAAGAAAGTATTCGCCATCTAGATTAATTTGCCATTTAGCTTCAGCTTCTTTTTGTGCTTGTTCATCTGCAGTAGTAGCATTAGATCTACCTACGTTTTTAGCTTCTGAACTATTTAATCCACTCTGAACTAATTTGCCACCCTGTATTCCAGAGATAGTAAATGTTCCTGGATTCATACCGGTTTGCCAACCCATAGTCCATTCACGTATTTTTCCTTTAGAATCCCTTTTGTAAAGTGTGGGTAACTTATGTATCTGTATCATCCTTATCATCCTCATCATTTATATTAATATCAAAATCCGGTTCGAATGTTATATCAAACTCGGGTTCAAAACTTACTTCAAATTCTGCTTCTGGCATCTGGGACATTTGCTTTACTTTAATATAAAGCTTATCCATACTTTTTTGTAATGCGTGGGGTATTTCTATGTGTCTTAATAACATTGCATTAATAAGATTTGTAATTACATACATGTCTCGCGATGCTTGATGTTCTTCACTATAGAAGTCTGCATCAACAAAGTATTCTGATTGATTAAATATTTCTTCTATAATAACATCGCACAAATGTCTAGCCATACCATTGCAATCTTCTGATGCAAGGTTAATCATTTCTAGTGCTTCTTTTTTGGATATTTCCTCGGGTGTGGGAAATTTAATGATATTATCTTTTTTCATATGGTCTATTATACCATAGTTGGGACTGAATGTAAACCCCTTATTTCAATATTTTTACTGAATTAGATCCTAATCTTATATTAATTATACCGTTATAATAATCATCTTTTAACAGTACTTCGTTATCAAATTGTAACTTAGCTTCCATATATGCTAGTTCACCTTTCATAGTACCAATATAAAGTATTTCTCTATGGAACTTATCTAGTCCTATTTTCTCTATATCTTCTACTAAGTTTTTAGAAGAACCACAATACTTACGCCAATCAGATTCGACGATCTTACGTCTTTTTCTCTTTTGACCTTTTAGTGGCGGTAATGTTTTCTTACTCCAAAAGAATTTCTTACCTATGTATTTCATATCATTTTCAGTATTAGTTATCTGATAAATGAATCCATACATCTTCTCGGGTGAGAAGTCTTCTGGTGGTACAAACGTTTTTCCTTTATATATCCAATCCATAATAGTATTTATGAATCAAATAAAAGCTCGTCCTCGTCGTGTTCTATTTCTGGAGTCTCGCCACAAAGTGGGCAGTACTTAGGGATATCCTGTTCTTCCTCTACTTCTATAATAGTTCGTTTAAAACAGAACTCACAGTCGAATGTGATATTCATCCGTATCTCTTATCGCCGTACCATTCTACGAGATCTGTATATCCGCCGATAGATTCACCATCAACTTTTATTTGTGGGAATGTTCTTGCAGTAGGAAACATTTCTAACATTTTTTCTCTGTCGAAATCTTTTCCCAATGATTGATATGTATATTCTAGTCCTTCTTTCTCACATAATTGTTTTGCTCTATCACAAAATGGACATGGTTCTTTTCCGTATATCTCTATCATTTCATTGTCTCCTCTATAAATTTTCCTATAGTATCTATATCGCTGTCTGATAACATAGCAGCTTGTCCCCACATTAAAGCAGATTGAGCTCCTATTGTACCATTATTTTTATATGTATTAAGTTTTCCTATAATGTCTGTAGCGGATTGTCCTGCTAACATTGGGCCAATACCACCGCCACCATTTTGACCGTGACATGCTGCACATCCTGCCCATAATCCTTTTATAGAACTAAAAGGGTCTCCAGCTGCTAAAGCTTGTTTTCTTTGTTCTATCTCTGCTGGAGTTCCAAACTCTGCTACATATTCTTCGTAACATTCCCCTGTACATGAGCTATTGCTTGATCCCCCTGTATATTTCATATCCGGATATATTGCTACCGCGCAAAATAATCCTATTGATGCTGTGGCTAATAATGCCATTCCTAGTTCTTTCATAATTTTATTCCTGATTCTATTGCTGATTGTATCAACCAAAATGATAATATCATAAACCCAAATACTAATACTTGAACTACTGACATGATTGCTACTTGTTTCATTGGGTGTACTTCTACTATTCTTTCTATCCAATCTTCACTTGGAGATAGGTTAGCTGCTTGAAGTATTTTCTTTTCTGTTTCTTTTTTCATTCTGTTTGTGGTTTACCTTGTTTTGCCATATATTCTCTATGGGTAATTCTTTTTTCTTTCATAAACTTAACATTTCTTTCCCGAGTTTCTTTATTCATCTTTTCGGATTTAGTTAGTTTTTTCTTCATAGTGATAAACCAGATAATGTTTTATCGTCAACATCTTGTTTCACACCACCGGTGATATAAGATGTTATTTCTGTTTCTTGTGGGGCAACTTGAACGTTACCACCACCAATCCATTTCTCTGTCCAAGGTAATGGATTTAATTTTGGTACTGAGAATGGGCATGGTAATCCTATGGCTCTCATACGCTTACATCCAATCCATTCTATATAATCACAGAGTATTTGTTCGTTTAATCCAATCATTGATCCATCTTTAAATAGATATCTTGCCCATTCTTTTTCTTGTTCTATAACTTTTACAAATAGATCAATTGCTCTTTGTTCAAAGTCTTTAGATATCTTAACAAAATCTGGATCTTCTTTTAACATATTCTTAATAATTGTTGTAGTACCTGCAAGGTGTACGTTTTCATCTCTTGCTATAAACTTAATAATCTTTGCATTACCTTCCATCTTCTTAAGTTCAGCAAATGCCCATGAGCATGCAAATGATACATAGAATCTTATTCCTTCTAATGCATTAGCTGAAAGCATACACATCCACAAAGCTTCTTTATGTTGTTTTGTATTTGTTGCTGCATTATTACATTCTATTAAGTCATCATAATACCTAGCAATATCATTACCGCATTCTAGTATTTCTTTTACATCTAGCATAGAATCAAATACTATGCTTGGGTCAGGATATACATTCCTAATAATATGAGTGTAAGAACGAGAATGTATTGTTTCAAAAAATGACCAAGTTTCAATCCAGTTTTCAACCTCGGGTAACGAAGCAATAGGAAGGAAAGCAAGATTTGGGGCCCTTCCTTGTACAGAGTCCAGTAATATTTGCCTTTTGAGATTAGATGTGAATATATGTTGTTCATGTGTTGTCAAGTTATCGAAATCTTTTTTATCTTTCGATACATCTACCTCCTCCGGTCTCCAAAAGAAACCTAATTGCTTCTCTGTGATTTTATCTAATGCAGGATATTTTAATATATCAAATCTTTGAATATCTACACCTTCGTCTAGAAACATTTTCTTTTTTAAATGTGATTTTTTATTTTTCTTTAATATCATATTTTGCAGCTGTCGCAGTCCTCATCGTCTTCAATGACGGTATCTAGCTCTGGCAATTCAATGTCTTTCATTTCGCCTGAGCCGTCGTGTGTGTTAAAATAATATAGTTGTTTTAAACCATATTTGTATGCAGTAACTAAATCCTGTATCATCGCTGACATTGGTATCTTATTATCTTCATAGTGTTCTGGATTATAAGATGTATTGACAGAGATACCTTGGTCGATATATTTTTGTAAAATAGAACATATCTTTAAATATCCATCAGGACTTTGTTGGTCCCATAGTAAATCGTACTTATTTTTTAGGTGATGATATCCAGGTACTACCTGTGCCATCACACCATCTTTAGATTGCTTATAGCTAACTAAAGCTCTTGGCGGTTCTATTCCATTAGTACTATTACTAATTTGTGCGGATGTTTCTGCGGGCATTAATGCCATGAGAGTAGAATTTCTAATACCGTTTTCTTTGAGATCAGTTCTGAGTTCGTCCCACGGCATACGAGTCTTATGCTCTATTAAATTATCTATCGCACCCTTATATGTATCGATTGGCAACTCTCCAGACGCATATTTTGTGTCATTATTTGATAAACAACTGCCTTTTTTTCGTGCTAGCTTAGAAGAAGTCTTAATTAAATAATAACTCCATGCTTCTGCATATTCATCTATAACTTCAAACGCAGATTCATCATATTTTAATCCACGCTTAGCTAAGAAATAAGCTAAATTAATAATACCTATTCCTAATGGTCTACGATTCATAGTACCATTCTGTGCTGCTTGTATAGGATAATCTTGATAATCTAATAACTCATCTAATCCACGAACCGCTAGATTACAATACTTTTTAAATTCGTGTGGTTCGTTTATTAAACCCCAATTGATTGCTGATAATGTACATAAAGATATTTCCCCATCCGGATCATCAGGTGAATTTAATGGCTTAGTTGGTAAGTCAATCTCACAACAAAGATTACTCATACGGATAGGAGCTAAGTCTGGTTTAAATGAACCATGTTCGTTTGCATGGTCTACATTCATAATATAAATTCTACCGGTATCTTTACGCTCTGTTAATAAAGATTGGAATACTTCTAATGCAGGTAATGTTTTCTTTCTAATACTATATGCACGTTCATACTTTTCATATAGTTCTTTAAACTTATCTTGGTCTTCATAGAATGAATCATATAAACCTGGTACATCATTAGGGTCAAAGAATGTTATATTACCACCAGAGATTAATCTTTCATACATTAATTTGTTTAATTGGAAAGCATAATCCATATGCCTTACTCTATTCTCTTCAGTACCTTTATTATTCTTTAATACTACAAGATCTTCATATTCATAATGCCATAATGGAAGATATACGGTCGCTGCGCCCCCGCGTACGCCTCCCTGCGAGCACGACTTAACGGCCGATTGAAAGTACTTTAAAAATGGAATTAAACCCGTATGAACTATTGAACCATCGCCTACGCGCGCTCCTGCAGCACGTACGGAGCCCGTACCGATGCCTATGCCTGCCTTCTTAGAGATATATCTAACTATGGAAGTAGCAGTGCTATTAATACTATCAAGGGAATCGCCTGATTCAATAAGTACGCACGATGAAAATTGTCTGGTTGGAGTACGAACTCCTGCCATGATTGGCGTAGGTAAACTGATATAGAACTGTGATATAGCATCATAATAATCTTTGACATATTTCATTCTCCCTTCGTTATATTTTGAGAATAATGTAGCTGCGACCATCATATATAAAACTTGTGGTGTTTCATATATTGTTTTAGTACTTCTATCTTGGACTAAATATTTACCACGGAATTGTTCCATTCCAGCATAGGTAAATGTGTCATCTCTGTCATGTTTAATATAATTATTTAATTCAGTTAATTCTTTTATTGTATATTGATTTAATATATCTGGATCGTATACACCTAAATCAATGTTGCGTTCTATTATCTCTCTTAAAGGAAGTGGTTGATATTGACCGTATGCTTCTTTTCTTAACTTATAAGATACAAGGCGCGCCGCAACAAATTGATAATTGGGGGTATGTTCTGATATAAGCTCGGCGGCGCTTTTAATAAGAAGCTCGTGTATATCGTATGCTGGTATTTTGTCATATAATTGTATGTTTGCCTTTAGTTCTATTTCGGACATAGAAACACCGGTAATGTCTTCTACAGCCCATTCTAATACTTTATGTACTTTATCTAAATCAAACGTTTGGTACGATCCATCACGCTTGGCGACTTTTATTTCCATTACATTAATTCCGTTCATAATACCATATTATACCATACTTTCACCGGAAAGTAAATACTATTATTATTTAATTTTTAATTTTTTCTCAATCTCTTCAAGCCGCTTCATTAATTCTGGATAGGCCTCAAACTCATGAAATTCCTTACACGGATGAGAATTCTTTTCCAGTTTATTTATCCTTTCCATTACTAAAGGGTAATCTGATTCAAATTTAGATTGTTTTTTTATTAACTCTATATCATACTTATCTGACAAGTATTTCATAAAAGAATTAATTCTCCTTTGGAGCCTGATCCCTAGGGTAGTGGATTGAAACCACTTATAGAAAGAGGAACCTATTACCGAGGTAAATATAGACTTTACAGTAAGGAGAAAGAGAAAGTACACAACTACTTAACCTTCGAAAGTTTAGTTAGTGCTTTTATATAGTTTGGCATACCGTGGTCTACTATTCCATCAAAGAATTTAAATCTCTTCCAAGAATTAAGTACACCGTGAAACATATCAGACCAAGTTGGTTTTTCTTGTTTGTTTCCATTTCTGCCAAAGTAAATCATTTCACCGTGATGTTTGAATCCTAACCATGATGGAGGTATTCTACATACGATGTCATTGTTATTCATAAATCTTAAGTGCGGACATTTTATATGTCGTATAAATTTTGGTCCACCTACTCTTGGAGATCCAAAAGTAAATAGTTCGACTGGAGTATGTCTAGTTGCTGCAATAGTCGCCATTGCTGCACCTAAGGAATGACCAGTCATGTAAATGTCTTTCTGAACTTTTAATTGTTGATTGTGTTCGATTTCTGCTAGGATATCCATCCAAAGATCATTAACTTCTTGTTGGAATCCACTATGTACTTTACCACCTGCTTTAGCTGCATTTTTAATTAAATTTAAATCAGCCATAACATCATTTAGTTTAGAAGGTTCAGTACCTCTAAAGGCAAACCAAAGATCATTACGATCTTTAACTACTAAACATTCTGCCCCGTCTCGGGATATTAATTTACACCAAGGAAATCCCATTTTCTTTGTTAGAGTTTTTGCTTGTGCTTCTGTTTTGTAAGCATATGCAGATAACTTAGCAGCTACCAAAGCTCTTTCCGTTTGTGTCATTTGTTCTTTCTGTCTAGTTGATACCATGTTAATCTACCTTTACTTTTGCTCCGACTGCGTCTTTATCCCCGTCTGGAGTCTTTATTGTTACGTTTCTATAATAAACTACCACTTCTTGAACTTCACGTATGTATCTACGTAGCTCTTGCATATTATAAGCCATTAATTCATAATCTTCTGTTGATATTGCAAAGAAGACTACATCACCATTATTCTTTTTCTTTATATCATCTAAAAATTGATCTAAGTATGTATAATCTTCTGGCCAATCTGGATTCTCTTTACCTAGTTTACATACTCTAATTACTTTACCTTTGTCATTTACTAATCCATCAGGATGATCCATCTTAGGTCTTTTACCTTCAGAATCTTTCACACAAGGATTAGCTATCTTTGCTGATGAAACCACGTGCCATTTAGGATCTTTAAGATCTATATTTCGAGGCATAGTAGGTTGGATAATATCTATCTCTATAGGTTTACTACTAACCTCGATTTGTTTTGTTCCCATCAGGGAACATCCACTAATTATTAGGGTTAATATCGGCGCTAGGATCGTCCAGCGAATCGAGCTCTTTACTGTCATTTTCTATACTCCTGAAAACCTCTGATGTCTGATCATTGGCTCTTGTTTCAATCATACCTGGTTTAGCTATAGCTAATTTATTTAGATTATGTCTTCTAAATATATCCAGGTAACCATTCATCTCAGCTTCTATCTGAGCGTTCTTAGAAGCCATTTGATTCAAGGCTGCACCTTGTTTCTCATAGCTTTCTTTTATAGTAGCTATTGCTTCTTCTTGCTGTTTAATTGCAACTTCTAATTGCATATTGTTCATTGTTAAAACTTGATTCTCGGAATATAACCACCACGAGGCTAAGCCAAGTATGAATATTATTCCTATAAAAATTTGTTGCATTATGCATTATCCTCAATATACTGTTTTAAATCACCAACAGTTAAAAGTAATTCAGCATCATCATCAGGAATTTCTATATCAAATTCTTCTTCAATACCCATAACTACTTCCACTATATTAAGTGAATCGGCACCTAAATCATTCACAAAATGTGAATCATCTTTTACTGAATCAACATTGATGTTTAGGTTTTCTGCTATTATTTTTTCTACTGACATTTTTATATCTCCGATTTTTTCATTGTTTCTGTCATATAATCCATAGGAGTAGCGGCATTTAGTTCTACCACTGTTCCTTCCATAGTTTTAAATTTCATTTTCTTTGGACCAATTTTATAAAATCGACGAACATCCCAACTTTTAATTAACACATCTACCACCTCACCTTCGCTATTATATTTAGTGTGAGTTACGTGTAAGTGTTGGTGAGTTTCAAATAAAGATAAGATAAATTGCCAAACACGGCCAAAAAATCTTCCTATCATAACAAAATATTTCTTCATGATTTATTTAATGCTTTTAATTTGTTTACGTCTTTTCTAGTAAGTTTTACTTTTTCTCTTGCTTGTCTTCTAGCAAGAATACGTTCTACAAATTTACGACCTTCTTTTGTTCTTCCGTCATAAATTCTTTTTTGGATTTTATTATTGTCTTTATGTTTTTTGTGTTTGTCTTTTGTCATCATATCAGAAGGCATAGAAACACCACCAGCACCTACGCTGTTGGCTGCTGCGTCTTCCCAATGTTTTAAATATTCTGAAAATGAACGTCTCATCTTTTTATATCCTCATTAGTTATATATAAGTTTTGTTTCGTTAAAACGTGTTGTACTTCATAGAGATTATGACCAAATGCTCTAGAGTAAGGGGATTTAAAATCATCTATTTGCACTTTTGAATTCTTTAATGCTATTGTTTCTCCTGTGTTATAAGAAACTACATCTTTTGTTAATACATATATTCCAGGATTTAAATATCCTTCTTTTACAAACCATTTACTTTCTTCTAGGTTATCTTCTAAATTACCTTCAAGAGCTTTACTTAATACCTCTTCTATCTTTGCTTCAGACATACCTGTATGTTCTTTAATTAGAAACAGAGCTGCCGCATAAGATGCGATGGTTGATTTTCCGCCTGGTACTTTACCTAATAATCTTTTAACATTAAATACTAATCTATGGAAAATAGTATATGCAGACTTTTCTTCAGAAGTAGTAAGCTCTTTTGCTTTCTTTAAGTTATTACCATTCTTATCAATAATACCTAGCTTATAGGCAGGCAAATTTTCCCACTTAGTGGTCAAAAGTTTTAGGAATCTAAATGCATATCCTAAATCTGCTGCTCTTGATAATATTCCCATTATATGTTTCGTAACCTCTCTACTATTAATGGATCCAATGGTACATCTACCTTTTCTTCCTCAGGTAGATAATTTAAAAACACTAAGAAGGGTTTTATATAATGCCAGTATTCTGGTTGTATTTTAAACCACATCATTTTGTTCGCAGCCTGTATACCGAATACATTATATAAAACTATGATATGATTTAGAATCAGACGTTCCTGTAGATCTTCTGCTTCTTCATATCGTCTTAACAATCTCTTTAGATATTTAAATCTAGACAGATCTTCATCAAACTCTGATGCGTCCGTGCATTCTGGATTGTTATAATGTTTCGCTGCGAACAGTTTAAAGTTCTTAGCATTTAGCTCATCAAATATTTTCATCATATAACTATCTATGATAGCTTAATTAGTCTTCTTCTTTATCCGCTTTATAGTTTTTATCGATATAGTCAAAGAATTCTTTTTTCTTAGCATCATCTTTAAAGTCTGCTGGTGATTTAACATCAAACTTTTTCATAGCTGCTTTAAATACCTTTTGGTATTCTTTTTGCTTATCAGATAATTCTGTGACTGGAATATTTACATATCCATTTTCTTTATCTTCTTCAACTTCTTCTTCCGAAAGTTTAGCTTCTTTCATTACTGTACCATCTTCTTTCTCACCAGATTTTTTAACCTTGTGCTTGTCTTTGAATTCCTTCTCGCCTTTAGGCTCTGGTTCAGCAACTTCTTTTTTAACAGCCATTAGTTTGTCATGATTTTTAATAGCATAAGCATCAGCTTCATCTTTCTTACCGAAAGACTTAACTTCTTTACCATTAGCATCAACAACAACGAAACCGCCATCTTTTTGTTTTACGTGATCCGTAGGATCCATTTCTTCTTTTTTGACTTTCCCCTCTAAGACATCGCTAACTGTTGAAGCAATGCTTTTAGTAAGGTCGTCATTCCATAAGTTTTTCATATTTTTCTCCTAGCTACTTATATGAACAATATATTCCCAGGTAATAGCTGATATTAAACCAACCAATATTAACCAGAATATCTTATTTATTACATTAACCGTGCTGGCATTGCTATTAACTAATGACTCCACTCGGTCTATCCTATTTATAACACCTTGAATCTGTTCAGACTGTTGTTTACTGAAAGATGTAAGTGTAATAATCTTTTCCTCTGCCCTTGCAAGCGTAATGATTGCTTCAGACATTTTGTCTATTTTGTCTTCAATCCTATCTAATCTATCTGATTGAGTTTCTCTAGCCATGTTTTTTAATCCTAATTTTTAAATTATTCTTACCTTTAATTAATCTATGATAATGATCTTTTCCTAATATTTCAAATATCATTCCTGGGGTTAAACACCAGGGAAGTGCACCATCATATTGAAATTGCCATCCATCACCTTCGATAACTTCACATTCCCTATTCTCTGGGTCTTTGTGCCAAACATATTCATTATCATCCCGAGAGATATCAAAGGTTCTTATCTCACCTTCGTCAATGTATGGTTTACCAAAAATAGTTTCCGCCACCTTTTAGCCCTAATTCCTTTGCATACCTCGGTAAGTTACAAGACCAATATCCTGGAGATAGTTTATCTTTCTTCATCGGACAATTGTGTCTATCTGAGAAAGCTTTTGCTCTTTCTCTATTATTAATCTTGGCATTACCACCAACGAAATCTTTCTCGTTACCAAAATTAATCTTCTTAACATTTCCTGTCTTCGGATCTTTTACATAAACCACAAATTTCTTTGGATCATCTGGTCCACCTCTTTTTGGCTTATTTAATTCTGGTGCTTCATTCATAGGTGTTTCTAAAGGATATGTCTTACCTTCATACACACCAAACTCTTTTTCTTTAAATCTATACATTATTTTTTAATATCGTATCTAAATGTTTTGCCTTTTTGTTGAGCTGTTTTTGTAACTTTGTACCCAGCTAACTTGGCTAATGCTTGTATTGTACTCCAACCTTTTTCAAATTGTTTCCTAATTTTTAATTTATGTAAATCATCTTCAATCTTTTGAGTTAATGATTTAACAATATCCATATCAGACATAACTAAAGGAGCTTCATCCATTTTCTTTCTTTTACTGGATGAGTTTGGTCCACCAGCTGCTCCACTAGCAAATTTTGCTTTTCTTTGTGCATCCATCTCTTCTTTTATATCTGGATCATTGCTATTTACTACCATTCCAACAGTATTGATTAAACTTGTAATTACTGGTGTAGGTAAAGTTGATAATAATTGCATTTGTTGTTTAGATAAACCTTTCATCTTTTTCAGTTTAGCTTTCCATGAAGATATTGCGGTCATATCTGCTTCATCTATTGGTACACAGTTAGGAACTTGTTTACCATTTTTCATTTTAGTTCCAACTTGTTTAAAGCCAGTCCAGCAAGGTCCTTCTTCTTTTACCTTTGCTTCGTATGTAAATTTTACATTACCGTTTTCGTCGAGGGTAATTTTTGAATCTGTTGGATTATATTTTCTCATAATTATTTCTCGTTTTTCTTAAGGTGTTTTTCAAAACCTTTTTTATCGCCTTTATCCCAAAGATCACCTAACTCTACATATAGTTTAGATTGAATAACTCTTCCTGGCTTAACAGCATTTGCTATTCTTTGTGCCATTCTTTTATCAATACCTTTAAATCTTTTCTCTGCTCTTTTAGCTAATGGAGCATTGTTAGCTTCCATTCTATATTGTTTAACTTTATCTTCTTCGTATTCGTTAAACCTTCTTAGCTCAGCTTTATATTGTAATTCTTTTAACTTATAGTTAATAACTCTTTCTGCTCTATCCAAAGGATCTATTTTATTAACACCTTCTTGTAAAGCTTCAACCTTAATTGGTTCCATTCTTTTCATTTTAATATTACCACGAGGTCTTTTTTTACCTAGCTTCTCTTTTACTTCTCCTTCTAGTTTAGCCTTAACTGGAGAAGTGTCCTTCTTGTTTTCTGGATTATCTTTCATATACCATTCTCTTGGCATTTGAACAATTTTGTTTCCTTTAAACTTAAGAACTCCGCCTGTCCAATCGGATAATGCTTTCATAAGAACTAGGTTTAAATCTGTACCTGGTTTAATCTTATTATATTTTTTCATACGATCCATATAGTCTTTAGGATATTTGTCTTTTTTATCGTATTGGCTTACTTCACCACCAGGCAATATTGTTTTATAAGCATCTAAATCATCTGAGAATGAATCATCGCCAAAGTACATATCAGCATCAATATGAAACTTATGTACATCTCTTGCAGTCTTTGCTTTATGTGGCTTAGATAAGAACTTTTGTAATTTAACTAGTTTAGGATAACTGTCTGGAACTGCCCATGTACCTTCTGAAATAATATCTTTGTCTTCACCGAAGTTTGCAAAAGATAAAGCCTTAGCTACATTAGGATTGTCAGCTAAACCTCTTTTAATCTTTTCAATCTTCTTAATAGCAAAGTTCATAGCTCCGCCGTGATCTAATGCTATCTCAACAGCTTTCTTTAGATTCTTATCTTTACGAACTGCTTTCTCTACGTCTTTGTTCTTTCTGTACCAAGTGCTTATCTCTTGGCCAGTCAGTTTAGAACCTGACATTTTTTCTCTTAATTCTGTAAACTTCATTTTAGTTTTTTCCTCTTTAAATCCTAATTTCTTTTTTAAAATATTCATAGCTGTAGCTATCTTAACTGATTTCCAATCTTTACCATATAACTTCTTAAAAGATTTATCTGGTAAATCCTTAGCAATCTTTTCTAATTCCTTTTCCCTAGCAGGAGTTAGTTCAAAAGCCATTATCCCCTCTTCGGAGTAAATCCACCCTTACGGGCTAGCTTAGCTTGATCGCTATCAAACTTCTGCCAAACTGGTCCACCAACTAAGAAGGAATTAACTCTTGCTAATCCCCACTGAACTGGAGTTGTACCTGGTTTATGTCCTGTTTTCCAAGCTGCATATCCTCTATCGAATACTTTATTTAATATAGACATTGAAACACCAGTTGCGTCTGATTTCTTTTTCAATGCTTTTTGTGCTTGTCCTTTATTCTCTATAACAAAATCTTCGAAAGTCATTTCAAAGCTTTCACCATACATTTGTTTGTATTTAGTAGTAAACTTAGATGGTGGTAAACCTTTCTTTCTAGCTTTTTTATCGCCTGGTAAATCTTTATATGCTTTTGGATCGTCATCAGCCATATCTTTCTGCTTATTCTGCTGAGCTCTTCTTTTAGCATCTGTAGATTTCTTTCCAGTTTTAAATGAATCGTAGTTTTTATCACCACGGGAAGAATCACCATCTTTGTATCCTTCTTTCTTGCCTTTCTTTTTACCAAATGATATATCAGTATTGTCTGCAACTATTTGGTTATAAGGTGATTGAACTATTTCTGTTTTTTCTTGTCCTGGAGTTTCTGATTGATATTTCTTCCTAGCTTTATCAGTACCATATTCTCCTGCACCGCCTTCTTCTAGGATTGAATCTAACCAACATCGTCTTTTTCTACCGTTAAATTCTGCTAATACATAATTAGCTCCACGTATAACTACTTTACCTACTTCACCCGATTCTTTCATACGAACCATAGTACCAATTCTAAATATTTTTCCTTCCACGTAATCCTCTCTAATATCTGATACAGTTTCTAATTCAACATGTGGTCTGAATCCTTCTGATTTCAATCCCATGCCAGCTCTAACTGCGTTATATAAATCTGTCGGATAAAACCTAGCAGGCAATCCTTTTGAAAATAATTGTAGTGATCCATCTACTGCTGCTTGTCTCATTTTGGAAGCTGACATACCCGATACACCATCTGCATCTGGATCTCTTTCTCCTGCGCTTAAGACTTTTATAACTCCTTCGAATTCATAAAAGCCATGTCTAGATTTTTCACCATTATATTTGTTAAGTAATACTTCAAACTCTTTTACTCTATCTGATCCTGCTACCATACTTACCTTAGTAAACCCTTGGTCGTATAATTTAACAGCAATATCTAAAACATTTCTTACATCCTTATCAGCCATAACTTGGCGAGCATGTTTAGGAAACATCTTACGTAGAAATTTAACTTTGTCTTTAAATTGTAATGGATTCTTTTTAGCATCTACTGATTTAGATGCATATATTCTATATGTGCCAGATCTGGCTAGTTTTTTTGTTTGATCGAATAATTTTTCATGACCAATTGTAGGAGGATTGAATCTCCCGAACACGAACGTGACTTCTTTCTTAGCGTCTTCGACTAAATAATCACTAAATGATTTAACTTGCATATCCTTTGAATTCCCATTTTAGTTAGGATTATCCCAACCTTTTATAATATCTTTGCTAAAGTTGTTGGCAGAAAATTCCAATCTATCAACAAGCTTAACTGCTCCACCTTCCATACGATCTATGGCAACAAAACCTTCTGCGTTGGTTACCTTAAATCCGGATGTTGTTTTTACAAACGTACCGATTTTATTCAGTTTGTTTAGTTTATTTATAATAATTAATTTACTGTCTACGATATAATTCTGTAATTTAAAGACATTTTCTAAGTTTTTTAGATTACTTTTACTAAAAAATGATAGTAATTCATCTCTTTTAGCTATTTGAATGTCTTTTCCTTTCTGAGAACTACGTTTATCAATTTGTTTTGCATACCTATCATTAACAAATTGTATTAATCCCTTAGCGTGTTTCTTTTCATCTTTAATTCTTTGTCCTTTTCTAACCATAGTATTATTATAGACATTAATTACTAAGTTAAGTTCTTTATTTGATTCTAGTTCTTTTAATACTCCAGAAGATATCTTCTGGAATAGTTTACCAGCATTAGATAATAGTTTAGTTACCTTTACATTGTCTGCTAATGTAAATGTGGCTTTACCAGATAGTTCTTCTAAGTCTGCATTTACCTGCCATACTTTAGAACTCTTTTTTAATTTACCAACTATATCACCACCGAAAGATGCTTGCATTGTTTCAAATGTTCCACCCTTATAAGATGTGTGCCATACAATACCAACATCTGCTTTAGATATTTCTTTTTCTAATTTAGATCCATATGGTACTGCATAAACAATAGTGTTTGGGTGGAAGGTAATCATCTTTTGCCCGTTAATCGTTTCACCTTTTAGGTCCGATTTATCAAACATAAAGTCACCTTGTATGACACCCTTGATACCTAAATCTTTTAGTCCATCGAAAGCCATAATAAGCTTCTTGGATAGATCACCTGAGGTATCAGCTTTTATATCTTCGTGGCTTTTATATACTTTAGGATCTGCGTTAAATATCCCTTTCTTTGCTACGAAGAACGCGCCGTCTCGTGGATCTTCTCCCGCGAATACGGCGGGAGCCCCGTCCCATTTTACGGTCACGTCTACAGGTGATTTTGCGTGACCACTCAACATATCTCTCATACTGCGTAGAGCGTTGATAGCTTGGCGGGCTCCCTTAACTCCGCCATCTAACACTAAATCCTCTATGTGAGTCATATGAGTGTTTTTGGCTTCTGTAAGGTTATGGTTTTTAAATGATATCATTTATTTTCCTAGTTTAACATAAGTACTTGAATCTAGTGTTTTAGATCCAGCGTAATTTATAAAATGTGTTATTACTTGATTAGATTTATTTCCCCAATGGAGTAATAGATAATAAGCTACATACGTTGATGCTAGCTTAGCACTAATCCATTTCCAATCTTTTTGATCTAACTCTGATTCAAATGTTTTATATTTGTCATTTTTATAAAAGGAGCTATACATTTTCCAGTAAAGTTTTCTTTCTCTTGGAGAACCATCTGCGATCTTCTTAGCTAGTTTTGTTATTCCTCCACTATGCTTAGGAAGTTTCTTTCCTGTTTCTCTTTTCATAAACTCTTGCATAACGCCCCAAGATAATCCACCACCTCTGGCTTTCTTACCTTTTACTTCTGCTTTTATTGTTCCGCCTGGAGTGTTGTCTTTAAATACTAATGAACCAGCATCATATTTAATTTCTATTCCTTTTGCACTCCAATAAGTTCCACGCCCTGATGATAACAAGATTTGTTTAATCTTATGGTTATCTGTGTCAGGTGGATATTGGTTGTTGTATTCTTTTAATGGTGGTACGCCTTTATTCTCTGGCCCTTTTAAAGATATTCCAACTAATCGTCTTGTATTAAAATGTTCTAATATGCCTTGATTAAATGCTCCAACACTTGAAGTATCTAATTCTTTATCCATATTAAAACTTTTATCAATTGCCCAGACATCGCCTGGATTCCACTTATCATCTTTAAGTGGAGAAAAACCCTGATTCTTATATGCTTTATTTTTTAGTGCATATAGTTTAATCATATCTTTAGATCCTCTATGGAATCTTTGGTTTTTATTAATGTATCCTTCTTTGTATAATAGCATTGATATATTATAAGATGACTTAACCCAATCTTCAGGGGTTTGTAATATCTTATCTGTATTAGCACTTATATTTGCTGGACTATTATCTTTATATGCTTGAGCTATTATTTCTTCATTAAAGAAGTCAATATCATGTTTACCATGGTCTACCACTGCTTTCATCATAGCAGCATTATGGGATTCGTTTCTTTCTGTGTCTGCAGTTCCAGAACCAGCTCCACCAACACCACCGCCAAATACTTTAGATTTAGCAAGTTGGGTTAATTTAACTGGGCCTTTATCTGTTTGAAATACTAGGTTAGATTGTTGTTTAGCAAATATATCTAATTGTTTTAATGCATCTTCTATATCTGTAACTACGACTGAACCACCTTTCTTTAATTCAATAGGCTTTTTACCTTTGATTAATTTTTTCATTATAGCAAGTCTTGGCTCGCCAGTCACGGAGTTGTCTTTATCTAGCTCTTTCGCAGATAAACCAACGACTTCTTTTAGGTGTGTTTTAAATGAATCCATAAGTCTATTTATAACTTATTTTTTCTCAAAGAATGGATTAGGATAGATTTGGCCGGTGTTATCGTAGGCGATAACCTTTTCTTTATGAAGTACTTTAATTGTTCTTTCAGCACCTTCTCTAATTCCTAACTTATAGAAATTATGACATGCTACTCCACATAATAAACTAACTAAAATAAATGACCCTATTTCCATATCTCATACCTCAAGTTATATTCTTTATCGACCTGAAGATCTTCCATATTACGGATCTTCTCTTTTCTAGATTTTAATACCCAACGTCTTTTAGTACGCTCTTCGGGTGTAGGGAATGTCTCTAAACATTCCCAAACTTTTTTAAGCTTCTTTTGCGAGTTCATTATCTGCCCAACTGTAATATCCAGGACCTGCAACATCGTGTAGGTATAATGGACCAGTCCATCTAATATAATATTTTCCAGATAGTATATTTCCTCTAGATCTATTTAGAGTTGGAGCTTTCCAATTCTTTGCTTTGAAAATATCACCTGGATTAAAATTCTTATTAGTTTTATTTATAAATCCCCAAACAGTTGTTCCTGTTTCGATTTTAATGTATTTAGAACCTTCATGGATTTCTATAGAATCTCTAAAAGCATTTACGCTTTCATCAGATCTTTTATCACCATTATGGGTTGGAAACTTTGCAAAGTCAGAAACTATGTCTTCTATTAATTTATCAATTTCGTTTCTCATTAGTGTATTGGCCTCCCGCCTAAAGATTCAAGTTCGAAGTTTCCTTCTATTTCTAAACCAGTTCTTTCTTTAACTGATTCGCAAAGTTTGTACCAAGATTCGTTTATAGTTTCAGATTTATCTTTTGCTAAAACCATTTCGTCTTGAGTTAATATTACAGATTCTGGATAACCTGTGGCTATGTGTGTCATAACCAATAAGTTTTCGATTGGCTTATCGTACATTATACTGCCTCCAAGAGTGATAGAGGACATCTGAACATACCACCGTTAATATTGATGATAGCATTTTTGATTTTAATACTTTCGATAGTACCAAACTCTTCACCGTTTTTACTAGTGAAGATTTTAATTTTATCACCAACTGAGAAATTCTTCTTAGCTGTTCTAGCTAATTCATTTTTCAGAAATGCTCTTCTGATTTTAAGAGAAGCAATAACATTGTTCATGTCATGCATGTTATCGATTTGATCGATTAGATTAATTAATTTTTTCATTTTAACTCCTATATTATTTTAAATGATAGGTGTATTATACCGTATTTCCTCCTCTTTGTAAACCTTTTTTTGCAAAAGTTCACGAAATTGTGACGAAACTATATGATATCATCCATAGGAAAGATCCTATAAAT
>Ga0181369_1000134_pt1 | contig 20746 bp, 21 predicted proteins | sample LowvirmetaG_8_FD_130088 | JGI IMG/M metagenome (GOLD analysis project Ga0181369, IMG submission 130088) | Marine viral communities from the Subarctic Pacific Ocean - Lowphox_04 viral metaG | ecosystem: Environmental > Aquatic > Marine > Oceanic | place: Subarctic Pacific Ocean | collected... | reverse complement strand
GCCATTGCTGCTAGTGCTTCTTCGGTTGCTGTCATGTGGGTATTCTACTTTATTTTTCTAAGTGATGCAAGCTCTTTTCGTATAAAAAGAAAACTTTTTTTAACGGGGGGAGTAAAAGCGACCGTAAAGAATTTCCAGCCTTTCTCTATGCTTGGAAGCCCACGAAGCCTTACGGTTTTCGAACTCCTCGACGCGAACGAACTTCCCTTCGGGGAAAGCCCAGTGTTCGCCATTCTTGATCTGCTCAACTCTTTTTGCGTCGGCAGTCTCACCCCAAGCGAACTCTTCGCCTTGAGCGGTTTTCGAGATGATGACGAAACTCTTGGTTTCGTTTGCGTGCTTAATTTTTCCTCCTGAGAAGTATATCGTTGCCATGCGTGTATTTTAGCACAGATCCGCACGAATTAAAAGCTTTTTTTACGTATAAAATGCTTTTTTTTTGACCTGTCATACAGCATACCCACCCCCATAACACCCACCCCATTTTTTAAAAGTTTTGGTCCCTAATATACGCGCAGAGTCGGGGGGGGAGTCTTTTCTCAAAAACTAAATCATTAAATTATTATAGTTGGGCGTTGGATGGAAAAAAATAGCGGGGTTATTTTGGGGGAAAGTGCATGCCCGAGAAAGACCAGAATAAAAAAATAAACTAATATGCCGCGAATATAATATACAAAAACGTGTAGTATAAGGTATGACATATCGGAATATGGCGGTAAGATTAGATGGAGGCGATCCCGTATTGGCAACGAAAGTTGGGGTAGATTTCTCTACTAAAAATCAAGTAAAAAGACAATTGGGCGCGAATATCGACGCTGGCGATCAGTTGAGGTTTAATGGTGATGTAGATTGCAAGATAAGTTTGGATTTTCTAGTGAGGACTCCCACTAGCGCTGGTAGTGATGAGTTCGTTAAATTTTTATTTGATAGTTCTCACAACACTGGGCAGAGCGCTATGACATTATTTCTTGGGGGTAATACTTATAATTCTTGTTTTATTGATAACTTTACTGTGTCGGTTAAACCATTTGAGCCAGTGGTGGGTAGGGCTACGTTTAGTAGTTATAATCCTAGTGATTCACCTTTATCTGGCTCCAATACTGCACAAGATAGTTTTCTAAGTACAAACGATGTAGTCTATGGTCATAATTGCTTATTAAGTGGTGCAGGTAATGTGGTAGCTTCTGATATTATCAATGAACTTAATTATTCTAAAACATATTCAAGAACTCCAATTTATACTTTAGGTTCGCAACAGGCGACAAGCCAAATTGTTGACAGTGTACAGGTGGATATGAATGTCCAGTCTACAGGATTGAATCAGTTGATTAATTTTAGTGGCAATAAATTATCTAGTGATTTTGGGATCGGTCTAAGAGATGTTGGCGGTTCTGGGATAACTCGCGGTGGATCTAATTTTGATTTAATTGTAAATTCTGGAGCGCATGTAATTAACGAAGGCTACTCTATTGTTGGAGGCAGTACCTTAGAAACAAAAGCTGACATTAGAGAAGTTATTCTATAAAAACAAGTGTAATATAATATACATATGGCCCGAAAAAAGGTTGGTAAGGAAAAAGAGGTTCCGTTTGAGTTGCTAGCGGATTTTGAAAGATCGATAAAGTTTAATAAAAGAAATTTTAGATTCAGCCCCAAGCAAAAGAAGTTTTTAGACCTTATACTAAACGAAGAGTCTAAGATTATTTTTGTTTCTGGCCCTGCGGGAAGCTCAAAGACCTACATGTCCCTGTATGGGATGTTAAAATTATTGGAGGAGGATTTCTCTAAAGATATTTTATATGTTCGAAGTATTGCTGAAAGCGCTGATACGGGGTTGGGAAGCTTACCCGGGGATATTGCAGACAAGTTTGATCCTTTTTTGTGTCCACTTTATGATAAAATGGAAGAAATCGTTGCTTCTGGGGACGCGATCTACTTAAAACAACGCGAAAAAGTGTCAGCGGTTCCAATAAACTTCCTTCGTGGCGCGAGTTGGCAGAATAAATTAGTTTTTGCAGATGAAGCGCAGAATTTTACGCTAAAAGAATTAACTACTTTGATCACTCGCATAGGTGAAAACAGTAAAATCATTATTGGAGGCGATTTTTTTCAAAGCGATATCAATGGAAAAAGTGGATTCAAGCCAATGTTCGAAAAATTCAATGATGATGAATCCAAAGATATGGGCATTCACACATTTAGCTTTAATGAAGGCGATATTGTGCGTAGTAAAATATTAAAATTCATTATTAAAAAGTTAGAAGGTGAAAAATAGTGTAATTACTTACTAATTTTCATATAATTGTAAGATGAGTCACATATTTTGTTATAGTTGTGGGGTTAAGATTGAATATAATTTTGCTAAACCTAATTTTTGTTCTAAATGTGGGGCAAGTTTTGGAGGGGAGCAACAATCTCAAGCTGCGGTGGAGCAGGTTCCCAATCAAACCAAAGCCTCTGTAGTTTCAGATGACGAAACCGACGCAGAGTTCGTCCCACAACTGCGGGGGTTGCAGGTAGAAATTGAAAAACCTAAAACTTTTACCATTGGTTCTTTAGCGGGTCAAAACACACCACCTGACTATAAGGGGAAGGGATCGTACGACCTGAATGATTTCACTTCTAAACCTTAATGCCCGAAGAGAAGAAGTATGAAGACTACCAAGACATCATAGATCGAGCAGTTAAGAAGCAGAGATCAAGGTGGCGTTTAGATGCTATCAAGTGGTTTGACTTCGAAGATGTTGAGCAGGTGGTAAAATCACACATCGCCCAAAAGTGGCACATGTGGGATCAGTCGCGTCCATTGGAGCCGTGGCTTAGTCGTGTAATCACCAATAGGATGTGGAATCTTATAAGAAACCATTATGGGTCTTATATCAAACCTTGTTCGACATGCATACATGCACGGGATGAATTATGTGCTAAGACCGTAAGTGGTAACCAAGATGTTTCGTGCAAAGATTATGCTAGATGGTCAAAGAAGAAAAAATTTGGACTAGAATTGAAAACTGCATCTAGTCTGGATGATACTGAGCATGTTATAAACGTTAAGTGTAATTCATATTTTGATTATGATGCTGATACACAGAAGCTTAACGAGAAAATGCTAAAAAAACTTGGAGAGAAACAATACGGGGCATATCATATGTTATATTTCGAGGATTGTACAGAAGAAGATGTAGCAAAGTATATGGGGTATAAACTGTCTGATAACAATCGTAAGATTGGCTACAGACAAGTAAAGAATCTCAAGTGTAAATTTCATAAGATTGCAGTAAAAATTTTAAAAGATGGAAGGGATTTGTAATGGATTTAACAGATGATCAAAAAGACTATATAAAAAACAATGTGGATAAAGTCACAAATTTAAATGAACTCACCCAAAAATGTTTTAGGGATGATGATTTAGATGGTCGAACGAAAGAGGGTCGGGCTGTTCGAAAATACTTAATAGAGAATAATATTGATTATAAAACAACCCGCCGCAAACCACAGGACAAAATAGAACTAAACGATTCTCAAAAAGAGTTCATTATCCAGCAAGCTCAGGAGGGAATGTCGTCGTTGGAGATTGCCAAGCTTATATTTCCAGAAAAGAGAGTAAAGCCACTAAGTAATGAGCAGAGAACGGTTCTGGCGCACATCAACGAGGTCAATCCCGATTTCGTTCCATCGCAAGACTCCGCTGCCGTAAATGATTACGTTCCGCCCAAAAGCCCAAGTCGTGTGGTAAAGAAAATCAATGATGCTACAGGATTAGAGTTAGATGATCGCAAACTAAACAGGCAAAAGCAAGTCTGTGTAGACAAGCTTCAAATCAATCTATCCAATAGTAGATTTTTAAAAATCATCAATAATTATCTTAACAAGCCAGACAGAGAGTTATTCGAACAAGAATTTATTCGTTTAAGTTGGGACAAGCCTGATTTAACCGCAGACGAGATTAACCTATACCTTAACGTCTGCAAAGAGGTTATTAACTTAGAAGTTGTGTCTGCTCACCTAAACAAACTCAACGATATGTTTGACGTTGCTGATGATCAAACCGAAATGACCGTGCGTCTCGCGGAGATCATCAAAGCTAAATCGCAAGAATATCATCAATGTGAAACCCGTATTGAGAACTTAACGAAGAAGTTACAAGGTGACCGTGCTGAACGCATGAAGAAGTCTCAGAAGAACAATGCGTCATTTTTATCCATCGTTCAGATGTTTCAAGAAGAGGAAGAGCGAAAGAATATGGTTCGCATGGCAGAAATGCAAAAAAAGTTAATTAAGGAAGAGGCTGAGCGGATGGAGGGTATGGCAGAGTGGAAAGCGCGAATCTTAGGTATTAGTCAGGACGATGCAATTTGAATGTAAAGAGTGTGGTCAGACGTTCGATACGCAACGTGGTCTACATATGCACATTAAGAAGCACGATATGCTTCTTGGTGACTACTATGTCAAACACTATCCACGTTTCGACAGGCTGACTGAAAAACCTATCGAATTCAAAAACGCCAAGCAGTACTTCTCTACAGATTTCAACACAACCAATAACATGAACCTTTGGTTTGAGAAAGCGCCCAAAGATGAGGTAAAAAAATATATTTTGGAGAAGTTCAAAAAAAGAATAGAAGACAAGAACCTCAAACAAGCTCCATCGAGCCTATATCTGAAGACGGGCGATTGGCCTACGTTGGACATCATAAAAAAGCTGTTCGGCGGTTACAACGCATTCTGTGAGCAAATAGGGGTGAGTCCTGCGTATGGAAAGAATGTATGTAAAGAGTTTTTTGAAAATTATAGCAGTGAAGAGGTTTGGATCGACACAAGAGAGAATAAGCCTCTAAACTTTAAAAATTCTTATGTTTTTAAACTAGACTTCGGTGATTACACTCTACCCCCGAAAAACTACACCCATACTCATGCAGAAAGAAAGTCGTTCCAAGATTTTGCTGCCACTGTAACAAATGGTTATGCTAGGTTTGTTAGAGAGATAGAAAGATGCCAAAGTTTGGGGTGTTTCTTATTTATCGTTGTTGAGGCTGATTATAATCAAATTTATAAAACAAATAGTGCTGCTTACAAAAAATTCAATATGGGATTTGTGTTTAGCAGAATGAGATCTATCGAGGCGCAATTTAGTGACTGTTGCCAATTTGTGTTTAGTGGGTCTAGAGAAGGCAGTGAGGAGTTAATACCCAAGATCCTCTGCTGTGGTAAGAAGCTGTGGAATGTTGACTTACAATATTTTTGGGAAAAGGAATTAGAAAAAAATGGCTTGGATAGAAGGCAATCAAGACCTGTACAAGAAGTTCAAAGAAGTAAACCAAGAGATACTTTCCAAAGAAGGATACATCGAAGAAGGAGAGGCTAAGCTTTTACTTTATAAGTTTTTAAGAGATAATCCATCTTTTGCTTGTGAGTTATTCACAGGTGTGAAATTATTTCCGTTTCAACATATGGCTGTCAAGTCCATGATGGAGACGGACTACTTTTTGGGCATATGGAGTCGTGGTATGAGTAAATCTTTCTCTACTGCTATATTTGCTATTCTAGACGCTATCATGAATCAAGGTGTGCAGATAGGAATCATATCTAAATCATTCCGTCAGTCCAAGATGATATTTAAAAAGATTGAGGATATTGCTAGAAGCCCAAAAGCTGAGTTCTTATCTCAATGTATAACTAGGACATCAAAAATGAATGATGAATGGGTCATGGAGATAGGTTCTAGTAGTATCAGAGCTTTGCCTCTAGGCGATGGCGAAAAGCTTCGTGGTTTTCGCTTCCAACGTATGATTATCGACGAGCTTCTTCTTATGCCAGAAAAGATCTTCAATGAGGTCATTATGCCATTCCTTTCTGTTGTTGAGAACCCTACTGAACGTCAAGAGATCTATGATTTAGAAACTCAAATGATCGCAGAGGGCGAGATGACCGAAGAGGAAAGGAAGCAATGGCCAAATAACAAAATCATTGGTTTATCTTCTGCATCGTATAAATTTGAATATTTATTCAAGCTTTATCAACAATATGAATCTCTAATTATCAATGAGAATAAACAAGATGGCGCTCATAGGGTAATTATGCATTTTAGTTATGATTGTGCGCCTCCACAGCTATATGATCAAAATTTGATTAATCAATCTAAATCAACAATGAGCCAGTCTCAGTTTGACCGAGAATTTGGAGCTGTGTTCACAGATGATAGTTCTGGATATTTTAAAGTTAGTAAAATGGCTTCATGTACTCTCCCTGATGGTGAAGGGCAGTGTGTCGAGGTAATTGGCGACCCCTCCTCCAAATACATCCTTGCATTTGACCCTTCTTGGTCTGAGAGTGAAAGCTCAGACGATTTCGCCATACTTTTGATAAAGATCCACCCAGAGACAAGGAAAGGCGTTGTAGTGCATAGCTATGCTGTTTCTGGCTCAAACCTTCAAACACACATTAGATACATGGCTTATGTGTTGACCCACTTCAATATCGAAATGGTGGTTGGCGATTATAATGGTGGTGTTCAATTTTTGAGTGCATGTAAGGAAAGTGGTATATTTAAAAAATTAAATTTAAAAATAGATACTGTAGAAGCTGATTTAGATAACCCTAAAGATTATGCCAAAGGTATTAGGAAGCTTAAGAGTCAAATAGATAAATCATCAAGAAAATTTGTGTTTTTAAGAAAGCCTAGCTCTACATGGATTCGTTTCGCTAACGAAAGTTTACAATCAGCATTCGATCATAAAAGATTATACTTTGCTGGGTCTGCTATGGATGACAACTACAATATGCAGAGAAAAGCTAATATCCCCATTGAAAATTTGAAGTTCTTGAGAAATCAAGATGCTGAAGAGAAAAACAAAGGAGCTAAGATGATTGACTTTGTTGAGCATCAAAGAGATATGATGGATCTTATAAAAGTACAGTGTGCTTTAGTACAAGTTACCACTTCGCCACAAGGAACACAAAGTTTTGATCTACCTCCTAACCTTCGTAAGCAGAGAGGTGCTGACAAAGCTCGAAAAGACTCCTACTCCGCTTTAGTTCTAGGTAACTGGGGCATGAATGTATATTTTGACATGTTAGATGATCAAGGGTCTGATATTACAGAGACGTTTACCCCAATGTTTATTTCTTAACTTTTAAAAGTTAGAAAGTTACTTTTTGTGTAATATAATATTGTAATGGCTAGGAAGTATACAAAAAAATCAGACTATTGGAAAAAGTTCAATAAAAACAATAACTTGGAAGATTTAGCTATGAGCCAAGCTTCTGAAGAAGCATATACCCCAGAATTGCTAGGTGAATCATTTTATACATCAGACGCTTCGTATAAAAGTGTGTCTACAGCTAGAACTAACAGGGCTAGCTCTTCAAAGGCTACAAGGGTTAATCGCTCAGCAGTAAGTAATACTATCGACAGATTCTCTAGCATACGAAAGGGTATGTTACCTTACCAGTATGCTGCTGATGGCGTAAATGTTCGTGAAGGAATCGAGCTATGCCAGAAAGCTTACGCCAACGTTGCTGTATTCAGAAACGCTGTGGACGTTATGTCTGAGTTCGCGAACACTGAAATCTACTTAGAGGGAGGGACAAAAAAGAGTCGTGAATTCTTCCAACAGTTCTTCAAGCGCATTAACCTTCAAAACCTAAAAGATCAATACTTCCGTGAGTATTATCGTAGTGGTAATATTTTTGTCTATAGATTTGATGGGGAATTTAACGTGGAGGATTATGCTCGACTTATGAATCAAGTTGGCTCTATTAATCCTTCCGCTAATAAGATTCCAGTCAAGTATGTGCTACTAAACCCTTTCGATATTGTATCTAAGAGGGCTACCACATTTAATGTTGGGGCATATGAAAAAGTTTTATCTGAGTATGAGCTTTCTCGCTTACAGAACCCATCTACAGAAGAAGATCAGTTAATTTATGATTCTTTAGACCCTGAGATGAAGAAGCTGATCAAGGATGGTTCATACTACACAGATGGAATCAAAATTGAATTAGACCCCAAACGTCTTAGCTTCTCTTTCTATAAGAAACAAGATTATGAGCCATTTGCAATACCATTTGGGTATCCAGTATTAGAAGATATCAATGCTAAGCTTGAGCTTAAAAAAATGGATCAAGCAATTACCCGTACTGTTGAGAATGTCATTCTTCTTATCACTATGGGCGCTGAACCTGAGAAAGGTGGAGTGAACGCCAATAACATTAACGCAATGCAACACCTCTTTAAGAATGAGAGTGTCGGTCGGGTTCTGATATCAGATTATACTACTAAAGCTGATTTTGTTATTCCAGATCTGAATAAAGTTCTTGGACCCGCAAAGTATCAGATTCTGAATGATGATATCAAGCAAGGTCTGCAAAACATTGTCGTTGGAGATGAGAAATACAATTCAACACAAGTTAAAGCCCAAATCTTTATTGACCGTCTAAAAGAAGCTAGAAGTTGTTTCTTGAATGATTTTTTACAGAAGGAGATAAAGCGTATTGCTAATACTCTTGGGTTCAAGTCATATCCGACTGCTACAATGAAGGATATCGACATGCGTGATGAAACCCAGCTTATGCGTGTTTCTACCCGCCTTATGGAGCTTGGTATTCTTACTCCTCAACAAGGAATGGAGATGTTCCATAATGGCAAGTTCCCAAATGCGGAAGATATCGCGCCAGCACAAACAGCCTTTATAGAACAAAGAAAAGAAGGTTTTTACAATCCTATTGTTGGCGGTGTGCCAATGATTGAGGACGAAGAGCCTGATAAGGCTAAAACCCCTGAAGCTGCTGGTAGGCCACATGGCACTACCACAGTAGATGAGCCAAAACTGTCTAACGCAGAATACTCTAGAACAAACATTCAATCTACTATTTATGCCGTAGAAGCCTTTAATTCTATAGCTAGGGAGAGGGCTGAAGAGAAGTTTGGTGGAGAGTTAAATGAACAACAAGAAGAGATGGTCACCAAGCTTTGTGAGTCGATTATTTGTGCCTCCAAGCGTGAACAGTGGAATCAAACCCTTGAAGCTTGTATTGATAATTTCGAACTTATAGAAGAATTAAATGTAATGAATGAGGTTTTGAGTGTATCTAATAAACATAACTTGGAAGTTTATCCATCAGCAATTTTATACCATAGTCATGAAAATTAATCCAGAAGACATTGAATTACCCCTTGAGAAAACTGTTAGTTTTAAAAATGGGGAAGCAGAAGTATCCATCGCTAGCAAGTATAGCGGATCAGAAGCAGGTTTGTATAAATCTTATATGAGCGTTTGTGCATCTGACGATAAAGCCCTTACAGATACTGAAGGAATGGATAAAAAGAGTACTTATGCAGCTTGCGCCGTTCAATACGACAAGATGCGAGCCATGATGATGGACGATAGCAAAGGGGAGCTTACTGATAAGCAAAAGCAACTTCCACCCGCATTACAAAAAGTCATCCTCGATAAGATGAAGAAGGATGGAAAGATTAGTAAAGAAGACTCTGAAGCTGCCGAAAAGAAACTTTTATCAAAAGATGATGAAAAAGAGCCTGATCCAAAAGGTGAAAAACTGGAGGTTAAGGAGAAAAAGTAAAATGCCTTATAAGTATACAACTACTTTTGAATCTGAAATTTTTGCTCATCAAGTGGATGATGAGTTTGTATCTAAGGCTTCGCTAAATGAATTAGCTTCTCTAGTCCCTAAAAACATTGACTTTGAGAAGAATGTAGACCTACTAGGTGTATCATTTAACGCTGCTGTTGTTAATGTGTTTAATAGAAACGGTGACGGTATTGATACCGCCACCGCTTTACAGTATAACGATCAGTTTATACATAAACCCACTAATATAGAGCATAATAAAGATAAGATTGTGGGGCATATTGTTACCGCTGGTTTCAGCGACTATGGCTCTAATAAAATTTTATCTAATGAAGAATTAGAAAACAAAAAAGATCCGTTTAATATAGCATTGGGTGCTGTTGTCTATAGATCTGCAAACAAACAGTTTGCTCGACTTCTAGAAAAATCAACTGACCCTGAAGACGAATCTTATTATAAAAAAATATCTGCAAGTTGGGAAGTTGGTTTCTCTAATTATGTTTTGGCTGTAGGAAGCGATAAGCTTAACGAAGCTGAAATAGTATCAGACCCTCGTAAGATAAAAGAAATGAATGGTTTCTTAAAAGCTTATGGTGGTTCTGGTAAAACTGATAAGGGTGAACCAATATATAGATTGATTACTGGAAAGATATATCCATTGGGTATTGGTTTCACTTCTAATCCAGCCGCAGATGTAAAAGGCATCTATAAAGATCAAGAAGATAGTGATCAAGATAAATTTTCACAAAAAGATAAAAAAACTGTAACAAAAGAAAATAACATAGCTATGGAAAACATTGTTAACGAACTAAAGGATCTTCTTACTGAGAAAAAAATCGGTGAGGAGACTGTAGCTTCCATGACTCAGACTTTTTCAGAGGCGATTCGCGAAAAGAACGAAGAGTTTTTGAAGGAAAAAGAGGCTCTTACGAGCGAAAAGGAAGCCGTCAAAAAGGAATACGAAGATCTTAAAGCTTCTGTTTCTGAGCTTGAAACTAAGCTCACCGAAGCAAATGATCGGATTAACGTTTTTGAAAATGAGAAAAAGGCTGAAGAAGCTGTCGCTCGTTTCAATGTGCGTATGGACGAACTTGATTCCAAGTTTGAACTCTCCGATGAAGATCGTCAGTTCCTTGCTGAAGAAGTGAAGTCTCTTAACGAGGCTGAAGAAGCGTTTGCTTCTTACTCTGATAAGCTTGAAGTGCTTTGGAAGCATAAGAGCAAAGCTAATAAAGAAGCTTTCGAGGCTGAAATTCAGGCTCGCATTGATGAGGAAGTTGCTAAGCGTGTTGCTAATACTTCGGAAGAAGTTGATGTTGAGCAAGCTCTCGACAACGCGCAACAAGTTGACGCTGACATTTCAAACAATAACGAGGCTCTCGCTTCTCAAGAAGAAAGCCTTGTTGACAAATTTAAAAAAGCGTTCTCTCGCGAGAACATCGAAATTTCTTAACTTAAACTAAAATAATATTATGGGACTTAAAATTCTTCCTTTTAGACAATATGACGACCACGATGTCGTTAATCTCTATCGAGTCGCTGACGGCATGGTACTCGATAGCACAACTGGAGCTGGTTCTGGCGATGCTGGAACTTTCGTGAAGGTTTCTGCTGGTAACTTCTCTGCTGACCCTATAGCTTATGCAGGTGACGACTATCTTGGTAAAACTGATTATCCTTTTGTTGGACGTAATCAGTATCCAAAAGTAAGCCTTCAGGTTGAGCCAGCTGTCAGTGGGGACATTCCTCTTGGTATTACTCTTCTTCAGACTGCCAAGAACGACGAGAACGGAGAGAAACTTCTCTACAATCCTCAAAAAGCTGCTGAACTTCAGGCTGCTCTCCCCGGAGAGGCTGTTCCTGTTGCCACTAAAGGCATCTTCACTATTGCTACCTCCGCTTTCCAAGGCGCTGTTGGTGGCGATCTTTCTATCGGAAGCGGAATTAAATCTGCTGCTGGTGGAACGGTAACTGGTTGCCTTCCTACTGATAGCGCATGTTTTGGAACCATTCTTGGAACTGGTAGTCGCACCTCTCAAAACGGTGTTACCGATCAGTTTGCTGGTGAGTACCTTGTCTTTAAATTCAACTAATCTAGAAAGAATCTAAAAAATGAAAATCACTTTAAAAAGAACTCCAGAACAAATCGAGTTGGTTAAAGCTATGGCTTCTCGTAATCGCACTGTCGCTTACGAAGCTCAAGTAGCTCTTGCTGAGTTTATTGGACCTGTGCTTGCAGAGGTAATCAATCAAGCTCCTACGCTTTCCAGCCTTTTCACCACTCTTCAGTTTAATGCTGATGACAATCCCTCGATCCCTCTTGATCTCTATCATGATGTCAACGACGAGGATTACATCAAGGTTTACAGCCAGTCTCATGCTGGTGGTCTTCCTACCAATCAGGTGCTTCCTACTGCATCTGAGATGAAAATCGCTACCTACAGTCTTGATACTGCTGTTAGCTTTGATCGTCGTTACGCTGCTAAGTCTCGCATGGATGTTGTCTCTAAGACCTTCACCCGTGCCGCTCAGGAAATCCTTGCTAAGCAGGAGACTACCTCTGCTAGCTTGGTTATGGGAGCGCTTTCTGAGGCTCAAACCAACAGTGTTGATCACGTTTTTGAAAACGGTCACGGTGGCTTGAATTTCGTCCTTGACGACATTAACAAGCTTATGACTAAAGCTAAGCGTATTCAGTCTTCTTTCCTTGGTGGATCACCTGCTGGTGGAACCGCTAAAGGAATTACTGACCTTATCGTTTCTCCTGAAGTTGTCGAAAAGCTTCGTGCTATGGCTTACAATCCAATTAATACTACTGGTGGCGTAAGGACAGCGGGTGGAGATTCTGATACCTCAACCAGTTCTAGCGTTGCCGCTCCTGATGAGCTTCGCATGAGCGTTTACAACAACGCTGGCCTTCCTGAGTTCTACGGCATTTCCATCATGGAAATCCTTGAGCTTGGAGCTAATAAGAGGTTCACTAATGTGTTTGATGCTGCTCAGGCATCTGGTGCTTCTACTGGAGCTGCGTTGTTCACTACTAATGACGATCTCGTTGTTGGTATCGACCGCTCCCGTGAGTCCCTTATTCGCGCTGTTGCTGTTGATGAAGATTCTGGTGGTGAGTTTAACCTCATCGCTGATGATCAGTACAGCATTCGCCAGCAGAAGATCGGATACTTCGGATCGCTTGAAGAGGGCCGCATGGTTCTTGACAATCGCGCTCTTGTCGGATGTATCGTTTCTGCATAATTCAACTATTGAATTAATATTTAAGAGTCGCTCCTTCGGGGGCGGCTCTTTTTTTTGTTTATTTTTCTATATATTGTGTATAATAATGTATGGACAATTTTGAGAACGTATCATTCGGTAATGGTCAGAACAATTATTTTGGCGCAGAAACCACAGCTGAGCTTACTGAGAAGCTAGCATCTTGTGGAAAGGCTGAACTTAGAGGCTTGGCTTCTAAGGTTGGGTTGAATCCAAATTACACATCCGCTATTCTTAAGAATATGATTCTTAAAGAGTTTGAATCTTATAAAGCTAAAAACTCACCTATCCCCGCCCCAAAGCCCATGTTTTCTGAAGCTTCTGAAGAGATTCAAGATATGATTAAGTCGGTGGGTAAAGTGAATGCCGACGAAAAAGCCAAAAAGAAATGGTCTAAAAAGAAGAACTCCAAGAAAAAGGGCAATTAATAGTGTAATATAAAGCATGAGTGTAATTAGCGATTTAGCCTCTGGCATCTTTACAGACGAATTTGATAGCGATACAGGTATTGCTACATCAGGTTCTATTCAAGCTTGGTTAGAAAATAACTTGGGTGAATTAAATAATTTAATCTATAAAGATTTTAGTGGCGCGAGCGCTGATCTAGACACTGAGGCTCAATCTATCCATAAGGAGCTTTATTTACATAGTTATTATAGAAAGCAGTCTAGGAATGCGTTGAGGGGCATATCATCTTCAACTAGCGATAATAAGATACTATCTTTAAAGGACGGAGAATCGTCTGTGACGTTCGTTAACCGCAATGAGGTGTCTAAGGTCTATAGAGGGCTTGCGAACGATTCTAAGGACAAACTAGGCGATTTAGTGGCACGTTACAATATTTATGAGGCTGCGCCTCAACAGGTGGGTGGTATTGAGGGGGAAATTTTCACTGGCAGTGTCAATACTTAATATTAAATAAACGTTATACATAAAAAAAAAGGGCGGTATTTCTACCGCCCTTTTTGTTTAAGGTTTTAGGGTTTATTAACTGAATACCGCATTGGTAAATGCCCCAGATCCAAAAATTCCATTTGAAGTGTCATTAACTCCACCAACTTGAGTGGAAAATGTCAAATCTACAGACTTATTAGATCCAACACTAGAGGAGAAGCTTTCGCTGTCAAGTCTACAACCTTTAAGCGTGTAAAGCATTTTAGTATTAGTTCCACCTTCATCTTTCAGTGTAAGGGTTACTTCTTTAGCATCATCATTGTCGATAATCGTTGCGAGGTTTTTAGCTGTTACGTCATTGCAGATAGCGTTGACACTAAGAGTAGCGTTAACAGGGAAATCAACAGTTCTAGCGTAATTGAATCGAGTTCCAAGACGCTGAAGAGGAGTTCTGCTTAATGGGATAGATAAGGATGCGCTTTGAATGTGGATTGCATCATCAGTATTTGGACCATTAAGATCCGAAAGGGCGGCTCCACTTAAATTGCTAATATCAACTGTGATATCACCCGGGCGAAGAGCGGTAACGCTAGTGTCACCAGATTCAGGGGCTGGTAAAACTCCAGTTCGGTCTACAATAGACCCATCAGTAATATCAACAGATGGAAGACTCACTCCGCTAATCTCTGCGGCGGTTCCGCTTAATTCAGTATCTGAATTAATGTTCGAACATTCCATAGAAACTGAAACAGTCGGCAAGGAACCAACTGCAAGCTCTAAAGAGTAGTCGCTCACAAATGCGTTTCCTAAACCAATTACAGATTTTCTATCTCCAGTGCTTGCGCCTAAAGCGTCTTTTCCTTCGTCAACAGTTAAGATGAAAAGGTTAGCTCCAGAACTTTGAACCATATGTCCCGATGCGAACTGATTAGATCCACTAATGTTAAATCCTAAAGCTTTTTCGTTTCCTCCATCTGTAAGATAGTATGAAAAATCTAAACCGACAGTGGGAGCATCCATTAGAATGCTATCAGTGCGAGCTGCTTTGCCGAAGCAGTTGATATCCTGCCTAGTGACTGAAAAGTTATAGTTAGCACTTTGAATGCTCTCTAACTGGTGATGTTTGGTCACCCCAGTAGAACCTGCGTCTTCACTAACGTAAAGAGCTTCCGATTGATAAATTACTCTATTTCTGGCCATAATAAGTTATTTTTTAATGTTTACAATATTTTTGATGTTTTGTGAAATTAAGAAAATCTAAATCTATGAATCTTTAGGTCAAAATCAATAAATCCGACATAAAGATCATTAGCTAAAGACTTCCTCGCTTTGTCTGTTAATTTTGAAGTAGTTACAGTATCTACTAAAAAAGGTTTGTTGTTGCTATACTCGCTAGATAGCGTATCGTATGAATATGTACCGTCTTTTAGGTCTCCATATTCGTTGTTGGGATGCCCACTCATAGGTATTGGATAAAATACCTCGTTATGAGAATCTCCGAAAATTGATAAGACTCCATCTAATTTGTATGGGTCGTCTGAGAGAACTACGGCGTTAGCTCTGACTGTGGTAGACTCTTCTCCCCCAAAAGCTAACCCTTGATTTTCCATAGAGGCTGTAGATAAAAATACCGCTGGTACAACTTGGTCATATGGAGCTATTCCAGACTCATTGTATGTTGGTATTCTAGAATTAACTTCGTATTTGTTTTCTACGACTAGATCGTCTTCCGTTTCGTTTGTAAAGTAAATGTTGAAATCTTTAACCGCGAAAGTTCCTGTGATTGTAGAGCTTGATGTATAATTAGATCCTGTTTCTACAATGCGCCCATTATTGTAGTCGATATAGTGAGAATTTCCTGCAATGCTTGTTGGTAGGGTTGCTCCAGCAATCGATGAGTCTGTTACAAATTGTTTGTAGGGGCTAGAAAATGGAACGTAAGAATTGTCTAAAAAATCATCTGGGGTATGATAGAAAGTTCCTGTTTGATTTGAAAATGCTTCACCTTTTTTTAATAAAAAGTTATCAAACCAAAGCATAAACGAATTGGTCAGAGTATGTACAAATTGCTCTTTCATTTGATGTTATTGAATTGTTTTTTATATTTATTAATCAAAGCAGAAATATATTGAGTGTTTTGAAATCTACCAGATCTTACTCTGGTTTTTGATTGTACAGCTTTACCTGATCGACCATCATCTTTTCGGAGTAAGTAGCCGAGTCCCGATATACCCGTCTCTATTCCTTGCGCCCAACTCCTTCCTGAAGCCCACGGCAATGGGGTCGCTTTGAAAATGTCTGAGGCTTCAGGGATAGTAACATTGTATGTTACACCAATTTTAGCTTCTCCTGCATAATTATAATTCATATTTTCCAGCATTTGGAGTATAGGCTGTATTGGTTGATCTGAAGCATCAAAGCCGATAAAAGCAAAGAGATTAGAGATGCCACCTAAAGTGCCGCTAGTATTACTGCTGCTTGGTCCAGCTATTAGTTCAATGGTTACTGGATGACTAAGGAATTCCTTGATCATCCCAGATTTAACTTCAAGAAACTTTTTCTTAAACTCTTTTTCAAATGGTCTTTTTAAAGCTTTCGGGGCTTGTCTTTGTATAGCCATTTGCACATCTTTAGGTAAGGTAGCCATTATTCGTCAGTTGGAGTGAGTAAAAAAGTATAAAATTTATTTGTGGTTAATCCACGGGGGGAGCCATCACTTTTGATTGCGAATCTAATTCCGTCTAATTCAACCCTCCTAGCTTCCTGCAAAAACTCATAAGCATCACTTTTTACCACAATTTTTACAGAACCATTTGGTAGAATGATTTTGTTTTGAGTACCTCGTTGATTTTCATTATTCGATAAATACTCTTCATCCATATTAACATAATAAACTCTAGCATCAAAAGTTTGTGATTCTGTAGCATATTGTACATTTGATCTAGAGCCTGTGTTAGTCCTACCATAAATGCTGTTATATTTAGCATTTGTAGAGATCACCGTTCTTTTCGAATTTTTAAAAACCGTGATAGTCCGTGCGAAAGTCTCATGCAATGTATCATACGTTGCATTAATCGCAGACTCCATATTAGAAGATAAAAAACCAGCCATGTAGATAATTACACATTTTTTGTTATAATAACTAGGATAAAGGATGAATGCCAAAAATAATTTAAATAAAAAGTCTGGAGATGAAGTATCTTCATTGTTCAAGATGATGTTAATTATGGTGGAAGATATGAAGAAAGATCATGATTTTCACTATCAGAAGCTGTATGAAGGTATCCCAGAAAAATATCACCCAATAATCAAAGCGGCTGATCACTTCACCCCAGATAAAGTTTCGTGGATTAGGAAGAGAATTTTGGACTTTGGCAACGAAAGTTTGCGTAATGTGCAAAATGAAATAGAAAATTACAAAGTTGAATTTATATTTAAGTAGGAATATGGAATTAAAATTACTATATCAGTTCACCGTCGATGAAGTTAAAGAGGTAGAAAAAGAATCCTCTAGGAAAAACCGAAAGACTGGTGAAGTTACGATTACTAAGAAAAAGGTAAAGGAAAAAGTACCTCTTGAAGTAAAAATCAAGAAACCTTCTCGTCGCGAGTTGGAAGATGCTGAGCTTCAATACACTATCGAAATGAGTAAGTGTATTAAGCAGGGCATCCTCACAAAAGCAATGCTTGCAAAAAAATATAGCGATACTGGAGGAGCTTTTACTGAAGAGGGGGAAAAAGAGTATGGTAAGCTATACAAGCAGATTTTAGAGTTTCAGAATGAATATATCAAACTTGACTCAGCCTCCAAACTTGACGCAAAGCAGAAAAAAAGGCTTGAATTCCTTAAGGAAGAGATCGCCAGAGTCAAAAGAGAGTTGGTTGAAGTAGAGACAAATCTACAAGGTTTATTTGAACATACTGCTGATGTTAAAGCTCAAAACAAACTCTTACTGTGGTATGCTCTTCATTTAACTTATATCCAAAAGGAAGAAGATGAAGAGCCTATCCAGTATTTTAAAGGTTCTGATTATGACGAAAAGCTTGAGGATTATTATGATAAGGAGGAAGAAAACTCCGATGTTTATCAGCAGGTTATCAAACAAGTTTCTACCACACTAGCTTTTTGGTTTTACAACCAAGCTTCTTCACAAAAGGAGTTTGAGGAAATCATGGAAAAAGTAGATAAGGGTGAGTTATAGTGACGAATTTTATACCTCCCTTATAGGGGAGATATTTGACGGATATAGCGTCTCGACCTTTGAAGGTCGGGACGTATTCGTTAAACACATAAACATAAGAGACCAAAAGTATATAAATTCTTATTACGAAAAGTATAAGAATATTGCTTTATCTAAAGGTATTGAGTCTCAAGAAGAGCGAGAGGCTTATATCAAGCAAGAGAGCTTGTGGGAGGAGTCTGATGATATGAAGATAGTGTCTCTCGCAGAAGAAATTAAAAATCTTACAAAAACAAAAGAGTCTATATTCTTGCCTTCTCAAAAAGAGTCTTTTCAAAAGACCATCGAAGAGAAGTCTGTTGAGTTATACGATTTAAAAAATAAAAAAGATGAGATAGTTGGTTTGACGGCGGAAGGTTATGCTTCAAAAAGATCTAACGACGAAATGGTTAGATTTTGCATTTTCAAAGATTCTGAATTTAGTGAACAGCTATATACTGAAGATGAATTTGCGGAACTTGAAGTCCGTGAAGTAATATTGCTAAACAATATTATAACAGATAACGCCAACAAAATATCTGAGGATAATATTAAGCATGCTGTTTTAAAACCATTCTTTAGTATGTATATTTCAAACAGTGAGAATGCTAGTGATTTTTATGGAAAGCCTATAGTTGATCTTTCTGCTTATCAAATGAAGACTAATATGTATGCTAGGGTATTTTACAGTATTTTTCAATATACCGAAGATATCCCAGATAATATTAGGGAAGATCCAGACAAATTACTAGCTTATTCAGAAAGTCAGAGAAATAAAGACTCCAATAAAGGAGGAATAAAAGACGATGCTGATGCTTCAGCCGTATTTGGGGCAACTAATGACGACATGAAAACTGTAGCTAAAGATGCTAAGACTATTTCTTTATCAGAAGCCGCTAAAGAAGCTGGTGGCAAGTTAGACATGAAACAAATGATGAGATTAGCAGGTCATGATGTGTAATATTAGTGTATATACACACTAAAGGAACAAGATTATGCCCATCAAATTACCAACCGTACAAACGGGTTTCGAACAAAGTATTGATAAAGCAGCTAAGAGAGCTGGTAAGAATCTTAAAATCAATATGGGGCCGGGGGCCAAAAGTATCGAGGGTTTAACTAGACCTTTGGGTAGATTAACTGGTAAAGCGGATGAGTTTACTAAATCTATGGAAGCGGCCAACGCCCGTGTTTTGGCGTTCGGTGCATCTGTTGGTGTTATTGCTGCTGTTTCAAATGCCTTAAAACAGTTGGTTACGACGAGTATCGAAGTTGAAAAAAGCTTAACCAACATTAACTCGATTCTTAAGCAATCAGAATCTCAACTTAATGGTTTTAAAGATCAAATTTTTGATATTGCTAGAAATACAGGTCAAACTTTTGATATCGTAGCTGAAGCAGCTTTAGAACTGTCTCGCCAAGGTTTAACAGCTGAACAGGTCACTAAAAGACTTAATGATTCTCTTGTCCTCTCTCGACTTTCTGGTTTGAGCGCTGCGGATTCTGTGGCTGGATTAACTGCTGCGGTAAACTCTTTTTCAAAAGCTGGCCTGACAACCTCTGACGTACTTAATAAAATCTCTGCTGCTGCTGCAAGCGCGGCTGTTTCTGATAGGGATTTGATTGAAGGTCTTAAGAGATCGGGTGCAGTTGCTGTTGCGTCTGGCGTAAAGTTTGATGAATTGATTGGTATTATCTCTGCACTTCAAGAAAGAACTGCGCGTGGCGGATCTGTCATTGGTAACTCGCTTAAAACAATTTTCACTAGAATTCAAGACCTAGATAGACTTAATTCACTAAAAGATTTAGGTGTGCAAGTCACAGACTTAGAAGGTAATGTGTTATCATCTAGCAAAATTATTGAAAATCTAGCTCCGACTTTTGCTAGATTAGATCAAGCGTCAAAAGTTAACTTAGCTGATAACCTTGTTGGTAAATTTCAAATTGCTCCTTTCCTCGCTTTACTGGAAGATTTTAATCAAAAAATCTCTAGGAGTGGAGAAGTTGCCACAACCTCTTTTAACGCCAGTAACGAAGCTTACAAACGTAATGAGGTGCTAAATAAAACTTTAGCAACCGCTATAAACACAGCTACTGTGAATCTTAAGGAATTAGCTAACGCTTTGGGGGAAATAGGCGTAACTGAAAACTTATCAAAGATAATTGGGGTCTTTAATGATATAGCATCTAGTATTACTAAAGTTTTAGATGGTGACGGAATGGGATCTAAGTTCGCCAAAGGATTAATTAAAGGAATAAGTAATGTAATCGCTGGACCCGGGTTAGCTTTAGCTTTGCTTGCTATTGGTAAATTACTTTTAGATTTTGCTAAGTTTGGCACTAAAGCTTTAAGCACTTTCTTTGGTTTAAATAAAGCTGCTGAAGCTCAGAAAATTTTACAAGGCCAGATAGCGGCATCACTTCTAAACGATAAAGGTGTCCGAGATGCCATCTTGTCGATTGAAAAGCAGAATATATCTGCGGGTGAAAAGAAAAAATTACAGACCCAGTTCTTTACAAAGGCTTTAAATGAGCAGTTGATGGTCATGCAAAAGATGCAAGGCATCGCTAGGACTGTCGCCCCCGGAGTTATGATGGGAACAGCCTCAAGTCGTGGCAGAAGAGCTGCTGGAGGATTCTTACCTGTTGGCGCGGAAAAATCTGACATCTCTAGAGGTGTAGGTGGCGCACCCGCTTCTGCAAAACCTGTTGTCATCCCAAACTTTGCATTTGGTAGTGGTAAGCGGGGGACAATGGTTGCTAATAGTAGT
>Ga0181369_1000133_pt1 | contig 20902 bp, 21 predicted proteins | sample LowvirmetaG_8_FD_130088 | JGI IMG/M metagenome (GOLD analysis project Ga0181369, IMG submission 130088) | Marine viral communities from the Subarctic Pacific Ocean - Lowphox_04 viral metaG | ecosystem: Environmental > Aquatic > Marine > Oceanic | place: Subarctic Pacific Ocean | collected... | reverse complement strand
ATCCATTTTAACCTTCTTAAACTTGGGACCTACAGCGTAGGTTATACCTGTTCTTTTTGCTAATTCGATTAGTTTAGGAGCAGGAATAACACTTAAATCTAAAGCATGGACATAACCTCTAAATAACGGGTTCAATATTAAAAGTAACTTAAACCTTCGCTCGTTTCGTTTAGCAAAGGTATATGTACATGAAACGATCATACCCCTTTGTAGACCATATCTAGTGGTCGCAAGCCTATTGAGCCAGTTTACTCTATGCTGCGGTATATAGCTCATTCAAATAATCAGACGCCTGTTTAAAGGTTTCAAACTCTTTTTTGTTTTTCATGTCGATAGCCTTGTCATATCCTTTAGCATCGACTTTAGATTCAATAATTGGTGCATGAACCCATTTGTCTCCATCTTTAAATATGATGTCGCCCATAGTCCTAACAGTAATTGGGTACCAATATTTACCCATACCGTCTTGAACCATTTCACGTTTTAGCGCATCTGGAAATACACTGACATCCTGATCAAGTATACACATATACCCAGATTCAGTACATAACATTGTCTCGCCATCTTTATCGTCAAATTCACAGATTGCAGTAAACTCATTTGTAATAGGTGATATCGTTAAAAGATCGCCGCCTTTTTCGATATATGATCTCATAGGTTTATCCATTGTCTTACCTTTATTTTCAATATAACAAATTTATTTGACTCTTTATAGTTCCGGAAGCTCTAAAGGCTCAAGATTTAGTGTAGGTAATTCCAGTTGTTTTTCAACTACGAAATACTGGTCAATAATATTACTTAAATCGTCAGTAACCTTATTGATACTAAAATTGTCCTTGACGTATTTAGTCTGCTTAGCAGTTTTAGGTAAATAGGCTTTATAGTCCGAATGAACACTTTGCATCAACTGAACAGCAATGCCTGGATCAATATCAAACCACGAGCTTTCTGGTACAATAACGTCTTTCCAAACTGCAGATGGATCAACTTGATTTAACTGACCTGGAACTAGAACTCCATGTTCTGACATAAAGTCCAAGTGACCTGACCAATTAGAACAGATTACAGGTTTACCAGTTACACTAAACTCTAACAGTGGACGACCATATCCTTCTCCCTTAGTAAAAGATATCATTGATTTAACCTTACTATGGTTATATAGCGCGTTCATTTGTAAAGGTGTAAGATCACCATGTAGTAAGTAAACTTTAGGACCATTTTTACCGGTGTACTGTCGTATTCTCTTCAATAGTTCATATTCATCAACTCTACTAAAGCCGGACATGCCAGTTTTCAATATTAGAGCAGGTCGATTCCTAGAAGATTTGTTTTTGAAAGCTTCAGTAAAAAGGTTCAACATTCGAGCAATGTTCTTTCTGTCATGACCCGGATTACCCTTTAGCCAATGACCTACAAACAAGAAGCAAAACTTTTCCTGGATCTGGCTCATAAATGCTTCAACTTCCGGGTCTACGTCCCTACGCTTATTGTAAACAGAAAGATCTAAACCTTCATGTAGTACTTCAACAGGAACTTGAAGTTCAAGATTGCCTGTAACTTGTTGTGTATTACTGTCTCGCATTTCCCATTTACTGGCTTCAAATACATCTTTAGCGTGCTTGCTTGGAACAAGGATCAAGTTCATGTTATTACAACCTTGAATCCATGGGCCTGCTGCTAACGTCGTTTCTATACCTGCAGTAATACCGACGTTGTATTTTCCAACTGGTGTAAATTCATTAGGTACTGTGATCTGGACCCAGATGTCAGGTCTGAAAGTAATATTTGGAATGCATCGTACAGCAATCTCCGGGTGATTTTCCAATTCAGTTCTTGGACAATTTCCCCATGGTTGGTCTAAGATACTAACATTGTACTTGTCTAATTTAAGAAAACTATAAATGACGTCTCTGGAATGATCTCCATATCCTGATCGGCTTGATGCCGGGCAACTTATAACTAATGTCGGTTTCATACTAAAGCTCCGATTGATTTTTCATATTTAACACTGGTATCGATTAATTCAAATTTTGTTCTTGGCTTAAAGTTTTCAAAACAAGTATCAACTGATTTTGCAAATTCAGAACACATAGCCTCTTCAGTAAAACCTTGTTCAATTAAGTAAGTTCTACCCTCTGCACCTAATCGAGCTCTATCAGCCTTTGACATATTATACCAATGATTTAACCCTCGTGTTATGTCCGATATAGTCGGCCTAGAGTCGTAGATATATGGAGTCTGCGGAGATCCTTGTAAGCTCATGTTTGGAAATAATGGAAAAGTCCAAGGCCCAGAATTGAGAGATTGCTTACCTGCTGAGTTACTTGGAACATCTGCAGTAAAGTCTTCTAGACCAATATATCTGTATTTACCCTTACCTGAAACATTCTTCATAAAGCCCATTTGATCTTGAAGACCGCCTGTTACCGTTGCTATTGTTGGAGTTCCAGACATCATCGCTTCAGCGTGTGTTAAGCCAAAACCTTCTGCTGAACTAGGATTACACATTACATCTGCCATATTGTAAAACCAGTTCAATGTCTGAGCAGAAACTTTATTAGATGAAAATACTATATTACAGCCGGGTGCAAGATTCTCTGCTACAGCGTGAAGATCAGTACCGTGCTCATCTACAATATCAGTATGCATTAATAGTGCGGCTTTATCACCTAGTTTATTTTCATTAACGAAATTAGCAAAACCGGAGATCAAGTCAGAAGGGCCTTTTCGTCTAATGTTTCTTGAATTGAACATGGCAATAAATTCAGGCTGATTGTCTCCGAACATTTGCTGCTTTATATCTGCAATTGCACTAACATCAGCTTCAGTATGACAAGGATAGAATTCTTCAGGGTTTATACCGTGCGGTACATAAGTAAGATCTACACCTTCCTTTCTAGGTCTAGTTGTGCATACATGCTTATTAATGTTATAAGTCTGCTTTGAAATAGCCATCAAAAGATCGCAGCAATCATAAAAAGGCTCGTTCCAATGCGGATAAGGCAGATCGTCCCAAATATTGTAATACATCAAAGGCGTGGTCTGACGAAGTTCATGTTCCATGTTATATAGCCAGCCCCAAAATCTTGGATCGGTAAAGTGAACAATACCGTCTGGCTTTTCTTGTTGTAAAACTTGACGCAAAAGGTTTTCATCACCATAACCATGTACAGGAATAACCTTTACACTAGCATCAGTTATACCCATCTGCTTGTTTACATCTTCACTTAAGTCAAATATCTTACCCTGTTCAGGATGATTAACAGCACCACCGATGTTGATCCAATCGTATTTGTGTGCAGTACCTTTAACTAAAGCTCTCGCCATAGTTCCTACACCAGAGTGTAAGCGGATGTCGTCGCTTAACATCAATAACTTCTTTTTCATTATAACCCTTATACCTAAATTATTGTTTGATCATATTTCTAAATTTCTCATCAGAAATATACTTTTTCAAAACTTTGTTTACTAACGCTTGAAATGTCATTTTGTCTTCAACGCACAAATGCTTAAACTTGTTGTGATCAGAAACATTAACATGCACAGACGTTAGCTTTTTCTCTTTATTCACCATAACGTAATTCCTCTATAAATATAAATATAGGTATATATTGCGTTATGATATGACTACTACGTTTTTTCCTAGTTTTTTCGCCTCTTTACATGTATGAAGAGTACCATTAGACGGAACGCCGTTTGGTATAAATGCAATAAGATAATCCGAATACTTTGCTATCAATTTATTTCTATGAAAGAAATTCTTAGGCATATAGACTTTATCATAAAAATGATCAGGCATAGCTGAATAGAAATTTTTTGACGTATGACTCGGGTTGAACTCAATATAATGACAGCCTAGTTCTAGAGCATATTTCTTAGCATATTTATCGGCACCATGAGGACAGCCGCCTGAAACAATTTCTACATTATCGGACCCAAATTTCAATGTAAGTTTATGAATAGTGTCTTTTATTTTACGATGGTTTTCATATTCTCTAGAACCAACTATTCCTACTCTGACAATATTTGGATGCGATCTTTTTCTGGGCATAGTTCAGGTTTATCTTTAAATGGGCAATATTTACAATGTTCTCTTTTATTACCAGGTATTGCTGGATAATCGGCATCGGCATTCTTTTTACCGTCTTGAGTAAATGCATGATCAACAAACTCTGATAGAACTTTGTCAGATTTATTGATTGACGGTTTACCGGCAGACGGCTTATATACTTGTACACGTGATTGAGCAAACTCCGTATTCCAAATCTTTCGCTTTAGTATAAAATATTCTACTTCGATGTCGGACTCGTTGACTTCATATTGCTTTGCAAAATACTTCTTGTACAATCTTAACTGTAGACCATTTTGCTTCTTTTGATTTTTTGTCCATGTTGCTCGACTAGTTTTAATATCGATGATACGTATTGTATCGCCTTCTTTGATTACTAAGTCAACAAACCCCATGATCATAACCTTGTCATTGCAGTCTGTTTCAATTAAGATCGGTAATTCAACACCTAAAAGCTCGCTGTTCTTCTTAGTGAAATACACACCTCGTTTTTTCTTAATATAATCAATTATTTCGAGACCGTCAAGATAAAAATCGTTTAATTCAGCAGGTGATGAGAAGGTTGAACCGGATTGTTCAACGTCCTGCTTAAAATTCTCACGCATTCTGTTCTTAAGATAGTCATGATGGTCAAATTCATCTGCAGCTTTTGCAGTTGCTTTATAAACCATTGTTAAGTAGTGCTGTACTGTTTCATGCATCGATGTACCGAATACAGTATACACGCTTGGCTCATATACCTTATGACCATCAATATATCTTAGTTTCCACCTACGAGGACAAGTAGAAAACTGGGATATTTGACTATAGGATATAGTCTTTTTACCCAGCATTCTAGCTTGCTTCGCGAGGTCTGCAGGTGTTTTTACAACCATGTAGGACTTTTAGTGATCTTCTTTAGACTTTACTTCATGTAGTTTGTCCATATACTGCTTGGCTTTTAGAAGATCTTCATAGCCACCTTTCAGTTTATATCGACAAATGTATTTGACAATATTACCTTCTATAAAATCTAGATTTTGATCAATGATAAAATCCCAGACTTCTATCTTACCCTTATTGTAATGTACAGGGTGATTTGTTGCACTTGAATTAGCCATTTAACAGTTGCTTATCACCTGACTTAGGAATAAACTCATCGTTAATATGTCCACAATCATCACACTTAAATACTTGAAGAGGTATCATACTTTCTTGACCAGTTGGCGATAGAACTGCAGATATTTTCTTAAATAGAAAAACAGGTACAAACGTTTGATTGCCGCATTTAGCACATAACACATCGGTCATGTCCTCTGCCTTTAGATTTACCTGTGGCTGTGGATCGTCTTTAACTACTTTCATTTTTTTCTCCTTACATGAAACTTGGTGCAGCTTCTTCTTCGTCAATATTAGTAATAACCGCCTCTGTCATGAGAATTGTACCTGCAACTGAAACAGCCTTGGTGATTGCGGTCTTTGTAACTTTAACTGGGTCAATAATTCCAGCATCGAACATATTAGTATATTGCTCTCCTGATACATCAAAACCCATGCCAGGCTCTGTTGATGAGTTTAGCTTACTATAGATATCGTTGAAATTAAGACCTGCATTATGAACTATGGCCTTCAATGGCGCTGTAAGCGAATTCATTACGATTTGCCAGCCAACAGCCTGATCAGTATCAGTAATTGTATGCTGAGGCTCGGGTTCAGTTGTAGTACAGTTAAGTAATGCAACACCTCCACCTTCAATAATACCATCGTCTAATGCGGCTCGTGTAGCATTAAGTGAATCTTCAACTCGATCTTTCTTTTCCTTGAGTTCAAGTTCGGAATGTGCACCAATCTTAATAATAGCAACTCCACCTGATAGTTTACCAAGTCTCTTTTGCATTAGTTCAATTTCATAGTGACTAGTTGACTGATCGATTAACGTTTTAATTTCAGTAATTCGATCTTCGATTTGCTCTTTGGTACCAGGACCATCAACAAACACAGTCTTCTGACTATTTGCAGTAACAGTTTTTGCTGTGCCAAGCCATTCAGGATCAAACTTGTCAACGTGCATAGCCTTTTTACTACTTACTACAGTAGCGCCAGTAATGATAGCCAAGTCCTCTAGAATGTCAGTTCGCTTATCACCGAATGCAGGTGCTTTAACTGCGCAACATTTCAAAGTACCTCTAGCGTTATTTACTATAAGTCCAGCCAATGCATCGCCCGTTACATCTTGAGCCACAATTACCAATGGCTTATCGATCTGAATACAATATTCTAGAACTTTGACAAGTTTCTTGATGTCATTCAGGGTCTCGTCAACTAGTAATATGTAAGGATTCTCATACTGAGCAATCATTTCAGTCTGATTGTTTACGAAGTATGGTGAAAGATATCCCTTGTCTAGTTGCATACCTTCTACAATTTCAAGTTCGTCCTCATGAGTATTACTATTTTCAACAGTAACAACGCCGTCAGTTCCAACTTCATCAATAGCATTTGCGATAAGATAACCTACCTTTTCATCACTATTGGCACTAATAGAAGCTACTTGCTTAATTTCATCATATGTACTGACAACTTTAGCAGCATCATCGAGTTTTTCAAGTATTACTTCTACAGCCTTGTCCATTCCACGTTTGATGTCAACTGGATTAGCCCCATCTTCTACAGCCTTAAATCCTTCAGTGACAATGTTATGTGCAAGAACGGTTGCAGTTGTGGTTCCATCACCTGCTTCATCATTAACTTGACTAGCAACTTCTTTTACCATCTGAGCACCTGCGTCCTCTAGCTTATCTTCGAATTTAATCACTTCGGCTACTGATACACCGTCTTTGGTTGCGGAATAAAATCCACCTTCTTTTTCGATTACAACAGTACGACCTTTAGGTCCTAGTGTAGACGTTACAGCTTTTGCTAGTTTATCTACACCTTTTAGTATGCCACTTTTGGCATCGTTTGAGAATTCAATATTCTTATTCATTGTCAGACTCCGTTATAGTTAAGATTTCGTTTTCAGGAAGAATATAGAAGACGTCATCCTCTACTTCAAATTTCTTTGCACTGTATTTTGGAAATACAACGATATCAGATTGACTGACTTGCATAGGTGCTCGTTTGCCAGTTGATAACATGATTCCAGGTCCTACAGCTTCGACTTTGCCTAAAAGAGTTCCCTCTTGTTCAATGTCCGGAAGGATCACCCCACCGGCCGTCTGTCCAATGTTTTCTACAATTTTGACTACTACTTTATTAGAGATAGGATAAAGCATTATAACTCCATTTTTAATTAATAAAACCGTTTAGTATAACTATCAAACTAATTCCGCTTCGTACTGTTCTAGTGCCAGCTTAACCGAAGGTATTAGTGCAAATTCATCAAGTTGATCAAGTACTTGCTTTCTGAAGAATCTGTCATAGTCAATTTCAAATATGTCAGTATTCTTGTCAATAAGGTGCAGATCTTCTTCATTAAGGCAAAGTGCATCACGGCGTTCTTTGGCTTTAAGATGATCTTCGCACTTGCTTTTGATATAAAATAGCAATGGTGTGTCCATATGTGTAATATTGGTGGACAACTTTTCATTAGCCCAAACAGATGCACGCACATGCTGTGGTATAACTTTATAACCATCGAATGGACCATTGAACTTTTTATTGATACCTAGTAACTTGTAGTCAGTTGTTTCAATGGCTTTTCTAAGATTATCTAAGTGTTCAACAGTAAGAGTATCACGCACCGCCAATTCAGCTAACGTATTGAGAGATTCTTTCATGAACTTAGGAGTATCTTTACGAATGATATTCATACCTTTGATATACTTCTTACCAGTTTCCCGAATGATACTGTAATATCTTTTCTTGCTTTCACCAAAGTAACAATGAGACAAGTCATATTCAAACTTAAGATCCATTAGGAAATAGTCATCTTTGAGTGCATCAGTGTATTGCGGTACAAAATCGTTTTTCAAAAGATCATTAAACTCATCTAGCATATTAACAACGTCAGAAGCAGATTTGTCATTAGACTTAAAGAAACAAGAGTCAGTATCACCGTATAGGATATCATGACCAAACTTGTTGTTGATTGTTACCATTGCATATCTGAGAGCATTTCGTGCAAAGAATGTAATGGCATCAGCAACTTCAGGCTTGTATAATCTGAATAGGTTAAAGGCCATTGCACCGTATGCCGAATTAAGAATTGTCTTAATACCAAGTTGTTCTTTGGATTTTGAAAGCAATTCATCGCCAGTATATTGACCAGACTTGATACCTTTATTGATTTCAACACGTTGCAAGAACAATTTTCTGAGAAGACGTGGCAGCATACCTTCCATGTGATCTGCAGAGTAGAATAGATATCTTTCACCGAATAAATCAGTATTGTGACCTGTATCGATAAAACCGATGTTATCGGACTTGAGCTGAGATATTACTTCATCAATACTAACGCCAAGTTCATCACATTGTTTCTGACTAGTAATGAATGTTTCTGGACTTAGATTGAAAGCCATGATAGTCGTTGGATATAGTGACGTATAGTCAACGCAAGTAACATCTTTATGTAAACCGGGTTGAGTAGGCTTGATAACAATCGCAGCTTTGTATTCTTGCTTTTGGCTAGAACCGCGACTAGGTAAAACGACTTGATTGAAATGTTCTTTAAGAATATAGTTATCAACAATCATTGACTTATAGAACATCATATTCAAAGTCGTAAGATTGGCAATCGATTGTAGTTGATAGTATTGATTGAATACTTTAAGTTTACTTTCGATTTCAACTAGAATTTCAACATCACGAATACCATATTTCATAAAGCCGTCGAAGTTGTCACGCCAATCTTTCCAAGTAACTTCAGTTAACTTATCAACTTCACGTTCGGGTACAATTTCTTCAGCTGCAGTAGCAAGTTTCCAGTTGGGAAGTTTGTAATGCATGTCTTGAAGTGCATCGATCATGTCAACGTGGTCTAGACCATTGATAGTTGTTTTCCAATAATCACCACGTTTCTTGATGTAATATCTACCGACTGGGCTTAGTCTTTCAACTGGAACGCCGATAGCTTTTCCACGATTTAAGATATAAGGCATATCAAAGCCAGTTGAATACCAACCAGTAAGTACATCGCAATTGGTAGTTCTGACTAGTTGAATAAAGCCAAGGATAACTTCAACTTCAGTCTTACAGTAAATGTAATTTACATTACCTTCAGATTCCATGTGAGGGTTATCATACTGTGCAGTTTCATCAGGGTGCCAAGCAAAAACATAGAATTCCTTGTTCTTACTAGAATATGCCTGAATAGATGTAATAGGCATCTGATGAATGTGTGGCTTGTTAAGATCTGGCCGACTTGGATCCCAATCAGTTTCAATATCGTAAAACATGATATGACGATCTTGAGACCATTCAAGACCCTTGTACATCATATATCTAAACTCAGGACTGACATCGGCTTCATGAATATGGCCTTTGAATCGACGTTTCAAGTCATTCTTAAGTTTAATAGAACTATAGTAAACTTTATATACTTTATCACCATATAACGTTTGATGCACCGTGGTGTCAGAGCAATCTAATTGACGTTCATCAATAATTTCACTGATACGTTCACAGTCAAAGTAAAAGAAGTCACGATAAGTGTCTTTGTAGGTTACAAACTTCTGGTCTTTGTCATAACCGTAAACATTGATGTTGTATAGACCTTTTTCAAAGGTGCTAGTAATTCTGGAGACTTTAATCTTCGGTTTTATCATAGAGTTTTATTTACAGTCTAATATAACAATTATAGTTTAAACACCAAAGATTATTTTGTACCTGTTGAACCAAAGCCACCAGTACCACGATTTGAAACACCTTCATACAAAAACTGTTCCTGTACAACTTCAACATCAGGATTACCTAGTTGCACAAGAACGAATTGTACGATCTTATCACCTGGATGTATCATCTGTGTGTCCATACCGACATTTGTCAAATGGATGTGTATTTCGCCTTGATAACCAACGTCAACTACACAGGCTCCTACCTGTAAATTTTTCTTTGTAGCAATACCTGACTTGTTGAATGCAATAAGTGCATGACCAGTTGGAACATTTACTTTAACACCAGATGGTATCATTACTGAAGCGCCCGGTTCAACAGTATACGATTCAAGCGTATTTGGTACAAAGAAGTCGATTCCTGCATCTTCAATATTTGCACGTGTCGGCGTTTTTACGTCTCTAATTTTTGAAATTTTCATTTATTTTTCCTTTAATAATTTCCCGGAGATCCGATTGTTTTTCTCTTAAGAGCAATGGCTAAATAAGCTTCTTCAGAATCCATGTTCATGACTTCGTCCATTGCCGTTTTATATGCGTCTCTAAAAGGCTGTCCGTCTAACGCATTGTAAGTCGCAATATCCGCTGCTAATATAGTCTTGTCTATCTTTAAAAATATTTGATCTTCATTTACAGTAAGATTAGTCAATAGTGTATCAACGGCTTTGACGGATTTATGTGTTAGTTCATATGCCTCATAAATACATTTCTTGATAAGTTGTGTGTCTCTATGATAGCCTGAAGTTAACCCATGATAAATGGTCTTGATTTGTGTTTCAATACCGGATAGTAAAGCTGAATTACCTCTTACTATTTCAGCAACGTCTAAATTCCTTTTTTGAGGCATAATACTTGAACCCGTTGAAACACGATCTGATGCAGTAAAGAAATTAAACTCTTTACTCGTATACAGGATCATGTCAGTAGATATTTTCTGTAAAGTCATCATGATCTGCGACAACGCATGTACATATTTTAGTTCTATCTTACCTTTAGAGTTTTTACAATATAAACTATTTTTTTGAATTGAGTCAAAATTTAACAGACGAGTTGTTAACTTTCTGTTAATAGGTACAATAGAGCCAAATCCAGCTCCGCTGCCTAGCGGATTAGTATTAATGTGTTTACAGGTCAATCTGGCGAACCCCTTATCGTCTTGCAGTTGTTCAAAAAAGCCATTGAAATAGTGACCTAAAGTAATAGGCATGGCCTGCTGCGTATGACTATATCCTATAAACAGCGTATATCTATATCTGGACTGTAGATCATATAACGTAGATAATAAGCCGCTTAAGATAGAATCCATATGAAGGTCTAGAGTATTGACCATAAAAAGACGCATAGCGACTAGTGATTGATCGTTTCTACTTCGGCCTGTATGTATCTTCTTACCTATATCACCTAGCCTTTCCGTAAGCAGGCGTTCTAGTACAGTATGACCGTCTTCATCGTCAATAGTAACTTCAATACGACCGTGAGTCCAGTCAGTATATATATTATCAAGTTCATGTTTAACCTGTTTCAATTCAGTTCGACTATAGATACCCGCCTTTCGTAAAGCTTCAGCATGAGCCCGCGTGGCGGTGATGTCGTACCCCATAAACACGTCTTGATCTAATTGGTTATCATTACCAACAGTAAAAGATGTGATAAATGGATCTGAAATTGAATCGTTGTTCTTAGACCAAATCTTATTGCTCATATACACCTTTAGTTTTGTTATAACCTACTCGTTGTGAATATCCAAAATGCTCAATAAAGCCGGCTGATGCCTGTTGGTTAAATGTACCACCTGACATAAACGTAGCATCAGACTCTTCGAATAGTTGATACGGTGATTCAATTGCTACGCATTCAGCCGTACCCTTATAGAGTTTCATTACTACAGTACCTGTAACTTTCTTGTTTACAGATTCAATGTATGCATTGAGATGATTCATTAACGGATGGTACCATCTACCTTCATATACAAGATTAGCCCATTGTTGATCGATGTTCTTCTTGTGCATGTATTCTTCTCTAGTACAAACTAGTTTTTCTAAAGCCATGTGTGCTTGAACTAATATTTCAGCGCCAGGTTCTTCATACACGCCTCTTACCTTTAAACCAACTACTCGATCTTCAATAAGATGCGTTATTCCAATACTATGTAGACTGCCCTCGTGATTCAGATCCTCGAGAATAGATCGCAGGTCTCGCTTTGGTCCTATGTTATGGCCATATGCCATAGATTCAACAAGCCCTTCGTTAAATGAAAGCGTAATAAGTTGCGGAACTTCTTGAGCATCTTCAGGAACTTTAACTCGCTTTAGAATGTTCTGTAAACGCGGTATCATGTTTAGATCTTCGATTTCTCCACCCTCAGCTGAACAGCCCCAAATGTTTTCATCATAACTATAGATCTTAGCCTTAGATTGCTCAACAGGTATGTCATGATCTCGAGCATATTCCAATTCCTGCTCACGGCCCATTTCATATTCTCTAACAGGTGCAAGTGTTTTCAGATCTGGGTTCAAGGTTGTAATATAATTCTCAAAGCGGATTTGATCGTTCCCTTTGCCTGTACATCCATGTGCAATGACTTTGCAACCCCAACGTTCAGCATATTCAACGGCTGTTTTAGCAATTTGTACTCTACCAAGAGGACAGAATAGTCTATAACCATCTTCATAGTCTGCGTTGGCCTTGATTGCTAAAGTGCAAATATCATTTACAAAATCGTCAGTAACATCCACATATGCAAACTCCTTTGCACCAAGGTCATGTGCTTTGTCACATAGGTACAGAATGTCATCTGATTGACCTATACCTATACACAGACAATATACTTCTGCACCGTAGTCTACTTGGATTTGTTTAGTAATAACAGATGTATCTAAACCACCTGAGTATAATAATAGTACCTTACTGAAAGTACCTGGAACGGCTTCATGCGATGCAACTCGCTTATAGCCTGATTTGAAATATTCTTTTTTCATTGAAATAATTTATCAGTTAATTCATTTACTATGTATTCCATGTCCTCTTTAGATGCATCCACTCTAGGCAACATATAACCGTTAGACTGTATTAAATCTAAAGTTACTTCAGGCTTCAATTGAAACTTATTCTCAGGTAGATGTACTATATATGTAGGTCCACCTAAAGACTCTTTAGCGTCCTGGATATCTAGTATCTGGGACATCATATCGAAATGACGCTTATAAACGTGCATGCTACCCGTATTATGGTAATAATGACCGAGCTTAAGATCCGGCATTGTCTGTCTTAAGTCATTGAGCATTAGTTGTTGAAAAAGTGAAAATGTAAAGACGTCATTACAGAAGCCATAGATCAAGTCATTACTACGCATATTTACACCCATATGCAGTCTGTTATCTCTAATAAAGAACTGTACATACTGAGTACAAGGCATGTCCTGATCATTCATGTATTTGTGCATAGGCTGATGAATGACAATAGTACATCTTCTACTAAATGGATCTCTTTGCAGTTCATCCTTTACAAACTGCCACTGATCGCCTAATAGATATGTACCATAATTGGACTCGACTCTACCTGTACTGTCGGCTATGTCTAGCCAGATTTTAGCAAATTTACCGATGTTCCTGACATTAGGATCTTTACCTAGATACCAAAACCATTCTGTAAATGCATATGCCGGGTTAAACGCCCTTGCTGGATTTTTAATTGCTAGGTCAGTAGGATCTAATATACGGAATGATCTGAATATTGTTTCACGTTGGACCCGACCTCTACAATTAGTTTCAGATCCGCTAGTATTTATCGCCCTAATTTCATTAACTAGAGCTTCCTCTAAAGAATTGTATGTAACCATGTTGCAATATAACTAATTTTTGTTTATTATCAAAGTTAAACTATGTCTTTACTCTCAATGAGCGTATATGTAAATGAATTACCCCAGATATCTTCAGCCTGAATTGCTAGCCACATCAGTTTGTTGAAGTCTTCATAATTAGCAATAACTTGACAACCAGCACTCCATTTGTCTATCTGAGTTGAAGTTCCAGATGCTGAAGCTCTATGAATGTTAATACCAAAGATACCTTCTTGGATTTTTGCTGGATCCATATCGTAACAGTTATCTCTATTAGAGTCTCGATATACTTTTACAGGCCTGGCTTGTTTCAAAGCTTTATATTTACCCTGATGCATTCCAATTACATGAGAACTTCGATATTGTCCCGGAACCATTATAGCAACACCATCTGAATTAAGTAGATTTTCTGTGTAATACTTTCCAGGATCGGTCGTTGCATTCCATTGATGAAAGTTCCAATCATTTCCAACCTTATACGTTACAGTGACCAAATCGTCGAATTTATTAGTCACTTCATCATATGTTTCAGAATTTCTAACGCCGACAATATTAAGATTGTAATTGCCATTCTCAAACCATTTGTAACCTTTAGCCTTTACTGCTGTTTCAATTTGCTCTCTTGTAAAATTCATATTACCCTTTTAAGACAACCAATCATCAAGCTCTTGAGACGATAGCATACCTAATTCTTTATTGCAAATTTTACAAGATTTTATAGGTCTGCCGTCTGCCTTTTGCTTTATGTATTCTTCATGTTTACAGTTGTCTTGTAGTTCCTTTAATTGTTGTTCAAATTCAATTATTTTTTGTTCGATATTTTTTGCGTTGCTCATTATAATCTCCTAGATTATAGTACAATCGCTGAATCCAATCGTTTCCTATAGTTACTGTACTTCGCATTGCCCACCTACACATGCTAATTCACCTGAAAGATCTGTCATGTCTTCTACCTCAATAACTTTGGTCAAATCGACCTCCTTTAAACTGGATAGCAGCTCATTGTATTTGTCTTCCGTAATATCCTCAAATGGTGCTTGAGTATATGTTCCACCGTTGTAAGGTAATACAGATAGACCGTTATAATAGTCCCTGTTTTCCCACATCCATTCACCGGCATCTGACCATTCATCTTCTTTTAATGATACAGTTGCTGAAACGTTATGCGAGTTAGAACCTTTCTGATGACCTGGTTTTACCCATTCTGATGATACCTTTTTTATTCTTTCAAGAAGTGCAAACGGTGATTCTGTTCTCAAAATAGCTCCTTGAGGTGCTTTTTGTGGAATGCTGATAACAGCAGTATCATGAGGTCTAAAATACTCATCCTCTACTAGTTCAGGATGGTATATAGATAAGTATGTATATATAGCCTCATTTTTGCCAACTCTAATACGTCTAATGTAATAATCATTGTGCCATGCATGAATACCTGAACTGGTACCAAGAACGAGACTGGTTGTACCTGCAGGTTTTACAGTAGTAGCACGTGCAGTTGAATTGATGCCAATTAGTTTGGCAATTCTTTTATTTTCTTTAACTACAAGATTAGCAGCCGATGACATATCATAGCCAAGTACTGTTCCTGAGCCAATGCCGGTCATTGAAATACCGATCAATGCATCTTTTTCAGTTGTTTCTCTCCAGATTTCTCGCAAATAATGAAAGTCTGTATACCCGGCTTGTAAAGTACCAATCAGTGTAGCAGCTTTGACCCTGGCTTCAAAGTCTTCCTGAGACTCAATATCACTAGCATTTACTTCACAAAGATTACAGAACTGATAAGGTCGTAGTGCAATTTCACAACAAGGATTTGTACCCCAGTCTTTGTCATTATTCAAATAGATACCGGGTTCTCCAGCACCAGAAAGTTCTACTCGCTTCCATAGGTCCATAAAGAACTCTTTGGTAACTTTATGTCGCATAAGTACTGCAGAATTGTTTGCTCGTCCACGCTGAGGATTAAGTTCCCACCAATCACCAGCCTTACATGATATCATTTCGTCATCGTCTGCATTAAATAGCGATATAAGCGCTGCACGCCTAATACCGCCAGCAAGAACGGCGTCAGCAATATGGCAAACCATATCATGGACATCAAGAGTCGAGAGCTTCTCGCCATTTTGTTTCTCATTTAAGATCCCTTTAAGTTTTAATATACATTCCTTAAGTGGCTGCGGGCCTGGCGCCTTGCCACCTGAAGTGATCAACCTAGAGCCTTTAGGTCTAATATCTGAAAAGTCAAATTTGATACTAGAGCCTCCCTTAAAATAACTTTGAAGCAATACCTTGATGGCATCTGCCCAACCTTCGATGGTGTCACTTACTAAAAAACGTTTTGTTCGTTTTACGTATGGTTTTCTGATTTCAGGTAGTGATGCTACATGATGACGCTGTACAGAATAGCCAACGCCAGTACCGCCAAGTAGCAGGAACATGACTTCACTAAATGAATCAGGATGATCAATAGGTAAATATGCACAGTTGTATACCCTGTTCGGTGAAATTTCAATAGGCTTTCCACCGAATTGTAGACTGCGCATTGATGGTAGAACCTTTTTGTCATATACAAGCTTATATGCATCTTCAATCTCGGACTTCAAATCTGGATATTTCTTTATATGCATAGCCTTATTACGATCTACAATTTCAGACCATGCTTCTCTGCGTTGCAGGTCTTCATTGTATTTTGCATATTTCATATAAACTGTGATATCACTAAGAATTGAAGTGGAGACGTCCATGTGCTTTCCTTTATTATGTTAAAATTGATGTGTGGGATAAATATGATATATACTTACTGTTGAGGCATATTGGCAAATTTATCTTTGAGCATTTTTCTAATATACTCGCTGCCCTGATTTATTTCCTGTTGAGTTTCTTGTCCCTGTGCAGAATTAGGCTCGTATATCTCAATATGACCATTGCCGGCGTTCATTTTACTAGGGAATGTTATACCGTCAGGACCAAACCTGTTCTTAATTAAATGCCAACGTCCAGTGTTAGCCGTTTTGTCTTCAAGTTTACGACTTAACGATATTACAAAATCAGCAATCATTATTTTAGAATATGATTCTGCAATCTTATCAGCTTGTATTATTTCCTCATTGATTGCACTTCTGTTGGCTTGAGATGCTGTCCAGATTGGAACATCTAACTCACCGGCTAGACCTCGAAGATCTTCATAGATATTACCTAGTTCATGACGGACTTCACGATTATTTAATCCTTGACCACGTAATAGATCTGCATAGTCAACTATAACCATGTCAGGTTTTTTACCCTGTATTCTGCACTTTTCAATATGTGCAGCAAGTGAATTTACAGTAGCACCTTTAGTAGGAAAGTATTTAACGATCAACTCACCTTTAAGATTATTGACGACTTTTTCAACATCATCTATATTGTACTTTAGCTCTTGAGCCGAAATACCTGTAAAAATACTATCATACCTGAGACCAACATAATTCTGATTGAGCTCTAATGTATAATGGACTACGGTTTTTCCTTTTTTAACAGCATGAGCTCCTACATTAGCTAATGCCCATGATTTACCGATACCAGCAGGAGCTACAAATACGCCTAATTCACCTCCTGCTAATCCACCATCTGCTAGATTATTTATTACCTCCCATTCAGTCGGTACGCAATCTCTAACATTCACAGTATATCGCTCTTTGACATTATCTGCATATTCAAGACCAATATTCCTTTCAGTGCCGGCCTTCATTGCAGTGTCTATAGTAGTCTTGATGCCGTCATAGTCGCCTGACTGTAACAAGTCTACGGAAGTCATAATAGCCTTTTTCAGATTCTGATTCTTACAAAAGTCTATTGTCTGAGATTTGACAAATTCTAGGTCTGTAGCTTCTAAATTAGCTATAACGTCCTTTAAGTTGTCAACTATCTGAGTCTTTAGTACAGTGTCTTCTACTTCACTAGACATAACCTTAAATACTTCAAGAGTCGGAGACTCCTTGTACTTAAGATGATAGCTTATGACAGACTCACATAGCCAACGTATAGAGTCATTTTCAAAATAACTACCTTCTAGTATATCATGGACTTGCTGTAAAAAGCTAGAGTCCCGAAGTAAGGCTGATACAATCTTAATTTGAAAACTGTACCCATAATCACTTAATCTATCGCTCATTTGTTATTCCTTATTGCGTCAATTGGAACCCATACTGATCTGAGCCACAAGTCTAAGTTTTTGAGAAGATGCATTGAATCTTCAGTCAACATTTGAATGAACTTGACCATGTTTAAGGCTTGCACAGGTTTACTTGTAATATTCAGTAACGATTCACGAGCATAACCTGAAACTTCTACATCATATAGTTGCATAATACGATAGTTGACTTTGACAATGTCTTTATTGTCGAGTATTCTTTGACAGACTTTAGCAGTAGAATCAGACTGCTCTATAAGATCAAAAAGGCCATTTATTGTTATCTTGCTTTCACCAAATAGTGAAGGAATTGCTTTCTGTATAGTTTTTAAGCCTGCGCCTTGTACACCTGAAATATTGTCAGACTTGTCGCCTAATATAGCACGTAATACTGCTAGATTTTCAGGCATAATACCGAATAATTCTTGAACTTCATTCCTGAAATAGAATACCTTTTTTGTTGGGGACCATACGCAGCATTTTTCATCGACCAGTTGTAGAAAGTCCTTGTCTGTTGACATAATAAACTTGTTTGAATCTGGATAGATCTGTTTTGCTATGTATGCAATAGCATCATCGGCTTCAATATTTTCAGTTGACATAACAGTGACAGGTAATACAGATAAATAGTCCGTAAGCCTGGTGAGTTGTTGTGACATCAGAAGCCTAGTATCATCAGTACTAAATGTTTTACCGTGAGCACTCATAACAGGTTTACGACCTGCCTTGTAGTCTGGATATATTTTACGTCTACGAGCTGAACCACCTTTACCGTCAAAGCATATGATAACCCGAGTAGGTTTGATTTGCTTGATTGCAGCACCTAAGCCAAGCAGAAAACCTTTAATGCCACCGACAGGAACACCATTCTCATTCTGACTTGGATTGATTGTAAAGTTGCGAATAAATAGATTCAGACCGTCAACAAGAAGTATACGATCATCCTGCTCCATTTTAGGTTGTTCAGATAGATTAGCTAGGATGTCTTTGTAGCGTTGTTTACTCATAGTATGGTCGTTTATTGTACAGTACTAATATACCTATAATATTTGATACCTCAAAGTATTTTTCTGTAAAAACACCAAACCACCTACGTTAATAGGTGGCTGGTGCTATGTCTGATATGTTTACTTATTATCAACCGTCAGGAAGATCATTAGTTCCAATTTCTATGTCGTCAATACCGACATCATCAGACTTATATGACATTATAACCGCATCACAGATTCTAGAATATATTTGATCCTTGATTCTAGTATCATGTAATATTTTATCTTCGAAGTCCTTAGACAAGAATTTAGTCATTTCACCAGTTTCAGTATCAGTGTATGTATACCAACTTCCACCTTGATCAACTAGCTTATAGTCTTTCATAAGTTGAAGCCAACTACCATAATCATCAATTCCAGAATCGAATCTGATGTCAAACTCAGCCGTTCTTAATGGTGGACCCATTCTATTCTTGACAACCTGAGCCTTGGTTTTGATACCAATTACGTTTTCTTTCTTCAGCTCTTTGTCTTTGACTTTTATTTGGCCCATACCTTTAAGTCTCAATCTACAACTTGCATGAAACTGTAAAGCCTTTCCACCACTAGTAGTCCATGGATCACCAAAACTAACACCTAACTTTTGTCTGAGCTGATTCGTAAATACGAGACAAATGCGCTGACGACCAATAAGCTGCGTTATTTTACGCATAGCCTTTGAAAGTACAAGGGCTTTAGCAGTAGCCCAACCGTCTTTCTCATAATCAGCAGCTTGTTCAAGTTTAGTAGTAGCTGCAGCAACAGAATCAACTGCAATTGTCACTAGACGATCTTTGTCACTTTCACGAACCTTTAAGATGATGTTTTCAATAACTTCGAAAATATCTTCTACAGCTTCAAGTTGGATATATAGCAGTTGGCTAACATCGATACCAATAGCCCTAGCAAACTCTTCATTAAGGGCATTTTCAGTATCGATGTATACAGCCAAACCACCGGCCTTCTGAGTATTCGCTAATACATGAGCGGTTATCAGCGATTTACCACTAGCTTCCATACCTGTAATTTCAGTAATACGACCAACAGGTAGTCCGCCATCAGGCCTGTTTGAAATGGCTAGATCTAAGAGCGATGAGCCAGTACTAATCCATTCTGTAAGATCAGTAGGTGTTTCTTCAGTGCCGTCTAAAAAATATGCAACCTTTACGTCACTGAATTTACTGTTTAGCGTTTCTGCTAATGTTCCGGCTAAATCGTCTCTTAGATTTGCGTTACTTAGTGTATCTTTCTTTTTTCTAGCCATAGTTCTCCTTAGCTATTGAATAGTTCGTCAAACGCACTATCAATATCGCCTGTAGATTTTGCACCGACACTTGCAGCTTGCGACTGTGTTGATGTATCTTGTGTAGACTCTTCAGTATCACCGCCATCGAGCCATTCTTGAAGTATAGTCTTAAGTTCGTCATAAGACTTCTTCTTGTAAATTTCAAATAGATCGACTTGACCATTTACAATTTGATCAAGTAGATTGGCATCTTCGGTTGCAGGTGACTGATTAGGTTTTACCATAATTGACGTCTTTGCATAAGTGCCATTACCATCACCTGGAGTAAAGTTTACAGTGATATCTCGACCAGACTTCAAGTCAGTAATATCGCCATAGTCTGGATCAGCCAAGAATTGAAGAAGCTCTTGATAGACTTGCTTGCCAAAGCCCCAGTACTTAACGCCTTCGGATTCTTTTCCACGTACAATAACAGGTACTAGCACTCGCATTTTCGGTGTAAGCTTCTTTGCAAGTTGAAAGTCATCGCTGTTTCCACTATTTCGAAGTTGATCAGCAAATTCAACAACAGGATCTGCTTCACCAAATGTAATAGGGCTAAGGTGATTTCTCTTGCCAATATTATAATGAAAGTACAACTCGTTGAACGGATTGTCCTTGTTGTACTGATATGGTACAAGTCTGATTTGATTTTTACCAGGTTCTGGGCGCCAAAGATTTGACGACTTCTTTGTTGAATT
>Ga0181369_1000132_pt1 | contig 20979 bp, 37 predicted proteins | sample LowvirmetaG_8_FD_130088 | JGI IMG/M metagenome (GOLD analysis project Ga0181369, IMG submission 130088) | Marine viral communities from the Subarctic Pacific Ocean - Lowphox_04 viral metaG | ecosystem: Environmental > Aquatic > Marine > Oceanic | place: Subarctic Pacific Ocean | collected... | reverse complement strand
TCTTGAGTTTGAGAATTGCGTAGAGGGGTTTCCTGTCAATTGCTTACTAACTACAGTATAATTTTCAATGGCGAAACTATACAATTCTTTCTTAAGATATATTTTATCGTCTTCTAAATTATCAAAGGTTAAATCAATACATGCTTTCAATAGTTTTCTGTCTATGCTTTTACTTGCTCCGTTTCCCATTTTTATCACTCCTAAGTTTCCAATTTTTATATGTTAATCCCTCTAATACTACACCTGTTACTAGCCCGTTAAATGCGTAGTTATCTACTCCTAGATACAAAATAATAAGCAATAATGCGCTGCCCCACATCCAATGGTGTATGTGATAATTTTTAATTATTATACTAGGAGAATAGGGAGTTAGTGTTTTGGCTATAACATAACCTGCTACAATTCCTAAACTGTATTCAATCATCTTCAACCCTCACATCTCTATATGTTATTTTTGTTTTAGTGACAACGACATCGTATTCTTCAACTTCTTTTATTGTTTTCCAACCTACTCTTCTCCATGCCCACATTGCTTTAGGGTTGTCGGGGTCGGGACTATACCGGACTAAAGGAACATCACAAGACTTACAGTAGTGTTCTTCATATCCGGTTTCTTTGTCCTGTCTGTCTCCTATGTTGTATTTGCCATATGATTCACAATCCTCTTCTCTACATGCCCACATTAGTTTCATCCTCCTTTGCTTCTTTTTCACACTGTTTGCAGTTAATCTTTCCTTCAAATTGAGGGTTGTGTTTTAGTGGTTTTTTGCATTTCATACTTTCATCTCCTTAGCCTTAAACGCCGCCAATCTAATTGCTTCTCTAGCACTAGCAGTAATACTAGCGGCTAAATCTACATCGGACCAACCAAACCCTTTGTATGCAAGGATGCCATAAAAGGATGCCATTAGTCTCTTAACAGCCATTTGATTATTATTCCACTTGGCAGTCTGTTCTTTGTCACCATTGTTTCTAGCCTCTTTCATATTAGCCTTGTATTCGTTTCTCAAATCTTTCAAAGCCAACAAAGACTTAGGCAATAGTCCCAATTCTTCTGTAGTGTAGTACAACATTTTTCTTTCATAGTCATCATCAACTTCTTTCAAGTTTTGAGGAGTATTCAAATCAGCACCAAATACTGTTTCTACATTACTCTTAGTCTCAAAAGAAATATTCCTAGCAATAATCATACTAGGATATAGTCCTGCAAAGTCAAACGCTGCTACATTGTAGTGCAACCCATTGGTATTTTCATCCAAGGGATTGTAAATCATAGCACCGGAATAAGAAAGACTCTCTTTACACTTTTTGCATATTTTCAGTTTCTTATCATTAGGGTTTTTGTAACCACATGAATCACATACCTTATGCTTAGGCTTACTACCTGTTGGTGCTTTCCACCAAGCATTACGCATAAAGTACATAGAACCCATATTAGATGCAAAGAAACAAGCATCGAATGGTGCTAGTAGTAATCTCTGCAAAGATAGAATAGCCTCCGAAGTAAAGTTCTCTTCGTCTATTTTTCTAAGAAGTTCTACATCTATTATTGCGTATTGTAAATAGGCTGATGGGTCTTCAATCCATGCTCTACGGTAGAACTCATTAGGGTCTTCAAACTTAGTCTCAGTATGCTTTCCTTCACCGAATAGTGTCTTAGAAACATAGTCCAATGATAGACTAGGTAGTGTGCCTCTTTGAGCATCATTCCATTGTCTTTCAAAGGCCAAGTCTAAGTTAAGAGTTATTCTACCCTTAATGGGTTGAGCAGTTGGACCATAACCATTCGATTTACTAAATGTCCACTTTTCATTTTTGTAGTGTACTCCCTCAATAACTCCTAGTGGAGATATTTTTAGTGGGCTAATATTATTGGCACAACACCTCTCTAGTAGTTTAGGCAAATCGAACTTTAGTCCAAACCAAGCAATTAACATATCGGGGTCGCAAAGTTCCATGCACATTAAAAACTGTTGAATCATTGCACTTTCGCTATCTTCTGCAAACATTACACAATTGTAGCCATCAACTTTAGGCTCTACAATAGTATCGTTTTTAGAAGGTTGCCAAGTCCATGTATAGAATTGATTGTCAAAATTATCATAGGCTACAATAGCAGTAATCTTTCCATCATGTTCTCCACCTTGTTGCCATTCCATATCCCAATACCACTTTCTTAAATTGTATTCGGGCATTTCATTTATGTTATCTATTGCATACCTGTAATGAAAAGGAACATCTGCTTCATAGGTTTGAGAAAAGTTTTCTTTTGCTTGGTAAATGTCTTTTGGCATATCAACATAAACTTTCTTTAGTTTATCCCCTTCTAAATTAAACCAATCGCCGTGTTCGTATTCATATTCTCTACTAATCGTTTTTGTCACTTGGTAGTTAGTCGGTTCTCTAGCATCTTCTTTAACAAAAAAGTAAGGCTTGTAAGTATCATTTTTAATCACTTTAATTCCATTTTTATCTCTCCAAGAAAGATACACATTGTTATTGTTATTTGTTATAATCATTTTATCACTTATTCCATGTGCGGAACTTTAACTAAAAGACGGTCTTCTCCTACTATTAAAATAGGGAATTCATCCTTTACATAAAAGGTAATATCACCGTTATCAAAGAATCGGTGAAGCGGTCCGGTAAAACATACTGTGGCAGAATCTCCAAAACCATTTGAAACTTCTACTGTAGTAATGTATTCTTTTACACCTGTTACAGAAGAAGAAATTTTCAGTTCGTTTATGTTTTTTACATTCCAATCTATTTTATACACGCCTGTTCCTATAAGTTCGCATCTTTCGATAGCATCTTTGAAAACTGAAACAGGCAAGTCAAACTTTCCTTCAAATGAAACACCATTAAATTGAGGCAGTTCATTTTCTAGTTTTAAATCCATTAGAAGAAGTCTCTGTATTACTTCGTGATGTGGGTGTTGTGTTACTCTAGGTAGAGTAATGTCAGTATCTTGTGTAGAAATTAAAACATTATCATAAATGGTTATCTCTATTTCTTCTTTCAGTTTTTTAAGAAAAGGTAGTAGTGTTTTGATATTCACAACTGCGTTTCTTGTGGAGTCATCTAGTATAGTAATGTCTAGAGTTATTTTGTTTATGTAACTGCCATCACCGTTCCATAGGTCTAGTCCAGTAGTTCCCATATCTAAATATACATATTCACTTAGAATGCCGGATTTAACTCCGCCACTTTGAGCATACTTTCCTCCACCCATTACATCTTCTAATGCTGTTCTAAATGCTTTTGCGTCTACTGTAAATTTCATACATCTCCCTCCTTCAATTCCTTAAATCCAGTCCAATTAACTTGGCCATCTCTATTAACAGATAAGAATGAAGTTCTTTTTCCTAAAAGAGAAGGCTTGTATTTACTACTCTTGACTGTTACAAAATACTCCATTCCTTTCTGTGTATTTCTTTGATAAGTTTGCAGAACTGTCCACAAATGAGAATCCCATCGGTTCCAAATTGGTTGCGGCGGTTCATCCCTAAATGGTGGTTTAGTGTGAGTAATGTAAATTTGGTCACAATCAATTGCTTCTACTTCTTTCATTACTTCTCTAAATGGTTGATTTCGATGAAACCAATCTTGTTGTTTAGCAGTTTTCATTGGTCGCATTCTAGATGTTTCCATTCCTGCCATGTATAGAGTACACCAATCTAACCATGTATCTACTCCATCCCAAACAAAAAGAATGTCTTCTGTCTTTGCAGTTTCTTTAGCCAAAGCAATAAAAGAACGAATGTTTCCTTGTGTTTCATAAGGCAAAAACTCTCCCTCATCATCATGTTCAGCAGGATTAAAAATAATAATCCTGTCTGTAGAATTATGGTTTGCTTTCCATGTAGGAACGGAGCCATTGTCTACATCCAAATAGAATGTTTTCTTTTCACAATCCATTGCTAATCCAGTTTTACCCGTTTTGGCATCACCTTCAATTCCTACCCTAATTCTTTTAGGAGCATTCTTATGCTGTTCAGTCTGTTTTAGAAGTTTGCTTCTAAGTCCTTCAATATTTATTTCTGTTTTCTTATTTTTATTCATCATTTAAATCTCCCCTACGGGTTTTCCATGCCGAAACTAATTCTTCTACTTCTTCTTTAGTTTCTAAAAGTAGTTTGGCATCTTTATCTCCAATATGCATTTTTGTAAAATATTCGTTAGTTTCGTAGTTTTGTCTCCATGTAATAAACTCTACACTCTGTAAATCTACGACCCAAATACCTTGACCATCAGTTAGTTTTTCAACAAACCCATCTACAATGTAAATTGTATCAGTCATTAGACAACCCCCTTTAGGTGTTGTAGGAATGTTTCTAATTCACTATTATTACATTCCTGCACTATAGGATTAGAATTACAAGAGTATAGTTTTATTTCACATTTACTCTGTGTTATTTTCCAAGAAACATGTTGCAGTTTTTCTACGGGCATCATTGCCCTGTTCGTTATTATCATTTTATTTTCTATTGTTATCATATCAATCACTAAAAAAATAGGCTTTGCACCTATTCGTATGTCATTCAACCGCCACATATACACGGCTTGAGAATTACTCAATCAAAACCAATCAAGGTCTTCTTCTTGGGCATCACCAATTTCCTCTACTTGTCCTTTTCTTTCTGTTACATAAAGTCCCGAAAGGTTAATTGTTGCAGGTTCATAACCATCTTCACCTTCTCTTTGAGAAGTTCTACCAACCACTACGACTTCGGAACCAATACCAAAGTCAATGTTAATGTGTTCGGGAATCCAACAAGTTGTCATTCCGTCAGTATCATAGTCGAAGTCTGCATTCAAATCAGTCAAGTTTAGAATACGGTTTCCATTTGAAGTTGGAGTCATATTCATGTTACAAACTGTACCCATCGTCATTACAAACCTGTCCACTGCTGCATTTTCTCGTAACTCAAGATGTTTTGCATCTAGTAGAGTCAAAGAAGCAATGTTTTCTGCAACTAATTCACTTGCCTTGTCAAAGACATTGATAGAAGAGACATCTCTGTAAATATCTCCTTCGGGGTCAACATCTGCATTCATGACAAGAGAACCTAATGTCTTCATAGAATATCCGTAAATATATCCGTCTCTGTTTGAGTCTTTAATTACAGACATATGAACCCACTCAAATGTTGAGGGGTTAAACTTAATTCCACCTTCATTCTTGTATGAGAAATAATACTTATTGTATTCAGTATCATCTCCTACCTTTCCGATAAAGACACCACTTCTTCGCATTAGTTCCTTTGCTAGAGGCTTTCCGTAGTTGGCATTTTCTCCACCATTTTGATATCGTTGTTGAGAATCTAGAGGAATGATAATACTACCATCTTCTAAGTATTCTGCTCCTTCTGCTAGTTTGCCCATTGTTCGGGTTTGTTCTTCACCATTAAAGAATCTAGATACGACATAATTGCCCTCTGTATTCTTTTCTGCTGTTGCTACTAGTCCGTTTTGATGTGCGTTAAACGGGTCACGGTTCCATTCGTCAATGGCTCTCTTTCGATTATATGCCATCATATCTCTAGGTTCTTCAAGTGAAATAAAGAATCCAAAAGCGTCATCGCCAAATCCTTTCTTTCCTTTCTTTCCGTCTGTTTTTTCGGTCTGTATCATTCGGATTTGTTGAGAAGCGTAACTTCTCCACAAACCTTTTGCTAGAGGGGAATCCGTAGACACCTTGTTCTCTTCACATATACTTTCAAATTTCGATTGAGCCTCAGTAACACTGATGCCCAACTTCTCTGCTGCTTTGCTTATTTCATTTTGCATATTTATACCTCCTTATATGAGATTTCCCACCATCCATGAAGCAAGTAATTTCGGGGTCATGTTTAGGGAACGCCATTCACCTTCTCCAATTACTCGCAGGAATTTCAATTTCGTATTACTATCCATTTCGGATGCAATAACAATGTCATGTAGACCTATGCAGATTTCCTTAATGGAGAATCCGTCATAGATTAGATTATGTAATTTTGTTAAAACTTCATTTGGATTTTTATTTGTTATTTCAGTTATTATATTTTCATATTGTTTCAGCGATTTCTCGACTTGAACATTTAGCCTACTACCTGTAGCGATTGATGCTTGTAGTTCGGTTATTGTTCGTCTTAAATCACCATCAAAGCAATATATAAACTGTCTCAATCCATCCGGAATCGGATGACCTTCTCTCTTGAGAATAGTTGTAACAACTTCTTCAACTGTTTCAAAAGTTATTCTTTTGAAGTGATAGTTTGCACACCTAGATTGTAGTGCATAAATTATTTTGTTTCGATTATTACATGTTATAATAAATCTAATATTTTTAGAATATCTTTCCATCATTCTTTTTAGGGCTGCTTGTGCATCATTAGTCATTCCATCCATTTCATCCAATAGAATTATTCGGAAAGGAACATCACCCATTTTTGCACTTTGGGCAATCTCTTTTATTCTAGTCCTTACGGTTTCTAGTCTTCTATCATCCGAAGCATTCACTTCAAAGAAATTACTAGAAGCATCTTTTCCTAAGATAGTTGTTGCTAAAGCAAGTGCTACCGTTGTTTTTCCTGTACCGGAACCTCCGTAAATTAATACATTGGGCATTTCTTTATTGACTGCCCAATTAGTTGCATCCATTACAAAGTGTTCTTGTCCTACAACTTCACTTAGTCTGTTTGGTCTGTATTTTTCTGTCCATAGCATTATATCATCTCCTTTCAATCATTAGAATACCATTCTCCGCAATACTCGGCAGAAACATCATAGCCATTTTCTATGTGCGGAGTCTTACAAGTAGTCTTCCATCTTTCATCTGTGTCATCAAAACGACCTATGAACATATAGAATTCATCAGTTGTCCATTCGCCAAAGTATTTTCTTAGGCCTAAATAAGTAGAATAAGTATCTCCCCCATCATTTGATGAACCTTCACCCCATGACATATCCCATGAATCTGCTTGAATCTTTCCGTTCAAACAATCAATGGCTGTTAATTGTCGGTAGTCTTGGTTCTCTACCTTTAATACTAAGAAATAGTCCTCATCCGAGTAACAGTCTTTATCATCATCGGAAACAGTAAATGTAATCTTATGATAGGGCGGTTGTTCTTCTTCTTCTATATTACTAGGGGAACTATTATCATCAATATACAATACAACAGAACCTATAACTCCTATTAACATTATTGCCACGGATAATGTTAATATCGGTTTCACTATTTTGCTAGGATAATGATTAGGTGGTTTCACTATTTTGTTAGAATAGTGGTTATGTGTTACATCAACTGTAACTACGCTATCTTGTATGTTGCTTCCTTCGTATATATCTTCTTTCATTTTTATTCCTCCGAATTACTCCAAATTGCTTGGGCCTTAGCCCCTGTTCTTAGGTTTCTTTTTATGAAACCAACTTTGACAAAACCCTTTCTTTTCATAATGTTGACTAAAGCATTCATAGGTACATTTAGCGATGTATTTCTTCTATGTCTTTTAGAAGAATATGCTTGATAGTTTCTCAACCTATCATATATTTCTCCTGTAGTCATTTCTTTTTCTTCATCTAACATTTTAGTTATTATCTTCTGCGCTCTCTTGTGTTTCATTTTTATTTCTCCAATATCCATTTTTATTTTGTATGCCTACAAGTTCGGCATGGTTCGCAAGGAGTCTGCCCAATTCGGACATAGATACTCCCCACTTCATTTTTTGATTCAAGTGATTGTACACTTGGTCTGTTGACTTAGGCCCTGTTTTTAGGAATGCTTTCATCATTCTTATTGCTACAATATTGGCCATTAGAAATCACCCAAACTCATTTGTTTTATTTTCTTTGGTTTAGGTTTAGATTTTTTCTTTTCTCCTAATCCTAGCAACCTACATTCGCTGTTATTCAGTTTTGTTTTTGCGAATTTTTTGAATTCTTCATCTTCTAATAATTGTTTTAGTAGTCTTTCCCCACCGGATTTTACTCCAAGTCTCCTACACAAAGAAGGTATTTTAGAATACTTTTTTCTTTTAGGCATTCTTGGCCTACCAAAGTTTCGACCTGTATGATTATATGCAAGCATTTCATAAAAGTAGTCGGCATTCCATCTCCTCTTTACAACCCCATCAATAAAAACTAACTTATTAGGATGTTGATTTTCTGCTAGCCAATTTATTATTTGAGTGTCCGAGGGTTTGTTGTATTTCAATAAAGCAACTATTTTTTCTCTATTTGATTCTTTCATGTATTCATCTATCAAAGAAAACATATCTCTTTCAAGAGAATAAGGTGTTTCGCTTCTAGGGGCTAACTCTCTAATGTTATCTCTTAGATGAGAAACACTACCTGCTCTTTTGAATTTAATCATGTTTTTAATATCACTAGGTATTGACTTTTGGTTAATGCTTGTCATTATTATTTTACCTCTATATTTTCTAAGTACATCTAGAATAATTTCTTTTTTAGGTTTGTAATGTAGGTCCTCTATTATTACTCCATTTTCTATAGGTATAGAATAAGGGTCTTTGATATCCATAACATTAGCATAGTAAATCAATGCGTTAGGCAACATTTCCCTTGCCTTGGTAGTTTTACCTGTTCCGTGTTTTCCGGTAATAACTATTGTTCTTTCTTTTTTAATCGTCGTTAGTCCCATTTAAAATCCCTCTCATTTTCATTATCAATTCTAATCCCTCTAAAGTGAGGTGTTCTTTATTTACAAGTTTTAGTATAATCTCTTTATATGTGTTAAGACTATTATTTGCGTCGGAGTAATATTCGGGTATCAAAGTTATTGCTTTGTGAGTGTTTTTGATACCGGATATTTTGAGTATTGGTTTTTGGCGTTGTACGCTCTCTATCTCTCTAATGTTTGACTTTACTTGGTGTTGGGCTAGGCTCCTCTTTAAATCGTCTAGAAAGCGTTTTTCTGCTCTTACAGATATTGACGGTAATACAATATAGCCGATTCTAGAAGTTTCCTTTCTAGAAAACTGTATTTCAAATACTGCTTTGGATATTAAAATCCCAACTATAGTTTGCTTAGGAAACATTTCTCTCCACACTCATTCCTAAATAGCCATGTTCTTTACCAAAGAACCCCATCAAAATATTTCTATAAATATAATTTTCATGTTTTGAAACATCTCCTGCTAATATAAATTTCAACATGTCAAAACTGTCATGTTCTTCAAGTATTATTTGTTGAGGAGTGTTGACTCCTTTTTTGCTTAACATCAATCCATTCACATAACCCATGTGTGCTATTTCTACATCACTTAGTTCATCCATCAATTCAAAAACAAAAACGGTCGCTGCTCCGAATTTTTTAACAAAGTAAGAGATTTCCTTTCCCATTGTATCACCCAAATAAATATCCTTCTACTGTTTCGATGGTGTCTATATCTTGAACATATTTATCATCTCTAATTCTAGTTTTTCTAGGAAACCTAAGTCCTATTGAACCGTCTTTGTTTTGAGTTACTAGGTCTGCTGTTACTGTCAGTACTTTTCTAGGCAAAATCCTGTATTGATTATTTTCATAACTATCTATAATCTTTCTAAGAGAGTTAGTCATAGATAGTAGTTCTTTATCTGTAAATCCATTTCCTACATTTCCTAAACTAATAAATCCGTCACCATCTTTAGCGGCTATTTCAAAACTGCTGAAAACAGATGACTTTGAATTTTCACCATAACATGCACCAATAATAACAACATCCAGTTCTATTCTAGGTGGTTTGTATTTGGCCCAACCCTTTGAACGCTTAGATGGTTCATACTCTAATTTAGCATCTTTAACTATGATGCCTTCAAAACCATCGTTTATTGCTTGGTTGTAAAAGGCTAGAACATCACCATCCCTTTCCATTCTATGTGCTTGGTTGGGTAAATTTTGCATAAATTCTAATCTATCGACATAGGGTAAATCCATTATTGTTTTTTCTGCATATTTTAAACAATCGAATATTACCCATTTGACTTTTACCTTTTCTCTTGCTTCTGCATGGTTTTTAGAGTGAACTCTTGTTCCCATGAGTTTGTGTTCAGCAGGAGAACCGTCTTCTTTAATTGGATATATTTCTCCATCTAGAATACAATCTACATCGTATTGTCTAACGGTTTCAACTACATCTTGAAACTGAGGAGTAACGATATTACCCTTTCTATTAAAGACAATTACACTATCTCCTTTTTTGTGAATTTGATATCTGTTGCCATCATACTTATAATCTACAATTTTATCTTTAGGCCATTCGGCCATCGGAATTTCTTTTGCTAGCATAGGCTTTACAAATTTGCCATGAACTAAATTCATAGGTGGGGTTTCTCCTTTTTCATAGTGAGTTAAAACTGACTCTACACTATTCATCGAGAGGTCTTTCTTTACGATATTTATTTTTTTATCATAGTGGCTTGCTATAGATTTAGTTATTGTCCCTAGCCCTATTCCGTTATTAGGATTTCTTAACCAATACCTAACAAACCATTTTCTTTCTAATGCTGATAAAGAAATCAAAGTTTCCTTTATCAAATCAAAAGAACTTGAGTGTGCCGAACAATCATGCTCTAGCAAAGCAATTACTTGAGATAAAGAATAATCTTGGTCTTTTTCTTTATCACTTTCTAAATACATTGTTGCTGTACCTATATCTTCAAAGGCAGAATACAGGCCGTCTATTTCATCCTCAAAAACTTCAAAGGCTCTTGCTATCCATTTTTTTCCCTTTGTCATTCCTATGTTATTATTTTCTAAATCTAAAGTTAGAATCTTACACAATAAAGTTGGGTTGAAGTTATTCCATGCCCTATCAATAACTTGCGTTTTCGCTGTCGGGGTTAAGTCTTGTGTCGTTTCTAATAGTCTTGCTAGTCTGCTCATTGTCATTTGTATTCACCTCAAGTATTTCATTAGAATAAAATATTTTTTCATTAACTAATTGTATTAGTTCTTTTAATGGTTTAGAGTGCTTGCTGTTCATTGTAGATATTTTCCACAAATATTTAGCAAGTTCATTCCATTCACTCTTCTTCATTCAACATTCCTCCCTCTATTTCATGTCGAATTCTAGGGATATTTGCTATCATGCTATTCAAAACCTCTACTAAGTCGGTTCTTTCTAAGTGCATAGCGGCTAATTGTAAGTATGTTAGTGTGCCAATAGTAATTGGCATGGCGACTTCATTTATATCTCCGCCCAAAACCATACTCCAATGTGCAACAAAGGAACCTCTAACTACATCATTTGTATTTTGAACTGAGGGCCAAAGTTCTTTGAATGAATCCAAATGAACCTTTGGCATTTTCTTTTCTGCGTTTATACACCAAACTGCAAAGTGTTTGGGCTTCAATCTTTTCTTAAACTGTTTCATTTTAATCACCTAGTATTTCCTCAAGTATATTCAAGAGAATTTTTGCTTCTTTCTTATTTAGACGAACTCCCTTTCTAGTTGGTTTGTCGTCTTTGTACCATCGTATGTCTACTACTTCTATTGAATAGTATTCTCCCGAATGTATTTTGAGTGCATCTATTTCATTACGAATGATTTGATTACTGAATTTCAATCCTTTTTCTTCACTCAACAAAATTCCCCTCCTTGAATTTACTTAGTTCATGCCTATTCATGAAATATCTAGGCATTTCTAATTCCGATAAACAATTAACTACCCAACAAGCACCGCCCAAACTAGATATTTGAACTACTTCATATTGTAAGGAATTAACTTCAATAACTTCTTTAGTATTTATTTCGGGAACAAGCCCGTACATCCTAGTTATTTCCGAAGCAACATCAGCCAAGTTATCAACTACATATTTGATTATGTGTGCTCTTTGGATAGGTATTTTTGGAGCAACTTTAATACTCAGTTTTCCTGTCATTTCACAAATTTTACATTTGTTTCCTTCGCAAATAGGACATAATATATTCGCCGCATAAGGGGCCGGTAGTGTAACGGTGACTGCTCTTTTCATGATTATTCCTCAATTAGCACTGCAACTTCTGTAGTTAAAAACATTAGCGCAATAGAAAAGGCTGCACTTAGGCTACTCTTAGTAACATTAGTTGGGTCGATTATTCCTGCTTCAAGAAGATTTTCTTTTTTACCATTCTTGGCATTGAAACCAATATCCTGTTGTATTTCATGAATCATGTCTTTGAAAATTTCATCGACATCAGCACTGCTGTTTGAAAGTAAAGTCTTTAATGGCGCAAACATAGATTGGGTTGTCGTACTCGCTAGACCTAGCCCAACTGATGCTTTGATAATTGACAATCCTCCACCGACAATGTAGCCACCGTCTAGTGCTGCTTTAGTAGCATTAAGAGCATCATCTAGTCTTTCTTTAGTTTCTCTCATTTCAACTGCTGAACCTGCACCAACTTTAATCACTGCAACTCCACCCTTTAATTTACTAATTCTACTAGAGATGCTTTCTTTCACCCATTCATTAGAACCCGCTTCGTATAAGGCCCTTAGTGTTTCTATTCTTTCTTTGACATCTCCACCATCACCACCAATAATGGTGGTTTTTAGTTGGTCTATTACAACCCTGTCACAAGAACCAAAAGACTCTTCATTGATTATTCTCAAATCATCATCTGCTTCATCCGAATAAACTCGACCACCAACAATGGCAGTTATATCTTTTAACTCATCTAGTTGACTATCTCCATAATTAGGGGCTTGAATAACTCCAATGTCTAATCGGCCTTGTATAACATTAGCAAGGATATTCTGCAATGCTAAATTTTGTAAGTCTCTACATATTAAAAACAAAGGCCTACCTGCATTGGCAGCATATTCACATGCCGGTAAAATATCTTGAAATTTTCTAATGATTTTATTTGTTACAAAAACTAATGGCTTCTCTAGCACACAATCTCCGTTGTCTTGGTTAGCAAACAGATGTGTTATGAATCCCTTATCTAACTCTAAACCTTCTCTAATTTCGTATTCAGTATGCAGACCATGTCCTTCTTCTACACTAACTACTCCATCTCTACCTACTTCTTTGAAAACTTCTGCTATGATAGAACCTAATTGTTCATCATTGTTCGATGCAATAGTAGCAATTTTACCAATGTCTTCATCTTCTACCGGCTTGGAGTATTTATCCAAGTTTCTAAGAATAGTGTCCCTATCGTTCTGTAATTGTTGTCTAGTGGATGTTATGTTTTGTAGGTCTTTTTCGGAAATGTTATTACAAAGAGCCTGTGCTAAGACACACGCTGTAGTTGTACCGTCACCTGCTTTAGATTGAGCCTTACTTGCTAAATTTTGAACTAGTTGAACACCCATTTGAACATAAGGGTCGTTACTAGATACATACTTGGATATAGTAACTCCATCGTTAATTACTACCGGAGGGTTTCCTTGAAGTATTGCTGTTCTAGCCTGTGGGCCTAGAGTTGGTTTTACTGTATTTGCTACTAGATTTATTCCTTCTAGAATCTTTTGTCTAGCATCGTTTCCATGTAGAATCATTCAAGCACCCCATACAATTCACTATGTTTTACAAAGGTATATCCTTCATGTGTAAAGTGTTTATTTTCTGCATTGTAACAAACCCTCTTTCCTATCAAGTAAGTATCTACTTTACAGTCAAGAACTACTCCTGTGTTATCTCCTACAGAGATGATACCGGATGCAGTTGTTGTTGTGTCTTTTTTAATTACTACCCATTCTCCAATCGCTTGCATGTTTTTACTATCGCTATTAGCAGTATTTAAAGTGTCAATCATTCTTCTTCCCTCCTAACTAATGCCTCAACCAATATTTTTATGTGTTCATCATTTGATGAATCTCCTAGAAACGCAGTGTCAAATTCTTTTTCCCAATCTTCAATTATTTTCTTTCGTATTATTTGCTTGAATATATTATTCATTCTTCTTCACCTGCTTTAGTATAATATTGATTAGTCCAAGAACCATCCTTTTGTTTAATCTCTAATTCATTAGGTCTAAGATTCGACCAAAAACCATAGTGGTCATCTCCACCAATAACATAAGCACAAGACATTAGAGGAGTCCAAGGTATAACAGTACTCCAATCAGTACCGCTAAAATAAGCAGCACCAAAGGGATGTGTGTGAAACCAACATTTAATCGGAACACTCAGTCCTATAGGTTGTTGTAAGAAACTAACATATCCCGAAGTTCCCGAAGAAATATGGGCTCTATTTTTACCATCAATTACTACTTGAACTTCAAGATTAGGTAACATTACCGTCGATGCTTTCCATATTGCATCCTGCAATTCTTTTGTGTGTATTGCATCTTCTCCCCATTCTAAAAACAACTTCGACCATACTCCTTGTAAGAAAGGAATTATGTCATTTCTAGCAGCAGCAATAGAGTCTTGGTATTCCCAATATTGTTCAGCATCACGAATAGATTTTTCTTCTTCTCTCAAATGCCATTCTCCACTTTTACCCATTTAAGCCACCATCCCATCATCAGCATTCATAGCGATTTTAAATTCCCAAGCATGAAACGCTTCATGTCCTGCAATAAATCCACCTGCATGTCTAATCGGCCCTACAAATCTAGAACTGCATATTGCACAATAGACTTCTACAATTCTCTCATCGTAATAACTACCGCTATCATCGCTATAATCAATTCTTTTTCCTAAATCTTCATTTGTATATTTCATTTATATTCCTCCAAAGGGTTTTCTATTTTTTATCATATTATATCTGTGGTTTTCCGGCCACCATTCCGGTTCTTTTCTTTTACTCCAAAAGGCGAAATCCCATTTCCCTTGTAAGTAATAATGGCGATATGACTTGATTACAAAGTCCCAAGTATGTTTTTCTTTTGGTAGTCTGTAAATATCAGCCATAGCAATAGATACAGGAGTTAAGTCTTCTTCTTCATAGGGGAATGTAAAACTATCCAGTATTCTTTTTTCTGTTCCGTGAATCTTTCCATATCTAAAGGTATATTCTTTACATAGTGCCATAGCATGATTGTATAACCACATGTAATTTGCTTTATTTTGTCTAGCCCAAATAGTGCTAGGGTGATTAAGCATAGCGGGTTTCATCAAATAGTTAAAGTGCGACTCTTTATGAAATTCCTTCAACTCTTTCAATGAAGGTTCTCTACCATGACAATTCCAAAACAAAAAGTAAAGACAATTTGTGTGTAACATTTGACAACTTTCAGTTGGCATTTTAATTACATGTTTGTCTAGCATTTGTTGTGCTGATTCTACGGGGTCTGTTGATAGTGCAAATATATTCATACATTCACAACCATGAAGTCATTCACTGATTCACCATTAAACCAACGCTGAATCCATTCTGCTGCCATTCCTGCAATAGCAACATGCATGAAATGTAGTCCTTTATTAGAGCCATCCCAAGAATCACCTTGACAACTAAAAGAACCATCCGGACCGGCCAACATAGTATCATACATTGATGGGTCAGCCTTGTATGAAATAAAGGCCGCATTACGCCCTTGAGAACGCAAGTCTAGCCATTTAACCTGTGAACGATACAAGAGCCTTCTAGCGTCTAAATTATCTACACAACATACAACCAAATCATATCCTTTCAACTGTGTTTCAGTCAATATTGGATATGGGTTTGTACCATTCACTTGACTGTGCTTTTTCATACAGTGAACTTTCTTTTTACCTATGTCTTCTTTAGTAAAGTCTTGATATGTCAAGTTCTTTTCTTCTACTGTATCGGGGTCGGAAACATTGATGCTATACAATTGTTCCTTTGTTCCGTCGCCTGTTACGCTTTCTAGAATCCTAATCAAATGACTACCGATTCCTCCTGCTCCTATTATCAATATATTTCTATCCATTCTATTCCCTTTCCTTTTATTTCATTTTTATTTAAATTTTTAAATTTTAGTAGTCTTTCCGTTTCTCTATAAATTGTTCTAGTTGAGAAACCTGTTTTTTCCGATAATGTTTTTTGTGAAACTTCGCTGTTTTCTAATAAACAAACAATGTAACAAAACGCTGCGGGTGAAGAAGGTCTAAGATTTTCTCCACTTTTAACAACAAAGTCATCGAAATAAACTGCTAGTCGGCCAACTTTAGATACAAAAGAAGGACCTCCTATTTTACTAGCATACTTTTCTGCAAATGGTCTACTATCATTTATTAGAAAAATACTAGTGTTGTTCATTGCTAATGCAATTTTTTTAGATAGTTTGAATACTCTTTTTGAGGCGCAATCATATTCTCTACAAACTTCTTCTAGAGTGTAAGGTAAATTGCATTCTCTTAGTATGTAATATACTAATGCTGCCGACCTATCTTCTAATGTAGATGTAGTAAATACATGCTTTCTGTACAACTCTCTATAGAGTATATCTACTCTTTCTCTTAAAGCACTAGAAGAACTTAATGACGAAAGAAGAATCTTACACATGGCAATACCTGTATGTATTGCCCTGTCTGTTTTACCCCAACTTTTCATTGACGAAACATTCGTTGAAGGTAATTTCCATGCTTCTCTAACTAATTGTCCATTAGCATCATACGAGTATGAGTTTTGTTCAAATGGTTCTGTTATCAAAACTAAACCACATTCATCACAAACCTGTTCTCCTAGCCTATCATCAAAACTAAAACTATTGCTCTCGCACTCTACACATCTCATCATAGGTATCTTTTTCATTTGTATATTCCTCCATTAAAGGTATTCTTATTCTATTTTCATCTTCAACTGTATAATAATTGCTGATTGTTGAAACCCTTTCCGAAACTGAACTGTCATTCATTAAAGATAACATTCTTGATGCGAATTGGTCTCCTAGCGATGGATTTTTTCCTCCTGTATTTATACAAATAGGGCCATTCCATTTGGCCAATCTTGTTTGTTTATTTGCTATTGAACCATCCGGCAGTGTGTCGCCCTCCTCATATACTATAGTAGTTAAGCAATAAGTAGAAACTCTTTGTGGGTCGTTTCTATTGTTCCGAGAGTAATAGTTTTCAACTAGAAGCCAATCTGTTCTTTGGCCTTTGACTAATACCTTAGTTATTGGTTTGCTTTTATTGGTGGCCGTGTATTGGGAGTCTTCGACAATTAAAACACGGTCTTTGTATTTCTCTGCCATGTCTGCCATCAAAGACCTTGCTCTCTTTTCTACTATGTCTTGAGTTCTGTTTTGTAATAAGAATGCAATCATAACCTTTAGGTCGGAATCTAACGGCATTTTACCTAATATTTTATAGTAAAGTTTTGAAGGACTTAATAATTTCCAAGTGCCACGATTATATCCGTGACGGTAGTGACCTAAATATGTCAACAATTCTTTTTCCGAAATTTCACCCCAAACACCATCACTAATTTCTAGTGCGTAATTAGAGTGTCCTATTCTTTTTAGATTTAGTCTAACATCGTGCTTTGTAGTGCGGTAGTCGTCATCTTCTTTTTTGAAGAAGTAAAACGGTACTCTGTTCTCTAGAGCATACAAGATATCTTCGGGAGTTTTCATAATTGTTCTTATTTTTTTCTTCATAGACTTTCTTTTATTTTCTATGTCGTTTTCTCTTTCGTCGACTATCATAGAAGCCAAAGAAAATCTAGAAAGTTTGTTGCTTAATTCTTTCAATGAAAACTTCACGCCATTAAGAGCATAGGGTTTTTCTACAAAAACTTCTATGTCACAAAAAGAATAAACTATTTCGTCATTGGGACAAACACTAAAATATTCTTTAAGACCTTTAAAGAACTTTTGTGCAAGACTTTCTGCTATAGCATCTGCTTTATTTACTGCATTTTGGTCGCTTAAAGTCCAAATGTGGGTCAATTGTGCAACTCTTTGAGGTATGAAAACATCATACTCTCTTTTTTCATTGGTTTCTTTATTTATAAAAGAAACACCTACTGTAGTGTTTTGTTCGTATTTTATTCCTCTTCTTCTAATTCTTATTTCTACATCCATGTTTTTCACATCATATATTTATTCGATTTGTATTTTTTGAGACAACTCTCATGTGCTTCATTTTTGAAGTCTTTTGGATTCACTAATTGTCCTCCACATATTCTACATCTAGTTGCTATCGGTCTACCTCTAGTGTTAGGTACATAGTCCGGATTATTCATCATTATTCACCTTTTTATATTCAATAAGTATTGAAATCTCCAATACTTTTTCTTTTAGATATTCTACAAAGCCTATATCAACTGCTTTAGGTATGTCCCATAATTGTTTTTTTACGGAACGAGTGAGTGCGAAAGTTTTGTCAGCATCGCTATCTAAATGCTGACAATAAATAATGGTGTCTTCTATTTTTTTTCGCCCCTCCTCCGAGAAATCTCCAAGCATAAGAGAGACAATACTCTTACACTCTTCAAAATTCCGGAAGAGGGGCATGATACACCTTTTGAGAAAAATATAGTTGGTACTGCTAGTTTTAATAGCCGCCTCCAACGATAGCGGGAGTCAAATCTACTGATTCAACAGTGTCCCAATTTATCTCTGTGATATTTTCTCTGCTAACAATCTCACCATCGACAAAAAGCCAATGGGTAGGGTGTTGGTCAATCTGCTCAATAACTTCTGCTGAAGCCATCTCTAATTCCGTGTGTCCAGTTTCATTCAATATTCTTAGTTTAATCATAATCTTCACCTGTCTGTGTTTTTCTCATGTTCTACGACTATTTAAGCCGTCTTGTTTCTTTGCTCCTTAATAGCGTTTGATGCTTGCCGCTTTGATAAATTTGTATTGCCTTCAAAGCCTAGTGCAAGCAAATATTTAATTTGTTTTTCCGTTGCAGGAATTAGCAATCTACCCAATGTTTCTAATTGTGCATTGCTCAATGTTTCGTATTTAGATAGTTTTCTTTTCATGTCTGTAAAGAAGTTACTCTCCCAATCAGTTAAGTATTGTTGACTATATTCATTTAGATTCTTCAAATCATAGAATGCAGCCATTTCTTGAATTGCATCATCATCAGTTCGCCTAACTAACTTACCCTTTTTATCGTTTATCAGTTTGATTCTATTTACTAGAACCATGTCTTCTTTGTTAATCTGTTCGATAAGAGACTCCGACATTTCATAAAACTCATCTAGGTCATCCAATAGTTTCTTGTTGGGATAACCATGAACTTCTTGTTGATTCCTAGGGTTGTTGGGGTGATTCCACCTCCATACAATAGAAGCCATGTTACCCCCACTAGAACGCTTACGAATGCGAGTTCTTGGTCTATACATGCTTAATTGCTTATCCCAATAATGGCCCTTTTCGTTGACATTTATTCGCAAGTCTAGTTCTCTAATTGCTTCAAACTTGTCAATGAAATCATCACCTTGTTCATCCCACCATTTTTCACATTTCATGGACTTAATCTTAACATTTATCCACTCTTCAATCATTTCGTCAGTGATTTCCTCATCACTCAAACCTGTTCTTTCTTTGATTTCATTAAGAATCAAGTATGAATTGATGTGGTCGGAACCCACACATTCTTTGACACCTGTTAGTTTGTTTTCTATCTCAAAGTGATAAACAATTCTGTGACCACACAAACATTGTTCAAAACCATTCTTAGAATTGACAACCCAATCGGGAGCATGTCCGTGACCCATATTCCACCAAATTTCTCCGGTAGCAGACCATTCATGTTTAGCATCTTCGTAATTATCCGCTACAGAAAGTTCAATCATTTCCTGTTTTAGTTTTCTATCCCATCGGCCTTCGCCTAATGTTCTCTTAAAGTTTCTTTCTTCTTTTTCATATGTTAATTCAATTGCTTCTCTTGGTATTTGCATTTTATTCACCTTTTATTTTTTTATTTTCAGCCTCTATCTTTTGAGCCTCTATTTTCTTTCCAAATTCCTCTTCCATTAAAACACAAGTAAGACCTTCACCTTTTGATATAAAGTAAATATCACCAACTTTGTATCTTGTGCTGTCAGTTTGATATGTTATTCTAAAACAGAAACCGTGTTCATCAACACTTAGTAATATTCCCTCTTTGCGAAGAGTAGACCTTGGATATAATAAAAAATTCCTGCCAATTAGTGTCTCAATCATGCTTTCACCTCATAGTATTTTTTTTGAAATGCCTTGGGCATACATTGTACATGGTTTATTTTTATGTCACCATTTAACTGTTTAGGCACAACAATAGTTGCGCACTTTCGACACAATGGTTTCAAACACTTATCGCATGTTGTAGTAACAGTTAATCCTGTTTTTCCACACAAACAAGTCTTCACTCCCAATCCCCCATGTCCATTTTTTCATTTGCTCTCTGTTCTTTCAAGAAACCTGTAAGTAATTCATCTAACTTATCTTGCAGTGCATCAACTACACCTGCTATTGTCCTTCTATGCAGACTCATCCAAATACGGTGATGGCTGTTAATCACTACCTTTGGTTCGTCGTTCTCATTCATACTTATTACCAATGGTGGTAATTCTTCTTCGTCTATCAATCTAAATTCTACATTCATATTTATTCCTCATTTTCATCGGGCTTTGCACCCTATCGGTAGTCTTTGCAGATACTACTATACTGTTTGATTTAAAGCCCATATTTTTACTTTATCAGCACCTATGGGACCTTCTATCTTATCCATACCCGTAGATATGAATTGTGGGTGTCTAGATAATAAATTACCTAGTCTAGACATTGTTGGTTGGTGCTTAGGCCACCTTTGTTTGTAAGCGTACATTATTTCATGTGGGTTCATCGGGCCTTGTTCTAAGACCTTCTCAAGCCTCTGTATTGTCTGTATGTTTTTGGGCATATTTGAAACACCTTCAATCATCTATTTCAAAGCAACGCCCAATTCATCAAGTATTGGGCATTACCATTTTCACAACTGTATTCTAAAGCCCTAACGGATTCTTCTTCATCACTGTGCTTATCTACAATTAGAGAAGCCAAACTAAGTGCTAGCCTCTCTTTTGTTATCTTACTTGAAAGAACTTCTGCTATTTTAATAGACAAATCTTCTTTCAGTCTTTCCTCCCATAATACGCAATAACACTTTT
>Ga0181369_1000131_pt1 | contig 21131 bp, 25 predicted proteins | sample LowvirmetaG_8_FD_130088 | JGI IMG/M metagenome (GOLD analysis project Ga0181369, IMG submission 130088) | Marine viral communities from the Subarctic Pacific Ocean - Lowphox_04 viral metaG | ecosystem: Environmental > Aquatic > Marine > Oceanic | place: Subarctic Pacific Ocean | collected... | reverse complement strand
ATTTCATTTACAGATGAAAGTTCGACTGCTGGTTCTGTATCACTTGGTGGTACATTAGAGTTTTTAACTGGAGAAGGTATTGATACAAGTGCTTCAGGTAGTACAATAACTATTGCTGCTGAGTTAGCGACAACATCAAACAAAGGTGTAGCATCATTTAGTTCAGATAACTTTACAGTATCTTCAGGTGCTGTAACAGTTACTTCACTAGATGGCGGAACATTTTAATTTTTAAAGGAAATTAAATGGCGACTATTATTAAATTAAAAAGAAGTACAACAGCTTCTGCAGTACCAACTACAAGTAATTTATCTGATGGTGAAGTTGCTGTAAACATTACTGATAAAAAGATATATCAGCGTAATGGTAGTAATATAGTCGAAATATCAAATACTACTAACTTTGAGAGTGTTGGTAGTGATATATTACCTGACTCTACTGCAACACACGATATAGGTGCAATCACAAATGGTTTCAAAGATTTATTCTTATCTGGCGCCCCTAAAAAACAAGTCAACATTTATACAAATGCTGGTGGATTAAGTAGTGTGGCCGCTGGATTTGCTTTTAGATTTAACACTAACATAAAATATTTTAACCAAGTTTTTACTAATGCAGGAGGATTGGTTACACCAGCGATTACAGCACAATCAACAGATTTTGATGACGATAATCCGGCATATACATTTTAATAAATTATGGCAAATAAAACACCGATAAGACTAGTATTTACAGGCGGAGTACCAACAGGTATTGCTGAATATCAATCAGGTGATACTATTGGAGCTTCGTTTCTAGCAAATACAGCAGTAACTGCTGGTAGTTATGGTTCAGCAACAGCAATTCCAACATTTACAGTTGACGCACAAGGTCGTTTAACAGCAGCCAGTACAGTAAGTGTTGCCACAAATTTAACTATTAGAGATGATACATCTACTACTGATACTGTTTCATTATTATCAGACACACTTACATTTTCTGGTACTACAAATGAAATCACAGCCTCTGTAACAGATAATAAAGTTACAATAGCATTACCAGATGATGTAACAATAGGCAGAGATTTATCAGTAACTAGAAACGCTACAATCACAGGTAACTTAACTGTTAATGGTACAACAACTACTGTATCTACAACTAATACAGTTGTTTCAGATACACTATTAGAATTAGGAAATGGTACTTCAGGTAGTCCTTCAAATGATGCTGGTATAGTTATTGAAAGAGGAAGTTCTGATAACGCATTTATCGGATATGATGAAAGTGCTGATAAGTTTAAAGTTGGTACTGGTTCATTCACAGGTGCTTCAACTGGTAACTTAACAATCACTACAGGTACTTTAGTCGCAAATTTAGAAGGTAACGTAACTGGTAATGTAACTGGTGCTGTAACTGGTAATGCTGATACAGCAACTGCTTTGGCTACTGCTAGAAATATCGCAGGACAAAGTTTTGATGGTACAGGTAATATTACTATTGCTTCAACTGATTTATCAAACACATCTAACATAACGTTAAATGACGCTTCACAAACATTAACTAATAAGACATTAACAAGTCCTGTTATATCTACAGTTACAGGTACTACAATCACTTTAGATAGTGCGGGTGATATTAGTTTAGACGCTGATGGCGCTGACATTATATTAAAAGACGCAGGAACAGAATTTGGTAGATTTACAAACGACTCTACAGACCTTGTAGTTAAAGTTGCTACACAGGATAAAGACATTAAATTTGTTGGTGATGATGGTGGTTCTGCTATCACAGCATTAACTTTAGATATGTCAGATGCTGGTTCAGCAACATTTAATAGTAATATAGCAGTTGGTGGTAACGCTACAATCACAGGTAACTTAACTGTTAATGGTACAACAACAACTGTTTCATCAACTAACACAGTAGTATCTGATCAATTATTTGAATTAGGAAACGGACGTACAGGTTCAGCATCAGGCGATGCAGGTATCGTTATTGAGAGAGGTAATGATAGTAACATTTTCTTAGGATATGATGAATCTGCTGATGAAGTTGTATTTGGGTCAGGTTCATTTACAGGCGCTAGTACAGGAGATTTATCAATAACAGACTCTAATATTAGAGCAGCAAATGTTACAGCATCTGGTAATTTAGCAGTTACTGGTACAACAGCTTTAAATGGTAATATAACTTTAGGTAACGCTACAAGTGATACGATTACAGTAACAGGTAGATTTGCTACGGCGTTAGTACCAGATACAAACGTTACATATGATTTAGGTACTTCATCTTTAAGATGGAGAGATATTTACTTGTCAGGTAATACAATTGACTTGGCGGGTGCGACTATTCAAAGTGATGGTAGTGCAGTTACTTTACCATCAAATTCAAAAGTTGGTAATGATAAAGTTGCCGTTACTGATGATAGTGGGGCGATTATTAGAAGGGTATCATTTTTTACAGCTGCGGGTGGATTAGCGAGTGCTGCGGCATCTTTCGTCTTTTCAGGTGGTTCAACAGCAACTGTATTTACAAAAAATCAAACATTTACTCGGGCAAACGGTAGTAATCAAGCTAATTTTCAATTGTTTGAGTTTTAGGAAAAAAAGATTATAAATATACTAAGGAGAAAAAAATTATGTCAGTAAAAACACCAATACGAACAGTCTTTGACGGAAGCGGAAACGCCACTGGGTTAGCCGAATACCAATCGGGTGAATTTATCGGTCTTACTCACGGTGGTTTAGGGGCTTCATTATCAATTGGTTCTGCTGGTCAAGTATTAAAAGTAAATAGTGGTGCTAGTGCGTTAGAGTTTGGCGCAGTAGAGGCAGTTATTAATATTGACGGTGCAACAAATTTAGAAAGTGCTACACTAGCAGTTGGTGACAAATTTTTAGTATCAGATGGTGGTTCTGAGGGTAGAGCAACACTATCACAAATAGATACATTATTTAAGAGTACATCACAAACTTTAACAAATAAGACTATTAACGCTGATAATAATACGGTTACAAATATAGGACCGAGTGAATTGTCAGATACTGCTGTTACGGCAAACTCTTATGGTTCATCAACAGCGATACCAGTTATTACGGTTGATGCACAAGGTCGTTTGACAAATGCTACAACAGCAGCAATATCAACAACTTTATTAGTTTCTGATGAAAGTTCATCTCAAGCATCAATAAGTTTAGGTGCTAGTGAAGTATTAAATCTAGCTGGTGGTTTAGGTATAGATACAACAGTAAGTGGTAAAACTATTACATCTAAATTTAATTTTAGTGATGGTTCTGCTGGTCAATTTTTAAAAACAAACGGATCAGGAACTTTTTCATTTGATGATGCTTTATCATTGTATGATGAATCACTACAGACTACAATTCCAGGCGCTACTAACACAGATTTAGCTGGAGGTGAAACTCCTTTCGCATCTGTACAAGACGCATTTGGAGTGTTTACAGCAACAACAGCATATAGTTTAATGGATCCTAAAGGGTCAACAGAAACATTAGATTTAGGTGCTTTTAGTTAATAATGTATAACTTATTATATAAATAAAAAGAAAAACTAGGAGAAAAGAAAAATGCCAACAGTATTACAATTAAGAAGAGGCACAACTGCGCAAAATAATGCATTTACAGGCGCTGTTGGTGAACTTTCTTTGGATACGCAAAAAGACGTATTAAGAGTACACGACGGTTCAACTGCCGGTGGTGCTCAAGAATTAGTAGGTCTAACAGCAACACAAACATTAACAAATAAGACTTTAACAAGTCCAACAATCACAGGTAGTGGTAATATAGCAGCAAATGATTTAACACTTGCTGGTAATCTAACTGTAAATGGTACTACATCAACAGTATCATCTACAAACACAACAATTTCAGATAACTTAATAGAATTAAATAATGGTGCAAGTTCAAACGCAAATGACTCAGGTATCTTAATTGAAAGAGGATCTACAGGTGATAACGCAATCATAGCATGGGACGAAAGTGCTGATAAGTTCGTAGTTGGTACTACAACTGCTACAAACACATCAACAGGTAACTTAACTATCACAACTGGTACATTACTTGCTAACGTTGAAGGTAACGTAACTGGTAACGTAACAGGTAACACATCTGGAAGTTCAGGTTCTTGTACTGGTAATGCGGCAACAGCGACTGTAGCAACAACGGTTACTATAACTGATAACGAAAGTACAGACGAAAGTAATGCCATAGTCTTTACTGCCGGCGGTGACGTTGATGGCGGTAATCTTGGACTAGAATCAGACGGAACACTAACTTATAATCCATCAACAGGTAAAATTACAGCTACTGGTTTTGTTGGCGCACTCACAGGTAATGCATCAACTGCCACAGCACTAGAAACTGCTAGAAATATCGCAGGTGTATCATTTGATGGTTCAGCTAACATCTCTCTTGCATTGACAAACTTAGGTATATCTGATGGATCTGCAGGACAATTCTTAAAAACAGATGGTAGTGCGGGTTTCAGTTTTGCTACAATTTCAACACCAACATTAGCGAGTTTAAATTTAGATACAGATGATGATGTACAATTTGACTCTTTTGGTGTAGGTACAGCAGCCTCAGGAACAACTGGAGAAATAAGAGCTACAAATGATGTAACAGCTTTCTATTCTTCTGACGTTGCTCTTAAGGAAGATATAACTAATATATCTAACCCACTAGAAGCCGTTGAAAAATTAAACGGAGTTTTGTTCAATTGGAAACAATCTTACATTGACCAAAGAGGTGGTGAAGATGGTTACTTTGTTAGAAAAAAAGACGTTGGGGTTATTGCCCAAGACGTTGAGCAAGTTCTACCAGAAGCCGTTGCAACAAGACCAGATGGTGTAAAAGCAGTTAAATACGATAGATTAACTTGTTTATTGATTGAAGCAGTTAAAGCACTTAAATTAGAAATAGAAGAATTAAAAAAGTAATACTTTAATTTCTGATATATTTGTTGGTATAAATAGTCTAAAAGGACCTTTATATGGCAACACCTTCAACTAGAGAACAGTTAAAACAATACGCTTTAAGAGCACTCGGAAAACCAGTCATAGAAATTAACGCTGATGACGACCAATTAGAAGATAGAATTGATGAGGCGTTACAATATTTTGCGCAATATCACTATGATGGTATAAGAAGAACATACTTAAAGTATCAATACACACAGGCTGATTACGATAGAATAAACGCTGATTCATCAGAATCAGTTACTAAAAATTCTGTAACTACAGCTTGGAAAGAAGGTAATGGTTTCCTAGTCGTACCTGAAAGTGTAGTATCTGTAATTAACATCTTTCCATTCTCTAATAAAGGCAATCTAAACTTATTTGATGTAAGATACCAATTAAGATTAAATGACCTATATGATTTTTCTTCAACATCAATTATTAACTATGATGTTGTATTAAGACATTTAGATTTTTTAGATCAAATTTTAGTTGGTGAAAAACCATTAAGATTTAATCAACACGACAATAGACTTTATATAGACCAAGATTGGAAAAATGACTTGGCAGTTGGTGAGTATATTGTTATAGAGTGTTATAGAAAATTAGATCCGACTGTTTATACAGATGTTTATAATGACATATATTTAAAAAGATATGTGACCTCATTATTTAAAAAACAATGGGGCGCAAATTTAGCAAAATTTAATGGTGTCGCTATGATTGGTGGCGTTTCATTAAACGGACAACAAATATTTTCAGAAGCGTGTTCTGATTTAGAAAAACTAGAACAAGAAATAAGATCAAGTTACGAATTAAATCCAGCAATGATGATAGGATAATGCTATGGCCGTCAACCACTATTTTCAACAAGGTAAGGGCATAGGGAGTTCCGAAGAACAAAGACTTTATGAAGATTTAATCATAGAGGGTTTGAAAATCTACGGACAAGATATTTACTATCTTCCAAGAACATTAATCAATAGAGACCTTATATTAGGTGAAGATTCTTTATCTAAATTTAATACAGCACATATGGTTGAAATGTATATGGAAACCACGGAAGGATTTGCTGGTGAACAAGAAATTGTAAACAAGTTTGGTTTAGAAATTAGAGAAGATACAACCTTTATGGTTTCTAAAAGAAGATTTGATGAAGTTGTTGATAGTAATACTGCATTAATAAAAGAAGGAAGACCAAACGAAGGCGATATACTTTATATGCCTTTAATGAATAGTTTTTTTGAGATTAAATTTGTACAAGACCAAGAACCATTCTTTCAATTAAGTAATTTACCAGTTTACAAATTAGTTTGTACTCGTTGGGAATACTCATCAGAAAGATTAGATACAGGTGTTACTGATATTGATGCTGCTGAAGATACATATACATTAGATCAATTAGCACATCAAGTATCTTTAGAAGCAGAAACTGGTTCTATTATTTTAGAAAACGATGCGGCAGATGGTGAAGTAAATTATATGTTATTAGAAACTTACAATATACAAACACAATCACTATATGCTGATAATTTAGATTTAGATACAGAAGCAGGTTTTGATACAGCGTCAACTGCAGATGATATAATAGATTTCACAGAACGTAACCCATTTGGAGATATAGATTTTTAGATGTTTGGAAGATATTTTTATAACGAAAGTATGAGAAGAATGACCATTGCATTTGGTCAAATCTTTAATAACATACAAATAAAAAGAAAAGACTCTAGTGATAATGTTGTACAAACTATTAGAGTTCCGTTAGCATATGCTCCAAAAGAAAAGTTTTTGACTAGGTTAGATCAACAACCATCTTTAGATGAAAGAGAATTTTCTATTACTTTACCTCGTATGGGTTTTGAGATTACAGGTATCACATATGATGGTACTCGTAAACTAACAAGAATACAAAAATACAAAACTGTTAAAACAGGTATAGACGGAAAAGTATTAAACTTTAATTACACACCAGTGCCTTATAATATATCTTACAATCTATATTCATTTACAGCAACGGCAGAAGGTGGATTACAAATTATAGAACAAATATTACCTTTCTTTCAACCTGATTATACAGTAACTGTAAATGCTATACCTGAATTAAACATAAAAAGAGATGTGCCAATAGTTTTGAATAGTGTTCAATATGAAGATAGTTATAGTGGTGATTTTTCACAAAGAAGAGCCGTAGTTTATACTTTAGGTTTTACTGCGAAGACTTATCTATTTGGTCCAGCGAATACTTCCAAAGTTATTAAAGAAGTACAAACTGATTTATATTCAGATACAGATACAACAAACAAAGCAAGAGAAGAAAGAATTGTAGTAGTTCCTAATCCAACTAGCGCAGACGCTGATGATGATTTTGGTTTTACTACAACAATTACATCACATACAGACGGAAAGAGTTACAGCACAACGACTGATAGTGACGAATAAATAGTATTATATTATGTCAAAATTAGAAGATAAGGTAAATGAAATATTAGGTATTAATGAACCTGATGAGCCTAAAAAAGAATTAGTCAAACAAGACTTTAAACCAGTAGTTCCACGTAGAGAAGATAACGAAAAGGCTGATGTAGATAACGACTACAAATACAGCAGAGAAAATTACTACAATCTAATTGAACGAGGCCAAGAAGCAATAGAAGGAATACTTGACATTGCCAGAGAAGGACAACACCCAAGAGCATACGAAGTCGCTGGTCAATTGATAGGACAAGTAGGACAAACTGTTGATAAGTTACAAGACTTACAAAAGAAACTCAAAGATTTAAAAGAGTTACCAAAGACAGCAAATCAAAATATAAAGAACGCTTTATTTGTAGGTTCTACAAACGAATTACAAAAGATGTTACAAAAGAAAAAAGAAGATGAAGATATTGAAAGCAAAAACATCACACCCAAAAAAGACGACACTAAAGATAAGTGATTTAACTTATAATCTTTATTACGAAAATTATAATCCTAAATTAACTGATGGTGTAGAAGATATAAAAGATATGATGAATAACCCTATTGAAGTATTTAAACATAAGATTAGTCCTACTCAACGATATGGTGCTGGAGGTAAACACTATAAAGAAAAACTATATAGTGTAGAGAAAGGTAATCAAAGAGTTACACAAGCGAAAAGACTTGGGTATACTCATATAGAGGCAATCATAAATGAGTAGTCAGGAAGCATACTTAGGAAACCCAAATCTTAAAAAGGTTAACACACCTGTTGAGTTTACTAAAGAACAAATAATAGAATATCAAAAGTGTGCAAACGATCCAATTTACTTTATGGAAAACTATGTACGAATTGTATCGCTTGATGAAGGTTTAGTTCCTTTTAAGATGTATGACTTTCAAAAAAATATTGTACAAACAATACACGATAATAGATTTACTATTTGTAAACTACCTAGACAATCAGGTAAATCAACAACAACAATTTCTTATCTTTTACATTACGCTTTATTTAATTCAAATTCAAACATCGCTATACTGGCGAACAAAAGTTCTACTGCGAGAGATATATTAGGAAGACTTCAACTTGCATATGAAAACTTACCAAAGTGGATGCAACAAGGTATTATTAATTGGAACAAAGGTAACATTGAGTTAGAAAATAAATCAACGATTGTAGCAGCGGCAACTTCAAGTTCTGCTATTCGAGGAGGTTCATTTAATATAATATTCCTTGATGAGTTTGCTTTCGTACCAGCGAATATCGCAGAGATGTTTTTTAGTTCAGTTTATCCTACGATCTCATCTGGTAAAAGAACAAAGATGATTATAGTATCAACACCACACGGTATGAATCAATATTACAAATTATGGATTGATGCGATCAATAAAAGAAATGATTATGTACCTATAGAAGTTCATTGGTCAGAAGTTCCAGGTAGAGATGAAAAATGGAAAGAGATGACTATTCGTAATACAAGTGAAGAACAATTCCAACAAGAGTTTGAGTGTGAGTTTTTAGGTTCTGTAGATACTCTTATCTCACCAGCAAAAATTAAAAACACACCGTATGCTGATCCATTACAATCTAAAAATGGATTAAAGATGTTTGCGAAACCTGTTAAAGGCAATATGTACGTTTGTTGTGTTGACGTGGCAAGAGGTACAAACAAAGACTTTTCAGCATTTACAATTATAGATGTTACAAAAGATGAAAGTAGAAAAGTTCCATATGAAGTTGTATGTACATATAAGAACAATGAAGTCAAACCATTTGTCTTTCCAAACATCATTACACAAACTTGTAAGGCTTACAATGAAGCGCACATCTTAACAGAAGTAAATGACTTAGGTCAATCTATTGCCGAGGCGATGCATTTTGAGTTAGAATATCCGAATATCTTAATGACAACTCAAAGAGGTCGTGCGGGTCAAATACTTGGAGCGATGTTCTCTGGTAGAGGTACATCACTTGGTGTACGTATGACAAAACAAATAAAAAAGGTGGGTTGTGCGAATTTTAAGACGCTTATGGAGGGTGATAAACTAAAAGTCAATGACTTTAGTATAATTGAGGAAATATCAACTTTTTCACGTAGAGGGAACAGTTGGATGGCTGAAGAGGGTACAAATGATGACTTGGTTATGTGTCTAGTTATATTTGGGTGGTTATCTAATCAACCCTACTTCAAAGAATTATCTGACTCAAATATAAGAAATCAGATGTATATGGAACAACAAAATCTAATAGAACAAGATATGGCACCGTTTGGGTTTGTAGATGATGGTATCAACAGTGACCCTATGAATGAAGAAACTGTAGATGAGTATGGTACTCGTTGGTTTCCTGCGACTAGGAAAGGTCAATAAACTACAATTTTGGGTTATTATAAATATCAATAACTGAAAAGTTTGACTATGGTCATAAGAAAACTTATGGATTTTGAAAAATTAAAATGTTAATTAGCTAATTATAGAGGAGAATAAACCTATGGCATTTCAAGTATCACCAGGTGTTCTCGTACAGGAAAAAGATTTAAGTAGAATTATTCCTGCGGTATCAACATCAATCGGAGCTTTTGCGGGACAATTCGCAAAGGGACCAGTTGACGAAATCGTAGCAATTTCTAGTGAACAAGAATTAGTAGATACGTTTGGAAAACCTGACTCAAATAACTTTGAGCATTTTTTCAGCGCTGCTAACTTCTTAGCATACTCTAACGCATTAAGAGTAGTACGAGCTACCCAAGCATCTTTGACAAATGCTAACAGCGCAGGATCAAGCGTGTTAGTAAAAAACATAGATGATTACGAAAATAACTATGAAAGCGGACAAGGTGTAGTAGGAACTTTTGCTGCAAGAACAGCAGGAGTACACGGTAACAACTTATTAGTTGCTACTTGCCCAACGGCTACAGCTTACGAAGAAATATCAGCGTCATTAGTTGCATCAACTTCAACAACAAACGTAGTAGGAGATACTTCTGTTGCTGTTGATAACAATGCAGTATTTAATGTAGGCGATATTATTCAGTTTTCATCAACTGCATCAACTAACGACTTTGATGATGGTGACTTTTACAGAGTTACATCATTAGGAGCTCGTGAAGTAATTAATTTTGTTCAACACCCTAGAGGTGCTGGCGGACTAAAAAGAGTTGTTGCTGATAATGCAAAAATAAAAAGAAGATGGAGATATTACGATTCAGTTGACGGCGCTCCAGGAACATCAGCGTATGCATCTGCAAGATCAGGTTCAGGCGATGAAATCCACGTAGTCGTAGTTGACGAAGATGGTGGTATCACTGGTACTCCAGGCGAAGTAATAGAATCATTTTCTAATTTATCAAAAGCGAGTGACGCAAAATCTCCACAAGGAGACACTAACTACTATCCAACTGTGATTAAGAATAAGTCACAGTTTATTTACTGGATGGACCACAACACTGCTGGTTCTAATTGGGGTAATGCTGCAAGTGGAACTACTTTCACAGCAGTTAATACACCAACTTTAGAATCATTATCTGGTGGTTCTGATGGTACTGCAGTAACAGACGGACAATTGAAAACTGCTTACGAGAAGTTCCAAGATGCCGAAACTGTTGATGTAGGATTAATCATCGCTGGTCCAAGTGGAAGTACAGCACACGTTGACAATCTAATCACTATTGCAGAGAATAGAAAAGACGCTGTTGTATTTTGTTCACCACAAAGATCAGATGTAGTTAATGTTACTAACTCAAATACACAAACAACTAACGTTATCGGTTTCTTTGATAACATTAGATCATCTAGTTATGTTGTATTTGATAGTGGTTACAAATATTGTTACGATAGATATTCTGACGTATACAGATTTGTTCCATTAAATGGTGACACTGCGGGTCTAGCAGCAAGAACTGATTTAATTGCAGATAGTTGGTTTTCACCAGCAGGCTTTAACAGAGGTATCGTTAGAGGCGCAGTTAAATTAGCATACAATCCAACAAAATCACAAAGAGATCAATTATACCCTGCAAGAGTTAATCCTGTGGCAACTTTCCCAGGTCAAGGTACAATTCTTTTTGGTGACAAAACTGGATTGTCTTCACCAAGTGCTTTTGATAGAATCAACGTAAGAAGATTGTTTATCACTTTAGAGAAGGCGATTTCAACTGCTTCTAAATTTCAACTTTTTGAGTTCAATGATGAATTTACAAGAGCTAACTTTAGAAACATTGTAGAACCTTTCCTAAGAGAAGTACAAGGTAGACGAGGTATCACAGACTTTTTAGTAGTATGTGATGAAACTAACAATACAGGCGATGTAATTGATAGAAATGAATTTGTAGCAGAAATCTTTGTGAAACCTGCTAGAAGTATCAACTTTATCACACTATCGTTTGTTGCAACCAGAACTGGCGTGGCTTTTGAAGAAGTCGCTGGCGGATAATAGTAGAGGAGAATAGAAAATGGCAAACATATCAGACTTCAAAGCTAAACTTGCTGGCGGTGGCGCTCGAGCCAATCAGTTTAAGGTAACAATGCCTTTCCCTGGTTACGCACAAGTTGGTGGCGAAATAGAAGACTTAGCGTTTTTATGTCGTGGTGCAGCAATTCCCGCAATGACGGTGACAAATATAAATGTCAACTTCAGAGGAAGAGCTGTTAAGATCGCAGGAGATAGAGAAATCCCTAACTGGACTATCACTGTATTAAATGACACAAGCTTTAAATTAAGAAATGCTTTCGAAAGATGGCAGAATGGTATCAACAATATGAGTGACAACGAAGGATTAACAAATCCAGTTGACTATCAAGTTGATGCGTTTGTAGATCATTTAGATAGAAACGGTAATACGATTAAGTCTTATACTTTAAGAGGTGCATACCCAGTTAGTATAAGTGAAATCGCTTTAGACTTTGACGAAAAGACTGAAGTTGAAACTTTTACAGTTGAGTTTGCTTACCAATTTTTTGATACAAATACTACAACTTAATATTAATTAGAGGGGCTTCGGCCCCTCTTTTAAATCCCTTATAAGTAGTAGTACAAGGAGATATTATGGCAGAATTATTCGGCTTTTCAGTAACACGATTAAAAAAACAAGCAGATCCAAAACAAAGTTTTACAACTGCTCAAGCAGATGACGGTACACAAACGGTCAATGCTGGAGGTCACTTTGGTTCATACTTGGATATGGAAGGTAATGCGAAAACAGAGCAAGACCTTATTCGTAGATATAGAGAAATAGCTTTACACCCTGAATGCGATATGGCAATCGAAGATATTGTCAACGAAGCAATTGTCGCAAATGAATTAAAAGACGCAGTAAGAATTAATTTAACAGATTTACCTTACGGCAAAGAAGTAAGAAGAAAAATAGAAGATGAATTTATTGAAGTTTTAAAATTAATGAACTTCAATACAAAAGGACACGACCTTTTTAGAAGATGGTATGTAGATGGAAGAATCTTTTTTCAAAAGATTATTGATAGAGAAAGTCCTAAAAAAGGTATCACAGAATTAAAATATATTGATCCAAGAAAGATCAAAAAGATTAGAGAAGTTAGAAAGAAAAGACCTGACACTCCTATGCCATCATCACTAAACAGTTTGGCTGTAGTTGATGAATATATTGAATACTTTTTATATAATGAAAGAGGATTATCAGGTACAACTGGACAATCTGGTATTAAGATAGCACCAGATACAATTGCGTTCTGTCCATCTGGATTAATTGATCAGAATAAAAATATGGTATTGTCTTATTTACATAAGGCGATCAAACCTGTCAATCAATTAAGAATGATTGAAGATGCAGCAGTCATTTATAGAATTGCTAGAGCGCCAGAAAGAAGAATATTTAAGATTGACGTTGGTAACTTACCAAAAGTAAAAGCAGAACAATATTTAAGAGATGTAATGGCAAGATATAGAAATAAACTTGTCTATGATGCTTCTACAGGTGAAGTTAGAGATGATAGAAACTATATGTCAATGTTAGAGGACTTTTGGTTACCAAGTAGAGAAGGTGGTAGAGGTACAGATATTTCTACATTACCTGGTGGACAAAATCTTGGTGAGATTACAGATATAGAATATTTTAGAGCAAAACTATATCGTTCTCTAAATGTTCCAACAAGTAGATTAGAAGCCAATTCAGGTTTTAACTTAGGAAGAGCTTCTGAAATAACAAGAGATGAATTAAAGTTTACTAAATTTGTTCAAAGATTAAGAAAGAAATTTACTGAACTTTTCAATGATATTTTAAGAACACAATTAGTGTTAAAAGGTATTATTGCTGAAACAGATTGGATTAATGTAAGAGATAGTTTACAATATGACTTCTTACAAGATGGACACTTTGCTGAACTTAAACAAACAGAATTGTTAAGAGAAAGAATAGCATTGGCAAATGAAATGAGAGAATACATTGGTAAATTCTTTTCAGTTGATTACGTTAGAAAACACGTATTAAAACAAAACGCAAGAGAGATTGAGGAAATGGATAAACAAATTAAGAAAGAAATTAAAGATGGTATTATTCAGGACCCAATGGCACAAGTTACAAATAATAGTGACGACACAATAGTATAGGAGTAATAAAATGAGTGATGAAGTAAAAAACTTTATAGACAAAATCGCAGATGGTGATAACGCTAGTGCTGGTGACGCATTCAAAGATGCGTTAAGAGTAAAAGTAGGAGACTCACTTGATGCACATAGACAAGAAGTTGCTGGTAATATGTTTAATGGAAACGTGGAACAACCACATAGTGACCCTAAACCAGTGATCGCTGATCCAGGAACATTTAACCAAGATGGTTCTGTATCACCTACAACTAATGCCGGCGATGGACAAGCAGATTTAGATTTATCTCAACCATCACCTGTTGGGATAGATGTAGATAATGCTGGTTAGTAGAGTCATAAAAGAAAATCGTTTGATTGACTCAAAAAGTTTTAATGAGTTACCACCTCTTATGAAAGAGGCAATGACAGATGTATTTAAACTCATTGAAAAAGAAACTGGTAATATTATAGAAAAGTTTGAAGGCGCCGTAAATAAAGTATCTGAGTTTCACGGTATTAATTTAGAAAAATTTTATGAATATATTGACAAAGAAGTTTTAGAACAATTAGGAGAAAAATAAAATGGCACAAACATTCATAGTTAAGGGTAGTGTTGTCACAAATGCATCTGATAATGATTTCAGTAGAGCACAGTATGTTAGAATTACTGCAACTGCTGACACAACTGCTGTACTTGAAGAATCAAATGGTAGTACAGTAATTGGTCAAGTGTATTTAGAAGATGGTGATACAGTTATCATTGAAAAACACCCTGCTGAAAAAATTACTTGTCCAACTTCAAAAGCTAGTGCAGTTGGATCACCGAGAAGTTAATTATGACAATATCAACTACAAAGTTGGTGGACAATAATTTTCATATCATTGTTAACTCAAATGGTATAGGAAATGAAGAAGAACAAACTTTAGTTGATGTTGTAAATTCAAACAACGCTTCTAGTGAACCAAAAGTATCTATAGCGAATATCGTTTATGAGATACGAGGAACTGGAAACGTAACTGTGTTTTTTAAGAATGACACAGAAAAAAAAGTAGTGTTATCAGGTCGTGGTAATTACGGTTTGAAACCTACTGAAGAAAAGATAAAAGACACGATAGGAGATATAATACTATCAAGTGACTCTAATGTAACAAAGTATAATGTTGTTATAGAGGCACATAAAGAAACGGGATATAACTAATGGCTGATACAGTAACATCACAAACAATTGCTGACACTTCAGGTGTAAAGTTTGTAACTAAATTAACAAACTTTTCTGATGGTACAGGCGAAACTTTAGTAAAAAAAGTTGACGCTTCTGAATTAACTTTTATGACTGAAGACGGTAATAGAAAGATTAGTAAGATATGGTATTCTGTGAATACTAATAATAACAAAGCAGGTGTAGAAATTGTATGGGATGGTACAATAAATGCCACTGCTTTACACTTATCTGGTAATGGTTATTTTGATTTAAGAAGTGCTGGGAACGAAATAATCAACAACGCTACAACGCCAACAGGCGATGTTTTATTATCTACTAAAAATTTTGTAACTGGCGATAATTATACGCTTATTATAGAGTTTAGGTAAAAAAGTTTATAAATATTAGACAAAGAGAGAGCAATATGAAACTAATTTCAGAAGAAGTCGCATCAGCCGAATATCTTGTAGAAGAAAATAACGGCAAAAAAGAATACAAAATCAAAGGTGTATTCTTACAATCAAATATCAAAAATAGAAATGGAAGAGTCTATCCTAGAGAAATCCTAGTTAGAGAAGTGAACAGATATACAAAAGAATTTATCAATAAAAATAGAGCTTTTGGTGAGTTAGGGCATCCTGACGGACCAACAGTTAACCTTGAAAGAGTATGTCATATGGTTAAATCATTAAAACCAGATGGCGATAATTTTATTGGTGAAGCAAAAATAATGGATACTCCATACGGTAAGATCGTAAAAGGTCTTATAGATGAGGGCGCTCAATTGGGTGTTTCAAGTCGAGGTATGGGTTCAATTATGAATAGAAACGGAATTAACTTTGTAAAAGATGACTTTTATCTTGCTACAGCAGCGGATATAGTCGCAGATCCATCTGCTCCTGACGCCTTTGTTGAAGGTATTATGGAGAGTAGAGAGTGGGTTTGGGACAATGGTGTTCTTAAACAAGTTGATATTGAATCTTGGAAACAACAAATCCAAGAGGCGAGAAGAACAGTTTTAGAAGAAAAAAAACTAGAAGTGTTTAAATCGTTTCTTACAAAACTGTAATCTTATAAATATCCATACAAAGGAAATTTATAAACGTTTATAAAATCAAAAGGAGATTTCTAATGGCCGAAACAGATAAAATAATTGAGGCGGTAGAAGCACAAGCAGAAAAGGAAGTTAACGAAGCAGTTAATCCTCAAGCTGATGCTCCAAAAAAGAATGCTGTCGCGGCTGAACCTACTCATCTGAAAAATGATGCAGAAGATTTAGGCGCAGCTGTAGTTAAACCTACGGATAGCAATCCTGACGCCACAAAAAAAGTAAATCAAGTTTCTGGAGATCCTCAACAAGCAAGTCAAGGTAGTGCAGACGCAATGCCAAAACTTAAAGAGGAAGACGAAACGGCAGATGAGAAGAAATCAGAAGTTAAAGAAGGCGAAATGCCAAAAGCAGCTTTAGACGCTCTTAAAAAATCGCAAGATAAAGAGAAGAAAGAAGACGCTGATGAAGACAAAAAAGATATGAAAGAAGCATCTGAAGAAGATGTTATTGATGTATCTGCAGATGTTGAAGCTTTAACTAAAGATGAAGACTTATCTGAAGATTTCAAATCAAAAGCAGCAACTATCTTTGAAGCAGCAGTTAAATCAAAATTAACAGATGCTAAAAAGAAAATGCACGCTTCTTATGAGGAGAAATTAAAAGAAGAAGTTGAAACTACGAAATCAGAGTTAGTAGAAAAAGTTGACTCGTATCTAAACTACGTTGTAGAAGAATGGATGCAAGAAAACAAACTAGCGATTGAACGTGGTATCAAAGGTGAAATCGCTGAGGACTTCATCAGTGGTCTTAAAAAGTTATTTGAAGACCATTACATTGATGTTCCAGATGAAAAATATGATGTGCTCGAAGATCAAGCTTCTAAAATCGAAGACCTTGAGAAAAAACTTAACGAACAAATCGAAAAGAATGTTGAACAGAACAAAGCAATTGGCAGTCTAAAAAGACAAGACATCATTGATGAAGCGTCTAAAGATTTAGCTGACACTGCTAAAGAGAAGTTTAACAAACTTGCTGAAGAAGTTGAGTTTTCAAACGAGGAAGATTTTACTACTAAAGTAGCAACTATTAAAGAGAGTTACTTTGGTGCGAAGAAAGAATCTTCAACTGATATAGATGATGTAGCGGTAGCAGGTGGGTCTGACGAACAAGTTGATCCGGCAGATTTATCGAATAGTATGGCTGCTTATACCGCCGCTATAAGTAAAACAAAAGACATTAAAATTGTCAAGTAAATATAGAGGGAGAAAAGTATAATGTACTTATCTGAAACTTACGAAAAAAAATGGCAGCCAGTCCTAGAGCATTCTGATTTACCAAAAATCACGGATTCTTACAGACGTGCCGTTACAGCTACTATCTTGGAAAACCAAGAAAGAGCACAAAAAGAAGACGCTGCTTTCTTAAACGAAGCGGCTCCTGCTAACGCAACAGGTTCTTCAATTGCTAACTGGGATCCAATTTTGATCTCACTAGTAAGAAGAGCAATGCCTAATCTTATCGCTTATGATATCGCTGGTGTACAACCAATGACTGGTCCAACTGGACTTATCTTCGCAATGAGAAGCAGATACACTTCACAAACTGGCGCAGAAGCTATGTTTGACGAAGCAGATACTGAATTTTCAAGCAGAAACGCTGCTGGTGATTCAACTGCGGGTCAAACTCCAGATGCTGCACAAGCTGGTTCTAACCCATCAATCTTAAACGACTCTCCAGTTGGAGCATACAACAAATTTGAAGGTATGACTACTGCAACTGCTGAGGCTTTAGGAGATGCTGGTTCAAACGCATTTGCTGAAATGGCTTTCTCAATTGAGAAATCTACAGTAACTGCTAGATCAAGAGCTCTAAAAGCAGAATACACTATGGAACTTGCTCAAGACTTAAAAGCAATCCACGGTTTAGATGCTGAGACAGAACTTGCAAACATTTTATCTGCTGAGATCCTTGCGGAAATCAACAGAGAAGTTGTAAGAACTATCTACATCAACGCTGAAAAAGGTGCATCTGCAAACACAGGTACAATCAACACAACTACTGAAGGTATCTTCGATTTAGATACTGACTCAAATGGTAGATGGTCTGTTGAGAGATTCAAAGGCTTAATGTTCCAAGTGGAAAGAGAAGCTAATGCTATCGCTCAAAGAACAAGAAGAGGAAAAGGAAATATCCTTATTACTTCTTCTGATGTTGCTTCAGCTCTACAAATGGCGGGTGTATTAGATTACGCTCCTGCACTTAACAATAATCTAAATGTTGACGATACTGGTAATACTTTTGCTGGTGTATTAAACGGTAGATTTAAAGTGTACATCGACCCATACTCAGCAAATAACTCAGCTGCACAATACTTTGTAGTTGGTTATAAAGGTACTTCACCTTACGATGCTGGTATGTTCTATTGTCCATATGTACCACTACAAATGGTAAGAGCAGTAGGCCAAGACACGTTCCAACCGAAAATTGGTTTCAAAACTAGATACGGTCTAGTTGCAAACCCATTTGCAGAAACAGGCGCTCAGTCTGGTGCTGCTACAGCGGTAAACGATGCTGGTTCAGCAAACTCAAACAGATACTACAGAAGAGTTAAAGTTGCAAACTTAATGTAATATTGGGTTTATACCAAATCAAAAAAAGGCGATCTTTATGGTCGCCTTTTTTGTTTATACTAAATAATACTATGAAGACAAAGAGAAGGAATAAAATCATAATGAAATCATTAAAAAACGCATTTTGGTTAGTAACTGTGGCAGGTGCAGTATTTGTGATTGCCTGGTTTACGTTTCCTGATAAGAAAAATAGATTAGAGTTTATTGAAGAAAGAATGAAAGACGTACAGTTACAAAGAAAAGTCTTAACTCAAAAAGAAAAAGAATTAGAACAACTTGCCACAGAAAAAGAGTGGGAAGAAGTGGATAAGAACACTAATAAATAGTAATATGACAACTACATCAACGTTACAACGTCAACCTACTAAATTAGATTATGCGTCACCAACGCAGTTTAAGTTTAGTATTATCAAACTACCAAAAGTAGAATATTTTTGTACTGCTGTAAATATACCTGGTATTACATTAGGTGGTACTATGACACAACCAACACCATTAAAAGATATACCAATACCTGGTGAGAAGTTGACATATGAACCACTATCTATGACATTTTTAGTTGATGAGAATTTAGAAAACTTCCAAGAAATACACGGTTGGTTAGTTGGTCTAGGTTTTCCTAGAGATCATAACGAATTTAGAGATTTAGTTTCATCTGGTAATGATAGATTTCCAGCAAAGAGTCAATCTATTAGTAATGAAATAGGTAAAGTTAGACACGGTGCTACAAATACAGGTGGTATATTTTCAGATGCAACTCTAACTATATTGACTAGTAAAAACAATTCTGTATTAGAAGTTAGATTTAGAAATGTATTTCCAACAGGTTTAACAGGTTTATCATACAATCAACAAGCCGCTGATGTAGATTATCTAACAGCGACAGTATCATTTGAATATGAGATATACGATTTTGCTTCAACAGGGTCGTCAACAACAAGTGTAACCACATCATAGACTTTACTTTTTAAAGTTTTTGTGATATACTATATACAATGGAGTTATTATGACATTAGAAGAATTGCAAACACAGGCTGACAAAGACCTTAAAATAAATGATACTGAACTAGATTTAGAATCATTAAAAACACCTCAATTACACAATCAATATTTAAAACACTTAACAAAGTTTAAGTTACTATTAAGTAAAGCTCAAATAGAATATTACACACAAAGAAAAGAAAAGTGGGAATACTATACAGGTAAAGCGTCACCACAAGTATATGCTGAAAAACCATTTAACTTTAAGTTGTTAAAAACTGATATTGACAAGTATCTGGATTCTGATCCTGAACTAGCGAAATATAAACAAAAAGTAGATTACATACAAACAGTTGTAGATTTTTTAGATAGAACAATTAAACAAATATCAAATCGTGGTTTTCAAATCAAAAATGCTATTGACTGGAGGAAGTTTACTAGTGGAGCCATTTGATGAATTTAGAAGCCTACGATAACTTAATTGATTATGGTACAAGAGAAGCTATACACGCTTTTTGTGTTCACTCTAAATTTAGATTAGGTTGGGAAGATAGTGACGAAGAAACAAAGATAACTACAAAAAATCTTCATAGTAGTTGGTCAGAAAAAGATTTAAAAAATTCAAAATTAGAACCTTACATTAAAAAGGCCTTTTCACTTTCAAAATCATTTAAATATAATTTAGATAAATTGTGGCGAGTAGAACTTAATCTGGTTAAGTCAGATGATGTACATTTTATTCACACACATAACGATTACATTGTAGCATTATATTATGTAAATTTAAGTTGGCAAGATGGTTGGTATGGTGAAACTATCTTTTACGATAAAAAAAATATTAATGATATAAAATTTACATCTTCATATGTGCCTGGTAGAATAATACTATTTGATGGCTCAACACCACACGCAATACGACCACAATCTTCAGCGGCACCAAAATTTAGATTTTCTGTATCTGTTTTCTTCAACAAGTGATAACCAAATGTTTTTAGACACTACTCATTTTATTAAAGAACAAGCCTTCTCAAAATCTTTTTGTGAGAATATTGTGAAGATTGGTAATAAAAAGAAACTTGAAGAAGCAAAGATACAAGATGGTAGTCAAGTCAATCGTAAATCACAGGTCACATTTATAAAAGATAAAGATACTGAAAGTGAGATTACAAAGGTTGTCAATAAAATAAATGAAGAAACAAAATGGAACTTTTTATTAAGAGAGTTTGAGCCTTTACAATATACAGTTTATGGTAAGAATAACTATTATGATTGGCATATAGATAGTCACCGTAAACCATAT
>Ga0181369_1000129_pt1 | contig 21263 bp, 26 predicted proteins | sample LowvirmetaG_8_FD_130088 | JGI IMG/M metagenome (GOLD analysis project Ga0181369, IMG submission 130088) | Marine viral communities from the Subarctic Pacific Ocean - Lowphox_04 viral metaG | ecosystem: Environmental > Aquatic > Marine > Oceanic | place: Subarctic Pacific Ocean | collected... | reverse complement strand
TTTAATCTTGTCACCATCACGGACAAATACATAAAACTTTTTTGGTCCACCTCTTTTTGGTTTATTAAGTGGTGGGTTCTTTTTGTCTTCTTCTTCAATTGGCATATCTAATGGTACTTGTTCGTTTTCGTAAATACCAAACTCACCAATATCTGTGTCAAGTAACTGTTTATCCCAATCACTTGATACTTCTAAAATTCCATCTCTATAAAGTTCTCTGGCTTCTCTAAACAACTTGTAAAATTCTTCACTATGTAAACGATAGATATTCTCTGCTAAAGGTATCTTATTCTCTACGTGATAGTGAACCGCTTTACTAATTCTATCTGTATAATCACTAAATTTTAACATCAATTTTCTCCATCATTCTTTTCACTACTTCGTCCAGTTTTGAACGCCATTCTTCTTTATATCTTTGTTTATATTTATCTATTGTGGAATCCGAGATTGCCCATTCTTCAATATCTTTTTTCTCTACATCTATTGTATTTTTCTTCACACTAATGTCAGTAGTTTCTGGTCTAGTTATAACTTTTTTGTTATTATCTTCTTCGTTACTTGGTACATAATTACCACCTTGATAATTTGAGTCATAACCATCTTGTCCTGGTGTAATAGATGATGTATGTTTCGCATAATCGTGTCCTATATCGTATGCTTCTGGCACACAATTAGGTACTTTTTTTCCATTTTTATCTTTCATACCTACTTGTTTATATCCTTTCCAACAAGCATCTTGTAAATCTTTTCTTAACTCACCAAACATCTTCTTATATTTGAGTGTGTGTTTAGACGGTTTAGTCTTCGCATCTTTGTCACCTGGCGCTGATTTGTAATCATCTTCATCATCACTTTTCTTATACTTCTGTTTTTTGAAGAAATCAGCTCTCTTTTGTTTCTTATCTTTAGATAAATCTTTGTAATATTTTTTAGGTTGTGTACCTGGTTTTTTAGCCACTGTTTTATCTTGTGGTGTTTTATCTAAATCTTCTTCTATATTTGATACTGCTTTAAATCCGTAATCTACGTCTAGGTTATATTCTCTCACTTCGACCTCTCTGTTCGCTGCGATGGGAATACAATCCCATATCCATGCTTTGTGTAAATTGTTGTTATTATCTTCGAGGACAACATAATTTGTTCCTCTTCTTTTTACTTGTCCTTGTATGTCTTCTTTGACATAATCTATTTTATCTCCTACGTTAAAAATCATATCTCTAACGTATAAATCTCTTATTTGGTTTTGTTCAAACTCTTTTAATGATACTACTGGTTTCTCTGGCGCAGAGTGCATCATACCACCATATGAAGCAGCAAGATTTGGTTTAAGTCCCATACCAACTCTTACAGAACCGAATATTCTATCTACATCTGCTGGACTTCTATATGTTGCAGGTAAACCTTTTTTAAATGATACTTTATCGCCTTTGGCAGCGGCATCTCTCATCTTACTTGCTGACATTCCTACTGCACCATCAGCGTCTGGATCTCTATCACCAGCAGATACAACTTTAATTGTATCAAAATCATAATAGCCGTGACGTGATTTAACTTGATTATATTTTGTTAATATATTTTCAAACTCTCTTACTCTATCACTTCCTACAACCATTGTCACATCTGTGTAACCTTTTTTGTGAATACTAGTCATTAAATCTAAAACCATATTGGTAGGGTTAAGTTCTAAATTACGTCTAGCAAATTTAAACATATCTCTCATAAATCTTAATTTAGCATTTGGTTCTAATGGATTCTTTTTACTATCTTGCGATCTACTTAAATATATTTTCTTTTCATCTGCTGGTAAAGATAAAACTTTTTGAATTAACTTTTGATGTCCGATTGTTGGTGGATTAAATCTACCAAAAGTAAATACCATAGACTTTTCTCTAGCTTCGTGTATTTCTAAATCTTGTACTTCTTTATCTGTAACCATACCATCTTCTAAAATCTTTTTACATTTCTTATAGAATTTTAGATAGTGATATTTTTCTAACATTTTATAGATAACATTTTTAGGTAATCTATTTTTAACACCATAAGTTCTAATTTGATCTGGTGACATATCTGTATCAAATGCTGATCTTCTTTCAGCATCAACACCATCACCAATTTTAATAATGTCTTCTAAACTATCTTCTATTTCTTCTAACTTATCTTTTATCTTTTCTTGTAAGTTCAATACATCATTTGGTGTAAGTTCTTTTAATTCGTTGTAATCTATTATATCTCGTTTAAGTTCACCTTTTACTACATCTAACTCTTGTACTTTTTTTTCAAAATCTTTTACATATAAGTTAGGGTCAAATGTAAATTCTTCTGGTCTCTTTATAAATTTATTATCATCTATATCAAATACAGCATCTGCTTTTTTATTTTGGTCGTCATAAGTTTTTTCATCTGTGATAAAATAATAATTGATTGGGTGTTTAGAACCTGGAATTAATTTACCTTGTATGTTATTTGGATTTTTTGCTGATAGATATTGTTGAGAAAGTCTTACTCTTTCTTCCTCTTGTTTTTCTTTTGGTACATCAAACAATACATTTAAGTCTAAATCAGCATCGTTTCTATATCTCTTTGTAAGAATAGAACCTATCAAAGATACTTTTAATACTGGATATTCTTTTTCAAACTCTTTGATTTGTTCATTAATTAGTTTTTTAACACTTGGTTTAATTTTTGGATCTTTAGTATCAGCGTCATCAAACACAGCTGGCGCATATGTTTTTCTTGGTATATCTATGATACTTTCTAATACAAAGTCTTTAAATCTCATCTTCTTTTTAACTCTAATTCTTTCTTTATCCAACTTAACGCTATTCCGTTTTCTGGTTTAGTTCTTAATCTACCTCTAATAAATTTTGAGGCTTGATTTAAAACATTTGCTACTAATTCTTTTTCACTTCTATTATTATCTACAATTAACATTTTGTTAGGACTAAACACTCTTTGAAATGCTCCAATGTTTGCTTGTACACCATCCCAACTTTTCTTTACAATATATTCTGGTATTGATCTTGGTCGATTTTTATTTCTTTCTAACGCCACATCTAAACTAGTGTTTACAAATACCATATAACAATCATAACCAATATTTTTTAACATACTTGTTTGTCTTTGAACAAGTGGTAAATCTCTGCCTGTGGCATCTATAATTAAACCTAATCTACCTTGTACATATTGATCTAACATATTACCCGCAGTTGTCTTTGCTCTTTGTCTAATAATATTTCTAAAGTATTCTTCTTCATCAGGCATTTTAAGAGATAAGTTTGCTTTCTTTAAACCTCTTTCAAACGCAGAATCAGAGTTTACTACTTTTAACCCAGTACCAGAAAAGGCAGATTGTGTAACAAATGTTTTACCTGAACCAGGTCCACCAGCTAAAAAGAACGCCTTAAATATACCTGGGTCATAAACACCTTCATTCAAATAATGTCTAAACTCATTCAAAGTTTTACCCTTTAATCTATTTATTATTTTATTAGCAATATCTTTTGGTTCACCACCTTCTGCTTTAACTTCTATGAAACCAGGTTTGTTTCTATAATACTCTACAACAGGACCTGTTTCTTTTTTGTATAACGCAATTCTATTTTTGATAATCTCTGGTTTATCATCTGCTCGTCCTCTTTTAGTTAATCTTCTAATTACTTCTTCTGGACTTACATTTAAATAAACAACCTTATCTATTTTAATTCTTTCTTTTTCTAAATCTTTTACTTGTTGCATATATCTTGGATAACCATCAAATACAAAACCTTTATCTGCTTTAGCAACAGCGTCTTTGATAAGTTTTAAAACTATATCATTTGGAGCGAAACCACCTTTACCTAAATTAGATAATCGTTTTGCTATCTCGCCACCTTTTTCTTTTTCTTTTCTTAATAGTTCACCAGGGTAGATATGGGGTATATCAAACTCTTTTGTTATAAATTCAGCGTAAGTTGATTTACCTGAACCTGGGCCACCTATTAAAATAATATTCATTACTTCCAACCTTTCGGCATTGTAAAGTTTGCTCTACTAAATTCCATTCTATCTACTAACTTCACAGCGCCAGCAATTCTATCTACAGCAACATATCCCTCTGGTGCTGTTACTTTGTAACCTGATGAAGTTCTTAAAAAATGACCTATACTTTGTATCTCACTCATCTTACTTATTAAAAAGTTTTTAGCGTTTTGTAATGTGACGTGAGAAGCAACTGCCATTATTAATGCATTTTTATTTCTATCAATATATTTTAAATTCTTTTCTAAAATATCTTTATATTTTTTCTTACCACTATCAGTTTTTCTGGCGTCTATCTCTGCTTGTAAGATATTAATATAATACTCTCTAAACATATCTACAAGATTTCTAACTTTTGCCATATGACCTTGTGTGTTTCTAATATAATAATTAAAGAAAGTTTTTAATCTAAACCCTACACTTAAAGCGTCAGATGATGATTTACTCATCTCATCTAATATTGGACCTGCTTTTGATAATGAACCTTGTGCCATTCTTAACTTCGCATCAAATTGTGTAAGTTCGTTTCTTGTTAACTTCGCAGAACCAGATACATCTCTGTAACCAGCACTTGCTAGAAATACGTTTTTTGCTGATCCTCTAACTGTACCAAACCCTGCTGTCATACTATCTAAAGTTTTACCTGAATATTTTGTGTGAAATACTATTCCCATTCTTGCCTTAGAAATTCTTTTACCAATATCTGAATTAACAGGAACAGCATATGTAATAGTGTTAGGTGTAAAAGAAATCATCTTGTCACCATCTATGTTTATAGATTTTAAATCTGATTGTGTAAATAAGAAGTCACCTTGTATTACGTCTTTGATACCAAGACGACCTAGTTCTCTTAATGCTACGGATAGTTTATCTGCTAAATCACCAGAGTGATTTTTTCTTATATCGCCTGTTGTGTAATTGATTTTTGGATTTTTGTTAAATACTGCTTTTGTACCTACAAAGAATTTACCATTTTCTGGATTGATACCACAGATGATCGCAGGTGCGCCATCCCATTTAACAGTCATATTGACTTTTGCTCGTGAAGAACCAGCGAGCATATCTCTTACTGACTTTAAGAAATTGATAGCATTCTCGCCACCTTTTGAACCACGATTTATTATATCGTCTTCAAGGTGTTCTAAATGTACATTTCTGTCTTTTGTAATAAATCCTTTAAAACTAAACATCTTTCTCTCATTAATTCCATAAACGAATACACTTTACCCATATAAATCAATTGATAATATTTATATTATATACTATTTATGAGAGTTTGTCAAGGACTATTTTAGATTGATTTATAAAGAAATTTGGGTATACCACCCTCTATATGCCATACTTTATGTTTGTTTTGAAATTTAACTAGTTTGTGAGCGTCTTCTTCAAAGAAATATTCTGCCACTACATTCTTTTTTGGATACTCTAAAACTTGCCAAATTATATCACCTTTTTTCTTTATCATTCGTTTACGGTAATGTAAATTTTTTACTGTTTGATTACCAGGTCTTTGATCGCCTTTGTGAAATCTTACTTTTTGTGTTTTTTTCTTTACCATTATGCTTCTCCAAAATCTAAATTTAATGTCTGTCTTAATCCTCTTGGTTGAGGATATGAACCATGCATTACTTTTGTTGGCATAATAATCATCATACCTTTTGTTGGTTCTATCTCGTGGTACTTTATTCCATCATCATCTAATAGAAAAAAATAAAACTGACCTCTTTGTTGCCAACCTTTTGAATTAGGAGTTTCTAAATAAAGTACAACTGAAATATGATCTAACTTTCCGTGTTGACCTACGTGATTATGTACCTTATGATAACCGCCTTGATGACCATAAACAGTCCAACCCATTAATGGTTTAAATTTTTTGTTTTGTAATACTTCAATAGTTTCAAATTCTTTTGTAATTCTATTTGTAATGTGCTGTAGTTTATCAAAATGATTTATTAAATCATATTGTACTGATTTGTTGCCTCTTGTAGATTTATTAAATATGGTGTCTGGAGTTTCATCTTTAATTATATCTTTTATAGTATCTGCAAACCCATCTATATTAATATTTGTTTTTACTAACCAGTTTGTATCTATCATAATTTAAAATCAGAAAACTTATCATAACTTTGTTCTGGTGTTGGATAATTTTCTTTTTCTTTTGTTTGGTTACTATCAACTATATTTTGTGCTGTGTTTTCTACATCATACAATCTCATTTTACTTCTATCAATACCCACAATAAATGATCTGTTCATTGCAGGGTCATTGTATCTATTTTTTAATTGTTTGACTTTCATTTGACCTAGTGATTCAAGTTCTTCATTTGACATTAATGCAAACATAAAGTCAGCAGTCGCTGGTAAACCAAACGATTCTGATGTATCTTCTAAACCGATATCTGTACTTACATAACCAGTTCTAGTTGTTTGTGTTGCACTAAAGATTGGTACATCAAACTCAACAGCGAGACCTCTTAATTCTTCAGCGATTGCTTTAATATAAAAGTATGATGATATATTACCACCTTTAAATCTACTTGATGCACATATGTTTAGATAGTCAATAAAGATAACTTGTGGTCTAAATGATTTCTTTAGAGCAAGTTCATTAAGTAAACTTCTAAAGTGACCACTATGTGCTGACGCAGTAGGATATTCTTTTATAATTAGTTTACCTTTTGTCTTACCTTCTAATTTATTTAATTTATTATCGTATAACTCTTTTGGCATAGCGTGTAAATCATCAATCGTTACATCAAATAAGTTTGCGTCTATTCTTTCAGCGATACGTTCTTCAGCCATTTCAAGTGTAATGTATAAAACATTTTGACCTTGAGTTAAGAAACTTGAAGCACAGTGACACATAAACAAAGACTTACCAACACCTGTACCTGCCAAAGCGATGTTTAATGTTTTACTTGGAACACCACCTTTTGTAATTCTATTAAAGAAAGATAAATCAAACGGATAACGTTTTTCTTTTGTATGGTACCAATCAAATCTTGCTTTCGCATCTTCAATATAATCGTGCCCAATATGATTATCAAATGAAACTGCCAACGCATCAGCAAGAATACTAGGTATCGCTTCAGGTGTTCTTTTTTTATCTTTATTATCTAATATCTTAATACCATCAAGTACGGCATTGTGAACTGCTCTATCTTTACAAAACTTTTCTGTTGTATCTAATAACCATTGTAAATCTGTTTCTTCATATGAAATACTATTAACTAAATCTTTTATACCTTTGTATTCTTCTTCGTTTAAGTCTTTTCGATTATTAAGTTCAATTAAGATTGCTTCTTTAGTAGGTAAGTTCTTATACTTTAATACAAATTTTTCTACTTCAACATATAATTCTCTTTCATCTTTTTGAGAGAAGTAATGTGGTTTTATAAAAGGTAAAGTCTTCCTTGTATAATTTTCATTATAAAAAAGATTTGTTAATATTGTACTTTCAATTCGATCAGACATAATGTAAATAACTTCCTATAATATACTTTGGTTCTTTAATTGGTTTATGTGCCGTATGTTTATGTGTCCATAATGGTGGAAACATTAATAACTTTCCTTGTTCTGGTTTAACATTTATATCATATTCTGAGAAAGAAGTCAACCCTCCCTCGTTGTCATTTAAGTATAAAAACATAACTAAAAATCTTTTTGCACTAGCGTAATCCATAACATCTACGTGTTCTTTAAATTCATCTTTATCATTGACTTCATATTTTTTAAATCTAATCTGTTCCCAACCGTATCTTTCTGGCCAATTGTTTGTGATTTTAACTTCTTTAGCATACTTTTCAATAAATGTATTAAATGCTTTATATAATATATTTACATACTCTTGCCAATCTTCGTGTAAGTTAATATTAATTTCTGTAAATGATCTATGATTTTCTAATTCAGTTTTTTGCCATTGCATTCTACTGTCTTCAAACTTATCAATTAAATGTTGACAATTTTCTTTTGTCAATACATTATCATATGTTTTAATATATTTAACCATTAAATTCTATTTTACCCTGTTTTAATTGTTCTTCAACAATCTCTATTAAAATATCACCAATATAGTTTTTGAAATCTGTAGATTCAACATCTACTTTTTTAGGGTTTAACATTATATCATATGTAAACCTTAATGGTATATCACCAGTGTCTAATGGTTTGGGTTCAAAAGCAACTTTATCGTATTTGTAAATTACTCCGTCATATTGACCTTCAAGCAATCTTACACAACTAAAGTCATCGCCATCTCTTTGAGCAAAGGCGTATCTTTTATTCTTCTGTTTCTTCTGATCCGTAGCTGAATTTTCGTTTTGCGATTTCATCTATCTTATCTAATACCTCTTTTGTAAAATACTTTTCAGGATCGTCATTTATATTCTTACCAAAGACTTTAGACCCATCAGGCATTTCATACCTAGTAGATACTTTCTTAAAGATACCACCTTCTTCAGCGAGACCAATAAGACCATAGTATTTGTCTAAACCTTTTTTGTAAGTTAATTTGACATCTATTTGAGCGTTTTCTTTTGTTAACCTTGATTTGTAATTTTTACAATGTATGATATTACCAACGACCTCGGTACCGTCTTTTTCTTTTCTCTTACCAAGATAGATGATTGATGATGCAGCGTATTTTAAACCACTACCGCCACCCATTTCTTTTTGAGGAAACATTGAACCAATGACATCATAAGTGTGGTTAGTCATTATCATAGGTACATTTGCTTTACCTAGTTTCAATGTTAATACTCTAAATGTTGATTTGACAATTTGTGAACGAGTCATATCTCTAGTTTCTTTACCAGATGCTGTATCTTCCATTTCTTTTGTAGTTGATAACATACCTAAACTATCTAATACAAACATCAAAGGTTTTCTACCTGACTCTGGTTGTTCATTATACTTGTCTAAAATTTTTATAGATTGATTTCTAAATTCTTGTACTGTCGCAACTGGAACAATGACCATTCTCTTACTATCAATTCCTCTACTCTCAATCATATCTTTTGAGATCGCACTTTCTGATTCAAAATAAATTACCCCTGCGTCAGGATCCTTATCTAAAAATGCTTTACAAATACCTAATGCGAAAAATGTTTTACCTGTTGCGGCTTCACCAGCGATTGCTGTGATTTTGTTTCCTGGCATACCACCATAGATACTACCAGATAATAATGCGTTAAATGAATATGAACCTGTATCAATAAAACTAGTTACATCAGCGCTATCAACACCATCACTTACTAAACCAGCATATTCATTACCAGTTTCTTTAATTATATCTTTTAAAAAATTACTCATATTCAATCTCCTTATTTACGTTATAATATATCATACTTATACTTATTTGTCAATGTTATTTTAATGCGTATCATTTAAGTCAGGGTCATATGGTAGTAGGTATGTAGGTAAATGCGCTTCACCTTCCCACTCAAACCTTAACTTTGGGTCTGCTGGTACGTAACCGTTTCTAGGTTCATCATAGTGTTTAGGATCCACCCTCGTCCATAACATCTTTTTCATCTCATCTATATGTATCATACCAAAATCATCATACACTCTGCCCTTAAACTTATCGGCCATAAAGTATACCATCTCTTTATTATACTCTATCTTTCTTTGGTAATCCCAATATTCTTTTAATTCTTCATACGATTGTTTTGAAATAGCCATACAACTATTTATTTTTTTAAAGCAATCGCACCCATAAAGTTAAAGTTTTGCCAGAAATTATGTACTTCAAAACCTGCGTTTGTAAACATTTCGTAGATTTCTGTTTTAGTATTTAACTTCATCATATGCCTTAATTGTACTTCTTTATCTAATATTTCTTTATCTGTAAAATTATTTCTTTTATAATCATAAAAAGTAAAGGTCATCATATCTTGTATTTTAGGATTACAACTAAAAGTTTTTTCACTAAAGATAAATGCGCCACCAGTATTTAAACCATCAGCAACTTTGTTAATTACATCTTGTCTATCTTTTGGTGACATAAACTGTAAAGTAAATATAGAAGTAACTAAAGAACAGTTTTGAAAGTTAAAATCTCTTACATCGCCTCTGTAGTAACTTAAATTTTGATATTTTTCTTCGTCCATATTATAATCACCATAGAAGTCATCTTCTATCTCAATACCTGTGTATTGTGCGTGTGGTATATGTTTCTGGTTTTGTCCTATCATACCTTTTAATAGTTTACCTGTTGAACAACCTATATCAACAACTTGGGTATAATCTTCTACAAAATATTTTGATAGAGAAAGTATATCACCCCATAAGTGACTATACCCTCTAACCGACTTATCAATATGATTATCAAAGCCTTCTTCTGATGTGGCAAAAGTAAATTTAGTCATTATCTAACTCCTTATATGGTTTCAATACTTTGTTATATACACTTTCAGCAAGTGCTTTCATCATAAGAGGTGGTACCATACGACCAATTCTTTCTGACTGCTGTTGATGTTTACCTGTTAGTTTAAAATCTTCAGGTAGTGACATAATTCTTTTTAATTCTTTTATAGTAAACTTTCTATTTTCTAATGGGTGACAAGTACCAGCAACACCAGGAAAGTTACCCATCGCTGTTATTGTAGGACTTGGTTTTCTTAAACTACATCTTTTTAAATTAAAGTGATGACCTTTATCGTGGTAATCCATACCAGTTAATACTTTGTCAGGATCAAGTGGCATTTTATGTAATGTTTTACCCACAGCAGTTTCTATACTTAATTTTTCTAATAATAAATTTATTTCTTCTTGGTCTTCATTTACAACATCATTTATTGCTTCACCAAGTAATGTTTGTTCGTTATTCTTTTCTGGATATAATTGATACATTGTCATAAAATTAATGCCAACTTTTTCAGCAACATCTTCTCTAACAGCAATGAAGAAAGTTCTTTTACGAGCTTGTGGTACACCATAATAACTTGAATTTAATACATCAGCAACAACTAGATAGCCTATATCTTCAAATCTATTTTGTATCTTATGAAAATACTCTTTGGCTTCACCCATTGTTAAACCTTCAACATTCTCGCCAATAATTACTTTTGGTTTGATTTCTTCTGCCACTCTTAAAAATTCAAAAAATAAATCTTCAACATTTTCTACACCTTCAATGTCACTATATTTTTTCTTTTTACCAAAGGCATCTGCGTGTGTATTACCTTTACCATGCGATACAGAACCCGCCATACTAAACGCTGAACACGGTGGAGAACCATCTAATAAGTCAAGTTCACCTGGTTTCAAATTAACCTTTTCTAAAAAATCTTTACCTGATAACTTTTTAATATCACCTGGTATTATTAATGTATCTGGATAATTTTCTCTATAAGTGTTTTGTGCTTCAGGTACAAATTCATTGATCGCCAATATCTTAGCACCCGCCAATCTATAACCTGTTGATGAACCACCACCACCAGCGAAAGTTGATAGTACATTAAATAGTGCTTTCTTCTCACTATTTAAAGTATCTTGTAAAGTATATCTTTTATAATTGTTCATTGTTCCATTTCATTAATAACCATATGACAAAACCATACCCTAATATAACATATAATAGTGCTAATGTCAAGTCTATAATCATATGAATAAACCGTTATACTTATTTAGCCTTTTGTTTATTACAGGTATATATTTTTGTGTTTTTTCAATCATATAGTATTTTCGATTCTCTAATATTGCTGCTTCGCCAGTGGTACCTGTTCCAGCAAAAGGCTCTAATACTAACCCATTTTCTGGTGTGACTAATTTGACTAGATACCTCATTAATTCTAATGGCTTTACAGTAGGGTGATCTGTACCATCTTTTTCTTTTTTACTTGCCTTTGTACAATAAAAATATTTTGACCAATCTTCATTTAATCCATCGTGTATAAAGTTTGAAGGATACCTACCTTTATTATTTTGTTTAGATGATATATTTTTCATACCTAACTTAAATATATTTTCTGTGTTTTTATATTCTTTTTTATCTCTATTACTATGCCAATTTTTAGGGTTGTCATTTTCATCTAAAGGCACTCTACATTCATCTAAATTTAAATCTTTATTTACTCCTTTTCTTGCCATAACAATAGGTTCGTGTGCTGGTTTTAGTAAGTTTTTTCTTTTAGGAAAACCACTACCATATACCCAATTAATCATATCAAAAATTTCAAAACCAGCGTCTTCTATAGCCACTGCCATTCTATGATAATTTCTTGTAGCAGCAAAAGCTAATAACACACCTTTTGGTTTTATAGTTCTATATACTTGTTCCCAAAATTCTTTTTGAAAAGCAATATCACCACCATCCCATTCTTGTCCCATAAACCCTTTTGACAATCTATTAAAAGAACCATCTTTACCGTGTTTAGCAGCTGGTCCCTTTTTAAATCTTTTTACAATAGATGTTAAGTGATAAGGTGGATCTGTCACACACGAATCAAATATGTTTTCATCTAAAGTTTTTAGATGTTCTAAACTATCAGCGTTAATTAATTTATTAAAGTCCATAAGATATTAGTAAGTATCTAAAAAGTAAAACTATAATTAGAAACCTAGGTATACTCCAGTCTGTTTTCATTGCAAGTATTGCGCCAGTCGCAAAACCCCAATGTATAGTTATGAATATTAAAAATAAAGTTGTTATCATACAAAAAAGTCTTCAAGTGATGCTTTCTTTTCATAAGACCAACCAATTGAATTTAAAATAAAACTTAATGGGTCTAAAAATGTTTTTTGGAATTGTACTTCGTAATCAATATACTTGTCTAAATTAAACTCTTTTGGAAGTTTAGTTACATAACTAATTACATCAAACTTAAATGGATTTGCTTCTATTAGTTTTACAAACTTAATCTTATCACCTTCTTGTATCATTGGATACTTTCTACTTAATTTAAATTCTTTTATTTGATGATTGTAAATCAAAGCACCTTTTACGTGTATTGGTGTACCTTTGATAAAAATATCATTACTATGTTTGTATTTAGCCAAGTTATTACAAGACCTTGGAAAAGATATTTGTTCTGCTGACATATTATAAAACTCGTCTTTAAATTTAGATACAAATGTTTGTAGTGTATCTTCATCTTTTGTCATAATTAAATTGATGGCCTCTTTAATTTTACCACGACAAACTTCAGGTGTTGATGACTTTACAGCTTCAATACCCATAATTTTTAGTTTAGGTTCATCAAATGTAATACCTTCTTCATCTAATACATTTAACATATATCTTTTTTTCGCTGTCCATATACCTTTGTCAGCGATAACTTCTCGTTTCATAACCATTTTATTTCCAATGGCATTTGTATAATCAGCAAGTTCTGCGAAACACTTATCTATAAATGGTTCTATTCTGCTACTAACAACTTTGTTTAGAAACTTTAATGTATCTGTTTTTGATTTATCTTTACAAGTCGCCTCAACTAATTTGTCTAGTGTAAGATAGATTGAATCTGTATCTGACGCAACAATATAATCTACCTTATCGTGTGTCTTTAATATTTTATTCATATATTCATTTACGTTCTGTTCAATAAATCTAATTACAAATTGACCAGATGAAGTGATAGCAGTTGCTTGTCTTACATCATAGTATCTAAAATATTGATTACCAATAGCGCCATAAGCAGAGTTCAACGCAATCTTTTTTGCCCATTGTATATTATGACAACGAGATATTTCTTTTGCTGTCTTTGGGTCTTTTGTCTTTTGATATTCTTTCTTTGCTTGAAATGCTAGTGTCTTAAATTTAACCCTATCATTATACATATTTTCCATAAGTCTAGGTAAGAAACCTGGACTATCTGTTTTAAACATAGCACCATTTGGTGTAATACAAGCGCCTTCAGTTTTTAAGTGTGTTAGTGGTGTCGCATGTTTTAACAACTTATCAACTGAAACGCCCGATGGTTTAACGCCAATGATTTTTTCTGGCGAAATGTTATACTGCATAATTAAGTGTGGATATAGAGAGTTAATGTCAAATGATACTATCCATTTATGCATACCTGTAATAGGGTCTTTAACATAAGCGCCGTCATACTTGTCTTCCTTGACGTTATCTTCCTTTGGAGGAATCATTATATTATCTTTTTTTAGATAATTGTAAATCAACATATCCCACATTCTAACTTGCGAGAATACATCATTGTAATTAACTTTTGCTTCATACGCCATAGTTAATACAAGTTCAATTAATTTTAGTTTATCTTCTAGTCCATCAACAATCTCAACGTCTTTGATGTTGTAATCAATAAAAGATTGAAAGTCTTTTGTATACCAATCTCTAAATGTATCATAAGGGTTTTCATCTTTTTGTAAACCAAGTTCTACTTTACCAATATAATCTAGTTTGTAACTCTCTTGTCTTTGTGGTATAAATTTTTTGTATAGGTCCAAATAATCTAACATTACAATACCAAAAATATTATAATGTGTTTGTGGTCTACCTCTTACAACTATTGATTCTCTTTCAACTAAATTCCAAGGTGAAAATCTTTTAATAACTTTTTCATCTACTAGGTTTCTAATACGATTAAATAAATAAGGTATGTCAAAAAATTTAGTATTCCAACCTGTGATAACGTCAGGATAGTTCTTAATCCAAAACTTCATAAACTCCATAATCAAAGACTTCTCTGACTTACATCTTATATAAGTTACATCTGGTCTATCTGTTTTAAACTCGCCAGTGCCCCAAGTTATGATTTGTTTGTTAGATTGATTTTTTACTGTGATCGCTAGTAGTTCTTCCATTGGGTTTTCTACATCAGGAAAACCACTTTCGGCACTACACTCTATATCAACAGTAAATATTTTTATTGCATCTTTGTCAAATTGTACATCTTCAGGATACTCGTTTGCGATATATTGATATTGGTATCTATCCATACCAAACAATGGTGAGTTATCTGTATTATAAGACTTTTTAAACTCTCTTGCTTTTGATATACTTCCAAATGTAATAGGTTTGAGATTTTGACCTTTTAATGTTTTGAAATCTGTTTGTTCTTGCGTGATTGCATAAAGAGTAGGATTGAAATCTAATTTTTCTTTGTATTCTTTACCCTCGTGGATACCACGCACTAATAACTTACCTCTATGTTCAATAACATTTTTGTAAAAGTTCATAATCTATTATAACATTAAATTTTATGATTGTCAAGTAAATGTACGACCAAACCATCGTGTTCTTTATTTAATTGAATTTGACAACCTAATCTACTCACATTTGGATCGTAACCTTTTTCATATTCAATTAGGCCACCTTCAAATGAGCTCTCATCTACTTTTCCAATTTTATCAATCCAAGTTTCATCTACTTTGATATGACACGTGGCACAAGCACAACAACCACCACAATCACCAGGGACTTCTGGTAGGTTGCCAAAATCTCTGGCCGCCTCCATAATAGTTCTACCCTCGTCAACTTGGACTGGAATAGTTTCCTGTCCTCGTTTGAAGTTAACTGTAATCATTAAATCTTTGGTAATTTAGATTCCGTAATTAGACTTGGTGATGTTAAAATACTGCTTGTATTTTGTTGATATGATTTTAATATCTCATCTTTAGGTTCAGTCATAAACACAACTTTATCTTTTCCTATAGTTACGTTATCACTTTTGCCAAAAGCATTGTATAGTGACATCATTAATTGAATTGGTTTACCTGGGCCTGCTTGTTGAGGTATGATAACAAATGGTTTGTTTAAACTCACACCTTGGTCATTCTCACCTACTTTAGCGATTACATCTTCACCAGTAGAGAGTCTTAATATTTTCACGTCTGACATAATAACTCCTTAATTGTTTATAATATAACACACATTGACGTAAATGTCAATGTTATTTTTCAAAGCCAACTTTGTCTTGTTTGCCTTCTTTTTCAATCGGTCTTAATCTTCTACTTAATACAAATGTTCTGTTAGGATTGACACCAACATTCATTTGCCGCATTAAATCTCTATTTACCAATAGATCAGAACCTGATCTTGGTCTTTGGTCTAAACCAACTTCTATATCTATATAAGTAAAACCATTGAAAGTTAAATCCATTAATATAGTTGGTCTTATTTCTGAAGGCTCGTTAGTAGCATTTGATCTGTAAACTTTACTCTCACCGTGTTTAGGTTTTTCATAAGTTTTACCATCATATTTCCATTTTACCATTTTACCTTTTGATTCTATAATTTCATCAGCGTGTAAAGCACAAGCCTCTGATCCATTACCTGTATCAAACTTAGCTCTCACTTTACCTATTTCATCTAAATCAATAGTTTCTAACCAACCACATTCTATGAGTGATTGTCTATCCCAATGCGTTCTATCAGATATCCAGTCAACCATATTATACATCATCTGTTCACCGTCAATTCTACCAGAAGGTTCTGAATCTGAATAGTAATCTTTATGTTGATAACCCTCGTAATCAGCACCTGATCCTGGACTACCATTGATTTCTAATAGATAAGGTTCGCCTTTGTATATGATATGGTCAACTCCTACCATATAAGCTCTAGAAACTCTAGCCGCTTTTAATACTAATTCTTTTTCTTTTTTATTTAATATATAAGGTTCTGGTTCAGCACCTCTATGAGTATTTGATCTAAAGTCATAACTACTATGTACTCTTTTTGTACTAGCAAATATTTTATTATCTACTACAAAAGTTCTAATATCATAATCTGATTTCATATATTCTTGTATTAAGACTTCTGCATTTAATTTCCACATTGATTGTAAAGTGGCAACAAGGCCTTCATAACTTTCAATCTTAATAACTCCAACACCCTGTGTACCTGTAAGTGTTTTTAATATGACAGGAAAATTACCACCAATCATATCTAAAGCAGTTTTAATATTTTTTTCGTTTGATACAAATGCTGTTTTTGGTGTTGGTAAACCAAACTTTTCAAATAATAATGCTGTTGTTAATTTATTATCACAAGTTAACATTGCTGCTCTTGTATTTAACATAAATGCTTGTGAGTTTTGAAAAGAAGATATTAAAGATAACCCTGCTTCATCTTCTAAGGCACCACCTCTAGTAATACATACTGTATCTTTACCTACAAAAGTATGTTCACCATTTTTACCATCATAGTTAGATACAGTTAGTGTACCTTTATCTTCGTCTTTTGATGTGATGATAGTTGTTTTAGTATTTACAATAACACACTTAATGCCTTTTTTCTTACAAGCCTTTTGTACTAAATCGGCAGTTGTGTTTTCTTTAGGGTCTTTTGAGTCTGCAACCGTAACCATAGCAACCGTAATAGGTTTTGATTTACGATCTAGGTCTTGTTCTGTTATAAATTCTCTAAACTTTGGAACCAACATTTATTCATTCTCTGTATTAACTTCTTCCTTATTTTCTTCAATCTTTTTTCCAATATTATATTTCGCTGATAAGTTCCATTCTTTTTTTTCTTTAAAAGGTAATACTTTGATTTGAGATAGTGGCGCTTTGTTTTCAGCTTCTGATTTATTTACTATATCAATTAAGTTCCAATCCTGTAATAGAATTGAGATTGTATTTCTTCTTTGAATATCATTTTCTGTCAAAGTTGCTTTCTTACCATCTAACGCAAATAATTCTTTAAAGTGTGTGATGTAATACTTACCTTGTTTATGTAATATATGACAAGATTGATATAATGTTTTATCTTTTCGACTAGCGACACCGATACGTGTCAAAGTTTCTCTGATCTTTAGGAAGTCGTCTGGTTGTTTGATTGTGACCTCTAACATACTCTCTGGCGACCAGTTTACAATTTCTTCGCTCATTTTGTTCTCCCACCTTTATTCAAGGTCTCTTTTATATGTTCAATTTGTTCGTCTTTTAGTATGTTGAGAGCTTGTTTTGCTTTCTCATTACTATAACCATAATACTCTTTTACATACTCTAAATTCTTCAATTTGGATTGTGATAACCACTTTCCACCAAATCGCTTCTTTTTTCTTATACTATTTATGTAAAAATGAAACTGGACATTTTTATCTAAAAAGTGATAGCCATTCATCTCATTTGCTTGAGCAATACAGTCGTAATGCATAGATAAACACTTGTTAATTATAAATGGAGGATATTTCTTCTCCCAAGTTAAGTCGTCTGTGTCTAATAAGTTTTCTTTAGTAAAATTTATAGCGTTAAGGTAATCACGTAACTCATACATATAATATTCCTGTGTCTATTTTCTTTTTTGATGTTTCAAGTGTCCTTTATGACTGCCCATATAATAATCGCCTGGTTCATAATCCCAACATTTGCCGTGATGACCTCTTATATCTGCATACCACATTCTCAACTTTACTATCAAAGTTCTAAATAATGTTCTTCTTGCCATTGTATTCTCTTTATTTAAATTTACAACTTGCCATAATCTCAGTTAGGCAAGCGATCATATTTATTTCCTGGTCTGCGACAAACGCAGATTTATATTGGTATCCTGCCAAAATTAATATAGATTGTGGAATAGATTTTGAATCTAAACTTGAATATAGAATTTCATAGATTGTTCTAAATAGATGAGATGGTTCTTTATCTAAATTTTGAATAACCCATTTTCTCATATCATTAAATCTTTTGTCTTTTAATGATGTTATGAGTTCTTTTGTATTAACTTCGGATAGACTAAACAATATACCACTATCAATCTTACCTCTTACAGAATATCTTTGTAGTTCGTTGATTGTTCTTCTAAAGTCTGGATAGTATTTTTGTATAAGTTCTGCCAATACTTTCTTATCAAACTCTATATCTTCGCCCTTTAGGACGCCTTCTAGGCGCTTTAAGAGGGCAGTAGCAGTCTTTACTCGTTGACCATTCGTAATCTTAAAGTCAACCACTGTACAACGACTATGTAACGCTGGGATTATCTTATTCTTATAATTACAAGTAAATATAAATCTACAGTTCTTATAAAACGTTTCAATGAAATTCCTTAACGCAGGTTGTACTGACTCTGCGTTCATATAATCTGCCTCGTCTATGATAACAACTTTGTGATTAGCGTCTTCTGTTAGTGATACGGTAGAAGCAAAGTTCTTAATTTTACTTCTTACTGTATCAATTTGTCTACCTTCATCTGAACCATTTATGACAATATAATCACAATGTAATTCTTCACATAATGCTTTAGCAACTGTTGTCTTACCAGTACCAGCACTACCTGATAATAATAGATTAGGTATCTCTTTTTGTTTTAGGAATTGTGTAAATGTATTTTTAAGTTCTTCTGTAAGAATACACTCACTTATTTTTTTAGGTCGATACTTCTCAACCCATAAAAACTCTGACATAATATAAACCTCACTTTATTCATTTTTAGATTCTTCTTCATACTTACAAGTAACATCATAGCCACCTTTTCTATCAGTCCACCAATCATCTTCTCTATCATAATCAGACTCAGAAACAAAGTTCCAAAACTTTTCAGATTCTTCATCTGTAGGTTCTTCACCGTGTGGTTCTAAATTAGAACGATACTCTTGGTCCTGGTGTGATATGATTTCTTTAAATCTTTGGACTGACCCAAATTCTTCTATAATATCTTTATCATCAATATCATATTTAAATTCAGAAGAAACTTGATGCCATTCTGTTTTACTGAATTTCATTTAAAACTCTGAATCAGGTTCTAATGCTATCCAATATTGTACTGCTTTGTTTCTATTAACAAAGTGTGAGATTTTTGCTTTTGAAATAGCAACATCATAATCATCTACGATTTGTTTGAAGTTTTCAGTTCTAAAGTAAGCAGTAAACTCTTTATCAGTTTCACCAACATTAACAGAATATGTATTTGAAGACTTATTCTTTTTGTCAGTAGCAACTAATGAAATTTTACTATCTTTACCTACAACTGAAATATCAGGTAGATTTAAAGTTGTTGCGCCTTTCATTAAATCTGTAAAGTCACTTTTCTTTAAAGTAAATGTAACGTGTTTGTCAGGCATATTAATACCTTTACTTGGCGATACAATTACAGATTTGTCTGCGAAGAAATACTTAATACCTCTAGTATCTCCTTTTGATATATTTACGTAACCACCACCATTAAATTTTAGTTCTGGTTTATCAAATAACTCAACTGATCTTAAAAATTCAGGTAAGTCATAGATCGCAAATTCACTTTCAAACTTTTCTGATACTTCGGCTTCTGCCAAAATATTTTTCATTGTAGAAATAGTTTGTACTTTGTTTCCTGGTTTAATCAACAAATTTTGATTAATGTCGGAAAAGTTTTTTAACACAGATAATGTGTCAGTTGATAGATTCATACTTCACTCCTTTTCATAATTTAATATAATATAGTTTATCATAGTATAGTTGTATTGTCAATGTTACAAGCTTCTTTCAACATCACTTGCTTGTAACCAACTTAACATAGTTTCTGGTGATGAAACTGTATATGGGTCATCATCAGCACTCGCATTATTAATACCTGGTTCTTCAAAAAATTCTTGTACTTCACAGTCATTAATAATCGCTGAATATCTCCACGATCTCATACCAAAACCTTGAGCAGGTTTATTCACTAACATACCCATTGATCTCGTAAACGTACCACAACCATCTGGTACCATCTTAACGTTTTCAATTTTTAAATCTCTAGCCCAAGCGTTCATAACAAACGCATCATTTACAGATATACAATACACATCATCAAAACCTTGGTCTATAAATTTTTGATATAACGTATCATACATTGGTAATTGTTGTCCAGAACAAGTTGGCGTAAATGCACCAGGTAAACTGAACATAATAATTTTTTTGTTTTTAAATAATTGATTGGTAGTCATATCTACCCATTCGCCGCCTATGAAAGTACAGCCGCCTTTTTCATCACTATCACCTATTCTATATTTAAATGTGTGATCTATAATATTCCACTTGTCCATAATATATTTACTCCTTATAATTTAGACTCATTATATACGGAAAGCGCCAAGAAGTCAAGTCTTAGCGCTTTCTCGTTTTAGATTACTTGATCTCTATTGTTCTAGCTTTTTTGTGTTCTGGTATTACTTTTTCCATAGACACATTTAAAAGACCATCTTTTAACTCAGCACCTTTGATTTCTACATCTTCAGCGATTGTAAAAGACTTTGAGAACATTCTTTTGGCGATACCTTTATGAAGTACACCATCGTTATCTTTAACCTCTTCCTCGTCTTTATCTTTAACAGATTTGATAGTTAAGACACTATTCTCAAAAGATACATCTACATCTTT
>Ga0181369_1000128_pt1 | contig 21332 bp, 34 predicted proteins | sample LowvirmetaG_8_FD_130088 | JGI IMG/M metagenome (GOLD analysis project Ga0181369, IMG submission 130088) | Marine viral communities from the Subarctic Pacific Ocean - Lowphox_04 viral metaG | ecosystem: Environmental > Aquatic > Marine > Oceanic | place: Subarctic Pacific Ocean | collected... | reverse complement strand
TTATCATATCCCACCGCAAAGTCAAATCTTATTTTACGAAAGTAGTGTACGCTGGTGAAGCTCCTGTGTACTTTAGAATAGTTCTAAACAAACTCTTTTCCTAACGAGAACGAGCGAGAGCTTCACAGAACTCCTGTGGCTGCCAGCACCAGGATCCCCAGCAGGGGCAGCATGAGATTAGGCCACATCACCACGAGGAGCACGAGGAATGCAATCACGCGATCCTCCATCCGTCAGTGACGAAGACATCACCACGGATATCCTGAATGGCATCCAGCTGCACGCCCAGTCCTTGAGCTATAAGCCTTCGCGCTTTTTCGTTAGTCTTGAACGAGCTGTTAAATAAACCCTCTTCGTTTACGATCATCTCCTTCAGCGCTGCAGATCCAGGCAGGTCATGCGATGCTGCAGGCATAGCTGCGTTAACTATTTCGATAGGTCCCTTAACGAGCCCCTGCATTGCAGAGAGATCTTTGATCTTTCCTTCTACCACGGTCACTGAACCGTCATCTTTAATTATATGTGTTTTCATAGTTATCCTTTCGTTGTTAATCCAGACATGTACATAAGACCAGATGGGAGATAAGTCAAGAAGAAAGTTCAGGAACTTTTTCACCAGATGCACGCTGCCATCTCGTGATGCTTTATGTATTACTCCAATACCACTATCCTTTCCTGAAACGAGAACGAGCCACCAGCTTCAGTCACCAGATGGGAAGACTGAGCTGCTGGTGGCAGTTCTTAGTACCAATAGGTAAACGAGAACGAGCTTCGGTGAACGAGAACACGGAGTGTGCTGCATCAGCTCCTGATGGGGGCTCAACGGAAAACAATGATATAAAAGTTGGCCCCCGAGAACGAGAATAAACTAGAATTAGTCTCTTGCCAAGTCCAGCTCGGTGACGCTGCCCCCAGATGCAACATTAACAACGAACCGTTGTTCTTGCTTCATTGAACGAGAACGAGCTTTCGCTGCAGGGAGATCCAGCAGCTCCCAGATGGCATCCTGAAGGAGGGGCCACTGTACGGGAAACGAGAATGAGAAGCGAGGTTTCAGTGTACGAGGATCTGTAAACGCGGACAACGGTCTGTACAGTTTCAAACTTCTCTCCGAGAGGGTCTCATTGCAGATCAATACAGTTCCACCAGCTTTCAGTCGTTTATTAATCCATGATATTTGCCATTTAGATAGCTTCGGATATCCAACGTAATCCGATTTAAGTTCCATCCAAAATTCTTTGCTTGCCATACACCCATTTAAGTCAGGAATACCATTGATTGTTTTAGATTCTATGCGGGTAAAATGTATTTTGGGACAACATTTTTTTATTTTCTGCCATAGAACAGATTCACGTTTTTTCATAAATTATTCAGATCGGTTTAATACCTTTTCTATCTTTGTAACACTTGATCTAAGTAATACATTCCTGTCGGAGAAAACTGCTGATTCTTCATCATAAGAGGCAAATGTCCACACATGTTTACTATCTTTATCGAATATAAATGCATGAGTAATCATCTTTGCAGGTTTAAGTTTCTTTACTTCTGAAGCTTCTGCGTGCCCAGCATCACCGCAGGGATCCAACCAATAAATTCTGTAGTAATAGTATTTCTTATCACCAACGAGAGCAGTTTTGTATTTACTTTTTTTCCGTCTTAACATTTACCCTACCTAAATTCATTGTTAGATCAGAATTATGTACTTCGTTGAACACCGTAATGAAAGATGTCCAATTGTTACCCTTCAGGTAATTCTTTTGTCTCTGGCTTAACTTCGATCGTTTTGGCGTTAAATCCATCGATCTTGTTCGAAAGCTCACTAAGTTTTTTCTCAAGCTCTGCACGTGACATACCCTCCAATCCTGATACTTTTACTTCTCTTTTGTCTACATAAAGACCAGCAAGTTGTCCTGATCTAAATTCTGCATTGATTGCTGATGCATATTGTTTTTCTGTGTATGCAGCGTCAGCATATTTTTCTAACCTTTTGTATCTACGCAGTTTATCTTTTTCATATTTAGCTTGTGCTTTTGCAAGTTGCTGATCTAAATATTTTACTACGTGTGGATTGTGTCTTCTTTGTGTAAGCCTACTACCAATATCTGAAAAATTTTTATCGTTCTTAGCTTCATAGCCAGCTCTTTTACAAGCCTCAGCTTTTGTAATCTCACCCCAATTAGCTACAAGTATATCAATAAACTTTCTTTGTTTTGGAGTCAGATCATCTACAGTTCTTAAAGCTTTAGATTTAAGAGCCATTAGTTATCCCGTGCTTTGGTAAATCTTTTTTTCAAATAAGCACCCGCTGTATCTTCTATTTTACTTTGATACTTCTTAATGTTTCTAGCACCTCTTTTTAATGATGCTTGAATATTTCTAGGTAACTTTTTAGTGCCCTCTCCAACATGACTTAAGGCCTTACCAATCATTTGTGCTTTTTGGTTTTTAACATCTAACTTCTTTAAACCTTTTAAAAAAGTTTTATTACTTGGATCATTTGCTGGGCCTGAGCTGTACATTTTATTGATTTTTCCCATCATGTCGCCCTTAAGTTTTTTATAAACATCTGATTTCATAAAAGCTTTTACAGCTTTACCACCAGTTCCTTTTATTAAACCGCCAAGTAAATATTTGCTTGATTTCATTTTTTTCTCCTTAATCCTCGTTTGTATGCTTTTCTTATACTTAGCTTATCTAAGCCAATCAAGTCTTTAACAGCATCTTGAAATCTTGAAGTAGTTGTAGATCCATAACCACCACCTATATCAAGCATTGTTTTTGCGCTTAGTTTATTGTTACTTATAGAATAAGTTCTACCACTTAATGTGCTCTTCTGTAGTGATTGTTTCTTAATAGGTACAGGGCCTTTACCACCACCAGCATGAATATTGTATTTACTTACAGATTTTACCATAGCTTTTTCTCTAGCACGGTTCTTTTTACTGATAGCTTTACCAATTTTAGACAAAGTTTTTCTACCCATCTTTGTCTTCGATAACAATTTAATACCTTTAATAACTACTGTCATAATAATTTCGGGGCAGGTGTTATCAGGATCATCTTCAACAATGTCCCAAGTTTTGCCACCCACCGCAATTTTTATTATATAGATTATTTTAACCTCCGACTAGGTTACCCAAATCAACATTTTTACACTACGCAAGAAAATATTGATATTGTGGTGTATCCAGATACACCACGGATACACCTACAGATACACCATAAAATCGATTATAAGTGTTGATATACAACAATAATAATCATCAGATACACCAGATACACCACTTTTGACCTCTGATTAAAAAAAGTGCTTAGGGGTCTAGAAAATCTATATAGTAGATTCTTTGACCTAGACGGACGAATACTGTACAATCATGGAGTTATATAACATATTTTCTTGTTATCTTTAGGGCGTGGAGGGAGACTGAAGCGCCCTTTTTTTGTTCCGTTGTCCGTTATTCTGTGGTATATATCGAATCAAGGAGGACACATGACATAAATTAGGTCGAAAGGGTTACATGCTCTCTCGACATCTTTTCCCCAAAAGAAGGTTTACATGTAGCCCTTACCTAAACCACACTATGCTTGATAACGATTATTTTTTAAGTTTTATTACGATCTGTTCGATTCTTTACCTTATATGGGTCATAAATACTGCGTGACCACGCTTTAATTCTATCATACCATTCTTTCTTATATTTCGGATCTCTAGTTCTTTCCCAATTTTTAGCTGCAATATTAATTTTATTTAGAGGATTCATAGAAGTTCTGTAAATGATAATCATAAAAACTCTCCTTATTTTTAACAGCATTATCCCACTCAAATTTCTGTTTTTCTATATTAATAAGCAAATGTCTATACTGAGTAATAAAATCAATTTCACTTAAACCTTGATAATATTTCATTGTATCAACTTCGGTCCCATACCATTCAAAGCCAAAAGATACAGGCACAAATCCATCTCTTACATCAGCAATGGTAAAATTATCACGGTGAGCGGCTACCGATAAAAACCCATCTTTTAAAACAGGACTTAAAGAAGTCATAGCTTTCTCATAACATCTATTTGTTACATCTCTCCAATACTTCGTATCATTACGATTAGATAATGCATAATGCATAGCCACAAACTCTGCAAAATCTCGAAACATTTTTTTACATTGATAATTAAAATTATCTCTATCCCACTGAGTTACAATAGATCTCTGTGTATTTCTTATAAATCTAGATAAAAATTCATGTACAGTAAATAAACCATTGCTTTCTAAGGGTTCAATGAATCCAGCAGCTAAACCAATAGCTACTACATTCTTAACCCATACCCTACGACTTATTCCTACTCGCATCTTAATTTTTTTAAATTCTAAATCATCACGACCTAAATACTCTTTAAATTCATTTAATGCATCTGCGTCAGAAACATATTTATCAGAGTAAACATAGCCAGATCCACGTCTCGACCACAAAGGTATACTCCAAACCCAGCCATTTTGAATAGCGGTACAGTTCGTATAAGCATTAAGTTCTTTCTTTTTATCATCGTAAGGTATTCGAGTCGCCCAGGCTGAGTTGTTAGGTAAAATATCACTATAAGATTCAAACGGTTCTTCTAAAGTCTTATCTAACAATAAAGACTTAAAACCAGTGCAATCAAAGAATAGATCTGCACGATGTTGGTTGTTTAAAGATAGTACCCCTGTTTCGTTTTTCTGTATAGATTTAACATCTTCAATAATATGTTTTACACCTCTAGGTAAGCAATACTTATCTCTTAAAAACAAACCAAACTTTGTTGCATCAAAATGATAAGCCGTATCATTGAAAAAATTAAAAGGGTATTTAGGATCATTAAATAACTTATTGTTATTTACTAAAGCCATTTGAGGCCAAAAACACGATGCAAAATCACTTCTTGGTGTATCAGGAAACAAGTATTTTTTAACTAACCAATCTACATATCCTAAACTTTTCTCAGGAAAAATAGGTCTTCCAAAGGGATAATGAAAACCACCATCACCTTTTTTAAAGAAATCTTGAAATCTAATACTTAATTTATAAGTTGCATCAGTGGCTTTGAAAAATTCTTTGTCATCTATACCAAGATACTTGGTCCAAGCTTTTATACCACCAATGGTGCTTTCGCCTACACCAACAGTAGATATGTTTTTTGATTCAATTAAAGATATATCTTTGTTAGGAAATTGTTTAATCAAAGTAGCTGCGGTCATCCAACCAGCACTACCACCACCTACAACAATTATTTTTTTAATGTTATCCATTTGCAAATGGAGCATAAAGTAAAAAAGACCACAACATACCTAAACAAATATATCCTGTTCTTGGCCAGTTTAACCTAAGTCTTGCACAAATTTTTTTTCTAATACTCATTTTGCCTCTTTATCGCTACATATGAAACCAACAACACGTTGACCTTCGTACATGTGATAAGATCTTCGGCTAAAGAAAGTAGTTTTTTTCTCTGTCATTTCCACGTTTTTTTGATACCATGTATAACAAGATTCGTAAATAGTTATATGTTTTGTTTCAATCTTTTCTCCACCTACTAGAATTAATAGGCCAATAACTAACTCTTTCATTGTTTGAGTCTTTGTAAAACCGTTAGTTTTTCTTCGTTTTGAGCAATAGTATCTACAAGTTTATCTGCTTCTTCGATATGTTGCGGATGCTCTCCAATTCCTACTGATTTAGTAAGATATATTTCTAGTGTTGCTTCAGCTTTACTGATATTTGCGTGATAAGTATCTTCTAAGGCTTTTATAATTTTTAATTTCATTTATTTTTATCTTTTAATTTTAACTTATATCTTATTTGGTCTATTTTTTCTTTTATAGATCTACGTGTTTCTTTTGTTTCTGCAGCTCTATACTTCTTATACTCGTTTTTATATTCTATCCAATAACATTGTACTTCGGTAAAAACAATCACTTTATTCTCTAGACACCATTTATATCTACTATGTACTCTATCAGGATCTAAATTTGCTAAATCACACACATGTCTAAAATCATTATTTTGACTCATAAACCATTCATGAGCTTCTTTTTTATTATAGGCTTCATTTTTACCACCCAATGTATACAAACAATCTTCAAAAGCTTGTATGACAATAGCTTGATAAAGTCTATGTTCAGATCTAGGATGTGTTTTAACTATCTCTGTTGCTAAATCAGTTCCCATAATCTTTAATAAGTTTGGTGAGTAACTCAAGATAAAACGCCTCCATTTTGGTTTGATGGAGATCTTTACAAGCTTTATAATCTAAATATAAATCGTTCATGAATAGTGTGCGTTCATAACCATTCATACTTTCTACATCTTCTGAACCAGCATCATAAATTCTATCGAATATAGCCATTTGCATAACCACCAGTTTTGGAAAGGACATGATATGGATGTAGTAACTGGTGGCTACGCATTCTTAACCAAAGACAATCCTAAGTTTTTTGCAACTTTCTTTCGCCCTTGTCGCCAAGCTCTCTCAGTTTTATCTAAAAACTGTAGACTAAAGTTCCCCATTCCATAATCATTACCATTATAAAGCTGAAACATAATTGAAGTTAATTCATCATAAGTTTTTTTGTTAGGACTTATCATCACTAACTTTTCTAAACCTCTGTCGAATACTTCATGTAACGGTTTTCGCTTTATTTCTGCCAAAACAATCTCCTTTTAAGTTAATAAAAAAGGTTGTTCGCTGTTCGGTAATCTAAGTAGATTGAAACCTCTACTTTTCATTAGGTTATGAGGAATACTGATTATCTGTAACAAATGGCAGACACAAGATCAAGTGTTTATTTGCATCTGCCATACTATATGTGGGTTAGGATACTTTTTTGAAAATTTTATTGTTTTTCTTAATAGTTAGCCCTTTTACGTGCCTTTTCCATGGTTCTAACTGTTTGCTTAATGTAAGCGCTAGTTCTATCGCCATAGCATGGGTCTTACCTTTTGTGGACTCATCTATCTCTATAACTATTTTTTCACCTTTGGTTTTCTTATTACTACTATCGTCCATTGAGTTTACGTCCTCCCTGCACTAATAAATCTGCTCTAAGTTTATCTACAGATTTACCAGTTTTCTTAGCTATGGTTTTAAGTTCAGAATCAACAAGTTTTGCTATCATTGCTCCTGGTCTTCTAAAACCTTTTTCACCCATGGCTGTTATGATTTTATAGTTTTCTATATCTACCGCTACACTTTTCCATTTTCTCGTGTCCATATTTTATACTCCTTCTTAGTTTTACATTTAGTATTCATTAGTCTCCAATGTTCATCAATAAAATGTTCATGAAAAGATTTGTGGTTTCCTTTACTTTTCAAAATTCTATTAATTGCACCAACTCTACGGCTAATCCATTTAGGACTATCTTCTACAATTTTCTCTGCTGACATTGTTACCATCCTTTTCTATAAACCAAACATAAGACCATTCTTCATGTCCAGCTGTACATTTTTTTCCTAACTGCATTGTGTAGCCACAACCTGTTAAAAATAAAAATAATGTTATTATTGTTATTGTTTTCATATGTTCTCCTAGTACATTATAAAATAATACAAACCAGCTATCATTAGCAAGAATAGCTTTGGTGGTATTATTAACATTACGATTAATAAACAGAAATACCCAAATTGTTTCATCATCTTTGTGCATCTCCATCTGCTTTGTTTAGATCCTCTTCATAGGTCCTACACTCAATCTCATCATTAATAAGATCTGTAGCTAACCATTCATTTACAGGATACACAGGAGCTGAATAAACATCTACTTTTGTAGCTGCTAACCGTCCCCTTTGTTCTTTGAAATGTTCAGAGTCTTGTGTTGTGGCATCACCTTGTAAATTGTGTGTATGTGTTTTACTCAAAACATCATCCATAGCCATAACCCATTTCTTAAATAGGTGTGAGTTTGATTTAAGTTTTACATCCATGCTGTTCTCCAAGATTTAAATTTATCTTGAATATAATCAAAGATTGCAAAGAAACCTGTTTCTGCTCTCAACTTTTGAGCAAATACAGCTTTATCTATTTCAATTCCATTATGATAAAGTTTAATTTCACCTTTATCTCTTTCAAATGTTATTAGAATAGCATCAGTGTCTTCACCTAACGTTTGCACAATATCATCAGGATTTTTTTTAAAATCCACTTCTCTGATATTTGTGGTAGGGTGCGTTAAGTTTTCTACCACCTTTTGAAGTGTGCTTGGTTTTTTGTCATTGTCTTCCATGTTATACTCCTTTTATTTGTGCATTCTTTATAGCAAAATAGATATTAAATGCAAGGATTAAATGGGAGATTAATTGAAATTTATACTGACACTATACGTTTGTTCTTTTCTAGACTTTACTTGTTCACCCCCAGTAGAGTATCTAAGAACATTTGACAATTGGCATGAATGTGTAATTACAGCACTAAATGAGTCTGAGTTATTAATAAATGCTGTTCCACAAGATGTTGTAGATAAAAACAGATTAGCTACCAAATATACTTGTCAACCCATCTCCGATGCATAGGGTTGTATTATCACTATAATTTGTTATATAATCTCTTATGACCAGTTATCGAATTCAGATACGATCAGAAGGAAAGTATTATGATGGGATAATTGAGGCTGACAACGATGTTTTGGCTTTACGACAGTTCAAGAATAAACTGACCAATGGTGAAATCAAAGCAAAAGATGAAGATTTCTATAATAAAAATAGAGTCTTTGTTACATATGAGGAGCTAAAAAATGGCACTACAAATGCTAATATCGGAGAAGCTTCAGTTGGAGTCCAAATGGGCAAACCAGGCGTTGAAACAAGGTAGAGTAACGACTGATATGAAGTGGATCGATATAAAGATCAAAGACCTGAAAAAAAGAATCAATGAACAAAGCGTAATTGATGCATCAGACGGTCTTCTAATTAACAGCTAGTAAAAAATACTAGCAACCTATAAAAAAATCATTTATAAGACAGGCTATCTATGACTCTAAAAAAAGGAGATTCTTATGCTGATATTCCTAACTATATTAGGCACTATGTCGAATCAACCGAACGAGGCCACATTATTAAAATTCTTACTGAAACAGGACTCCAAACATATAATTGTAAGTGGAAAGAATACAAAAGAGCAAACCCTCTTACCAAAAAGAAAACCTAAAATTAAATAAGACCTAAATTTCTTAGTTCTTGCGGTGGCCGTTGTGCGCTACACATTGGACAGTCTATACGAATCTTTTCTGACTCTGAAGTGTCTTTCCAAACCCAAACTTCTCTAAGTCCTTTACATCGTAAGCAATCAATATTCTTATTTTTAATGTTCTTCTTTACGTTCATTAGACCCTCCAATTACTATTATTGTTTCTTTTTCTAACGGTTCCAGATTGTGTTCAAGATCAGAGCTAAAGAAAGCCATTTCATTCTTTTTTAGATTAATTTTTTCAAACGGACTAAAATCAATTGTAACTTTACCACCTTTAAGTGTAATAATAAAACTGTTCTCCTCCTCAGTTTTATACATTCTTTTATTAAAACAACCCTTTTCGTTGAAATGAATATATTTTATTTTATAAATATTTGTATTTTTTGGTAAAACATTTTGTAAAACTTTTTTAATATAATTAAATTTATCCTTACCATTTTCTTTGTAGTTTAAAATATTCCAAGTCATAGTTCCATTTGTAAACTTATCAGTAGAGAAAAATTTGTTTTCCTGACACCAACCGTAAATGTTTAATAATTCTTCACCTATCTCTTTTTGAATATCTAAGGTTTGTAATTTTGGATTATAAATCATCCTTTGCCTCACCCCAACTTCTTCCTAATGCTACATCACATTTAAATGGTACCTTTAAATTTTCAACTGCATTTTCCATTTTATCTGTAATAACCTTAATATCTTTATCTGTTCCAATACTAAAACAAAGCTCATCATGTATCTGTAATAATGGTAAATGTCCTGCTTTATAACAATCAATCATAGCTTGTTTTGCTTGGTCTGCAGCCGAACCTTGTATCAATCTATTTAAAGCTTTATATGTAAATGCTCTTCTAATATTATTACCATAATTAGCTTTAGCCTCGTTGTAATCCATAGCTTGGTTCATACCAAATGTTGCTGGTTCCCATTTATTAAATCTACACTTACGGCCTTTGATAGTTCTTATAAAACCAAATTTGCTTGCTGATTGAGTTACAGCACTTGCTAATTTCTTTACAAAAGGCACTCTAGAATTATATTTGTTTAAGAGGATCTCTGCTCTTTCTTTATCAATACCAAGTTCTTTAGAAAGTTTAGCTTTACCCATTCCATAAAATAATCCAAGATTAATTGTTTTTGCTTGTGTTCGAGATATCCCTGCCATATCAGCTACAATTTGATGAAAATCTGCTGATTCGTCTGCATAAGCTTGAATAAATTCATCAGAACCATCTAGACGCTCTCCGATAGACGCTGAGTAATGTGCAACTAAACGTGGCTCCTGCTGTGAATAATCAAAAGAACCCCACTGTCTGCCCTCCTCTGGAAGAAATAGAGACCTTATTTTGTTACCATACTCTTTGTTCCTAGCTGGTATTTGTTGAAGATTAGGATTTGCATAAGATAGTCTTCCTGATACGGTTCCACCTTGATCTGATCTTAACTGATTTATTTCTGAATGTATCCTACCCTTGTGTACATATCTTTGTATTGAATCTATAAATGTAGAATGAAATTTATTTATTTCTCTTGCCTCTCTAACTAATCCAGCTATTGGATGCTCACAATTTTGTAACCAATTAGTTGTAAAGGATGGTTCATCAGATTTTGCAGTTCTAGGATACTCAACACCTAACCTATCAAAGACTTGTGCAACACTTCTAGCAGCCCAAATATCTATGTCTAATGTTGTTTCTTTTTTAATCTTTTGTAAAACCACTTTTTCTTTAGATTTAAATTCTTTCTTTAATAATGCAGCTTTTGCTTCATCAACTCTTATACCTGTTTGCCTCATTTTAATTAAAATAGGAAGTAACTCCATTTCCATTTCCCAAACATCATTAATAGATTGTTTTTGTATCTCACCTTTAAATCTTTGCCAAAGTTTAAGTGTAAGCGCTGCGTCTTGTTCTGCGTAAAAGCCAACATAACCTGCAGGCATTTTCCATAGATCTTGTTTTGGATCGATACCCCACTCTTTTGCTTTTTCTTTTAAAAAAGTTTCATTTTTAATCTCACCAAGATAATCTTTTGCACACGCATTAAGAGAGAAACTCCATCTGTTTTCATCTATTAAGGCAGCAGTAACCATTGTATCCACGATTTTTCCGTTTATCTCAAAACCATTAGCAAGTAACCAACCTACATCATAAGATGCATTGTGAAATATTTTTGTGCTGGGTCTCTTTAATAAATCAACCATAAAGGCTGTTGTTACAGCTAAATCCATATTACCACCTGCATCATGTTGTATTGGGAAATACCATTGCTGACCAAGAGCAGCAACTGCAAAACCTACTATCCCCCCATCAAAAGTTGCCCACCCAGATCCTTTATTTTTTAAATTTGGATCTTTTGTTTCTAAATCTATTGCAACCTCATCTGCATTTCTTAAATCAGGATATTCTGATGGCGCTACCCAATCGCTATCATTGTATATAAAATTTAATTGATGACTCATGCGTCTTGCATCTGGGCTACCATAGCTGCCCATTCCTCTTCTTTTTCAATAGAATCATCAGGTATTTCTATCTTCTTTTTGTTTTTTTTCATAAAATCTATCTCCATTTCACAGTAATGGATTATTTTTTCTAAATCTTGTATTCCACCTTTATTTTTGTATCTGCACGTATATCTAATTACATTGGCTTGAAAAGGATTTAAATTGTTTTCTTGAACAAATGTCCAAGGTTCAATGGTAAAGGATTTATAATGAGATCCACCAATTTGTTTTTTAGACATAGTTACTTTTATACAATTTATAATATTTACTCAAGGGAAAATGGTATTTGTGATAAGTTCCAAGTAAATGTAGCGTGTTAATACTTCGTGTAACTCCTGTATACCAAACCCTTAGTTCTTTTACTCTATCCTCTAAATTCTTTCTGTCAAAATGTGATGGAAAATTACACTTAGCTGATATTACAACATTGTCTGCCTCTCCTCCTTTGACTTGATGTATTGTATCTATAATGATTCGTGCTTTAATATCTAGATTAACTTCACTCTTTATAAGCTTTCTAAAGTACATTTTTTCCTTGTCCTTGAATTTTCTTTGAAAAGCATCTAACCAAGGTTTGCGCTCTTCTACCATTCCACCTTGTAAATGTAATTGTTCAAAATTGAATACTTGATTAGGGTGGGCAAAGCTCCACTTTTTGCTGTCCGCTGATCGGTAGCCGTGATCTATGTTTAATAAATAGTTATACATATTGCACGCGTCTTCTCTTGTTATAGCGCCACCATCACATATGTTTTGCCAATCACCAATAGCTTTCCATTGATTAATATCAAATGATTTGTTTCCACGCATATCTTGAAAATACAGTCCTAATTTTCTAGCTTCCTCCTGCATCTCTTTTTTTACATCATTGATTCTTGCAAGCACCATCCAAGATCCTTGTATCTCCCAAGGTATTTTTTTTAATGTGCTCCATTTATAAATTTCACCATCACTACCGTTAGATGTAAACTCTTTCTTAATTCGATGTCCTTCCATACCGTTTAAAAGACATTTAGAAAAGAAATGAACTTTTTTATTTAATCTTCTAGATTGTTTAAGTATTTTAACTTTACCAGGAAAAGTTTGAAAGAAAATAACATCAGCACCATTCCATTCATAAATAGCTTGATCGTCATCACCTGCTATGTAAACCTTATCTGCATTCATAGCTAATTTCACAACCATGTCCCACTGCAGAGGGGTAAGATCTTGAGCTTCATCCACCATCAATATTTTAAAAGGCAATGCTAAACCTGACTCAATGTATTTTTGAACCATGTCTGTAAAATCTAATCTATCATTTTTAAACTCTCCAGGTCTAGATTCATAAGTTTTATATTGTTCATATCCTGCAATAATAGATTTAAATTGTTGTAATCTTACTTTCTTTCTAGGTTCTTTTTTGTAAAGATCTATCGGATCCATCTTCATATTTCTTGCTCGATCGTAAATTTGTAAGGACCAATTGTTGTAAACTCTTTGGTCATCCCAAGTGGGTTTGTAGTTAATTTTAACTGTACCGTATTGAGTATGAAACTGAAGCATGTCTACCTTTGGATCTAACACAGGTATGTCAGAAAATTGTTGTCTAGCTAAACTATGTAAAGTTCTGAAATATTTAAAATCATCTTCATCGTAACCTTTAAATTGTTTACGAACTCTATCTCTACATTCTTCAACAGCTTTATTTGTAAATGAGATATAACAAATCTCATCAGGTGAGATACCTCTTTTTAAAAATCTTGCTACTCTTTTTAAAAGTCTATGAGTTTTACCTGTTCCTGGCGGACCAAAGAACTTAATTGTTTTCCCATGGAGCTTTTGCTTTAGTAAATTTGACATCTTTGTTTCTGTGTTCTGTTTGTTTTGGTAACGTGGCAACCCAGTGTCTTGCTTGTATGCCTTGGAATTTTGCTTTTTTCTCACAACCTGCTCCTTGTAAGAATATAGTACAATCTTTTTCTGACCAATTGTAGCCTTGTTTTTTCATGAATTGTCTAAAAGTCTCAAGTTTAAATCTAATTTCTTTACCGTCTTGAAAAATATTATCATGTTCTATTTGATCAAACTCTGTAATTGTATCTGTGTCTTCAAAGAATTTTATTATCCTAGTATTAAATACTTCTTTTTTCTCTTCTTCTCCATCAAAACCTTCCATATCTTGTTTGTTAGATATTAATTCTTCTAACCAATCTCTATAAGGATCGGGATCTCTCTTACTTGGTTTAAGTGGTCGCCATACTATATCGTAATTTAGTAATCGTTCTCCTAATAATTGTTGTTGATACAATTGTTTCGTATCTAATTTAACAACTTTACCTTGAATTGGTAATAACCAATAAGGGTCAGGATATGAATTAACTTTAACTAATTTACCAACTTCGGGAATTGCCTCATTTAAACCTATACCAAATTTTCTTTTTGCACATTGTGTTGATCCATTACAATACATTCTTGCTACGGATGTTCCACACTTATACGAGTAATCTTTCTTTTCTACTTGCTCTATAACTTTAGCTATTTCCTTTGGTGTAAGAGGTGGCACGCATATGGTTTTGTTCATTTCTCTAATCTCAGCTTCCCAATAGTCTTTGTCTTCATTTACTTTTTTACACAAAACTCCTACATTAAACATGGCATCATTACGGCCTTCACCTTCTCTTATTTGATTTCTAATAAATTTGTTAACACAATTAGGCCATTGTTTGTTTTCGGTGTCCGTTGCTGTCTTAAGTTTATTAAATTGTTCTTTTGTAATTATAAATTGTTTTACATACTCTATGTATTTATCAAATGATAAACTTTGTGCTTCATCATCCATGGCACATCGTGTTGGAAACTTTGCATTGTGATAAGGTAAATTTACAAATTGACCTTTTTGTTTGTCATCCCATTTCTCAGGAGTTAAATCTACCGTGTCTTGCGCAGGAAATATATCAGTTTTAGTATCATTGACACCAAGATCAGAGGCAATGCCTATCATCTTTTTTCTCATGTCAGCTGCAGGCACAGGTTCAGATAAATGTAAAATTAAATGCAAACCATTTGATTTAGATCTGTAAGGTACAAATGGGTACTTTCTTTCTCTAATTGTTTTAATAAATTTTTTATGTTCTATGTTGTATCTATCAATATCGATAACTCCCCAACTTGTTGTTGAGTTGTCTCGAATAGGCACGGTGCCAAAGCTATCTTTACCCTCCAAATGGTCTAACCAATTTTGATCTGTCATTGGAATAGGATTTATCCAACTACGCCATTCATCTTTTCCGTCAGATCTTTTTTTACCTAACTTTTTAGATTGACCGTGATATGTATCAGAACCCTGGAACAGCTTTTTAAACTGCTCCAAGGATTTACTAAAGTCCATATTTAGAATGGTGTTTTAGCTGATTCTTCTTCTTGGCCGTGTTTTACTTTAACACTTCCACTCATTAAAGATTGTCTAAACTTATAAGCTCTATTTACTAAGCTTTCGTCTTGAACTAATCCTTCAGATGTAATCTCCCAACCATACCAAGAACCTAATTGGTTTTTTTCCAAAACCGTTTTAAGTCTATATTGTTGAGTAAATGGTGCAGGTCTAAAGAAACCTTTGCCATCTTTTTTAGGAACTTGCATCATGTTCATCATTGAATTCCACTTTTTAGATTTTTTTCTTTGAGTGGATTTCATTGTGATTAATGCTTCGCTGGCCATGCTTTCTTCGACTACGACTACAAAGTGAGAAGCTGTCTCTTCTATGTAGTTTCCAGATTCCAATCTATCTTTACCGTCATCACCTCTATTAGTTTTAGACATGACATCACTGTCAGCTGGATAGATATTTCTAGGTGCATTACTACCTTCTTGTCCTCTGTCCGCCCATTCAATGTATTCAAACTTGTAATAAGCAGGTATTACCAGCATGCCTTTATTACCATCATAGAGTTTATCTGTAACAGTATTATAGATCATACCTGGTTTAGCAGCATCAATATACTTAGAATCCCCAGCTGTCACTTGCGGTGATAACTGTCCTAAGATTTTAAGAAATGGTAACTGCAATGATTTGCTATCAATGTTTTCAAAACCTTGATCTGCAAATTTTTCGATGTCGATTGTTGCTACTTCGTTTTTGTTTTTTGTAGCTACGTCTTTCGCGTTAGACATGTTTACTCCTTCGTTTTTAGTTTTGCTTTATTTGCAATATAGATACCAAATAAATCAAACGGGAGTTCCTTACCTTTTTCAACTTGTTCTCTAGCGAAAGCTTTTAAAGTCATAGGTTCAACTTTTTGCTTTTGCAAATATTTAAACCCATGGTTTTCACAAACTTTGACTAGTTCTGCAACTTGATTATCTTGTCCTCTGTTAAAAGTTGTTGTGACTGTGTTCTTTATTAAATCCCCAAAACCTTTATCCCGAAGCCAACTAAAAGCTTCATCAGTTCTACTCTCAGGTATTCTTGCTGAATAGAAAGGTTTTACTTCCACCTGTGTTCCATCAGCTAGTTTAATCGCATTCACTCCAGCTTCTTGCATTAACTCTGGAATTTTACGTTCCTGATAATCTCTGTATTTAGCTTTTTTTAAAGAAAGAGCTTCTTCAGCTTGATCAATTTCGTTTTCAAGTTTTTTCATTTCATTACAAGCATCTGAAATAGATTTAGTGCTTGCAGTATCAACTTCTAAATTTGAAAACTTTTCGATATCCATATCTGATTCGTTTCATATATTATTCTCTTGCAAAAGCAAAGCAAAAAAAGTAAAAAGTATTTGGACATGGATAAATGGAAATACCCCTATAAAACCAAGCCGTATGAACATCAACGTAAAGCCTTAGCAGAATCTGCCGATAGGACCACTTATGCTCTTTTTATGGAGATGGGGACAGGTAAAACAAAAACTACAATAGACAACATTGGTTACCTATATTTTAAAAAACGTATAGATGCTGCGCTTATTGTGGCTCCTAAATCAGTGTATACAGTTTGGCGTAATGAGATAGACACACATTTACCCACAGAAGTTAATAGATCTGTTTTTGCTTGGAAAGTCGATAAACCAAAACAGTATAAAAAATTCTTAACAGAAAAAAATAAATTAAAGTTTTTTCTTATAAATGTTGAAGCATTATCTACAAAGAAAGGATTAGATGAATGTAATAGATTTTTAGTTAACCAGCCAAATAATATAATGGTAATTGATGAATCCACGACCATAAAAAACCCAAAAGCAAAACGAACAAAAAACATTTTAGCACTAAGATGGCGAGCGCGTATGAGGCGGATACTAACAGGATCACCAGTAACAAAATCTCCATTAGATCTTTATACACAATGTGCCTTCCTTGATCCAGCATTATTAGGATTTAAAAGCTTTTATGCCTTTAGAAATAGGTATTGCACCTTTGATGAAGTCTATGTAGCAAGAGGTGAAGCTATTATGGTCCCTGATGGATTTACGAATTTAGATGAATTAGAACAAAAGTTAAAAGCTTTTTCTTTAAGATTAACGAAAGATGAGTGTTTAGATATTCCAGAAAAGATTTATCAAAAAAGAGAGATTGAATTATCAACAGAGCAGAGAAGAGTTTATCAAAGACTAAAAATAGAAGCTTTGGCTAGATTTGAGAATGAAACAATATCAGTACATAATCAATTAACAGAAATTCTTAGATTACACCAAGTTGCAAATGGATATTGTAAAAGTGATGATGGTGAAATATTAGAATTTGATAATGAAAAACTTAAAGCTCTTCTAGAGATACTAGAAGAAACAGATCAAAAGGTGATCATATGGGCAACATATGTGCACAACATTCATGAAATAATTGGTAAGCTTAGTGAAAAATATGGAAGCGAATCAGTTGTGTCAATCTATGGAGAAGTATCGCAACAAGATAGAATGGTGGCCGTTGATCGTTTTCAGAAAGACCCTAAATGTAGATTCTTTGTTGGTAATCCTACTACAGGTGGTTATGGACTTACTTTAACTGCAGCTAAGTATGTAATTTATTATTCTAACAATTATAATTTAGAAGTCCGTTTGCAATCAGAAGATCGTGCTCACAGGATTGGTCAAACAAAGAATGTTGTTTATATAGACATCATCGCTAAAGACACAATTGATGAACGAATTGTGTTAGCTCTTAAAAAGAAAATACAGCTTTCTGCTAAGACTTTAGGTGATAAAGCAAAAGATTGGCTGCTTTAACCTTTTTTCATTGCTTTCTTATAAGTTTCTAATCTTTCAAGGAATTTTTCTGCATATTCGTGCAATACAGGCTCTGAGAGCTTAAATTCTTGATACTGTAAGTCTCGGGTCGCAATAGCCACTACCCCCTGCTCTATGGGCCCGTAATGCGTTTTATGGGCTAAATAATAGGCACCTAGCTGACATTTGTAGTCTTCTATCCATTCTTCTCGTTTTGGCTTATTAGATTGTTTAAAATCGACAATAGATGGTTTTCCATATGCTATTGCTACTAAATCTGTAGTGCCAGCATATTCTTGATTATAAGCTAAAGATACTTCATTACCCCAAACTTCATCAATTCGTAAACTATCTTTAATTACCTCTGCCATTTTTCTTGGTTTAATTCCTTCTTGAGTATCATTGTAATACTTCTCATTATTATAATAGTATTCTAAAACTTTGTGCATTTCAGTTCCTACTGAGGATGCGTTGTTCATAATTCTATCGGCTTCTTGATGACCAACTCTTCTTCTCCAATCATCTAAAAATTTTCTATCTTTTGTCGCTGATAATATAGTAGTAACACTTGGTACAGGGGCTTCATTTACTAAATACTTTCTTCCTGTTTCAGATTGAAATCTATTATGCTTTTTATATGGGTATTTTTTATTTGTCTTTATCATTTTGTTTTGTGTAGCAAGGTAGACCTATATGTGGACGAGTATCATTAGCAATGCCACCTTCTTTGTTATAGTGTAAAAAAGTTTGTACGCAATATTTACCTTCCAAAGGTTTTCTCCAATGAGCTACGTCTGTACCTTTATAAATTAACATATCTCCAGGATTTAAATTAATTTCAATATCAGGATCTAAATAAATAGGCCAAGAATCCCCACCAAGATTTAAAGTAGTTGAAAATTCACATGCTTTACGATCTATGTGTTTTTTTAATTCATTTCCAGTAACGTAAACTCTAGCATAAGAATAGGTAGGTATAAGTTTCATTTGTAATTCTTTTTCCATTATTGGAGTGCAAAGATTTAATAAAACTTCAGTAGCTACATCACCATACGTTGACCATGTATCTACTTGGGTATCCCCAAAAAAACCCCACTCTTCAATTCCAGGAGGCTTTATAAATCCTTGAGTGTATAAAGTATGTGCAGCTTTTCTTTTTAATATGAAATAGTTAGTTACGAAATTACAAAGTTCTTGAGGAATAATATTTTTAATTACAACGTAATTATTTTCTTTAAAACTCATTAGTCTAATTAGCTAATAAATTTACCAATGTCAAAATAATTGCACCCATACCTCCAACTAAGGCAACAAAGAACCAATTTACTTTTTGTCTTACGTCATCAAGGCCTTTATGCATATGGTCTTGTTGTTTTTTTAGACCAGAGATGTGCCCGTATAAAGCGATGATATGCTCACCAGTTGTTTTAGGAGTTTTTCCGTTAGCCACGACCTTGTCTCCTTTGCGCTATAGCTGCAGCTGTTGTATCAAACGGAAATAAAGCTTGAACATCTTGAGCTGTAGCTTGACCTTGTGGTGCTTGTGGTGCTTGTGCCGTCTGTGTGCCAAACGCTGGTTGTAATTGAAGATCATCTGTAATGCTTGGATCGTCTGCTTCTTGATCTCTTTGATCTTGCTCTAAAATTGTTTCTGTGTCAGCTTCTACGGTTCTGTTTAAATATGCAACCATATCATTATCTAACTGAGCATTGCCTGATGATTTAGTGAAGTCTCCAGCAAACATAGTCTGAATAACATCTTTAGGTAAATTTTGATCATCGTAAATAGGTTGTGGTATTTGAAAAGATAAATTTAATAGTCTTTCCTGTATTTCTTTTGGGTCTACATTTCTTGGATCAACTCTCGGTAAATCTTGTTCTTGATCTGCAAAGTAATTATATAATCTTGCAAAGGCATCTCTTTTTCTTGTAAGTCCTACTGCTGTAAGTTTTGGATTAATACTTCTACCAGTAAACTTTCTTGTAGTTCCAAACAAACCTTTTTGAACTTCACCTATTGATTGACCTTTTAATAATTTTAATTGCTCTTCAGGTAATAATGCATCGTTCATATATCTCAACGCTGTTGGATCTGTCAGCATAAGACCCGCTCTTCTAGCCATCAATAAAAAGATTGCAGGTGCAAATGGATTGACAGCAAAAGCTGCACCACCAATAAACATACCACCAGCTACTGATCCAAAAGAACCAAGTGTAAATCTTCTTTGTAAGAATGTAGATGTATCTGATACTGGTATGTCAGATATTGATTTCATGTAGTTTGTAAATCCATAAAAATCTTTTGCACCATTTTTACCTAACATCTCAATCATTTTATCTCGACCAAGATCCTCTGTTGCTTTACCAATACCAAGTTTATTCATGAATTTGTTAATGTTAAATTGAGCAAAGTCTTCAGGAGAAAATCTAATATCTTTTACGTCAAATATTCCATTTCCTTGTCTTACATCATCAATGCTAAAACCTCTTGCTCGTTCTATTGAATCAGTTCCTAATCTTTCCATAGCATCCTGTGCATATTCTGTTCCAGCTTTTACGCCAGGAGATAAATCAATTGTATCTCTAAAAACAGATTTGGCTTGCGGAGCTGTAGCTGAATCGAAAGAATCTAAAAATGCATTAAACATATATCTTGACTTAGCTGCTTTAAATAATTGTTTTCCATTTTCGGTTGCATATTTACCTTCTGCACCTATTAAAGTTTTAAAGCTTTTCAATGCTTCAGGAGAATTAGATTGAAACACATCTCTTTCCATTGTAGAAAACAATAAATCTCTAGGCATAGCTTCCCTACCAACAATTCCAAATGTGCCTTTGTTAGTAAATAATGTTCTATCAAATTTTTGTAATGATCTTGCTGCTGCAGGAGTTGTGTACATGTTTAATACTTTATTAAATGTAGCATTAGCATCGTATAATTTATCTCTTAATTTTTCTGCGTTTCTAATATTACTTTGTATGAAAGCTTCAGCTCTCTCAGGACTTTGTTTAGCTAATCCATCAAATGTAGCTTTAATACCTTGGTCTTGTAAAAAAGCATTCTTTGTAAGATTTGCACCAAAAGCGTTGAAATCATTTTCTAATGCTTCTCTTATCATAAACATTTGTCTTCCCAATGTTCTATAGTCTGTGCCTTGTATTGCATTATTTAACATTTGTATCACACCCTTGTATTGTTTAGGTGTGATCATATTAGTTCCAATTGCATCCATTGCATCATAGAATAAATTAATTGGATCACCTGATTGTTTTAATACTTCGTCTATATTTTTAGATGTGAAAGCTCGTTCAGTCGAAGGAAATAAATCACCAAAAGAAGATTTTAATTCTTGAGCTTTTGCTACAGTTTTATCCAATTTAATTATTGCTGGATTACCTACAGTATTTGCTAGTTCTTCAAAG
>Ga0181369_1000127_pt1 | contig 21336 bp, 30 predicted proteins | sample LowvirmetaG_8_FD_130088 | JGI IMG/M metagenome (GOLD analysis project Ga0181369, IMG submission 130088) | Marine viral communities from the Subarctic Pacific Ocean - Lowphox_04 viral metaG | ecosystem: Environmental > Aquatic > Marine > Oceanic | place: Subarctic Pacific Ocean | collected... | reverse complement strand
TTTTGTAAAGCTCAGGTCGCAAGTTCAAATCTTGTCAGAGGCTCTCAATCCTCCTTAGCTCAGCGGTAGAGCGGTTGACTGTTAATCAATTTGTCCCTGGTTCGATCCCAGGAGGGGGAGTTAGTAACAAATATATTATGAATTACCAGTATCCTTTGTACGCACCATATTGGAAGGTTGACCTCTTTCATAAATCATGGTATAGTACACTCAGTTCTCTTTTTAAGATGATCAATGTCAAAGACAACGAAGACGGTTCGTTCGTCATCGAATGGGATGAAAACGACGAAGCAGAAAGTATCTTCAACGACTGGACCAAAGAGGACTTCACAAACTTCCTCCGTTGGGCAGCAGAAGAAGAACTTAGTAAAGACTCAGACAAATCTGGAGAAAAATCTGGAGAAGATGGAGACTCCAAAGAAGCGACAGAGGAAGACTGGGAAGACTTCTGGCACGGTCCAGAAGCAAATAAAATTAAAGGTGATGAACTCTCGTAAGAAAGATTTATTCCCATGGGTTGAAACTTTCCCATACTTCATGCAAGATATGAGTGAAGGTAAAAAATGTTGGTTTACCTGTGAAGAACACGCTGAAAAGTATGTAAATAGATACAATTGTAATTACAAACTCTATCTGTACACTGGCAAATGACTAAAAAAACATTTAACTCCAAGAAGAATACACAGTGGGAGTATGAAGAAACTCCCGAAACTAAAGCAGCACTCGCAGCACTTCATGCGGGTATTCGTCAACGTAAGATGAAAGAGCAAGACGATCAATTAAACTATGACACAGGATCTAAGTAAGTATCAATTCAATGGTCTTGAACGTCACCCTGCTAACATACTAAGATTGATTAGTGAGTTAGAAGGATCATATCAACTCCTCAAATTTATGGGATTTGAAGAAGATATGAACACGCTCAATGAAATGAAAAAACCTTATTACAAACTGTACTTTAAAACTTTAAAAGAGGAAAAACTAAATGGCAATTGAAAGTCATTCTGATCTGCAGGTTGATTGGGGCAAAGAGTATAGAAAACAGCGTAAAGATCGTATGCAAGATGCGATCGACGATTATCTCAACGATGATAAGGTTGATGCACGACAAACGTATGAAGAGATGTTATCTTGCGTCGATGATGTAATCAATTATCATAAAACACAATATGACAAAGCAGTCGAACTCAAACAACTCATGTACGGATATAGAGGGATTGAATCTCTCAATTCCTTCTCACTTGGAAACTGAATGGCAGTCATACACTGATGTGTGTGCATCTTTTGGTATAGAACCTAATAAACGCAGATTTTTAAGATACAACGAATTATTTCCGTATAAATAACCTTGTAGCAAATCGTGTGATTATACGTGGGAACCAGAAAGATTTCTCAGTTGGAAACAATTTCAGATGCGAATCTATCAGGAGAAGCAATTCTTCCTGTTGTCGTATCAGATCCCTTGATTCCTAACAGGAAAGCAAAAATCAATCAATTATTTAAAACGATTGGACAGGGTACAAAAACAGATCCTGGATTAGCTTTTGACCTGGATCGAAATACTGGTCTCTATCAGAATGCATATGACCAAATTGGTATTGCATTTGGTGCTGGGGCACTCTATATGTCCAGAACCGACGATGGTGGTAATAATACTTCATTATATTTGAATGCTATTGATGATACCGCAACCAATACAAATATTGTTCTTTCTCCAAAAGGAACTGGATCTGTACAAGTTACAGGACAATTTTTGATGGGAGATAGCAACTTCATTCTTGAAGATGCTCAAGGACCCAAAGCACGATTTGAAGTTGGTAATATTGGTACTGGAACTGCCACTAGAATTTTCACACTTCCTGCTATCACTGCTGGTAGTGGAACTACTCTCGTTGGTGGAGATACACAACAAACATTAACGAACAAGACCATCTTAATTGATGAAGATAACTTTGTTATTGTTGATGGGCAAGAGGAAGCAATTTTCCAAATTAACTGGGCAACTACTGCTAATGCACGTAGATCTTACTTTTTACCTGATGCTGGTGCAGTAATTACTACTGCCGAACCAACAGCAACTTCTTCAACATTACTTGATACAAAGACAGTACAAACTGTTCTTTCTAAAACATTTGTTGATATCAAACTTGCTCCTAATGCAGAAGTTGATACCGCATTTGTTCAATTTAATACATCTAATATTACTTCCAACAGAACTATTACAGTTCCTGATCAAAGTCTTACATTAGTTGGTACTGAAGCAACTCAGGTTCTTTTGAATAAAACTTTTGAATCTCCAATTATTCAATCCCCTAATGATGCTACTAAAAAGATTATCTTTAATGTTGATAATCAAAATACTGCATCAAGTCAAACATTTGAGTTCCCTGAAACAAACACTCTAAATAATGGTGGGCTCAATAATGTATTTGTTACTGAGCGAGCAGAACAAGATCTTAGAAATAAAACATTAGTTACACCTCAATTAGGTTCTACTAACTTGGATGTTTCATCTAAGATTACTTTAGCAATAGATAATATTACTGCTAATAGAACAATCAGGTTCCCTGATGCTGATGCGACGCTTCTCTCTACAGAGAACATTACTTTTGATGATGTAACTTTTGGTGCTGGTATCAGTGCCGCAAACTTATCTGGCAGAACCAGACTCCAACAATTCTTCTACGCAGGATTTTAATAACAAATGTCTAATCAAGGATTTTTAGGACAATCTAAACCAGCAGGTGCAACTAACACTTTGTTGTATTCTGCACCCGCTAACAGATCTGCAAGCACAGTATTGAATGTTGCTAATGATGGCACAGGATCTGCTTATAGTGTCGGTGTCAAGAGGTATGATCAAGAGCTGACGGTTGATGCCAGCACGTATCTTTTACATGAAGGTGATCTAGTTACAGGATATACTGTTACTGTTGATACTCCATTTGAACCTATTAGTGCAGGATTTAGTTCTGGATTGCAACTTACCAGCGTTGATGCTGAGAAAAAATTTAAGTTTGAATCTTCTATTAGACCAGAATTTGTTGAGTATTTTGTTAAAAGTATTTCAATTCGTCAGGTAGCACTTGAAAGTGTAACTGGTGACGCTTTCAGTATTGGTGATACAATTACTAAAGGTACTGCACCTGCAGATACAACCGCAGTTATTTACGGTATAAATGGTAATACGATTTATATCGGTCCCTCCACCTTTACTAGTGGTGCTGAATTTGCAGAAGGTGACACAATTAGCACTGCTGGCGGATCTGGTGGTACTATTTCTACTGGTGGTTTATTTGCTGCAGCAAACAAGTTTGTTTTTTCTACTACAGTTAGTGGCATTTATGATTTATATCTGACTGCTGCAGGTAATAATCTGTCACTTTTTAACGATCGTCCATATAGATTTGATGTTTCTGATTCCTCTATGACAGGACATCTTTTCCAACTTTCAACAACTACTAATGGTGAGTGGGGTCCTGATGGTTTATCACCTTCTGATCCAAGTGATACTGGTGATGGTGGTACAGAAAATACCGCAGGTAAAACTACCTCTGGCACAGCAGGTTCTTCTAGTGCATATGTTCAATTTGATTTCACTTTAGATACATCTGGTAACAGTCTTTTCTATTGGTATAATGGAGATTTAACAACTGCTACTAACAATACTTATGGTAGTGAGTCTGGTTATCTGACAAACACTGCTACACCTACCTTTACTCAGTTCTTTGTTTATGATGTAGAAGGAACTTGGGTAAATGCTACGGATGCTTTCCTAGTTGGTGGCACAACCTTCACCGTAACTGCACAAGATGCTGGTCCTTACGGTTATGTTCGTAGTTACAGCGGCACTACCCTTCAAGTAATTAAAGGTTTATACTCGGCAGACTTTGCTGGTACTGACACTTTCCTTGATGCTCCTTTAAATAGTGCTGCAGATAGATCTACTGTTACTGTAAGTTCTGTTGATGTTGCTACAACTGCATTGCAGGCAGGTGAATATATCATTGAAGGTAAAACTAATGCAGCAAATGCTGTAGATAGAACTACATCTCTCGTTATTGGTCCTGGGGAAAGAGTTATTGTCAATAGTGCTACTGGTGATAATACCTTCAGTCTCATTGGATTTGAGGATATCTCAACCGCCCTCACAACTAGACGTTTTGGCGTCTGATAAATAATCAAAAAGCAGCGTAAAAATGTCTCTAACTAGACTTAAGAATATTATTACGTCCCGCACGGGACGTATTATTTACGTTAACCCTGACGATTTTGATGCATCTGATGCTATTGATAACAGGGGTAACTCGGCATTGCGTCCATTTAAGTCTCTGCAACGAGCATTTTTAGAAGTTGCTAGATTTTCGTATCGAGTAGGTTTGTCAAACGATGAATTTGACGCCTTCTCGATCATGCTGTATCCAGCAGAATATATTGTTGATAATAGACCTGGAGAGGTTCTTTATACTAACGTTGCTCCTATTGATTCTAACTCAAACTTAGATCTTACCTCACCAAACAACGTATTACATAAGTTTAACTCGGTTGAAGGTGGTATCATTGTTCCTAGAGGTTGCTCCCTCGTTGGTACTGATCTTCGTCGTACAAAAATTATTCCCAAATATGTTCCTTATCCTACAAGTTACGGAACAGAAATTTTAGAAGGTCAAGAACCTCCTCGTACTTCTATTTTCAAAGTAACTGGTGGTACGTACTTCTGGCAGTTTTCATTCTTTGATGGTGCTGAAGAGGGTGTATATTATAGACCTGATAGTACAAATACTCTTGCTCCTAAGTTCTCTCATCATAGACTAACTTGTTTTGAGTTTGCTGATGGTCTTAACAGTCTATCTCAGTTAATTACTGACGGAAATGTACCCTCTGGAGATTATTCTGCTGTTCCTAATATCTTAGAAAGAACAGATTTAGAGATTTACTATCAAAAAATCTCCAAGGCATTTGCTACTATTCCTGATACATCTGGAGATCCTGCAACTGACCAAATTCAGGCAAGAGTTGAAGAAAATAGAATTGTTGGTCCTATTTCTGATGAATATAGAATTCTTCAAATTACTCGTAATGGTCAAACTGCAACTGCGGTTACTGTTGATGAACTTGATAATCCAAGAGATCACGGTTTCTCTGTAGGTGTTAATATTAATATTAGTGGTGTTACTGGATCTACTGGACCAAACTCTGAATTGGATGTTGGTAGATATAATGGTTCATTCACTGTAACTTCTGCATCTGGTAATGTGTTTACCTATCAGATGCAAGAAGAACCGTCTGGTAATGCTGTAGGTTCTAACATCACTGTTAAGACTGAGATTGATACTGTTGACTCTGCATCACCATATGCGTTTAACTTGTCACTGAGAAGTGTCTGGGGCATGAATGGTATGCACGCTGATGGTAGCAAAGCAACTGGATTTAAGTCCATGGTTGTAGCTCAGTTCACAGGATTGTCCCTCCAAAAAGATGATAGAGCGTTTGTAAGATATAATGCTTCTACTGGTAATTATGATGCAGCAGTTGCTGGTGATGGTGCTCACTTAGATGGTTTTGCTGAGTATCGTAAGGGTTGGGCACACGAGCATATTAAGTGTAGTAATGACTCATTCATCCAGGCAGTTTCGGTGTTTGCTGTTGGATATGGCACACACTTTACAGCACTCAGTGGTGCTGACATGTCGATTACTAACTCCAACAGTAACTTTGGAAACACCGCTTTAAGATCTGCTGGTTTTAAAGCAAAAGCATTCTCTAAAGATAAAGCAGGCGAGATCACACATATCATCCCTCCTAAGGCACTAAATGTTATCTCAACATCTGCTACAGGTACTAATGGTGCATCTACCATTACACTTACAAATGACGGTAGTGTAAATGGCGTTCTTCAGGGAATGGTCGTAAGTGGTGACAATATTGGTTCTGGTGCAACTGTAGGTTCTGTCAATACTACTACTGGAGTTGTTACACTCACTGCTTCTAATACAGGAACTGTTAATGGTAATGTTATCTTTGGTGAAGAAACTTCTATTAACTGGGTTAACGTTGACATTCAAAGAACCAAAGTAATTAACCAAGCACTTTCTGGTCAGGGTGGAACTCCTGGTACAAGATTATATCTCTTTGGATATCAGAACGAAACGTCTCCACCTACAACAAGAGTTCAAGGTTATACTATTGGTGCTCGCCAAGATGGTATAGGTGTAAATGCTGTTGCTGATAAAATTAATGTTCAATTAGTTGCTCAAGGTGCAACCGAACCTACCGTACAATCAGCAGCAATTTCTCCTTATGGTCCAAGTGTTTCAGGTTTAGATGCAGGGGTAGCAGGTTCCCCGCTACAATTTGATAGTGCAACATATACTATTAGTGGCGTTGCTGGATCTGTAGGTGGTTGGTATTTGACCACAAGTGCTACAAATAATGCAATTTATCAAACCATTGCTAATAATAGTGGTGCTGGTGGCACTTATCAAAATATTGCATTTACACCTACAACATTCATTAAGAGAATTCCTGACAGCAGAGACTTGCAGGATAGGACTTATCGTGTTCGTTATGTAATTGATAAAGACAAGAGCAATCCCTTGCCTCGTGATCCCCTATCAGGTTATGTTGTGCAACCTCTGAATACGGATACTACATCCTATAAGTTACAGAGAACATTCTATATCTACGACATTGAAATTGTTCAGGAATTTGAACGAGGTATTTCCGATGGTATCTACTACCTTACCCTGCTTTGTGCATCTATTGCACCTTCAACTTCTAATTTTAACGACAGAAAGTTCAGTCAAAACGTCAACGAAGTCTATCCTACATTTGACAGAGACAACCCTCTTGCTGACCCTGATGCTGCAATATCCGTCGCTGACAATGAAACTATCGGTCTCGTAAGTGCAACTGATGGTGCATCACCTACACCTAATAAAGATCCTAAACTGTCTATTACCAAAGAAGGGATTCAATTCCTTTTGACTGATACTGGTTGGGAATTGCCTGGAACAGAACCTGCATATGAATCTGTTCCTAAAGAACTTTCTAATGTCAGAGTAACTGCTCGTGCTGGTAATGAAGAAACAAGAAAGATTAATATTCGTCAGAATGCTGAAGGTGTTGTAGCACCTATCCCAGTAGAACTTAGAAGGCATTCTATTATGCGTTCTGGTAACCATACTTTTGAGTATCTTGGTTTCGGTCCTGGTAACTACTCAACTGCATTCCCTCAGACACAAGTAGAAACGTTATCACAAGACCAGATTAAGTTCTCTCAGTCTATTAAAGAGGAAGCAGGTGTTGCATTCTACTCAGGTCTAAACTCTAATGGAGACCTATTCATTGGTAACCAGATTATTAACCCTGTTACGGGTCAGATTACGAATGAAGATGTTGCTCAATTGAATGTTGTTGGTGAAGAGAATACAACAATTGAAACATTCTCTGAGTTGGTTCTTACTGATAAACTCACCGTTATTGGTGGTGCATCTAACCAGTTAGAATCAATCTTTGCTGGTCCTGTTACTTTCCAAGGTCAATTATCTTCTACTAACAATATCATTGCTAAGAAGATCACTTACAATAACCAAGATGGTACTGTAATTAAGCAGACTCTTCTTGCACCTGAAGATGCTAATGGTCAACCTAATTTTACTAATATCTCAGGATACGATACTCCTGCTGATGGAGATTTAGTTTACAACATTAACTGGAACCCTGGTAAATCTCTTGGTTGGATTTACTACGAAGGAACTTGGTATGAGTTTGGATTGACTGATGTTGGTGATCTTAATATTGTTAATGACAATGGCACCACACGTTTTGGTCTTGGTGTTGCCCCATTATCACCTTATGTATTGAATGTTGGTGGCAGCACTAGAGTTGATGGTGACTTAGTTGTTACTGGACGAGGTGGCGTTGGTTCTGACAAGTATGTTACCAAGTCTTATACTGGTGACGGATCAACTCTAACATTCGCTATTACTACGTACACGGGTGGTATTCAGCATACCGATGATTCTGTCCTAGTATTTCTGAATGGTGTTGCACAGATTGCTGGTACAAACTATACAGTTGATTCTAATGGTGCTAACGTTGTCTTTAGTTCTGGAGATGCACCACAAACTACAGACACAGTTCACATTTTAGAACTACCTATCTAAATACTAGGGAGGATATTGTACCGATATGGCAATTTCAAAGATTAGCGGCAATCAGATTGCCACTTCAACAGAAGCAATTGTAACTACATTGAGTTTTCTTAATACTGATTCTGTATTAAGAATTCCCGCTGGAACTGAAGCACAAAGACCCGCAGGTGTTTCTGCGGGTACAATTCGTTTCAATACAGATACAGATTCTGCAGAAATTTATAAAGCAGATGATGGCACTGGTAATGCTGGTTGGGCTGCTATTTCTGGTGGTGGTCCTTCTCTTGGTACAGATAGTATCATTAGGACTAATCCTACAACTATCTCTGAGAATATTACTGTTGGACCTACAGCAGGTAATGAATTTTCTAATGGTATGAGTGCTGGTCCCATTACAATTGCCAATGGATGGACTGTAACAGTTGAAACAAATGGGACCTGGAGTATTATCTGATGAAGTTAAAAGTTGCTCAGATACAAGGATTAGTTACTAATTCAAATAGAGTAACAGTTCCAGAAAATAGCACTGTAAAATTTAAGGGTGGTAGATTAAATGTAACTGGCACTAGTTATTTCCCTATGCCATATGGAGATAATAATAGCAGACCTGTTAACCCTGAAAATGGGACTGTTAGATTTAATCAGACCACAGGTGTGATGGAGATGTATGGTAATGGGCAATGGGTTAGTGCAATTATTAGTACTGGTTTGAACATTAATCCGACTGGATTGCTAGTATATTTGGATGCAAATAATTCAGCATCATATACACCTGGTAGCAATACTTGGAGTGATTTATCAGGAAATAATAATGATTACACATTATTCAATAGTCCTACAAGAGATCTTACTGACAGTTCTATTGCGTTTACTTCTGCTGGATCTCAGTATGCCTCTAGAAATTTAGATCTTACTGGCACCAATCAGATTACTGTTGAAGTAGCGGCAAAGGTGAATTCATTAGCGGCAAATGCTATGGTTTTTGAGCATACCTCAGACTGGAATAGTAATTCTGGTGCATTTGGTGCTTTCTTCAACTCAAAGGGAGGTCTTTCTTCTAGTCCTACTACTGATAATTGGATACATACAAACAGTGCTGTTGGTGCAAAAGATTTCAACGTACCTAGCACAACAGCATACGGTTTATATTCATTTGTTTGGCGATCTGGAACTCAACCGTTATGTTATTATAATGGTCAGTTAATAACTAATACTGCTAGAAGTTCTAGTGCTACTTTTGCTAATTTTGCAAATGCTACAAATTATCTTGGAACTAGAGGTGCCACAGCATTTCATGGAGATAATGATGCGACCCGTGAACTTGATATTGGTTATTATAGAATTTACACTAGAGCACTTTCTTTCGTTGAGATCAATAATAATTACAACGCATCCAAGTCTCAGTATGGTCTATAAATAAAGAGACGGGTAAACCTCTTTACTAATGAGTAAGTTAATTGTTGCAGAACTTGGGGGTATTCCTCAAACTCTCGATAAAATTACAGTTCCAGCAGGTCACATCTTAAAAACTAATGGTGACGTAATTCATGCAGGAAACGATTATTTTCAGTTACCAACTGGTACAACAGCAGATCGCCCTGGTTCTCCTGTTGTAGGTTATTTGCGTTTCAATACAACAACTAACTTACCTGAGTATTATGATGGTTCTGCATGGAGTGAAGCAAATACTGAGGTAGGAACACAAGCATCTCCTGCAACTGGTCCTCTTGCTATTCTTGCTGGAAATCCTGAAGCAGTAGATGGTATTTACTATTTTGATCATGGTCAAGGTTCATATCAAGCGTATGCTGATATGAAAAGTGGAGGTTACTTGTTAGTTGGTAAAATTTCAAATAGTCCAGCAGATACTTCAAATCCATGGTCATATAGTGGGACACGTTGGAACCAGCAAACACCTACTAATGAAACTCAATGTCAGAATGTAAATTCTGGAGATGCATTAAATAGAGGATACTATCAGTATACTTCTCTTGATGGATTTGCTATGGGAATGACTAGTCCTACAAACTTAATCAGAGTTGCTCGTGCGGGAGTTACATCAAGATCTGCATTTAACAGTAGATTTGATACATCACTTAGTCGTTGGCAATGGTTAGATTGGATGGAAGAAGACTATACGTATTGGGATAATCAACCCTATTGTAATGCTGAAGGTTTCTATAGAACAGATGTTAGTAGTGTAGGTATGAGATTTGGTCTCACTATGAACAACGAGGACGAGTGTAACTCTAACGACTCTGCAGTTGGGTTTGGATGTTATACAAATGGTCAAAATGCTAGTGGTGATAGAAACTGTGCTGCTGGCGGATTCCGTTGGAGTAGTACTGTTCGTTATGCAAAGAACGGTTGGATTTTTGTAAGGTAATACAAATGAGCACAGTTAGAGTAAATCAAATAGAAGCATCTTCAGAGCATAATTATACTATTGAGATGGATGCGACTACAGATATCAATGTTGCTGGAACTTATGAAAATAATCCATCAAAAAAATTAGTAATACCTAGTGGTACTGAAGCACAACGTCCTGGAATACCTCAAATAGGTATGATGCGACATAATAGTGAGAGTAATGCAGCAGAAGTTTATGATGGTACAAGTTGGATTGATTTTATCGGTGGTGCTGGAATTGGAGCTAATAGTGTAACTGGTGACGGCACAAGTGTGGCAAATGCAGCATTTAGTGCAACTGCTCTAAAAGAAAAATATCCAAGTACTACAAGTGGTGCATATTATTATAAAATTCCTGGTACAAATAATGTAAAACGTTTATGGACGGATTTTAGTAATGATGGTGGAAACTGGGTCATCGTTAGTAAATGGGGTGGTCACAGTAAAAATAATACAAACATTTATGATGCAGCAGAAAGAAGTGTTTCTAATTTAGCAGTACCTACACTTGATGGATATGCAGATTATTCACGACTTTCTAGAGATGATATGAATGCCATTTGGCAAGATAGTAGATTTGTTGTTAGAATTCATTTTAAAAATGATGATTACTCTGGTACTTCGGGAATTTATTTTCAGAAGAAATTAAATCGTCAAAGAGAGATGGATTTTTGGAGAGCACATTATAATTCTCTACAATGGAGTAATGGCATCCTTAGTAGTCCTGCCGCAACTGGTGGTGGTACTAATTATCAGGTGTCTTTTGCTGTAGCAAATACCAATCCAGAAATTTCTAATTATAGTGGAACAAATAACTTTCAACCTGCTACAGATAATGTTGCTGGTGGTACTGGATATAATGCTAATATGGGTTACTGGGACCGTGGACATGTAACGGCACCAAATTTTGGTGTTATTGAAATCTCTAGACATATGGGATTTTTTGGTGACATCAACCAAGGTAATCAATGGATATTTACAGGTTCTACAGATAGCAGATTTAATAATAACGAGAATAGAAGATCTATCGTTCTTCTTCGTTGGTAAAACTATAAATAACAACAAAGGATAATATCGTATCAAATGTCTGAAATTAAAGTTGACAAAGTAAAAGGTCTTCAAGCAGGTATTAATGGTCCTGAAGTTAGTTTCAGTGCTGCTGGAGATATGACATTTGATGGTGACATCACTTCTACTGGTGATATTACAGCAGATGATGTTACTGTCACTTCATCATTGCGTCTTCCTAATTACACTACTGCGAATTTACCAACAAGTCCTGCTTTGGGTACGGTAGTTTATAATACTGATGACGAGGTAATTCAGATCTGGATTGGAACTGAGTGGATTAATGCTGGTGGTGCTTCGCCTGTGACATCAACTGGTGGAACTCCTAGCACTGCTGGTGGATACACTATTCATACATTTACTAGTGACGATACCTTTGATATTGAAGACGGAGACAGTACTCTAAATGTAGATGTTCTCTTAGTCGGTGGCGGTGCTGGTGGTGGTAGTAGAAATGCTGGACCTGATTCTGGCGGAACTGATGGAGGATCTGGAGGTGGTGCAGGCGGTTGGGTGCAAGTTTCTAACATGTCTCTCACTAGTCCTGGAAATTACCCTGTTGTCGTTGGTGGCGGTGGTGGTGGTGCAAATTCCCCAGGAAATGCACAACCTGGCGGACCTGGAGCAACATCAGAATTTAATGGTCTAGTAGCATACGGCGGCGGATATGGTGCCTGTGGTCCTGGTAACCGTCCTGGTGGTCCTGGAGGATCTGGGGGCGGTGCAGGCGGTGGTGGTGGGTCACCTGGTAGTGGTGGCGGTGCTACACAACCTGGCGCACCTGGACTGTCTGGATCTAGCGGATTTGGCAACCCTGGTGGTCCTAACCCCAATCAGGCAAGTTATACGGGTTCTGGCGGTGGTGGTGCTGCTGGTGCTGGTGCTTCTGGTGGTAACAGTCGTCAAGCACCTGGTGGCAATGGACGTGCTAGCACCTACTCTGGATCTTCTGTAACCTACGCTGGAGGTGGCGGTGGTGGTGGAGGTTTCCCATCTCCTTCTAGAGGCGGTAACGGTGGTTCTGGAGGTGGTGGACACGGCGGATCTTCACCCCAAAGAACTAGCACTGGGCAAGGTGAAGCAGGTGACGCCAATACTGGTGGCGGTGGAGGAGGTGGCGCAGGATCTTCCTGGCCCTCAGGTCGTGCTGGCAACGGCGGTTCTGGTATTGTTATTGTCCGTTATACAACACCAACCGCTTAAACTCAGCAAAATAAACATAATCGATGTCTGAGTTATTCACAACTCGGATAGCATCTTCAGGAGTTTCTACAATACATTCACCCGCAAGGTTGAAAGATGTATTGAACAGAATAGGAACTCCTGTTTTTTTATGAAAACATTTGATTAGATTGTAATAGTGAGTATTTTGTTCTTTAGTTACTGTTTGAATTCTGCATGTGTTATCTACATGTGTAATACCAGGAATTTTATCTGACAATACATTCACTGCATACATCATAAAGGGACTTTCTTTCAGTCCTCGCATATCGAAGTATTCATCTGCATATTCTGCCATTACAGTGCCTGCAAAAGGTCTGAATTCTTCACGTTTTTTGATGCGATTGATGATATCTTTAGCTGCAGGATTACGAGGGTCAAATAGAATAGATCTGTTGCCAAGTGCTCTTGGTCCTGCTTCTGATCTTCCTTGATAGATTGCAACAACCTTTCCATCAATTAACAGGTCTGCAACATCATCATCAGTCACATACTTACCCTGTGGACACATAGTCCTCTCTGGTCCTAGATATAGACTTTGAAGAGGTCTCTTTGTCGTGTCATTTGTCTGCTTATGCCAAACATATTTGGCAGCACCAATAGATGTGCCTGCATCACTTGACACAGGTTCGATATACAAATTCACATCTTTTGGAAGGATACTGAGATAATAATAGTTTGCAACACAGTTAAGAAAGAACCCACCAGATAGGCAGACATTCTTACATCCAGTCTTCTCAATCATGTCAAGAATGTATTGTCCAACATATTCTTGAGTTTGTTTCTGTAAGGTAAAGGCAAAGTCTGCTTTAGTTTGAAAATCTTCAAAGATATAATTTACACCTGTACCATGTAAATCATTGCCAATATAAAACAATTCATTATCGATCAATCCATTCTGATAGATTGAAATGGGCAGTTCTTCACCATAAGATGCAACTCCCATCACCTTACCTGCATCCAGTTCATGAAAACCAAATGCCATCGATGTCTTTTGAAATGCCATACCTTCACCTAGATTGTTAGAGATGAATACATTACCAAATCTATGACTTGCTTCAAAAGGTACAGCAACGTGTTTGTCTATAACATCAAACTTTGCTGGATATGATGCTGTAAATGTTGTAGTTAATTCTCTACCAAATGTTCCTGGTTGAAACATATCTCCATTCAATGGAACATCAGAACCCATACCATCTTTCACGATACAGATTGCTTCATTAAATCCAGAATTGTAAAATGCATGTGCTGCATGTAATCCATGATGAGATAAAGAAAGATCATGTACAGTAGTGTCGTATTTGTTTTCCTTAGTCTTTACATATAGACTATACGCATCATCAGAAATGAAACAATCTGCGGGTGTCAATTTGCCAACACCAGCGATACAGATATTATCAAGATTTTTTGTATCTAATTGCGTCAAACATTGAAATGGAAATGCGTCATACTTTCTACTGGACAGTCTTTCATTCTCTAAGTGGTAGACAATTTCACCATTTTGCAGTAGAGTAGTTGAGGAGTTGTGAACTCTACTAATCCCTAAATTTCTCATATTATTCAGCATTATGACAAACTACATAATTATAACATCTAATTAGATTTATGGTATATCAAACATCATGGATTGATACGTGCATTCCTGAAGAATTAATTGACTTGATTGCAAAAGAAACTATAATTTTTTCCGATGAGGCACGTATCTCTGAAGTAAGTAATGGTGTAAACTTCAACATCAGAGACAGTAAGAATACTTGGATCCGAGAAGAAAGTTGGGTCTCAGGTCTTTGTATGTCATATGTATTAAAAGCAAATAGAGAAAATTGGCAGTATGATATTCAAGGATTTGATGGCAATACGATGCAATATACCGTCTATAATTCTGGAGACTATTACAACTGGCATCAAGATTCTGGTGTTGAGGCAATGAATGCAGGAATTTGTCGTAAACTATCTGTAGTTGTTCAATTGTCAGATCCTCATGAGTATGAAGGAGGTGAGGTGCAAATGATGAGTGAAGATGGAACACCATATATTGTTCCTAAAAAAAGAGGAACAGTTATTATGTTTGACAGCAGAACAAGACATCGAGTTAGAAAAGTGCATTCTGGTGTTAGAAGATCTCTGGTCGGTTGGGTAGTAGGTCCGAGGTGGAAATGATGCAAGTAGAAAAAGGTAATTGGTCCCTAATCAGACTTAGAAATTTAATTCCAGATGCGAAGTCTCTTTATGAAGAACCTTCTAAAGATAGGGGAAAATTTGGTTACGATAAAAATGGTGCTATTAAAGATTGGTATCAATTTGATCCTCAAGTCCAGGGATCTTTTGCTAGGTATAACTATCCTAAGTTCCGAACATGTCATTATCAAATTAAGAGTGTAGTTGAAAAAGTAATTGGTGAAAAATTATATCCCACTTACTATTATGATAGGTTCTATTTTAAGGGTCAGGATTTGAAACCTCATAAGGATAGAGAATCGTGCGAGATTAGCGTATCTATGCATATCAGTACCAATGCAGATTATGATTGGCCGATATACTTTATGCAAGGAGATGAAACTGTTTCTGTTGCAACGGGGAAACCTGGTGATGCTGTTCTTTATAAGGGATGTGAGTTAGAGCACTGGAGAGAACCATTGATTGGAAATAAAAATACATATTATCATCAAATTTTCTTTCATTATGTGAGGAGAGACGGGTATAATGTACATTATGCATACGATACTTCTTGTGGAAATTAACTAAATACCTTCATATGCTGTAAAACAATTTTATCAAGATGGCACACTACGCACAAATAAATGAAGATAACGTGGTCGTCAGAGTTAGTGTCTTGCAAGACATCTACGAATTAGATGACGTTGGTGAACTTGATCTTAATAAAGCAGAGAGGAGACTACAAAAAATTCATGGTGAAGATACTAGGTGGAAAAAGACCTCTTACACTTCAAATTGGGGAGGTAAGTTTGCAAAGATAGGTGATACTTGGAATGAAGAATTAGGAAAATGGATTCCTGCCCGTCCATATCCTTCTTGGTCTCTAAATACTGATAAATTACAATGGGAACCCCCTATTGAACGTCCCGAATCTAGTGGTAATATTACTTTCGATTGGGATGAAACCCTTCAAAATTGGATTAGAGAGGAACAATGAAACATAGATATGAATGGGTCGCTTTTGATTCTGCCGTTGCATTATTACGACCTGGTGCTAAATGGAACTTAAATCATGGTAAATTTGTTTGGGAAGATCCCAGACCAATGCCTACACTTGATGAAATTACACAGGTAATCAATAAGATCAGAGACTTTGAAGAAAGTATTGATTATATTCTTCTCCCTGATCAATTGGCAGAAGATGATCCTGCACAAACACCTGAAGGTGTTGTTGCTGGAATTGATGCTTATGATCCTAATGCTTCTAGTGATGGAGGATCATATGGAGGAGAAGCAGGTAAAGGAGGTGTTGCACCACAATAAGTATGATTTCTAATTTTTATCATTATAAACTTGAAGTTGAAAAAGTAAAAGAACTAAAAGAGGAGATTGATTATGTTATTGCTACTCGTGGCACACTAATCGATCCCTCTGTTTATGATATCTCTACAAAAAATGGTGATCAGTATCACCTAAATTTTGATTTAATTGGTTCATATCCAAAAGCAGAAAAAACTTTAAAGGAAATTGTTACAGACTGCTGTGGAAACTCCAATCTTCATATTTCAAATGCTTGGACAATTTACGGAAAGAAAGGTGGTTGGCACAGCATTCATAATCATGGAAATCACTCAAATGATATTTGCACCGTAACTTATTTGAATGTCGGTGAAGAAACAGTTAGAGAAAGTGGTAACTTTTTCTACTTTATGGGTGATACCCATAGACCCAGATCATTTACACCAACTACGGGAGATGTTGTAATTTTTCCTGCATGGATGTATCATGGTACATATCCCCAATCAAGTGATATGAGACAAACTCTTAACATTGACTTTTATTATGAAAAACCTATTCTCAAATAATTTTTATTTTCAGTATCGTCTACCTAATTATGATGCTTTTAGGGGAACACTCCTCAGTGCAAAATCACATGGTGACGAAGATTTTACTTGGGGTGAGTTATGTAAAGTAAAAAGAGAAAGTTATAACATTGATGATTGGTTAGATGTTTTAGTTGAACCTGTCAAATTGTTATCACAAGAATTAAAAATTACGTTCGGAGCAAATATATCTCATCCGTGGGTGAATATGTATGAACGAGGAGGATTTCAGGAGATCCATTATCATGATGATTGTGATATTGCTGCTGTTGTCTTTTTGAATGATGGTCCTGACTTTGGTAAGTTTTATTTTTGGGATGCTAATCACACAGCATTTACTAAACCTTGGATTAAAATGATAACTAAGATGGGATTGTCAAACATATACTATCCTGAAGTGAGAGCGGGTGATATTATTCTATTCCCATCTCACATGATGCACGGTGTTTCTCCTCATAATTCCGATATAGTTAGAAAAACTCTCTCCTTTAATATTGTAGTGAACAATGTCGAATAATGAAGTGCATTATTATGAGAACTTTTTATCTCATGATTTTTGTGATTGGTTAATAAATTATCACAAAGTTTACCATCCCATAGGTGGTAAAACATTTTCTAATAGAAAGATTGCTAATCTTGTAACTTTAGCAGATAAAACTTATGTTGATGAACCATTATCATCTTCTGATTATTTGAAGTTTGTGTTATCCGAACATACAAGAGTAATCAAAACGCACGATCCCCGAGCATTTATTAACTATAGTCATCTTGTAGATTGGGAAGCACCAATTCATCAACCAATTCATCAAGATTTTTGGTGGCATACTTGGACCTCTATTTTATATCTCAATGATGATTTTGAGGGAGGTTGTACATATGTTGATGGTGAAAGTATCAAACCAAAGAAAGGTGCTATGATTATGTTTCAAGGTAGATATGTTCAACATGGCGTTGAACCAGTTATATCTGGTCACCGTTACACTATTGCAACTTGGTATAAAACTTTAAACAGTGATTATTGATTTATTTTCTACATCGATCTACGCCAATTCATTTGAATTGAGTGATAGTGAGAAGAATTATCTTATGTCTATTCCGATGAATAGAAATAGAGATGATGATGCCTGGGTTAGTGCAACTAACTTACATATGAATGATGAATACAAATCTATCGAACAAAAGATTTGTAGGCATGTTCATGAGTATGCCTATGATAATATGTTTCTCAGTAGAGAGTATGGATTATTTTGTCATGGTGCATGGGTTAATAAAAATGATACAGGAGATAGCACTCCACTTCACCATCATTCAAACTCACTAATTAGTGGAGTATATTATCTCCAAGTTGATGCGACTAAGCAAGGCGCTATACAATTTGATGCAGAAAATGGTGGACCTTTTGGTAAGTTCTTTACAGTCTTAAAATATAGTCAGTTTAATCAAAGGAATACTCACAGAGCAACAATAGAATGTAGAAATGATATGATTGTATTATTTCCTTCTGTGCTAAAACATTCTGTAGCAAAAAATATGTCTAAAACATCTAGATATTCTCTTGCATTTGATTACATGCTCTCTGGTGAATTTGATGCAATGGTAAATAGGATGATTTATTATAAATAAAAACGATGATAAGTAGTTGTCTTAATGTCTGAAATTAATGTAAATACAGTCACTACAACGACTGCTAACGTGTCTGGTGATGCAAGTGTTACAGGCACGCTCAGTGCAGGTGGTCTAAAACATGCTTCTGCAAATACATCAGCTCTTACACCAAACGCTGATGGCAGTGTTAGTGTTGCAGGTAATGTTACCACTACAGGTGTTGTTCAGGGTAACACTATTAAAACTGGTGCTCTTCAAGATTTGAATGGTGATCCTCTGTCAACGGGACAAGTTTTGCAAGTTGTGCAGAGAGTTAGCAACTCTTATGGTGAGTTTGGTAACTCTGCATATGGTAATAATCTAAGTAACTTAACTGCAATTGGTGATTGGTGGATTGATATTACATCAACAGTAGAAAACTCCAAATTTCTAATACAGTGGAAGACTAAAATGTATGGTCCTAACACTCAGCACCAATATGTTGACTTGAGAAGAAGAGTTGGTGGAAGTGGTAGTTTTACCTCACTGGTTGAAGCGTATCGTACAAATAGCACTATTGATACTTTTGCAGGAATTCACTGGCAAAATGGTAACGGTGCTTTTGAAGGAGACTACTTCTCAACCTTCATAGATTCACCAAATCAACCAGTAAATACCCTCATCCGTTATCAACAATATCTTGGTGGTTGGGCAGGCGGCACAATTGATTTTGGCGGTTGGGATGCCGCTAATAACCAAAATGCTCGTGGCATGATTGTCATGATTGCATGGGAACTTGCACCTTAATTAATAGAAAGAAAAATGACAGCATTAGCACAAAAAAACGAAAAGGCACCATCATTCGGGACTGCCATTAACGCACTCAGACCAGGTTGTGAGTGGATCATCTATGAAAATGATTTGACAAAGTTTGAGTGGAGTGATATTAATACACTTCCTCGTCCTACTGATGAAGAAATTACTAATGAATATGATAAACAATTAGCAGTTTGGAATGGAAAACAATATCAGCGTGATAGAGCACCTAAGTATCCTGGTATAGAAAAACAGTTGGATATGCTATACCATGATATTAAAGAAGGTAAGTTAAACAGTGGCACATGGATTGCAGCGATTGAAGCAATTAAGGACGCAGATCCCAAACCTGCTGAATAGTGTGCCAGTTGAAATAAGTGTCACAGAGGGGGGTTGCAACCCCTCTTTTTTCATGCTATATTGCATAGGTAAACAAATGACAGGATCATGCCTCAATTCACTCTCATCTGCACTGATGAAGATTCAACGGTAACAACTAAAGAATTTGAAGCAACTATCCTAGAAGATGTTGTAGACAAGACAGAAGACTTTCTGAAGGGTGTTGGTTATTGTTTTGAAGAACTACGCACACAAGTGTACCCTATCCCCGAAGTTGATGAAATTCAGTCTATTTACAGGGATGTAGACTGAATACATATAGTGTAGTTATTTTTGATCACATTCATTACAATGGGTAAGACTTTTCGACGTGGCGGTGCCGAACGGGGTTACTACTCTCCTGGTAAATCTATTCGTGACAAACGTGCAAAAGGTGGTACAAACCGTTCAACTTGGGCAGATGAAACCAACTATGACAATTTCTCCAAAGGCAACAAAAAAGGAAGAAAGTTTGATTCCGAAAGAGATAATGACACTGGATGGTATTGAAGTTGAAGAACCTGAATTTGATGATTGTTCTGAAGTGGATTACGATCTAGATTACACCTCACAATACTAATCCAATGGACTTTGAAAACGAATCACAGGACATTAAGTTCAATCGAGGACTCGATTTGTTCATTGAATCTGTACTAAAACCAGACAGTAAACTGCGTGAGTGTGCTCACAACCAAAAATGTTACACCGAACTGATGTATGTCCGTTCCTATGTTCTTGACTATCTAAAAACTCTAAGAAGAGACGACTGATGCAATTTCTACACTCACCAATCCTTGACAGGGATGAGAAGATGGTCTTAAAAGATGCGTTAATTTTGTATGTCTCGGACATACAGAAACGGCATTATGCTGATGGTGTGATTCCTGAAGATGCTTATCTAAGTAAGATGGAACGGGTGAAAGAAATTGTTGAGATATTACATTTAAGTGAGTTATATCGCCAGTGACACTTCACAAGGTGTCCACTATGCCTTGCCAACCTAAACAATCTATGCAATACTAATTATGTTGAGAAAAGACATTCGCCTATTGAACAAAGCAATCCGCAAAGGTGAGCGTGGTGAAGTATCATACAGCGAAAGTGAACTTCACTATTTGAAAAAGAAACGTCGCAAACTGCAAGAATGGATTCATTCTGCTACTATTTCACAAAACAATGGTTTCGGACAGTACCTTGATGAACAAAACAATGATGACTGATGACACTTTTAACGTCTCCTGGGACGAGACCGATATGGTTCAAGTTCAGGAAGATGACTGGATTTCTTCTATCCTCGGCACTGAAGATGAAGCAATTTATGATGTTCTCTCTGAAATTCAATGAAAAGAGACTATGATCGTTGGCGTATTCTCTGGAAGAAGGAGAAAAAACCAGGATTTTATGCAACTCAAGAAGTTGTAGTTTATGGAATGCACAATGTTGAATATGTAATCGACAATCTTGTGCCAGAAAATGTAAACTGGGATGTTCTTCCCGCGTGACAGTCGCTGAACTGGTCTAGACCCCTTGACGGGGGTCTTTTTTTATGCCATACTATAAAAGTCAAAGGAACGCCATTCAATGCAACTCCGTCCCCACCAGCAACGCGCTTTCGATGCCATGCAGGCAAACGACTGTGGGCAGGTGATCATCCCTACGGGTGG
>Ga0181369_1000126_pt1 | contig 21340 bp, 4 predicted proteins | sample LowvirmetaG_8_FD_130088 | JGI IMG/M metagenome (GOLD analysis project Ga0181369, IMG submission 130088) | Marine viral communities from the Subarctic Pacific Ocean - Lowphox_04 viral metaG | ecosystem: Environmental > Aquatic > Marine > Oceanic | place: Subarctic Pacific Ocean | collected 2015-11-29 | reverse complement strand
TGATTTCAATGCAATTCTCACATCCCCCACCAATGTCGCATAACACTTGTTTAATTCTATTTTTGTATACGGTCACATTTTCTATAATGAGTGGATTTGTACTTCTATGACCACATGATCCACCGTTATGCATCGCTGCTATATCAAGACATGAGAAACAACTACCATCTGGATTTAAATATTTACAGTCGGGATTATCACCATTCTCGAAACCTTCTCCAGTTCCTTTCTGACAAGGACCATTTCTGGTAAAACGTCTATTCCAACATCTTTTTGCTAATTCACCTAATTCTTTCTTACGTTTACAACAATCGATAACGCTTTGATTTACTTGTTCTTGCGTATAACATTCACACCTACCACCCTGCGCCGCACACTCCTCACACGAAAGGTAAGGTTTTCTGTTTCCTAAATTTGTAGGATCATCGGGGAATATGAGTGTAGGGTCACCAAGCACTTCGCAATCTTGATCTGAGAATGGATCACCATCGTCATCAGGACACTTTAAACAAAGACTAGCACATGGTAACTTTTCAAGTTTCAAGCAAGGTTCACATAATTCTTCTCTCCAGTCTGCGTCTTCTAACACACAACACGCAGGTACTCTATTACATTGCTGTCCACCATCGTCAAAGAATCTTTTCTTAATTTGATGTTGACCGCAAGATGGACAGTTTGTGGTATCTCTTTGGGGTACGGGTGTATTTACACAATCTACATAACTCTCCACATTACAACCACAGCAAGATAAGTCATTAAATTCACCATCATCATCGAACCAACTATCAGGACAATCGCATGGATCAGGTAAACTCTCGGGTGTCACTGAGGGACGAGTTTCGCAATTGATATTACCATTCTCATCTCTACCACAACCATAAGAATCTGGTGTGCCAGGACCATCATCATCATCCCATGTTCCAACCTCTACCTCACGCATCGCATGGAAAAGACACTCTAAGCAGAATTCGTTACAACAAGAGTTTATCTGTCTTACTTCTCTAATGTCTGGTGGTCCCCTGTGATTATCAAGAACAACAGGCCAGCCTCCGCGATCAGGAATATCAGGTGGGAGATAAGTGTCTCTTGAAAATACAGAAGATTCGTTTACATAATTGTCGAGGGATTGATATTCATAAGATAAAGACTTATTTGTTTTTTTGACTGTCTTGTAATCCCTTGAAAACTCTTGATCGTCTGACGGATTTTGTGTGAACGATCCACCCAAAGAATCACACAACAAAACGTCCGTGTTAATTGATGTTCCATCAGAGAGAAGACATAATCCAGTTATGTTTGATGTAGTTTGCAACTCTCGACTAGATACCACTCTATTTAAAATTTTGTCTGGGTCTTGCTTTATAACTTTTTTCAACGATCCAGCAGGTATTCTAATACCACCGAGTTTTCTCGCAACAAAATCCGCTGTTCCTTTTGCGATAGTTATATTGAGACTATTTTCATTTGTAGGAGAAGCAACCTTTGGGAAAGAAACAAAAATTTCCTCAGTTTCAATTGATCTAGCAATATCACAAATACAGTTTTCGGTTCCAAACTCATTGTTTCTAAAAGTTGTCTCAACCTCATATGAAGAAATCATAAGAGAAATATCATTACGGGTTAAGTTTGTGTTTGTGGAATTTGAGTGAGCGTTGAACATCTCATCGATGTTCATGGGTCGATTGATTCCATGACCCCCCTCAGTATACATTTTTACGAAATGTTCTCTTGGTGTTTGATTCTCTGGTAGATTTATATTTCCCAGAGTCAACTTATTAAAGATCTGAACGTCGTAGGGATAAAAAGTATAATCTACATTTCTATTTGTCTGTAAGTGTTTATATAAGTCAGGTATTTTTATACACGCGCCATCCCTACAACCCACACCAGATAATATTGACTTACTCTGTGGAACAAGGGTGGTATCAATTCTTCTGTCGTTTGATGAATTGTAAGATTTTAAAACAGATGATCCAGATCTACGCTTTGAACCATCTTTTCTTATTGCACTTTCATATGCGTTATTGCACAGTGTTTTTACATCGAGTTTATCATTTTTTAAGCAAAGACCTATTGGTTTTGTGCAGTCACCATTGCAACACTCTTCTACCTGTATAGTTCCGCTGGGACAATCATTTTTAACATAAAGTTCAGATGGTCTTGCTGTACCAAATCTCTGAGATAAGTGATCCTCGTTTGTGTACTCACTGAGTATTCTCATGTTCTCATTCAACACACCAGAGGAGTCTAAAACTTGAACATCAGGATTACATGCAAGGTTGGGATTAAATCTCGCCTCAAACCCTACATGATTCATTTGTAAAACATTATTAAATTGATTGCATGTATACTGTGTTGATGTAAAACAACCAAACCTCAATGCATCAGAGTGTGATCCTTCTATCGGGAAAGTCGTACACGAACCAAGTTGTAGATTTGAACCTCTTGCCATACTCTATGTATTCAACTTACGGGGGACAGATAAACAAATTACCACCAGACAGCGGAGCATCGTCAACATAGTTTGGGAAAGTCATATACTCAGAACAATAAGCACACCTCGTAGATTCTCCACCGAGCGGAGTGCTTCCTGACTGAGACGATGATGATACTGCTGGACAGCCACCACATCCTGCTTTGTTGCAATTATCCCCATGACAATTACCACCTGCTCTCCAGAAAGGTTGTTGATTGCCGTTTCCACCGTTTATGATGAGAGGACCATATTCACCCTCTACAAATCGTTTTGTCAACTCACCTCGAATAACCTCTGAATTGTCTTCAGTTTTTATAACACCAAGTATTTCACTTCCGATAGGATAATAACTGTGTATGATTTGGGCACATTCGTGTACGGACACACAACTATTACATGTCCATTCTTTGCATTCGCCTTGAGTATTTGATCTGCGATAATCACATTCAACACCATCATATTCAAACCCACCGATAGGATCATCATTGAATCGAGGATGACAGCAAGTTCCTACACCAATTTTAGGATCAGAACATATGCTACCTTCGGTTTGGGAGACATGACATTTTTCTCCAGGCGTCCAGTTTGCGTCATCACCATAAAGAGATTTACATGATGTTTGTGATATTTCATCTGTGCATGAGCATGTTGGGAATCCACCATAAACGAAGTCTGTATATGGTCCAGTATATGATGGTCCACTGCACCATTTATTATTATTTTCATGCTTACCAAGTTCATCATTCCACGATCCACAACCACCTTGGTTATAAAGATCGTTACAATCAAAGTCATACTGAGAACACGAAGAACAGTTTTTACAACACTTACCGAGCGTAAGTGGTCGTGTATCACACGTAGTTGGTAGACTCGGACAAACCTGTTCGCATGATTGATTGGGATAAAAATTTTGTCCAGGCAAAGAACAATCTTCTTGGTGTTGATTTTCAAGACAGCAATTCAATGTGGAGGTCGAATTGCAGCAGGCACCAATTGTTGTGGATGATCTACCCGAGCGACCACCACTTGGTGTATCTTTTGGAGGAGTGCAAACACACGGTGTACTCGCACATTCAGTCTCATGACCCATGTATATTCCACCTAGTCCAGTGCATTCCTCTGGTGTTGTCTCATCCATGCACAAACCTTCGGACAAACAACAAGCGCCTCTTTTTGCTATAGAGTCACAACAGTTTATAACCGAACAGTAAGTTCCTAATCCTTGGAAAATAGTGTAACTGGTTGTGCTTTGTTCGCCTTTCTCAAAGCATTCATCTGCTGTTAAGTTATCACTGCAACCAAGATAATTACCGTTTTGTAAAGTGAATTCACAACACGATCCACCATCACCAAAATCATCATCACACACATCAGGATCGCATGGATACTTTTCTGGATCACATTCTATAAGCGGTCTAAACTGTCCACCAAATCTATTACAGAACTCTTGAGTAACGTCTATACCATCAGCGTTACTGCTGTCAATACACAGTGTTTGTTCTGTCTGAGAATTCTTATTAATACAGCACGATCCTACAACATCCGTAATTCCACATGGTGTTGACGCACATGTAACGTCTAGATAAAAATCTGATCCGCCTCTCTTGGCACATTCCGTCCTACTAATAAAATCATCACAGACTAATGTATTTTTATTACAGCATGCACCATACTCAATAATGTCTGTGCTTTCGACATTATAGTTTTTACCTGCGATGGTACACAACCAACTTTCGCCTTCATCATAAGACAAACAACTTACAAGGTTAACTCCAGATGAAAATTTATTGTTGTCAGGATCAAAGTAAAAACGATTACTGAATGAAATTCCTGCTGGACCATTTTTTATAATCAAAGTAGCGTGATGACTTTCACCAAACTCAGCAGTAGATCCAAATGATCTATCAGTTTGTGTTTTCCAATGTGGAGCGTGACTGATCGGATCTTTTGCGTGTTTCGTAAATGATATGTTATTAAGGGTAAATGGAGCGTAAACTAAGTGAACAGATCCCTGAGTGTTATTAATAACAAATGGGTCTTTCTGTACACCAAAAGTTTCATTTCCATGAACATGATAAAAGTTTGTGGTGTTGTATAACTTTGGAGATATCGCACCCCACGTTAAACCATTTGTGCCAGCATCAGGCGGAACAATACTTCCCTGATCAGTGAATGTTAAACCGTAGGCATCCTTTACACTTTTCTTATCAATCAAGTAAGCGAGTTCACCGACTGATTGTCCTAATACAGTTCCGTACAAGGTCGCTGCGTTCGGACCAGATATACCAACGACAGAATAGGTCGGACCCGTTCCTATGGTTTTGAGATCGCTATAGAAAACTAAATCACCACTTACACCCAGTCTTCTAAACGTGAGCGTTGACCCACACACACCAAAGTATGGAGCATTAGCGTGTCCGCTAATTGTGCCTGTGGTTATACCATTGAATATTCCTGTTGTACCTACATCAGTGTTGTAGATATTTGGAAAAGCGCCTATGACTGGACCTGCTTCTCCAGTTAATCCTCGTGGTGCTGCTGTGACTTCATTACCCGCAGCATCAGAGAATCTTAAAACATAATAACCAAACGCTGGTTTCTCTGGATCGTTTTGTAAATAAGTTCCTACAAGAGAATAACCAGTTATACCTCTTGGTCCCTGTGGTCCAGTTTCACCTGTTGCACTTGAAGCGCCTGCAATACCACCAGTGCCTGTTAAAAATCCACCTGCTGGTCCTGTCGGACCAGTATAGGGTCGAATGTGACTGGTGCTAAATGATGCGGTATAACCTAATGCCATATATTATCCTCTTATGTATTTAGGTTAGTAACCACCACCCGATGAAGTCGGTGGTGATGGTGGTGGTGCGGATGGTGGAGTATACGTACTAGGTGTTGTGGTTGTAGGCGTGTCAGTTGTCGTAGTCGCAACTCGCGTAGCGATAGATTGTGATATTTCAATCGCCTGTTGAGATGAGTACCTCTTCAGATTCAAGTTACATACACCAGATTGAATACAATACACATCAGACGGATCGCATGCGGTACAGTCGGTAGGTCTATCTTTAATCCACTTGCGTTTAAGATCGATTACTTCAGACCATTCGGAGTCCTGACATACTCCTCTAGACACACCACCAACACAGTCATAAACATAGTAGCGTGATGGATCTTGACCTTCGGGAACTTCATAATCAAATGCATCCCTTCTAAAGCAGCATGATCCTAACTCTCTTTCTGCTGCATTTGATTCAAAACCTCTTCTGTTTTTTATCGTATCAATCTTATCTGTAATAACATCAGAAACTTTAGTGATCACAATTTGTTGTTGACACAATCTACATTCATCGGGTTTGTTGAGGTTTTTACAATCTTCGAAACAGTTGTCGGGACAACGACTCCAACGTGTCTCGAACTCTTGAATCTTCGAGCATTCGAATCTAGAATTATACGAACATTGAGCAAGTGACCCCGCAGAGTATGATCTGCCGTTTCGTGTAGTATCTTCAGTATTGTACTGACAACAGCATCCTCTCTCTTTTTCATAACTAGTAATTTCATCATCTCTATCTTTGAGAATTTCTAAACATGATTGCTCAATATTCTCGTATCGGGAAAGCATAGAGTTAATATTTTGTGAAAGGATAGTGTTGTTTACAACAGTTGCGTCAGACTTCACACACGCACGATCTCTTAGAGTTCTTATAAGATTATTTACAATCTCTGTGTAATTGTTACACTTGCATGTGTAGTATCTTCTTAAGTCTACCTCTTCTGTGTTTGTTTTATTTTCACACGCTAACTCACGCTCATTTGCGTACGTCATAATAATTTCAACAGTGCGATTACAAGAAGTTCTATAGATCTCATCCGTTAGATTACAAGAATCACAGATCTCTTCCAGTTCTTGTCTAAGTTCGTCGGTTGCTGATTTTGAAGTTTGCGATAACTTCGTAGTAATCAATGAACCATCAACTCTAGATCTAAATCTTGTACCCTCACTGGATGATTGCTGTCCTAAAACAATTCCTTGTGGTGTATAAGTAAACTGGTCTTTTTGAGTATTTGGAACCCCTTTGCTACCTTCATCCCAGTACAATCTATCATAAACCGACAGGACATCAACAGCATCTCCTTCGGGGAGATCTAATAATTCTTGCAAACCTGCTATATCGCCTGGATATAATTTTATTTGCATTCGCTTAAAGAATCCGTGTTTAAACGAACACGTTCCTGGCATTCTAGGATCACTAATATATCCATCAGCAGATAAGTGATTCGAACCACCACAATTTTTTCCAACCACAGTTGCTGGGTGATCGGGGTGACACATGTGAGTTTTTGCAACACCACATGGGTAGTATTCTCTCATATCCCAACCCTTTGCTGCACACTCGTCGAGTGTGGTAACAGAGTAATCACAATCTCCTCCCTGACAGCACGCAAACTCGGATGGTATCGAACAAGCACCGTCTGTTTCTACTGGATAACCTGCGGCTTTTGCACGCTCGTAGTGAATGTTGCCAGGTCTAAACTTTCTAGGAATACCACGCAAGTTACGACCAGTGATCGAACCGTATGTGCTATAAATTGGATCACCAGTGTTATAATTATAGTCAGATCCACCGCACGAGTTATCTGCTCCAAAACCAGAGCCTTCATCGCTACAAGGGGAGTTGTAATGAGATTTGCCTTTTTGTCCTGACGCTGCACCACCCATGCCTGGTCGAATCAAACCTCCATGCTTTCCAGCCGCATAACCACCATTGTCCCATGAAGTATTAACGTAACCCAACTGACATGTTTCGCATGTTAATGGTGCTTGAATACCAGACCAAGGCAGACCAAAGTTGCTTACCCCCCAAATGTCATTTTCTCGAACTTTGTCATATTGAACAAAACCACCAGAACAGAAACCACTCTCTCCCAATCCACTAGGATCTAAGATTGCGGTGCTTGGTCCAAATCCTCCATTCTCTAGAAACGCTTCATGGTGAAGGTCTAAGAATCCTTTACCAGCGAAGTATGCATCACCACCAAAGACAGGTTCAATGCAACCTAATGTCTCTTGTAGATTTATGCCTGGAACTCTCCACTGATAATTTTCATCCATTAAGCCTGGACATGATACTTTATCAAAACAGAACTTCGCAGTGTCAGTCCACGTTTGTGTTGTAGTGTCATAAATGTCTAACGACCGTAAGTATGCAGGACTACTAAATCCACAAGCCCAACCAACAATTTGTGGTCCGAGAGGAATAGTTTCTCCTCTTCTTGGGTGTAAGTCTGATTGATATTGTGATTGATCAAATTCACATTGACCGCTGATGAAGTCACCTAATTCTTCAATAGGAACACCGCTGCTGTCTGCACACCTACAATCCAAATCTTCAAACTGTTCACCATTACCAGCACCATTGTTCCAATTTCTTCTTGCTTTGATGTATTTGTGATAATCGCAATGCGGATAAATCTCTGGAAGTCTCCAACTACCGAAGTCCGCTCTGTCTACGTCAGTTGAACAATCACCTTGTGGACCAAATCCGATTGAAGTGTATGAGGTTCCGCCTGGTCCAGCAGCACTAGTGCTGGACATATTGTCAAGACAATCACTATACCCATGATCCGTGGTAATCCACATCGGATGAGTACGAATACCACCACCAACCGCTCTATTCGTAGAGTTAGACTTACCTTCGTAAACTTTTCCTCCACCCACTAAAGTAGTAAGGTAAGCAGGATTACCTTCATACACTTGGAAGTTCGAATATGTTTTACTCTCTAAATCGATATACAATGGTTCGAGTGCGTGTGAAGCAGGACCAGGCCATCCAAACAGTCCGAGTTGAACACAGCACATATCGGTTTTATAGATTTCACCTGAGATATGATCCATCTCAGAATTGATATCATTTCTAGAGGTTATATCATCATCACTGACTGATGGATATAAACAATCGTCACAATCACCATCACATATGCTTCCAGTATCAGTATCTAATAATTGTCTGAGGGTCGCTACATTGAACTCATACAAACCATAATGACCAGCACCATACGGATCTTCATTCAAGATTTCTTGACACTGAATAACCGACTTATCTGTTATTGTTTTAACAAGTGTTGATGCATCATTATTTCTCAGTCTTATGTAACATGTTCCACGACTATCTGCCGATACATTTGGAAGTTTACAACCATCACCGCTTATAATATTGCAAGGTGGGATCTCCTCTGGTACGCTTCCACATTCAGCAGGATCAACTGTTGAGTAGCCAGGATCATCTGTCTCACAAATATTGTCGAATTGAGTATCATTACCCTCTGGATTACCACCGTTTGTTGGTTGTAAGCAGGATTCCTGTTGAAGACCTGTGCCTCCAATAAAGTTTGCACTACTATTCCCGTAAAACCCACAAGCCTTACCACTACATTCTGCAATATTCGCATTCCATATAGAAGTGTCGTCTTCACTAAGATTACACCGTGACCATCCAACAGCGATTGGTGGTAATGGTCCTTGTCCGCCAGGACCATATCCCTCTTGAAGTCGTTTAGAAATTTCATTCGTTGGACTCGTGGGAGGTGATACTAAGAGATGACTGTTAACTTGTTTTTCATCAAGACGCAATGGACAGTATGGATATAGGTAAGGAACACAACCAGAGAACCAACCAGAGGATTCAGCATCCTCTCTCTTAAAGTCTGGTGCTACGTTCGTAAATTTACCAAGAGAACCTACTTCTTCTGTTCCGATGCATGTAGAATCTGCAACAATCCATTCTGGTCTTGGTGTATATCCTAATATTCTTTCAGCAAGATCTGATATGATATAGTATTTACTTGCTTCGATATTATTATCATACTCGTCCTGAGAGGCAGAGATTGCAGCAGAACGATTAATCTGACTGATTCTCGATCCTCTAACCCAATCCCAATAACCATTACCAATACGAGATAAATCTGCATCGACCTCATCGGGGAGAGCATAAGATTCAGAATTTCGGGTGCATGTAACTTTAGCCATAGCATCAAACCAACATTTCAGTCTAGTAAGAGCCTCTTCTTTCGTTCTTGCTCCCTTAGGCCAAGGTGGTTGTATAACCATGAAGTGATCATCAATAGTATATGTTTGAAGAGTAAGTTTGAATGATCTCGCATATGATGGGTTAAGTGCTTTACCACCACCTGCATTTACTATATCAAGATCTTGTTGTGGTGCTTCCCAGTAATTTTTATTTGATCCTTGCCACCAATCAGAACTACCTTCAAACAAACCCTTATACGGGGTGCATCTGTAAGCAAACTGATTGAGAGAAGCAGATTTAGTTCCAAAGAATGCAGAATGGTTAGAAGGTGGTTGATTATTGATATCACTCGAATGTGTATCTGTATCTAATTCATCACCCTTCCAACAACCATAATTATCAATTTGACCATTGAATAGCGTGTTAGGCATGCCATCCCAGAATCGGTGTGATCCACAATTTATGTTACTATATTCATTCGTAAATTGATGCAGAGGTCCATATGTGTACTCTGGTCGAGAAACATTTAAGTATTGTCTATCTAATGGATGATCAAAATCACTCGACTGTGGATTAATTGGAATCGTTCCAGATGATGGGTAGTTAACTAATTCATAAGGCAAATTATCATTTGGAATTGCGTTTACAGCGTTACCGACACCATCCGTAGTTTGACCAAGGGCATCTAACGTAACAATTCCTTGGATACCCATATCATAACCACCCCATTCGCAACAAAGTGGACTACATTTTTCTGGGTTTTCAGCACAGTCATTAAAAGATGAAACGTAAGGTCTGCTTGAGAGATCTCCCGCTTCTGACCATGTGCAAGGACATCCTCTACCGTTGAATGGAATAGCGTTCGATGAAGTATTCTCTGTACCCCATTCTACAAGTTCAAACCAACCATCATCATTCCATAAAGATGTTCCGTTACTTCTTCGAATACCAATATCACTTCCACCCTGTGTGGTGAAGTTGATAGTGGATCTGTAATCGATGCTATTTACGTTTAGTTTACCATAACCAGCAGCCATCCATGCGAGTGGGTTACCATCACCAACATCACAACCAATAAATCCATTAAAAGTACCTGATGATATAGATGTGCATCCACATGAGTTTTTAGGATCAATAACATCTGTAAGATTCACCCAACATGTGGGGAAAGATCCTCCAATGCCAACACTTTCTAAAACACTTCCATTTATATTGTAACCTTCAGAATTTATAATTTTATCAATCTCTGGGTGAAGATAATGGGCGCATGTATTAATTCTGATTATACCCGTTCGGTTACCACAATCCGCTTCAGGATCATTATAATTACAACCTCCGAGTTGATGGTATCTACCACAAGTACCAATACCTCCAACAACGCCGTCTATTGGTGCTTGTGATAAGTCAATCTCAACCTCATAACAATTCGCACCACCATCTACAGGTCCGTCTAAATCTAAACAAAGACCTTCAGTACCATCACAAACTTCACTCTTTACTCCGATTCTAGTGAAAGGAGGTGATCCACCATGATAAAATCGATCAGGAGGAGAACTGACGGAAGATGGATTGAAGAAAGCAATCGCCCATTGTTCTAAGTCTGGTCTACACACACCTAATGGGAGTTCTCCAGTTTGATTAGTCTGAGGATAAACATTTTCATAATATTCTCTAAATGCGTCTGGATAATCACTTGGGATTAAACCACCACCACGACACACACCATTTATACCAAAGATAGTCTGACACTTGAGATCACCTAATGCATCATCATTAGGATCACATTCAATGTTGTATGCATTTGGTTGAGTAGGATCAATATCAACTTCTCTTGCACAATCGAGACACCAATAATCATTCACACCATCGTCATTATCATCACAACAATTTATACCGTCGATACCACCCGCAGGACAGCATGATCCACCTTCGGAATCACCAGCAATACCTGCGGGGAGTCCATGACCACAGGGGTCAGCAGACGAGTCTTCCGTCCATTGTACCTGCACACTACCACTGAGATCTAATTCCGTTGCTCTTAAGTTGCACTCTGCCTCTGTTATACCATTTGTGCATTCACTATATGGCGCACACGGTCCATCTACTAAATTACCAATACAGCATCGTCCAACTGGGTCACCTGGCACATTACACGGGTTACCTTCACAAGTCTCGTTTGGTGTAAATGTTTCGTCAGCACCTTGACAGTTATCTTCTATTACAGGATAGTCACAACTTGAGCATTCTCCGCCATCACATCCTCTACAACATCTACCAATAACATCATCTGGAATACATGGGTTAGAGTTACATGCTTGACCTATAAACCATGTACCATTCAGTGCAGCACAATCCGCTTCAGTTTGAAGAGAACATGTTGAGTTATCTTCAGACTCACCTTGACAGCATGCCCAACGAGGTGATGCACATCCTGCGTCAAAACAGTTTTGTATACCATTTGCTCCACCTACACCACCTCTGACTGTAGGTCCATACCACACACCACCATTATCTCCCTTCAACGCACAGTTTTCTTTTGTTTCTAAGGAGCAATCGATGTCACCATCATTATCATCATCTGCACAGCAAGCGTAAGGAATGTTATCAAAGTTACAAACAGTTTCGTCTAGATCCCCGCCTGTATCAGTCCATGCTCCACCCAATACACCTGTGCAATAGCACTTGGTTTCTAGCGTTGCAAAACCAACACCCTGATTGATTTGACAACACGTTCCGAATTCTAAGCAAAAATCATTATAATTAAAGGGTCGAATAGAAGTTTGCTCGAATGATTCATTGCATGCATAGAAGAAAGGATTCACTCTAGCAGGAGTGTATGTCTGACTCAGACAATCTACATCGCCTATTACTTTACCTTGCAGAGATAATGGCAAACCACCTCTAGTGGTTTGCGATGTTAATTTATCACCTTTCCATCGACTTGGGGTTTGTTCTGATGATTGATCATAGAACCAATTGACACCATGCAAACACTTATATTGATTTGCAACTTCGTTACATGTATCACAATCACAACACGAACCTCTTGGTAGCGGGTTGGAACAAACTACTTCTGTAGTCCCAGCGATATCACCATCTGTCATTCCACTTGTACCGAGCATAGGTGAGCAGCCTGGAGTAAACTCACCAACGTACATCAGATTGGTTCCACCAATATTATAATACTCACCCTCAATAGGATTAACTATACTTTCGGGTTGTCCATCAAACACACGAACAAAGAACAACGCACCTGCATTTATTGCTTTTTGGTCAGCGATTCCTGCTTGTGCATGTCCCCTGTAAGGTGTAATATTTCCAACTGAGCCTGTTTCGACGTTTTGGTAGAAAATTTTATTCTCAGAATTTTCACCTTGCGATAATGTTGAGGACCAAACGTTACCATTGATGTAAGAGGTATTGTTTCTTATTTGTATAAATCGTTTTCTTTGATAAGTAAAGAACTGCAATTCATCTTTCGATGGGATGTAATAGTTGTTACCGTTTCCAATTTCTTTAACAAGACCAGCGGGGTCGTTTACGAAATTACTTGGAGAAGCATAAGTAAATTCAACACTTATACCGCTTGTCGGAACATTTACCTCTTGTAATTTTTTCCACAAGTTATTGTCATCGTTACTGGGGTCATATCTATCAGTGATTACTACTAATGACGGATATAAACCACCAGATGCAAGATAACCATTTGCTCGTCGAGGATTACCAATATCGGGATTTTTACTATCCCAATAATCACCGAGAACTTCACCCCAATAAGATTCATCAGACACGGTAACAAAACCAGTGTAGTTTAAAGGTCCACTCTTTGTTTGTGGAGTGCCAGTTTGAGTTCCACCCCATTCACAGTTTTGTCCTCGTGCGTCATCGTTATATCCCCACGACCAATACCAACCATGTGTGTTATAGTATCCATCATTTTGTCGAGTGACTGCATGAATAATAGACTCTGATTGACTCGTATTATCAAAGTCAAGTCCACCCCAGTAGTATGGTCCTGCATTGAATAATTGCTGTCCATATTCTAGACCGTCTACAACATTCAATAAGTAAAGTTTCCACGATGTTCTTTCATTTGCAGGAGGACAATTTTGACTCGTGCAATCTGGGGGACAATCAATATCAAAACATGACTGTTCAGGATACAACTGACAGTTTTCGCAACCGTTTGTTCCATTTCGATTCGCACACTCTGTTTGTGTAAGTCCGTCAACACAACCACAATTGTCACAACAGCAAGCGCCAGTTGTGTCGTCGCCTTGATGAATACAACAATCAATGTCGGGATCTTCGCATGTCTTACCGACACCTTGGAAGACTCCTCCCTCGTTGTAGCAATCGCTTGGGGTATAACCACTTCTACATTCAGAACCAAAGCAGCATGGTCCACTCAATCGATCACAGCAATCTCCGCTCCAATCTACGCTTGGATCTGGAACGTCACATTGTGTTCCGTCACCCTGATACTCACCACCCAACAAGTCGCATTCTTCGCTGTCGGTATAAACACATACGCCACTTAAACAGCATGCACCTTTACCTGTGCAATCAATACACCCTGCAACGTCAGGAGAGTTGACGTTACAGTTTATACCCTCGACACAATTTAATCCGTTATCTTGTGGTGTGCCTGGATTCCAATTGCTTTCATCGCCTGTAACTTGAATGCATGTATAACGATCATACGGATAAAGATGATCACAACCTAAACCTGCCTCATCATTAATAGAATAGGGGAAACAGCAGGTTCCGTTGATTTCATTTTCAATAGATTGTGCTTGTGCTTGACAGTCACAAGTGCAAGTTGGATTATTACAGATCGCCTCTGAAACAGAGTCAAAGTTTTCTCCCGTAACTGGGTCAGTCGCAAAACCAGTAATCCATGCTTGTGGGAATGGATCAGTTGGTCTATTCCATCTAATTACTTTACCACAAAGTGGTGAGTCTTTACTTGCGTTGTCAACCGCATCTTGAACTTCTTCTTGTTCTCCGACTAACCACTGGATTAATCCTGTTTCATTATTGCACCAAGCACCAATCCAGATATCACCTTGTGGATAACTATTTCCACAGCACGTAGTGTCTTCCCCGAAGAATCGTCCTTGCTCTAAGATGTTTTCGCAAACCCACTCGCTGGTTTCACTACAAATAGTGTTAAGGTAATTGATTGGGTCGAGTGAGCAACATGATCCCGTGGGACAATATGGTTCTGGACATGGATTCTGTAAGCAGGATGTCCCTAATCCCTTAAAGTCTCCATTCAAAGTGGAGCATTGCTGCTCTGATAATTCTAAACAACTATAACACTGATTAACAGGATCGAAGAAACAACATGATCCAGTTGGAAGTATTGGTTCGTCGCATGGATAACCATTACAATCAAAACCAGGCGTTTCACAGTTGATGCCAGGAACGAAATATCCACCTACTAATTTACATTCGGTCGCATTACTTCGAGTGCATTTACCCATAGTGCAACATGCACCCTCAAAGGTTTCACAATTTGAGTCTTTGCATAATGTTTCCGCTGTGAAGGTTGTTCGGACGGTATCTGTATTTTTCTGATCACAACTCAGTCTTGTTTCATATTCTGTACAGTTTATAAAATTATCGCCATTAATTAAAAACTCACAGCATGATCCTAATTGATTGTCATCCAATCCAACTTTAGAATCTCCCGTATAACCTAAACTTGGGTTAAGAGGGCGCCACTTATAAAGACCATTTTCTTTTACTCGTTGGAATGTAAAGATATCAACACCGTCAGACAAGTTTAGTTCATTCCAAGATTCGGAAGTTACGCTATCTGTATCTGCTGCGTAACTATCTGTCCAGTTATATTTCTCATTTGTTCTTGACTCAAAGATATCAATATCATATGAAAGTGGTGCTTGATTTAATAATGGATTACCAGCAACAACACCAGCGTTTTTACCACCTTGAACAATAACTGTTAAGTTATCTACAGAGTCGTGTGTAGACCCACTGACTGCTTGTGCCTCTGGTAAACGAATAAAACCAGTGGTAATACCACAATATACTTTATGAATATTACCATGCTCTAAGTCAATGATAACATCTTTAAGGTTAGACTCTGTGTGTCCAACTGCATAAACAGTAAAACCTTTAACATTACCATGTCTCTTAATGATCTCTCTCTGTTCACCGATTCGCAAAGATAAAGACTCATGATAAGCAGACGCTCCCGCGACTGGTGTATAAGAAAGGGAACTTGAATGGAAGAATGTTCCACTTGCTCCGTCTGCATATGAACCACCTTGTGTTGACATGAAGAGCAACTCCCCAGTCAAACCCATATCAATACCATCAGGTGCATTTGCTGCAATACCCTGCAAGTAAATCGTATCATTGAAGACAGAGATTTCTACATCACCACCCTCAGTGATTGTTTTGAAATATGCTGTTGCTCCAGACTTACTCGAAAGAAGAGATATACCATCTCCAATTGTTGTAATTTTCAGACCACCTGTTGTTCCAGTCGATCCTGTAGGTCCACGAATATCAGCAGGAACTCCATTATAAATTCCTTTAGTTTTTACATCGGGAACCGTAAAGGTAAATCCACCACCAGTTGTTCCTGTTTCACCAAAGAAAACAAGAGAGTGTTGAGGACTACCACAAATTCCTACGAATCTATAATTTCTAAAGTCGTATGTTCTGGAACCAAAAACATCTTTACCACCTTCACCTCGGTGTAAGAATACAATCGGTGCTGTTGGTCCGCATAAACCAAGTCCCAAACCTTTCGGTCCAATTGGTCCTGTTGCACCCGTGGGTCCAGATGGTCCAGTAAATCCTTTTGGTCCTGTTCCCGCAGATAAGGTAATACCACTACCTTCAACTGAACTGCCACCTGTTCCACCAGTTGGACCGAAAACAGGAATAGCACTATTGCTCAGATAAGAGGAGGCGTTTTGTGGATTACCGACTAAATAACTCACTTACTCTCCTCAAACTTGCTTAAATGGATTGTCTTTTGCTGAAGCATACACACCGTACCATTCTGTTTTTTCAGTAATACTATCTTTCGTACCAATTGTTACGAACTGTATAATATCTATGCCTCCATGAGGTACTGGATTCGCATTTCGGGGAAATTTCCAGTTAGTTGGGAAAGTTGTTTTTGATGCAGAAACTTGGGTGTTAGAATTCGTTTCACAGAAATCAGGAACGGTTCTTTGACCACGATTACCCCTTGATCCTGTGTTGACAATCAAGGAAAAAGCAAGAGATGATTGGTAACCATAGAAGAACTTCCAGTCATCATCGTACGGTTGAGATGTATCTACAATTCTTATAAACGGTGCGTTCTGGGCATCTACCTCACCAGTTAAATCAAAGTAATCTTGGACCAAATCAATTTGTATATTGTGACCAAAACTCTTGCTATCTCTCGCTGCATTGAGTGTGAGTATATCATTAGGATTGATTTTATAAATTAAAGTGTGTGTTGAGCAATCATATTCAGATGGTCTGATTCTACCTGTGACTTCTTTCGTTTTGAATGTTGTATAATCTAACGAGAAGGTCGGACCTGCATGGAAGTTTGTTAATGTTGCACCAGATAAACCAGTTGAACCAGCGGAGTTTTGATTGAAGAAAACTAATTGACCAAATTCACCACCAGCGTTCACTGCATTGAAAGTTTTAAACTGAACACGAATTGTATCCCCGTCATCAATTACTTTTACGCCACCACCACCTGTAATACTCTTAAGAAACAGTTCTCCGTTTACAGATTTTTGGAAAAATGCTCCACCTGTAGCCTGTCCAACATTCTCTCCCCTTAACCAATAATTTGTTTGTCCTGTTGGACCCCTATAGTATCCACCATCAGTCGTGACACCATTTGAGAAAATATTGATTAAGTGATATGGTTTACCACCCAATGGTCCTGCACCAAAGGTACTAGAATATGTAATTCCTATGAGAACAACACCAGCAGATCCCGTTGGACCGCTCGCACCCCGATTGCCTGTTGCACCCGTAACACCTCTAGGACCAGTTTTTACCTCAGTTGTTAACGTCAAACCTGTTGGTCCACGAACACCAAGATTTAATGGATGGGCGCTTGTGCTATAAATATAACTCATAGCCTATCCTTATGTTACTATTTTAAGTGTTCCACTATCCGAGAATACAGTATCCGTTACTGATCCACTACCAGTTGTTGGTAGGTTAGTGAGTCTGAGGTTTTTGATTTCTAATGTGTCGATAATCGCAGCACTCGCAGATGGATCAATTCTAATAATATAATTCATAGAAACATAAGGCGAAAGGTTTGATTGGAAACCAAATCCACCTGCTCCCGTTTGGAATCCAACTGCACCCGAACCATCATTTGACATATTAAATCGACCATCACCACCGACTCTACCTCGTGCATCACTGTCAGATTCACCGAGTGGTAATCTCTCTCTTAGATCTGGTGTAAGGGACGAGAAGACTCCCGTTTTTTTACTTGTGTCGTTGATGATCGATACATTTCCACCACCGACTAGTGTAGCGTTACCCTCTTTAAATTCATACAACACTGTCTTAGGTCTTTTGAAGGTAGCAGTTGACGATTGACCCTTTGTGATAGAGTCAAACTCATTTAAAGTTTCGAAGTTTTGATTTGCATTGGTAGTATCACTTCTTAATGATTGCTCGACAAAGATATATCTACCACCATTTTCGATACCACCCGACGCTCCAACAACTATACCTTCAATAGTACGTGTATTGTCCGCAACGATTTGTTGTATTCTGTCTCCGACATTTACACTAGTATCGACTTTCAAACACTCAACCCACCCATACCTCTTACCTACTGTGTCGTGGTAAAATGGATATGTTGTTTTATTGATTCCAGGCACACCAAACTGATCTACCTTACCATTACCATCACAGACTGCCCATCCCGTAGGAACTTTCTCTGCTGCTCCAGCCCAAGCATGAACAACACCTGCTGGAACAATCTCACCCAATGAAACTGCAACACTGCCTCCGAGAAGACTGCCTACATAATTGGTCACCGAACCATAAATGTCACCGTTCTGATCCTCTGCGATTCGAGTGATGACAGGTTTTGCAACCCATCCAGGCGTCGATGGTCTACGGTTGTCTAACCATCCTGCTGTGTAACCTCCTAAGAAGTAAACGTCATCAGCAGTAGCACCCTCGTTGATTGATCCTGTAGTGTTACTGAAGAAGTCATTCATCTTCACTACACCACCAAGACATAACTCAAAACTATTAGCATCATATTTTTGCGATACAATACCTACAACTTCTGCGTTATAGGCGTTGTTTGCTTGAGCAGCACGATATTCTGCTGCTGTTCCGTCAATACCACTATTCCACCGAACGGCAGTTCCCGCCGAGAATCCGTGATCGTTCTGAACAACTGTTATAGCAGTCTTAGAGCCTACACCACCAGCACCCTGAATGACTATGTTTGGATTTAATGCTGAATTATTACAAGTCATTTATTACCTTTCTACTGGACCATCGGGTAGGTCGTTATTCAACTCTGCTTCAGCAAAGTAGTGGATTGTTATAGAGTCAACTTTCGCTGCTCCACGAAGAACTCTAATTTCAAGACCTGATGCGGAATCTGTAAACACGCTCACATTTTCCGAGTTTCCTTGTGTGGTTCTTGTTTCACCAAATGAACTCACTGACCCTGCGGTAAGTCTCATGTCTTTACCTGCATCTCTGTTGAATCCTTCGTTCTTGACACCTGTAGGCGAGAACAAACCAACAGTTGGAATCGCTCTCATTTCCACTGGGAATTTGACAACGTGTAAGAAGTTAGATGGAACAACGAATGTCTCACCTCGTAAGTCAGGTTGATTTTCTGTACGCATTGTGACTTGACCCGTAACATCACCTAAGTTGTAAGTGTGCTGATAGAATCTTTGACACTTATTGAACTCAGAGATCAAATCTTTTGTTTCAATGAATGTTGAAATATTACCTTGTTCGAGTTTTACTTGAGCAAGACTCACTTCTCCGCCGTAGTTGACATTCATCGGTGAACCATCAGGCAAACTAGTCAACTGAGTGAAGAATGATAATGCTGCGTAGTGATCAGCAGTCGGTCCAACTTCTGGATTAAATACCTCTCCAGATGCACCACCAGCATCAGAAACCTCTGGGACAAAGAATGAGTATGCATATCTAGACCAATCAGTTCCAAGTCTAAAGTCTGTGATCGGAGTGAGTTTTTGACTCGCTGTAGGACCAACACCAGCGGACGGACCAAAGATACTTCCACCAGTAGTTGCGCCTGGAGTCGGTCCTGTTGAACCACCCGCATAGTTTTGTAACCATGCAATGTGCATATCACCAGTAACACTACCCTTCGCATAGAAAGATGCAGTCATAACTTGTCCTGCGAACGAAGTCACATCAGGGATTCTCTGCTCAACTTTATAGTATTCGTTGTTATTGGTTCCACCAGCGAAGGATATTCCACCCTTAATAACAGCATAATAATTTGGATGACCTTCAACTTTTACTTGCTTCTTGTCAAACTTTTCTCTCTTCAACTTGTAATCAAGAACTCTATGAGTACCACTTGACTTACCAGTGTATGGGTTGTTTCCGAAGAATCCACCTGTACCTGTTTGAGAGACACGAATCCATCGGTCTGCGAAGAGTGAGTGCGAATTACCTGTGTATCCGTTTGGACCCGTAACACCTACACCTCTTTGCCAGAAGTTGAAACTACCATTAATTAACTGGTTTTCGTTGACTTGCAGAACGTTATCATATGTGTATCCTGTTGATCCAGTCGCACTTCTAATGTTGAGTATCTGTCCAGGCGTTGCCTCATCAGATCCTCGCACTTCATAACTACCAGCACCAGTGTTGCTAATAGCATCGATAACTGGATGTTGGATGTTTACTACAAACGTGTTCGGTGCGATAGCGTCAAGAACTTTTATCGCTCTTGCTGGTGGGACACTAGTTAATGATCCACCCTCACCGAGATAATATGTTCCTACACTGGATACGATATTTTCGCGGACAGATATATAACCACCCGTCATAATATCTACTAATCCAGTTGTGGCATTTGCTTCGACAACAACACCAAGAGGTTGACCTAAAGTTCCAGACTTTGTGTAATCTGCAAGTTTAAGACCACTAGGTGCGGATGGGTCTGCTGCAACCACCTGACCGACAGAGAATGACTCTGATGACGTATTGAATCCCTTAGAGAAGATAGTTGCATCGTTACCACTAGCACCCCCATAGAATCTAGAAGTCGTAGTTGATGCACCAGAACCTTCACCTGATCCTGTTTGACCAAGAACATGTCCAGTCATAGGTAAGAATATACCAGAGGTAACACCAGTTGCAATCATGACTGGTTTCAAAACCAATCCTACAACGCCTGGTCTTTCTTTCTGAATCTTACCTCGCTCTGCACCACCGAAGATCGAACAATAGTATACACAGCCTGGTGAAAGACTATTACCACCGATTATAATTTTCTTCCAGTTTGCATCTGTCGTAGATACTTCACCCAAGAATGTTAAATCGAATGTATCTTTATTGGGTACATTCGAAACCATACCCACAACTTCAGATGCGTTGGTGCTGTCACCGTGTGTTTCGGAGAAACCCATAGCAGAGGCGAAAGTAAATCCTACATCTTTTCCTTCGTTTCTATAACGAAGAACGTTACCAACTTTGAAGTTGTGATTGGTTTTATTAATTCTCTTTTTATTTGCACCACGGAGAATGTTTGTGAATCCAACTCCGTAATCATTTGTCGCATAGTTTGTATCGAACTCCACGAGAG
>Ga0181369_1000125_pt1 | contig 21381 bp, 18 predicted proteins | sample LowvirmetaG_8_FD_130088 | JGI IMG/M metagenome (GOLD analysis project Ga0181369, IMG submission 130088) | Marine viral communities from the Subarctic Pacific Ocean - Lowphox_04 viral metaG | ecosystem: Environmental > Aquatic > Marine > Oceanic | place: Subarctic Pacific Ocean | collected... | reverse complement strand
ATCTTCAGCTGTTACTTGGACTTCATCGATTTTCACCGGTTTTGTCTCGGTATAAATATGTGAAGTAGAATACTCCTGATTGCCTTTTACCTTAACTATTAACTTAATGAAGCGTTCTTTTTCTTCATCTGTTAATTTGTCATATCTTTCAGGAAGCGTACCACTTCCAGCAACAATTTGCTCAACTAAGATACGATCATCCCAGTTGAATGGGGTATTATCCCATATCTCGTCGTTATCGTTCCATCCTAATTCTTCCTCCATAATTACCCATCACAAGCTAAACAATCTTCAGTAGTACGAGAACCTAAATCACCTTTAATTACTGAATCTGTTCTTAAATAATATAATGTTTTAACTCCTAGTTTCCAAGCTTCCATATGAACTTGATTAATCCATTTTGGTGAGTCTGTTGGATCAAATGCTAAGTTCAACGATTGGGTTTGATCAATGTATTTTTGACGTGTAGCTGCTTGTTGAACTAAAGCTAATTGGTTAACTTCTGGGAATGTCATGAATATCTCTTTCTCGTCTTCAGATAAAACATCATGAGGTAGACCCATTACAGAACCATTATCACCCATAATTTGATCCCAAACACGAGTTGTATTGTGTCCTTTTTTGATTAATAGTTTTTCTAATTCAGGATTTTTTACAATAAAAGTTCCTTTAGCACCATTAAACACATAAATGTTTGCTGGTTGAGGTTCAATACCTGCTGAACAACTATTGATACGTGAATTGGATACAGTAGGGGCGATTGCTAATAGGTGGGTATTTCTCATACCTGTACCTTTACACCAAATGGGTTCTCCATACTCGATTGCCATTTGACGTGAAGCTGCTTCTGCTTTGATTTTAATATCACTAAAAATAGTATGTGTCCAAGCGGTAGCAGCAATTGAGTTAAATGGGAGATTTTTCTGTTGTAAAAAAGTATGCCAACCCATCACACCTAGACCTAATGCTCTACCTTTTTTAGCGGAGCGATGAGTTCGAACCATTGAATCTTTACCATTTGTTTTTTGAATGAATTCTTCCATTACACCATCTAAAAAATAAGTAGCGATTTCAACAACATCTGTGTTTTTCCATTCATCATACTTAGCTAAGTTTAAAGAGGATAAACAACAGATAAAACTATGTTCCTCATCAGTATGTAAAGTAATTTCGGTACAAATATTAGTCATAGAGACATCTAGGTTATTCATACGATAAGCTAAAGGATTGTCTTTATTAACGTTATCCTTAAACATTATGTAGGGTTCTCCGGTTTCTACGCGTGATTTAAGTATTTCAAGCCATAAGGCCATAGCCTCGCTGTCTCTATCTTGTAAGCGCTTCATAAACGCATCATCTACAACTACAGCTTGGTGTAAGTTTAGACATTGTCTGTTAGGATCACCTTTAGGTCTACGAATTTGCATAAATTCCTTAACATCGATATGGTTAATATCTAAGTTAACTGACGCTGCTCCACGTCTTACACTACCCTGATTGGTAGCAATAATAGTAGAATCGTAAATTTTAGCCCAAGGTACAATACCTTCACTTTTACCATTTCCAGTTATGCTTTCTCCTCTTCCTCTAATCCTTGACAATGAGATACCAACGCCTCCTCCATAAGAGGTAAGGCGCATAAGCTCAGCATTCGTGAGACCAATACCTCTAACCGAATCAGGAGTATCAACCCCGAAACAACTAATAGGAAGACCCCGGTTTGTACCAGTATTAGAAAGAACAGGGCTTGCAAGCCCAATCCATCCATTCCAAATATATTTAAAGAATTTATTTGCTAAGTCTGGTCTGTTTAACCTGTCAGCTACAGCATTAGCAACGCGTCTATACGCTTTACGGGGAGTTTCCCCAGGCATTAAATATCCTTTTGAAATTGTAGACAATGCTACTTCATCAAAAAATTCAGGATAATCTTTACCTCTTTCCCATTGGGAGGAATCTGCTATAATATTGTTATCCATAATTAAAATATACTTTCATCCCACTCCATGTGGCCTTTTGAATAATTTGTTACTCTATTTGCAAAGAAATCTGTATGTTGTTTTCCACCTGAGAGGGCACCAAACCAGCTCATTCTTTCTACAGATGTCATATCTACCCCTTCAATGATTGCTTTATAACCTAAATCACCTAATTTTACATTAACTCTATTTTTAATAAAGTTTTCTAAATCATATTGAGAGCACCCTTCTAAATCACCTAATTCATAACATTTTCTAATAAAATCTAATTCAAGTTTTAAAGAAAGTAAAGCTGCTTCATTTATCGCTGCTTCAAGTTCTGGTGTTTTGATTTGAGGATTTTCATCGACAAGTGTTCTAAATAACCAACATCCGGCTTCTGAATGGAGGGATTCATCTCTAATAGACCATTCAACAATTTGACCCACTCCTTTAAGCTTGTTTCGCATCTTAAAAGATAGGAGAATGGCGAAGGAAGAGAATAAATTAACTCCCTCGGTAAATGCTGAGAATATAGCGAGTGATTTAGCAATTTCATGGAGATCTTTTTCACCATTAAAACTATCCCTAACAGCAGTAAGATTTTCAATTTTAGCCATCGTAGCCTCATCTTCCATAAACTCATCGAAATTCTCAAGTCCAAGTGTTTCATTTAATAGTGAATATGCTTCAGCATGTATTGTTTCAAACGCACCAAATGTTGTAGCCATCATAATAACTTCTGGTTTACGGAACCATTTTGTTACTAACCCTGACCAATAATCGTTTACAACTGTTTCTGTTTGGGCAAATCCTTTAAGGATAGACCCAATAATATTTTTTTCTGTTTCATTTAAATTTGAGCTCCAATCTGTAATATCGCTCATCATAGGGACTTCTGTATGAAGCCAATGTGCTTGTTGTTGTTTTAACCAATAATCAGCGGCTTCTTGATATTCAAATGGTTTGTAAACGATGCGTTCCTTCAAAAGGTCTTTTTTTGCCATTGTAGTTTGTTAATTAAAAAGTTATGAGTTAAATAAAAGGTTACGTAACTGGTTTTTTTCAGATAAATTAAAATTATCTGTAATTAAAGAACCTTCATTGGGGTTAGATTCGGGTGAACCGGCTAGTTCTTCAAACTCTAAATCACTTATAATCTTATATTCACCAATGGCGATATTGATAGCAGCATTATAAGTAAGTCCATCCATTCCGTATCTATTCTTCATTATATGGAGTTTACCAACTCCAGTTTGTTTATCTTTTGCACGACGACTAATTGAAGCCGCAAAATCTGTTATCATCATTTTGTCATAAGAGCCCGCTGCTTTATGTCCTTCAATAATTTCATCTTGTGCTCCTTGTCTATTAACTTGAGAAGCAGACCAAATTGGGATATTAAGCTCGCGGGCTAATCCTTTCGTGCTTATATAAATATCATCAATTTCTTCCTTCCGTTCCTTGCTTACTTTCTTTGATCGAAGAAGATCAACATAATCAATAACTACTAAATCAAGTTTGGTACCTAAATCTTCACATTTCTGGATATGTGACTCAATAGTTGATATAGATGCTTTATTGGGTGGGAATTCTTTAATAATAAGATTGCCAGGTAACTTAGCCATTACGTCTTCAACTTTATCTTTATGCATTATAATCTCGTTAGCAGGAATACCTGTAAAATGGGCATCAAATCTTCTACCTACATAATCCTCACCTAACTCTAATGTATAATAAACAACATTAAACCCCATTTTTACAGCATTACCAGCTAATGCTACTAATGACCAAGATTTACCAGCACCGGGGCCACCAAATATTAAACCAAAATCACCATTACCTAAACCACCTTGCAATATTTCATTAAATTGAGCCCAAGGTGTTGGAATGGTAACACGTTGTTCTTCTCTATAACGTGTTTCAATATCTTTCATATATTCATGTCCAATATTTTTATCCATTCCTGCTTTTAGGGCATTATCAATTAATCCTCGAATTGAATCATAATCCTCAGCTTGGAGTAAATCAACACTACCTAATAGTGCTTTTTTTAATTGTTGATTTTTACAAAATGCTGAGAATTCAGTTTGAATATACTCAGAATCTGTAGCAACGATTTTATAAACATCTCTAAGTTGTTCTCTAATAGATACTTTTAAAACATCATTAGTAACTTTTTCATATTCGGACTTTAATACCTCAGGGGTAGGGGTTGTATGATAATCATTATAATACTTTAAAATGTTATCAATAATCCACTTATGGGCTTGATTATCAAAGTAAGATGAATCTAAGATATCATGAATATTAATTAAAAATTCTTTACGTTCTAATAAAGAATGTATAACCTTAATTTGAAACGCTGGACCATACTTATTTAAACTACTCAGAGTCATTTACAAAACTATTTAATGATTGGAACTGGTTATTAACCCAAAACTCGGGGTTTTTAATTAGATGGCGTAACCCATCTTCTTGGTAGAATCTAAGAAAAGCTTTTTGGTTTAGCACGGGTGGATTAATATCTATTTGCTCATTTAAATAGTTTTTTTCTAATTCATCTACCATAGGATTATGTAAATCCATAATCTTATAATTTTTGCGAAGATTACCTTCTTCAAATACTACACGAGAATATATAACATGCTCTTTATGTTTTTCTCCAGCAATCTCAATTATATCATCTAGTGTAAGCTTTCTTTGATTTAGTTCTGGGAATAATTTATGTAATTTTTTCTCACCTAAACCTTTAATCCCAGGAACTTTATCAGAGGCATCACCCATTAAGACTTTATAAAGAATAAAATTCTCAGGTAACACTTTAAATTTATTTACTACTGTCTCAGGTGTATAATAGTCCTTTTCAATAGGACGGTATACACAAATTTTATTGCTAGTTAATTGGATAAAATCTTTATCACTTGATACAATAAATGCTCTTGAGTTATCATTATCTGTGGTGATTTTTGTTGCTAAATGCGCGATAATATCGTCGGCCTCTACCTTATCGAGCGCTAATGTTTTAACAGGGAGACACTTTAAATAATCAATTAATCTAACTATTTGATCTAGTTTAGCATCGTGTTCATCTCCTACATTCTCAAAAATTTCCCAATTAGTAATACGAGATTGATGGCGACCTGCTTTATATTCTGAGAGAACATTTTTTCTATTCATTGATGAATTTTCTCCATCAAATATAACATACATTGAAGTTGGTTGAATAGCATTTATTAGAGTCCCTAATGAACGAATAAAACCACCTAACCCACCTACGTGGACACCTTGCTGATTAACAATATTCAACATCGCAAAGTTTCTAAAAAATAGATTTAGACCATCAATAAATAAAACTCTTTCATGTGGTGAGGAGGGTATCTCCGGCTCCTTATCCATGTTATTAAGGAGCTCTAATAAATCTTTATTTGCCATAATTTAATTTGGTTCTTGTTCGTAAGTTACCTCAGGGGTAATAGTATCAGTTTCCTCAACTATATCAAAATTACTCCCCCCTAAAATTGCAGCCCATTCCTTAGCATGGTCACTTTTATAAGATTTAAGTGATTTATCATTATCTTCAATAAAACCATGTGGAGTCATAATAATACGACCTCTAGTAGTAATACCATTAATGTGGTTTTTATCAATTTGAAGATTAGTACGCTTAGCAAATTCTACTTGTTTACCATCTTTGATTGCTTTAATCTTAGAGGTACCAGCATTTGAAATATTACCAAATGTAGCAACAAAAGTAGCATCATACCACATTGTAAAACCACCTTTATTCATCAATTTAGGCATTGACATGGGTGTTTCAGGTTTAGCAGTCCATACTTTATTAATAGCAACTAATGTATTAGTATATGGGCTACTTTCCTTACGAGACATTACAACTTTTTGATTAACTACATTACCAAATTGTGTAGACATAGCACCAGCATTCCATTCGTTGTTATTTTTTTTCTTCTCAACAGACATTTGACATGGAACTGATCCAATTGAATCCCATAAGAACATTAAATCAAATGGTAAATTACCTTTTTTCTGCTCGTCTAATAAATCTAAAATAAAGGCTGCTACATCTTCAATTGTATGAAGTGATTCTCTATCAGCATAAATAAAATCACCCTGGTAGTCTACTAGTTCACCTGTTTCAGGGTCCCATATTTCATTTACTTCTAATCCCATTTGCATGGCATGTTCCCAATTCCATTTCATCTCTGTAATAATGAATACAGGTAACACTTTAGATTTTTGGGCAGAAACCGCAGCCTCAATTAAGGCTGTGGTTTTTCCCGTATCAGAATGACCTCTAAGGAGACATACGTGCCCCATTGGAATACCAGGTACAGAGGTTACTTCTTGAAATGCTTTAGAAAGTGGAATCCATTGTTGTGGTTTAAATTTAACATTACCACCTAATCCTTTTTTATCCTTAAAACTGTTAAGGTCAAATTTAGATTTAATCTCAGCAGATACAGCTGCTGTTAAAGATTTACTTGCTTTTCTAGGCATAATTAAAATGGTAGATCATCTTCTTTATCATCATCAAACAAACTATCAAATTTATCTAATTTGGTTTGTTTAACGTTTTCAGTTGATGTGTTAAGTGAGTAATTAGTTTCCTCTGTTGGTTTTTCATCATCAATGATATCGCCTTCTTGAGGTGCATCTTCAGGAGTCAACCAAGACTCAAGGTTAGATTTCATCTCATCGTAAGGAACTTGCTTAAATACTCCCTTTGGTTCTACCTGATTGGTAAGCCAATTTTCTACTTTTGAAGAATCTCCATCTAGTGGGGTAACTTTCATTGAAGGTGAAGCTGTAGTTTTATTGTACTTAGTACCTGTAATTTCAGGTCCCACAGTAGTTAACTTAATATCACGTCCTCCTACTATATCAGTAAAGTCACCTACCTCATCATCCATAGCTAATTGGAGGAATGAAGAATATAATTCTTTACCAAACTGCCAAATCTTAACACCTTCATCTTCCATACCACGAACAATGACAGGGGCAAAGTAACGAACTTTTGGTTCGAGTTTTTTAGCCAATTTCCAGTTTTCAGGGTTGTCAGTTTTACGAAGTTGTTTAGCAAATTCTACTAGTGGATCTTTTTCATCAAAGTTAATTGGAGAGATCATTACAGGCTTTCCAATACCATAATGGAAATACAATTCACTAAATGGGGTTGATTTGTTAAACTTAGAAGGCACAACACGAATTACTTGTTTACCTACTGATGGTTTCCAGAACAATGACTTACCATTGTTATTGTTAGAGGGTGATTTTTCAAGCGCCTCTAGTCGCTTCTTGATTACGTCTAAATCCATGTTTATAACTTTTTATTAATAACTAACTAAATATACGAAACTAATTTCGGGGAGCCAAATTAAAGCTCAATAATCTTATGAATTTTAGTTTTTAGTTCTTTAAGCTCATTTTGTTGAGTTAAAAGAATTGTATTACGATAGTGTTGCCAATTTACTCTAAAACGTGTATCTACTACACCATTGTTTAAACGCTTAATTAATTCATTTAAAGCATTTATAGTATACAAGGTATTACTATCTTTTTTTCTATGTACTAAGATTGTATTCTCTGGGATCGAGGCTACATTAGCCTGGTCTACATTATATGTAACGACGTATTCGTTATTGCTCTTTACGTGCAACACGAACATTTTATTATACATTATGCTGTATTGGGATTGTAGGTCACTCACCAAAGAATCAAGATCTTCTAACGTAGTAAACGTACAAAATAGTTTATTATTCAAATCTATATTACTTTGGGGTGAGTGTATATCTTCCCCATAAATATAATCGTAATTATTCAAAGTCGTAGCTGCTTCCATTTTTTTCCTTAATTTGTAACTTTAATTCATTAAAAACTTGTTTTACTTGCTCCAATACGGGCAATTCTTCCTTATCTACATCAAAGAGAAACGAATCATAAGTATATAATACTAACTTAGTATTTTTCCCCTTCAATAGCCTAAATATACGAAATAATATTTCAATATTCAAGCTTGTTTCCATATTTTGTAAAACATAATTGAATAATTTTTGAGGATTCATATCCTCTAACTCATCTTTTTTAAAAACATAATTAGAGATAGGACACGTTATCGAACCCGTGGTATTAAATTCTTCCCAGTTTCTACGTATATACTCAGATGTTGATTTAAAGAATGGTAAATCCTTGTAATTATCAAATACTCCTCCGTATAGTTGTTTAAACGTTAATTCTTTTGCCTTAGCGTAATCAACACCATACATGCTTGCAAAAGACTCATGAATATCACCATTATCAAATTTAAAATCAACAAGCATACCACATAAAGTAGGATGGTAGGCACTAATATCAAACTCAACAAATTTATCGTTATGTGGTATAAAACTTTTTCTAGAACCGTTCTTGTGGGAAAGTGCCGCATAATTGACTCCTCTAAACTTGTTTGAAGGACGTGTAGTAAGCGTCTTGAAATTATAAACGGTATGAACAAATTCGTTATCAACTGGGTGGAAGTGTTTTTCAAATTCATTTTTATTTATTTTTATGCCATTACGCTCAATTGCATTGAACACTAATGTAGCTTTGTCATTATAAAACGGGTTTACGCGGGGGTTAATGCGGTGCTCCAAATCATCATATATTTGCTCGCAAACCTCATAGTGTTTAGTAATCGGTACAAGTTGATTTACTGTTAAAAGATCGGGGAATCTTCTATAAAGGGTAGTGTGTGCTGTTGTTTGTGGAAGTATATACGGAGGAGAGTGGAGTGTTATGTCTATAAGCTGTTTAAATATTGTATAATGTAGGAATTCTTTTTTATCCCTTACATATAACTTATCTAACCCTTTTAACCATAGATAAACCTCATCTTCAAATAAAATTTCACATTCGGGGTGAGAGATAGGTAGAATATATCCCTTGTGACCTACAATGGGTCTTATATAAAAGGCACAAATTGAGTTTTGGGAAGGGTGTTGGTAAGGATTATTTGGGATAATCTCTACAAATACTTCTTTAAAACCACTATTTTGTAACCATGAAAATTGTTCTTTATTCTCAATTAACCAAAACACTTATAATAACTTTATCTATAAAACTTAATATAATTAAATTTTAGGTATTCTCCAAGCCCACTTACGTTAAGTTGTTGCTCTCTTAATTTTACTATATTTTGATTTACTCTAATTACCTCATCTCTATCTCCTGTTATCAGCCAAGGTAGTTGGATACCAATATGCAAACTATTTTTAAATAAGGCACTAGTTTCAGTGTATTTGTTTTCATTTGTTTTTTTAGAAAAATATCTAGTAAATTCTCCTAGTTGGTAATCTTGCTCGTTGGGTTGGGGATAGAAGGGGGTTGGGGAGGAAGTAAGTCCTTGATTAAGTTTAATATCTTTAAGTAATGTATAATCAATATTTACTGGGTAAAATCTAGTATCTTCTGGGGTGTTAGCTTCAAACTCTTCAGTTGTTGTAAAACCCGTATTAGTATATGGATTTAATTCTTGATTTTTACCATCCCCAGGAAATTTACCTGTAAATTGTTTTCCATCTAAAGTTTTAAAATAATACCCAGTATAAGGAGTATTATTATTTTTAATAGATAATTCTCCATTAGAATATAAATTAGGGGTTATATGTGATTTAGGATAATACATTAATCTGCAAGATCTTCTGTACTTTCAGTAAGTACTATGTTACCTTTTTTCTTTAAATAGGGACTTCCAACATTTAATGCTAAAGTATTATTTCCTTTTGAGATTAATTTTCCATTTTTATCTTCTTTTGGATCTTCTAATTCTGGGACATTTTCGTAGTGGTTCCCAAAGATTCCTTTTCTATCTCCATCATTTCCGTAAGTGTTAGAATAAGATACACGTTGACCTGGAACCCCCCAGAATTCCCAATGCCAGGCTTCATCTTGGCCTATACCATCTCTTAAACGTGCTGGGTTGTACCATCCGTATTTAGGGCCATTTTCATCTAACCATTTAAATATTTTATTATTTGTCCTAACAGAAGAATTAATTCCAGGATTAGAGGTAAGATCACCATTATCATTTCTACAGACTGATGAAATTTCTTGTATATCTATAGCTCCACCATAACTATGAGGACTATTTGTAGCTGCGTTTTCTTTATCTTTTTTTAGAATCCTTGCTTGGTGGTTTAAATCTCTATAAGCACTAGTAATTGTAAAACTAATACCATCTCGTTGAGCTTTTCTTGCTAAACTATCTAAAGCATATGCAGCATTTTGTTCTAAAAAGTAATGACCCCCATATTGTTTTTTATAAAATTGACGATCATCTTTATCTTGAATTGATAATTTAACATTTGTGATAGGAGAACGATTCGGTAGGTCAAGAGACCCTCCTAATTTACCTATTGAAACTAAAACACTTTGGTTTTGGGTTCCAGTTGTAGCTGTTGGAGTTGCAGGAATATCAGGGGAAATATCAGGAAGTAATAAATTTCCAGCTTTTCTTAAGTTTGTGGGGCCAGCGTCTGCATCTTCTCTACTATCGTAGGTTTCAAGTATTAAAGTAGCTACAGCACTATTTTCATAGGCATAAGCTCCTACAAAATCATCAAGTACTAAGAATTGAGCTGCAACTTCGGATAATTGTTTTATTTGAATTACAGCTTCAGGTTTATTTATAGTGTTAGGGATAGAAAGAGTTCCTATTCTAGTATACCATTTATTATTCTCTATAAAATGATCTAACTCAGTAATAATAAATTCTAAAGTATCTCCATAATTATTAGGTAAAAATTTAGATTCAATTGATAATTTATCGAATATTCTAATTCCTGATAGACCCTCAAATGTTAAAGAAAAATTAATTGGAAGAAATCCTATAGTAGGAGTTACTGTTTGTTTACTTATAGCATCAAAAGATAAAGCTCTTCTAAAAAATTCTTTTTGGATACTAACAAAATTAGTAAAATTAGTTTCTCCTTCTACTGTACCTAAATTCACATCAGGAAACCCATATCCTGTAAAAAATTCTTTTTGAATACCATCAATTAAATCTTCTAATTCTCTTTTTCGAGATTGAGTTTTTTTATCTGTACCTTCTAAATTTTTAAGTTCATTTTCAGCATTAGTACGTCTTTGTTGGTCTTCAGGAGTAATTCCTGAACTCTCTAGATTATCTACTGAGTTTTGGAATAAATTTACGTAACTAAAATATTTTGTAGTTATATCACTTAATTCTTCTAGGGGTTTTTGTGCATTTTCTAAAGACTGTGCTAGTTGATCAGAGTCTTTTTTATTAGGAATTATTCTATCTATTAAACCTACATTCCATTTACTAAAAATAGTAGCATCTTCTCCTACTGCAGAGCCATTTGCTTGTGCCCCAATAGCGATCATAGTTTGTAAATCTTTAGTTAGTTCAGTTTTTAAACTAAAATCTGTAACAAATCCTCCCTTTTTATCAGGTTCTACTCCTAATATTTTAAATATTGAGGGTTTTTCAGAATTAGGAAAAAGTTTATTTCTTTTATATGGCTGAACTTCATCATAAATTTCGATTACTTGTTCAATTTTTGATTCTGCAACTTGATCAGGATCGTTGTCTGTATTTGTTACTAATTTAAATTCTTTATCAGTAATTTTAATTTTTAATTTATTAACTCCTCCTAAAAGATTATTTGCGGTAGATAGTAGGCCATTTAGAAAATCAAATAAATTTAGGTTTTCATCTTTATCTGTATTATCTTTTATTTCTTGGATAAGATATTCAGAAGTAAAAAATAAATTTTTTATTTTACCAACTTGAACTTCGTTTACAGTATCATGGAAAAATGGAAGAGTTAAATTAAAAATATTAGCTTTTAATTCATTAGTATCTTTTTTAAAACCAATCAACATTTTTGAAGGGTCTGCTGAGATGCTAAATCCATTACTATAGCAGTAAAGTTCATCACTAGTATCAATCCTAATTAAAGTTGGATCACCTTCATTATTATAAATAAGAAGATTATCATTAATTAATTCTAATAAAGTTTCAAATTTAATATATCTAATAAATTTATTATTACCATAATTAGCAAAACAAGCTACTGCTGTTAACCCATCATCAGCATATTTAATAGGTTTATATCTATTATCAATATAGGAGTTGCTCCCAAAAAAAGGTATACCTTTAATATATGGAATTTTTTTTATTTCCTCATCTTCAGTATTAAAAGGGTCAGGGGTTGCAACTATTTGAATTAAGTTAATAAGAGCGTTTTGAAATCCTTGTTGGGCGTTATCTTGTCCTTCTTCTAATTCCTTAGGTGGGTATTTAATTGTTGAAGATGGGAGATTTATTTTTAAACTTTCAATTACACTTCCAATAGTTATTAAAGTTAAATTAATTACATATTGTTGTTCTTTATTAAATTCCCATGAAAAGTTTTTTACTGTTCCCAAAAATCCATCATAGTTACCTTTAGATATTTTTCTAAGTTTTTCAATTTCTGTATAAAAGTAATTAGGCCCACTACCCTGATCATCTAGAAATTTATTTTTTAAAGATAATTGAGATAAATCTTGGGTGTTTGAATATTCTGAAGAATTTTTAGGATATGCTGAGTTTCCCCATTCTAAGAGCATTGTATATCCTAATCTTAAATAAGTAGATTCTATATATTCAAATTGATTTTTATTATGAGCTAAAATAGTAATTTGAGCCTCTCTTAAAGATCCGTTATTATAAGTTTTAGAATTAAAAGATTGAATTCCAGGAATAGGTTTTAAACCAAAATCTAAACCTCCATACCCATAATTAAAATTTTCTGATGGAAGGGTAGAATTGGTTTCGGCTACCCCAAATCTTTTGCTATTACCCTTTTGAGCTCCCCCTTGCAATATTAATTCACTAGATAATTTATTTCCCCCATAGTTATCAAGTCCTAATAAATTTTCTCTAAATTCTTCTCCATTATTAGATAATAATTGAAGCTCATCAGAACCAGAAACAAATTGATAAACGTCTTGAGATCCAATATTAACAGATGATACTAATCTAATCCAAGAATTATTATTGTTCATCCAAGTAAGGTCCTGGCTAGAACGATCTTTTTTTCCTAAAATTTCTTGTCTAGTTTTTATTTGTTCTTGGACATATTCTAAGTGAGGGGCTCCTACTATATTACTCATAACCTAATTATTCATTTAATTCATTGAATGCTTCTAAAATAATATCTAAATTTCCGGGAATACGTAATTGTACTCCAACAGGGGGATACAAAGAACCTTGAGCATATTCAGCATTAGCTGATGAGATAACCCACCATAAAGATTTATCTTTAAAGTATTGGAAAGCTAAAACATCATACCTATCTCCCTCAGTAGTAATAACATATATGTCGTTATTACCACGGGGGATATCCGGGTATTTAACCGTTCTATACAAACGTGTACCCTCATCAGTTCTAGTTTTTGGTATGTTAGTATATCGGCTCATTAAGCTTCAGATTTTTGTTGGGATGGAAATGTTCCTTTTACTTTAAATTCAGGACCTATTTTATTATCGTATAAACCAGCTCCAAATTGATTTGATAAAGATATAAATCTTTGTTTAATATTACTAGTTCCATTTATATCTCCTATAGTTTCTGGTAAAAAATTATAGATTGGTTTAAAGTTCATTTCTACATTAATTACTAAAGGTAATTCTTTAACTGCAGGGTTAGTTTTAACACTAGAGCCATCTGGGGCTGTTTCGGCATTTTCAAAATTAGAAGGAATGCCTATTTCATAAGGTGTTCCATCAGGAATTGTATAAGTTAAAGACTCTATAATACCAGGTACTTCATAGAAATATCCTCCAAACGTTAATTGATGGATATTACCTCTCATATAACCTTCATCTGAGTAGTCAGGGGCTAAACTAGATTTTAAGTAATTTAATTTTTGATAAACTACAGATAATTCTTGAATAGATTGAACTGCTACAGTAAATCCCATACTTATACTATTATTAAATCCTTGATAAGTATAAAAATCTTCTCCCCTGCCGGTATATTTAAAGCTATTCCAACTAGCATTCATGCTATCACTAAAGCTATTTATAAATGCTCTAAAATGAATAAAGGTTTTTAGAGATGGATTATCGTTATCAATTACTGCAATTCTGAATTTAACTAGATCATTTTTACGATCATTGCTAGTAACAGCTTCACTTTTATATAAATAAAGTGAATTAATTTTATCTAACCCACCATCATTATTAGGATTTCCTCTAGTAAAATCACTTCTATTCTGACCACGTGCTCCTGGGTTTCCTAAATTAACTCTCTGTTCAATATTTTGGGTAGCATAAGCATTACCTTCAATTTTAGTAGGCCCATTAGATTTATCAGGGTTTGCTAAAAGTTCTCTAAAATCTTTTAACCCACCATTACTTATAGAAGTATTTTTTCCTAATCTATAATCTTCTGAGTATAATTCTAATCCTGGTTGAGCATAAGTTGAATAACTAATTCCATTTTTATTCTGATTTATAGATATAATAGGATTTACAGACTTAAGTCTTTGAACATAATTAGTCCCTAATTTATTATCGTATAAAGAAACAATATTACTATTTTTTTGTTGTTCAAATAGTTTTGTTGGAATATCTATCCCCCCAGGAATATTAAAAGTAAGGTCATCAACTGAAAGGTATTTATTTGTTCTAAAATCACCAATAGAGAAATCTTCATGTTGGCTAAATGTTCTATCTGAGGCTGTTTTGATAGTAGTTTTTAAATTACCATTTTTACCAGCTTGTGGACCCCCTAAATAACTATAAAGTTCAGTATCAGTTGAACCTCCTTTATTTATGATTTTTTTTCTATATAAAGAAACTAATCTATTATTATAAGTTTGTTTAATTGAAGATGCTTTAATTTCTATTCCTTCAAAATTACCTTTTACTAGGTTTATATATTGAGGTCGAGATAAAGTAGTACTATTACCTGTAAAATCTATACCTTGTTTATTAGGATGATCCCCAAAAGCTACTCCTGCAGCTGCAGCTAAAGTTGATAAACCTAAAGGTAAATAAGTCCCATCATTTAATCTAAGTTTATTTGGAGTAGTTACACTTATAGGATATCCTCCATAAATTCTAACTCCAGTAGAAGATAGTAAATTTTGTTGAACTGCAAATAACCCTCCTTCAGTTGTTGTAAAATACTTACCTAATCTTTCTAAATCTTTCTCTATAGAAGAAGCAACTTTACCTTCTCCACGGATGAACATATCAGTACCACCAGTATTAGCTAGGGTTTCAGTACCATCTTGAGCTATTCTATCAATTAAGGGTTTGCTTTTTACAAAAGGTTCGCGGCTGAAGCCACCACCAGGGCGGTCTCCAATATTGCCTTCTTTTGAGGGTTTTCCAAACCTAAGAGAAGTTAAATCAGTTTTTAAATCAACTAATGGCATCTGTTACTAAGCTGTTCTATTTTGAAGTGTAGGTGATGTTGCAGTTGATGTTGCTTGAAGACTACTTTCAGGATTAATATATTTTTTAGGAGTTAAACCATTTAAATCTAAACCAGAAGGTGAAGGTTTGTCTACAATGTTAGGAACCCCATTAATAGAATATTGGTTGTGTAATTTTGATTGGTCTTTAGATCCATCCATTTGTGGAGGTGTGGATCCATCAAATTCAGATAAAGTTGAGCCGTTATTTGCTAATTTGTCTTTTAGTCCCATAATATTATTTTGTTATAAATATTAAGCAATAGAAGCTACTCCAGAAGTTTGCATAGCTGTATTCAATTTTCTACCATCCATTGTAACAGAGAAATCCTTATTAGCTACTTGGCGTAATAAAGTAATCATTTCGTTTGCTTGTGCTTTAGTAATACCACCCCCACTACCTTGAGATATGTTAGGTGAAACTGCTATACCATCACCTTCTGCGGTTATTGCTGTAGCACCATAGCTATCTGTAATGGTAAATGGACCTTTTGATGCTGGGGCTATTCCATCATTTACTAAAGCTGTGGCTCCTAATCCTAAAGCGGCACCTCCGGCTGCAAAAGCTGCTAAACTTAACCCTCCTGTAAATGGAGCCAAAGCAAAAGCCACTATACCTAATATTGTACCTACAACAGCTAAAGAAGCTTGTAGAACACTATTTAATTTTTCTACTGCTGAAGCTAATTTTTCTTGAACTGATAGAGCAGAAGCATTTGCTTTTTCTGTTTCTCCATCAATATCTAAACCTTCTTGTTTTTGAGAATTAATAGCAGCTTGTTTTTCTAAAGAAGTAGCTAATTGATCAACAGTTAAACCTGCAGCCTTAGCAATAGAATTTTGTTGAATAACATTCATTTGTTGGAATTCAGCTAAAGAACCCATTTGTTTAACTACAGCGGCTGCGGCTTCATCATTTTTTCCTTGTAATGCTAGTAATCTGGCTTGTTCAAAGTTAAGTTCTTTACCTGTTAACACTTCAGCTTCTAATTCTGCAGAAATAGAAGATTCAAAATCAAGAAGAGATCCTGCAAGGCTATTAAGGTTATCCATTTCTAAACCTAATAATTTAGCTTGAGCTACTGCTTTAACTAAACCTTCAGGGGTACGGGATAAGTTAGCTCTTAATTGGCCTGATATTTTAGTGCTTTCTTCTAATAGTCTATTTGAATTTAAGGTAATTCCAGATTGGTTTTGAAGTTCAGCAGATACATTAAATGCTGCAGTTAATACATCATCAAAATTTTCACCTGTTGCTAATGTTTGTTTAGCTACAGCAGAAGCAGCTTCAGCACTAAGTTTATTTCTTTTAATTAAGGCATTTACCCCTACTAAAATATCATCTTGAAATCTAACTTGAATTCCTAACTCGTCATTAACTGCTTGGTTGGCTTGGGTTAAACTTTCAACATTAGCTGTTACATCACTAGTTCTAAGAGCAGTCGCTGCAAAACTATTATTTAATTTTATGGCCTCAGATGTAGAAACTTGAAAACTTCTACGAAGATTAGCTACATTTTTATCAGCTTTTGCAAGGGCCTCACCTAGTTTTTTACCTATAACTAAAAGAACATCAAAAGGAGAAATAGCACCTTTAAGATTTTTACCTAAATTTTTTCCTAACTCTCCTAAATTAACAGATGCTTTTCCTGTTTTATCACTAAAATCAGTAGCACCTCTAACAGCTCCTTTAAAATCTAATTTTTCAGATAAATTACTGAATCCGGCTTTACTTAAAAGTTTATCAATCCCTTTTAAAGAATTTAAAGCTAAACCCCCTGCCTGTTCAATTTCTGATTCTTCTTTAGCTCTTTCTTTAGCTAATTTTACTAAAGCTTCACTTTGTTTTACAGCATCGGCTAATGCAAGTACATCTTCTTCACTTTCTGCAGCTTGTTTTTGTTTAAGTTTTAAGATTTTAAGCTGTTTATCTGCGTTTTCAGCTAGTTTTCCAAGTTCTTTTGCACTTAGTTTAGCACTAGTTTCCTCATCAGCTGCTAATTTATCACTAATAGAACTTAATTTACGGGCAGCGGATAAAGCATCTTTTCGAGTATTATTAGATTTAGTTAATTCCGAAAGATTATCAGATATAATACCTCCTATACTTGCAAACGCATTTCCTTCTTCTCTTAAGAGTTCTAAATACTCTTGAGTGAATTTATTTAGTTCTTTTTGCCTGTTTATATCTTGTTGACTTGCCATATATTAAGTATATGTTATAAATATTAAACTTTATAACTTTTACTTATATTTTGGAACCTTTAATTGTGCAACTTTTGACTTATTAATAGTACCATCAGGATTAACTAAAGTAGTAGTTTTAGAATCTTTTGGTTTAGAAGCTTTATTTTCAGTTTGGTAATGATCTACTATTTTAGTATAAATAAATCTACGTAAAGGAATAGATAAAGAATAGATAGTACCCCAATCATAACCTCCGTTACCATGAAATACTATCTCATGTATTTCTGTAAATAAATTTTTTCTAACTTCAGATATCGTTTCCAGCTTCAGGCCAAAAAAAGTTAAGCCCAATTGGGATATTGATTCTATTTTTACCTTCGGGGGGGAAAAAAGACAAATCTACGTCGGGTTGAATTTGTTTAATATAATCTCTAAAAGCTTTAGCATCTCGAGCTAATAAATAGTTATCTATAAATTCTCGAATATCTTTTTTATCTTCGCTCCCATTAACTGAAATTATAGTATGTTTTAATCTTGTTGTTAATTCTGGGTTAGAATCTTTGTTAATACGTTGTATTCCTTTTAATTCTTGACGAATATTGATTTCATCTTGGTGAGTTAAAATTTTAAATTCAATTTTAATTTGGGTTGATGGTAAAATAAAATCAAAACGATTATGACCTTTAGTAAATAAAGACTCATCAATAGGTTTATTATCAATTTGAGATAAATCTACTGTGTGTTCATCTCCATTATGGATAAATTTATATTCGGCTCCATATCCTAAAATACGAGCAGCAACTAAAATTGCGTTTTTATCTCCTAGTAAAAGATCATTGTAATTGATATCTGAGACTATTAAAGATTTAAATAGTTTATCGAATACTGTTCCATTTTGGATATATGATTGGTTAGTAAGAATATCTTCTTCCTTAGCAGTCATATACTTCATTTCAATAGTTCCAGAGGATAGAGGATTATCTTCAGAATAGAGTAAACCTTTAGAAGGTAACTCGATAGTTTCAGTTGGTAATTTGAATTCCATATCTTTTATTTATAATAACTTTGTTACGAGTATAAATATTAAAATAAAAAAGAGCTTAACCGAAGCCAAGCTCTCTTTAAAAAATATTTATTTTCCTTTTAGAAGTTCAAGATACAGTAATCAGGTTGTACTGTCATTGAAATTTCAACAGCACCGTCGTTATCCCAATTAAAATCACCAAAGTTAGCAGAAGTAATTAAAGCACCTTTAACAATCCATTCCGAAACAACATCACCTACAGGTCCAATTACATTAAATGTTAAATCTTTCTTGTAGAAATCAGAATAACCATCTCTACCAGTTACTGATTCGTGGTGTAGACGAACCCATTCCATTACAGCTTGTGCGCCTGATGGTGTAATAGGATCAAATAGGGTAAAATCAATTGTACCCCAAGTAGTTTTACCTTTTACAAAGCGTTGAACATTAATATGATTAAGTTCAATTGCGTTTTGGGACACATTCACACCACCTACTCCTTTAACCATGAAAGTTGGGAAACCATCCATGTACATAACAAACCTATTAGTTTGTTTTGGCTCAAAGGCTGTGAAAAATATTTCGTTTGGATCTAATACTGCCATTTTCTATTTATTTTATTCTATTATAAATATTTACTTTTTTAACCTTTACGATGGGAATGTTGCACCCGTTGGTAATACATTAAAGTCTAAGTAAATGAATTCAGCTGTTCTAGTTGGTTGGATAAATATCTGACCTACTAACTGGTTTCTGTCAATTACATCTGCTGTGTTATTAGTATCATCCATTACTACTCTAAAGGCAAATAAACCTTGACGTTGTTGTACACTTTCTAAGTATGGATTTACTTGTGATAAGAAGTTATTTCTTGTAGCAGCTGTATTTTGTTCAAATACTAGTGTTTGAGAGACTTGACTAATATAAGATTTAAGTTCGATTAATAATCTTCTTACATTTACTCTATCTAATGCACTAGCTTGTTTCTGCAATGTTTTTTGCCCATATACTACAACTCCGGTTCCAGGGAATGTTGCAATTGGGTTTACATTAGCTTCATATAATGAATCTCTGTTTGCTTGAGATAATTTTCTTTCAGCTCTAATAACAGTACCCATTCCACCTCTGTTAATACCAGCAGGTGCGAACCAAGGTTCTCCAGCATTATCGTTGAAAGCAAATACTCCACCCATCAATGTTGAAGCAGGTACTTTAACTTGATCTCCTGTATCAGGATCTAGAGTTGTAATCCAAGGCCAATACATTGCAGCGTATGAAGTATCTCTACCCCCTGCTTCTGAGGTTGCATTTATTAATGTGCTTCCATACTTTACAGGATCTACTATTACTAAATTATCTCCTCTACTTTCGGCATTTGAAATTGCTGTGGTAATTTGTGAAGAGTGATCAGCATCAGTTAGTCCTGGGAGTAATAGTAAGTTGTAGCGATACTCATCTTGGTTAGATAAAAGACTTAACATATTATTGTAGTCACTACCTAATACCCCTTGTGAATCTGCAGAGCTAATAGCATTATACATATTCATTGCTCTATCTGTAGGTATATTTGTACCTTTACTTCCACTAAATGCACCACCGTATGAACCTGATCCTACTGTTGGGATAGATCCTGTAAATGCTATTTTAGCAGTACCACTATTATCTAAATAATCAGGAGTATTATTTACTTCTTTTACTCTTACATATCTTGAAGCATTAGGATAAGATCCTGAATATTCGATGTAATTTTCTGTAGAGTTGTAATTTAAGGTTTGATCACCAATTACACGAGCAATATAATTGCTTTGTTTTGGATCTAATGATAAGTTAGTAAATGTTTCTAATACGGATTTTGTATTAGTATTATCATCACCTCTTCTAATAATCAATGAGAAAGTACCTGATGAAGAGTTAGCTGTTGTAACTTCCCATCTAAAATTATCTTTAGAGCCTGTATATAGGGCTCCATTACTCATTGTATTAGCCGAACCTGAGTTTGTAAATTCAGCTCCTTTATAAAGAGATTCTAATTTAAATGCTGTTGCTGCCGTATACCCCGGAATATTTGCTTCGGCATAATCCCAATCCGTAGCAGCTGATCCGCTTACTACACGAGTTACTAATAAGGTGTTACCTCCATTACTAAAGTAGTTTTGGGCTGCAATTGAAGTAAAGAATGAATATTCATTGCTTCCACTTTCAAAAGTAGTACCAAACCTATTTTGGTAATCTGAGTATGAGGTTACTATTGTGGGGACCTCAATTGGACCTCTAACTGTAGGACCTACTATAGCAGCTCCGGCTTGTACGGGCTGCTCTGTGATAAAAGACTGGTCATTTTCTCTTGCTAATACACCAGGTGATACTAATATTTCTGCCATTGCTAAAAAGTATTATTTACCATAAATATTAGTAAGGAGATTAAAAATTTATTCTGTTTTAATAAATTCTTTGGTCTCCATATTTATAGTACCGTTTCCATATTTTTCTTGTAATTCCTTACCTATTTCTTCATTTCTACCTTCTAACTCTTTAAGTTGAGATAAAACTTCTGATTTTTGGGTTGTTAAAAATTGTAACTGGTACTCTACTTGACCTAAGGTTCCTAATAAAGTGGTTTCTTGATTTTTGTGATTTGAAATTGTTTCAAATTCTTGATCAGTTAAAAAAACTTGTTCCATAATAAATATTAAAAAATTGGTTAAAACTAAATATACATAT
>Ga0181369_1000124_pt1 | contig 21623 bp, 29 predicted proteins | sample LowvirmetaG_8_FD_130088 | JGI IMG/M metagenome (GOLD analysis project Ga0181369, IMG submission 130088) | Marine viral communities from the Subarctic Pacific Ocean - Lowphox_04 viral metaG | ecosystem: Environmental > Aquatic > Marine > Oceanic | place: Subarctic Pacific Ocean | collected... | reverse complement strand
TCGACCCCGTTCTAATTTCACTAATTAGACGTTCAATGCCTAACTTGGTCGCATATGACCTCGCAGGTGTTCAACCAATGAGTGGTCCTACTGGACTCATCTTCGCAATGCGTTCCCGCTACACCAACCAGAGCGGAACTGAAGCAATGTTCAACGAAGCAGATACTGCTTTCTCTGGACAGGATTCAGGATTCAACAACACCACTGGAATGACTGGTGTTGCTGCTGGTATGGGTACTACCGCACAGTCTGGTAGCAATCCTTCCGTCCTCAACCCAACCGCATCTGCTAACGAGCTAGATTATAACGTTGGTCAGGGCATGAGAACTGACGATGCTGAGAATCTCGGCGTCTCTGATCAGTTCAACGAGATGGCATTCAGCATTGAGAAAGTTACTGTGACTGCAAAGTCCAGAGCACTCAAGGCAGAATACTCCCTAGAACTAGCACAAGACATTAAGGCAATTCACGGTCTTAATGCTGAGGCTGAACTCGCAAACATTCTCTCTACTGAGATTCTTGCTGAGATCAACCGTGAAGTCATCAGAACCATCTATAAGGTTGCTGAACAAGGTGCTACCGTCAACACCGCAACTGCTGGTGAGTTCGATCTAGATATCGACTCCAACGGTCGTTGGTCTGTTGAGAAGTTCAAGGGTCTTCTGTTCCAAATCGAAAGAGATGCGAACCAGATTGCACAAAGAACTCGTAGAGGAAAGGGCAACATCATCATGTGCTCCGCAGACGTTGCTTCTGCTCTAGCCATGGCTGGTGTTCTAGACTACACCCCAGCACTCAACGCAAACCTTAACGTAGATGACACTGGCAACACCTTTGCTGGTACTCTACTCGGTAAGTTCCGTGTATACATCGATCCATATTCTGCAAACAATGCTGCTAACCAGTATTACGTTGCAGGTTATAAGGGTTCTTCACCTTATGACGCAGGTCTATTCTACTGCCCATATGTACCTCTCCAGATGGTACGTGCAGTTGGAGAAAACACCTTCCAGCCCAAGATTGGCTTCAAGACCCGTTATGGTCTAGTTGCTAACCCATTCGCAGAAGGAACCAACCAGGGTCTAGGTGGACTAACCACCAACTCTAACCGTTACTACAGACGTGTAACTGTTAAGAACCTCATGTGATCTCTATTCACAGAGTTTTCACAGGACCTCTTCGGAGGTCCTTTTTTTATGCCTACATACTAGAGCAGAAAATCAATCCATGCTAAAGACACCAAGAGACATCGTAAATGATAGACTTTCGTGGTCTAGTGATGTGGCAATAAAAAATCATTGTGTATATGTTTTAGAGAAATATCTGAAGGAAGAACCACAACTAACACCTGAGCAATTGAAGGAAGCACTCGGAGAATACTTGATGGGATTAGAGTGATAAATAGAGTATCCAAGGATCTCTATCGTTGTGGTTACAAGATCAATAGCATTTAAAAAACAGATTGCGAATAGGAATTTCCTTTCACCAACTGGGTTTAAATTTTCATTAACAAGAGCACCCAAACTCTCATATTTTACCAACTCAGCAAATATACCTGGCATAAGTCTAGGAGTTGCTGAACAGGGATCATACTTAAAAATGATTCCAGTCCCTGGTGATATGATGGATTTTGAGGATCTTTCTATTAGGTTCTTAGTTGATGAAGATCTAGGAAATTATCTAGAAATACAAAATTGGATGAGAGGTCTTGGATTTCCAGAATCCTTAAGTGAAATATATGATTTGCAAAATGAGAAAAGTTTATTAGGACAACCATTTTCCGATAACCAACAAAATTTTTATTCGGATGGAACCCTACAAATTTTAACTAATACTGAGAATTTACAGTATAACGTTGTATTCAAAGATATGTTCCCAACATCTCTTTCACAGATGGAATTCGATTCTACAGATACGGATGTTCAATATTTTGCAGCAACAGTAACTTTCAAATATAGTATATACATCATTAATAACAGGTTTAATCAAAGAGTATGACTTTTGACATTGTAATGATTAAAACGATGTGGGACAAAGACTCTCAGATCGATATTGATAATCTCCATGATGAATCACTAAAGATTCCACAACTTCATTCCAAATATTATGACATTTATAATAATTTGGTATTACTAAAAACTAAAGCAAAGCAACAAAAAAATAATATTAGGCATGAAAGGTATGAATATTATTCTGGAAAAGCAGACCCTGATGTTTATATAAAAGATCCCTTTCCCAAAAAAGTAAGAGATAAAGATGCTATGAATAAGTATCTTGATGCTGACGAGAAACTTTCTACTGTCAGTATGAAGATAGAATATTATGATGTAATGATTAATTACGTCGATAGCATACTAAAGCAAATATCTAATCGTACATATCAAATAAAAAACTCAATTGAATTTTTAAAATTCCAAGCTGGATATGGATAATCTAATCATCGAAAAGTGCAATGAAGTATATCTAAAAATAAAAACTGAACCACACATCGAATATGAACTGAGAGATCATTTCAAATTTGAAGTTCCTGGGGCAAAGTTTATGCCTCAATATCGTAAGAGAAATTGGAACGGTGAGATACACTTATTTGATATGAGGACCAAGAGACTTTACATAGGTCTCTTACATCGACTCGTAGAATTTTGTAGTAATTATAATTACACATATGAGTTTGTAACAAACAAATATTACGGAAAACCTTTTGAGGTTAATAGTGAAATTAGTTTAGAGGGAGTTAAGGATTATCTATCTTCGATAACTGCTTTAACCCCAAGAAATTATCAGATTGAAGCAGTTTATGATGCATTAAAATATAACAGAAAGATTCTGTTAAGTCCCACTGCGTCAGGAAAAAGTCTGATGATTTACGCTGTCGTGAGATATCATGTGGATAAGAATCGAAAAATTCTTGTAGTCGTTCCAACGACCAGTCTTGTAGATCAATTAGTCTCTGATTTTCGAGATTACGGATGGGATTCTGATTCATATTGTCACAAAATATATGCAGGGTGTGAGAAAGAAACAGATCTTCCTGTCACAGTTACAACATGGCAGTCTATTTATAAATTAGAACGTAGTTATTTTGAAGATTTTGATGTAGTAATTGGTGATGAGGCACACTTATTTAAAAGTAAATCTCTCATTACAATTATGAATCACCTTCATCATACAAAATATAGATATGGATTTACAGGAACACTTGACGGAACACAGACACATAAGTGGGTGTTGGAAGGATTGTTTGGACCATGTTATAGAGTAACACGTACATCAGAGTTGATGGAAAAGGGTCATGTTTCTGATCTTGAAATTAGATGTTTAATATTAAAACATACTCCGAAAAAATTTGATACCTATGAAGACGAGATACAGTACATAATTGGACATGAAAGAAGAAATAAATTTATAATGAACCTTGCAAAAGGTTTAGAAGGTAACACCCTAATACTTTATAGTCGGGTTGCCGCACATGGTGAACCACTTTTTGAGAGAATAAATAGTTCGGTAAGTGAGGGACGAAAAGTCTTTTTTGTCCACGGTGGAGTTGACTCTGAAGAAAGAGAGGAAGTCCGAAGAATAACTGAAAATGAAAGTAATGCAATTATTGTAGCATCATATGGAACTTTCTCAACGGGAATTAACATTAGAAATCTTCATAATGTTATTTTTGCTAGTCCGTCTAAATCAAGAATCCGCAATCTACAGTCAATCGGTAGAGTCCTGAGGAAGGGCAAAGACAAAAATAAAGCAACTCTTTATGATATTGCAGATGATTGTACAATTAGAAATCTAAAAAACTATACTCTCAATCACTTAATCGAAAGAATTAAAATTTACAATCAAGAAAATTTTAACTATGACATTATAAACATCGATTTAAAGGATTAATGGAAGAAGAATTTTATGCAACGATAAAACTAAAGAATACTGAAGAGATATTTTCTAAGGTATCACCTTCTGACGAAGGTGATAAAAAAATCCTTATGTTATTAGATCCAGTTACTATTGATGAAATTGTAATTAGAGGTCAAGCATGTTATAAAATAGATCCTTGGTTAAAAACATCATCGTCAGATATGATTGTAATTAATATGCAAGATGTTCTAACGATAGTAGAGTGCAGTGATAACCACACTATTAAGATGTATAATGCATTCTGCAGGAAATCAAAAGAAGATCATCGAAAACATAACCTAAGTAGAAAAATGGGGTATCTATCTTCTGTAGATGATACCCGTAAGTACTTAGAAAAACTATTCAATAACTAAAGATATAGTGTTCCTATCAACCTGCACAAAGGTATTCTACACATGGTTTACACATTTGTCAAGCTGTGGTAGAATGGATACATACTGAACTACTGGTAATAATGAAATGCCAAGAAAAAACAAATCGGAACATTATGTAAATAATAGAGATTTCTTAGATGCGATAGTAGAGTACAAGAAAGCAATTGCAGAGGCAGCAGAAAAGGGAGAACCAAAACCTCGGATTACAAATTATCTTGGTGAATGCTTTCTTAAGATTGCAACTCATCTATCATATAAACCAAATTTTGTCAACTACATATTCAAAGATGATATGATCTCTGACGGGATAGAGAACTGTATTCAATATATTCATAATTTTAATCCAGAGAAATCTACAAATCCCTTTGCATATTTTACTCAGATTATCCATTATGCATTCTTGAGACGTATTCAGAAAGAGAAGAAGCAGTTAGATATTAAGAATAAGATTCTAGAAAAGACTGGGTATGATCAGGTGTTTGTTAATGACAATACAGTTGACAACTCCAATTATGCAGACTATAATAGTATCAAAGATGCTGTCTATTCTAAACTCAGAGGAATGGGTTCAAATAACGTATGAAGATTGCCCTTATCACAGACCAACACTTTGGAGCACGTAAGAATTCAAAACTCTTTCATGATTATTTCCTAAAGTTTTACAATGATGTATTTTTCCCGACTCTGAAAGAGGAGGGAATCACTACGATCGTTGATATGGGTGATACTTTTGATAACAGAACTGGTATTAATTTTAGTTCACTCAAGTGGGCAAAAGATAATTACTATGATGTTTTGGAAAGTATGGGATGTAAAATTCATACCATCGTAGGAAATCATACTGCATTTTATAAAAACACTAATAATGTTAATGCAGTTGATCTTCTTCTCCGTGAATATAAAAATGTAGAAGTATATTCCGAACCTTCTGAGGTTACTATTGACGGTCTAAAATTAATGTTTATTCCGTGGATTAATAAGGAAAATGAGGAAACTACTTTCAGACTTCTTAAAAATACAACTAGCAAGATTGCGATGGGGCACCTTGAACTCCGAGGATTTGCTGCTAATAAGCAATGCATCATGGAGCATGGTCATGAGAGCAAATTATTTAAGAAGTTCACCAAGGTCTTCAGCGGTCACTACCACACTAGATCAAATGATAGGAACATCCACTATACAGGAAACTCATACGAAATCTATTGGAACGATGTAAATGATGTACGTGGATTTACATTATTTGATACTGAAACTTTAGAGCATACTTTTGTCAATAATCCCTATAGTATTTTTCATCACGTTTACTATGAGGATACTGATTACAAGACCTTTGATTTTTCAAAGTATCAGGACATGATTGTAAAGGTCATTGTTAGAAAGAAGAGTGACAACAAAAACTTTGAAAAGTTTATTGATAAGTTTTATGGTTCAAATGTTGCAGATCTTAAGATTGTAGAGAGTCAAGACTTCAATGGTTGGTACTCAAAAGATCAAATTGAAGAAATTGAATCTGAGAATACTTTGAGTTTGTTAAATAAGTACATACAAGAATCAGAGATTAATTTGGATAAATCAGAATTATCTAAAATTATCAAAGAAGTGTATCAGGAAGCTTGCGAAATGATCTAGCATGTATATCATTGTAATAGACGGAGAAGAAGATAGAGGTGCATATTCTGTAGCAGATGAAAATGGTGAAAACATCCTATACATCTGGGAAAAGGAGGATGATGTCGAACGTTTTGTTATGATGCTTGAAGAAAGTGGTTCTCCTAAGATGAGATCTGTTGAAGTTGAAGAAGATTTGTTGTTTGAAACATGTAGTCAACATGGTTACATGTATGCTATTATTGGTAGTGATGAGTTAGTGGTTCCGCCCGAAGAGCATGATTTATTTTAAAAAAATTAGTTGGAAAAACTTTCTCTCAACTGGTAATCAATTTACCGAAGTCCAACTTGATGAATGTCAAAACAGTTTAATTATTGGAACGAATGGTGCAGGGAAGTCAACTATCCTTGATGCACTGACATTTGTTCTGTTTGGAAAATCTTTCCGTAAGATTAACAAACCGCAACTTATTAACTCTACAAATGAGAAAGATTGTGTTGTAGATATTAGTTTTAGAATTGGATCAGTAGACTGGAATATTGTTCGTGGTATTAAACCAAATATTTTTGAGATTTATAGAGATGGAAAACTTCTAGATCAAGCAGCATCTGCAAATGATCAGCAGAAATATCTTGAGCAAAGTATTCTTAAGATGAATTATAAGTCTTTTACTCAAATTGTAATTCTGGGGAGTAGTAATTTCACACCGTTTATGCAATTGCCAGCATCAGGTAGACGTGAAGTCATCGAAGATATCTTGGATATTAAAGTTTTTTCTACGATGAATAATATTATTAAGGATCAACTTAGGAAACATAGAGAAGATATTAAAGTTCTGAATCTTAAAAAGGAATCAATTTCCGATAAGGTTAGGATGCAAGAAAAATTTATTAAGGAACTTGATACTAGAGACGGATATGCACTGCAGAAGTATGGTGATAAGATCAATGAATTAAATATTGATATCGGTGTCTTCAATAAGGACAATACGATTGAAGAAAAGGAAATCTTGAAGTATCAGAAAGAACTTGAAAGTGTTAAGGATGCTAAGACTAAAATTCGCAAACTTGGAAATCTGAAAGGAAAGATTTCTCAAAAAATGGATTCTATTAAACGTGAGAAAAATTTCTTTTCGGATAATCTTACATGCCCTACATGTGAGCAAACAATCGAGGAGACTTTTCGCACACAACGATTGGAAAATTCAAATACAAAAATAAAGGAGTTAGAAGATGGATATGAACAACTCATCAATACTATCAAGTCTGAAGAATTTCGTGAGACGGTTTATAATAATATTACAAAATCTATTACGGAGTCCCAAAGTAAAATTAATACCAATAGTGCAAAGATCTCATCACTACAATCGCAGATAACTGGACTTAATCGTGAGATTAAAATTCTAAATGATCAAGCAACTAATAAGAGTCAAGAGCAGGATAAGTTGACTGCGTATAAAGAAAGTCTCGAAAAGGTATTTGACAATTTAACTGAAAAGAGACTTAAAGTTACTAACCATGATTTTCTACATGAACTATTAAAAGATAGTGGAGTAAAATCTAAGATTATTGAAAAGTATCTACCACTGATTAACTTGCAGGTATCTAAGTATCTTCAGATGATGGAGTTTTATATTAACTTCAAACTTGATGAGGAATTTAATGAAACTGTAGAGTCACCAATTCATGAAGACTTTTCTTACTCTTCATTTTCTGAAGGTGAAAAGCAACGTATCGACCTAGCACTATTGTTCACTTGGAGAGAAGTTGCTAAGATCAAGAACTCTACTAGCACCAATCTTTTGATTATGGATGAAATTTTTGATTCATCACTTGATGGATTTGGTACGGATGAGTTTCTTAAAATCATTCGATTTGTAATCAAAGATGCTAACATCTTTGTTATTTCACATAAAGAATCTCTTCACGATAAGTTTGATCGTGTTGTCAAATTTGAGAAGAGAAAGAATTTTTCGCAGATAGTTGAGTCATGAAATTTGTAACTATGGCAGGATTACCTAGAAGTGGATCAACTCTCATAGGTAATCTTTTGCATCAACATCCAGATATGACTGTGGAGATGGATTCCTGTTTGTCCTCAATTCTTACAAACATATCTCAGCATTCGGAGAAAGTTTATACTGAGACTCAACATACAATGAAAGATATGAGGATTTTATACAGATCCTTTATGAGGGCAGGTATATCTTCTTGGTTAGAAAATTTATGTCATACCAGTATTTACGTTGATAAGGATAGAAGTTGGGCAGTAGATTTCGATCTACTTTTTAATCTTATTCCCACATGTAAAGTATTATATGTTGTTAGGGATCTTAGAGGTGTAATTTCTTCTCTGGAAAAGATGGAAACTGAAAATAGAATTATGAGTCCATCTACTCATGATCTTTATCCATTTGGAGATAGAGATGAATATCATGATGTCGATATGATGGATAAAAGAATTGAATCTTATATACAGACCGATATGATGTACACACCTTTGTTTGGATTAAAGGAAGTTTTAGATTGTGAAAGAAATTATCTAAAGAACTTTAAGTTCATCAGATATGAAGATTTTATGGAAAATCCTCAGAAAGTATTATCTGATATCTATAACTTCATTGGTGCTGATGATTATAAAAATGATTTGAATGATGTAAAACAACTACATCATAATGATTCAATATATGCACCTTGGGGTGATCATACGATACGACCTAAGGTAGTTTCTAAAGAGGAAACATATAAGTTTCCTTTAATAAAACAAAGATCCCAACAAAAAATGCTGAGAGACTACTCTTGGTATTATCAATTCTTATATCCAACTCTAAAATAATACGAATCCTAAAATGCCAAAAAGAACAAGAAAAAGTAAAGTCCTAGCTAGAATGCAATGGTTGACCAATTACAAAACTGGAAAACCTTGTCAAGATTGTGGAAATACATATGATCCAATTTGTATGGATTTTCATCACGAGATACCAGAATTGAAAAAGGATGAAATACGCATGTTGCTTCGAGATGGATATTCCATGGAGATTGTCCAAGCAGAAATTGACAAATGTGTTTTGATCTGTTCTAATTGTCATAGACTTAGACACAAGGACGACCCTGTGACAATTCACAAAGTGGCACGAAACTCGAACTCTAAGGCTGTATTGCCATTATAATAGGCACATCTAAGGCAACCAAGCATGTCCATCAACTTTGAAGTAAAGGGTCAACTTGCCAAACTCCTTGCTACAGAGGATCTGGTTGTTGAACATCGTCATGTTGAGACTGCAATGTTCAATGTACACACTCGGGTTCTGACACTTCCAATGTGGAAGAAAGCATCTGAGTTTGTCTTTGATATGCTAGTTGCTCATGAAGTTGGACATGCTCTCTTCACTCCCGATGAATGGGATTGGGATACTCCTAAACAGTTTGTCAATGTTGTGGAAGATGCTCGCATTGAAAAACTTATGAAACGCAAGTATGCTGGACTTGCTAAAACTTTCTATCGTGGTTACGATGAACTTTCTGATGAAGATTTCTTTGCACTAGAGAATGAAGATATTCCCTCAATGAATCTTGCAGATCGTGCAAATCTTTACTTCAAGATTGGTAACTATGTAAAAATTCCTTTTCACAATCCAGAAGAAAGTCGTTTGATCAAAGCAATTGCTGATTGTGAGACTTTTGCAGATGTTCTGATTGTTGCCGAAGAATTATATAACTATTGTAAGAATCAAGATAATAACTTGAGTGAGATTTTACCTGCTCCTATTCAAGGATCTTCTGGTTCTTCTGAAAATCAAAATACTTCCAATTCTGATGATGGTGAATTAGATACAGAATCAACTGAGACTTCTGATCAGGGTGAATCTGGTGAAGATTCTATGCCAGAGATTGAATCTTCTTCTGACGGAGGATCTTCTAATCTAGAGGTAAAGACTGCTGAGAACCTTCAAGATTCTATTAGTGATTTGATAGATGACCGTGGTGCGGATAATGAGTATAGTGAAACAACATATCTAGGTATTCCAAATCTCAATCTAGAGACAGTCGTTTCCTCTAACAAAGAAATTCATAAACTTTGTGATGATCAATGGAAGTTGCAGAACAATTTCAATGAACATAGTTTTGATTGGGTAGATACTGACTATGATAAGTTTAAAAAATCAGCACAAAAAGAAGTCAATTATCTTGTAAAAGAATTTGAGTGTAGAAAGTCTGCAAGTGCATATGCTCGTTCTTCTACGTCTAGAACTGGAGTTCTTGACACATCCAAACTTCATACTTACAAATATAACGAGGATTTATTCAAGAAAATAACTGTCCTTCCCGATGGTAAGAATCATGGACTAGTTTTTGTTCTTGATTGGTCTGGTTCTATGGGACATGTAATGCTTGATACTATGAAGCAATTGTTTAATCTAATTTGGTTCTGTCGCAAGGTATCAATTCCTTTTGATGTGTATGCTTTTACAAATGAGTATAATTATGTGACTTGGGATGAAAATAATAATCCTGTTTATCCTGAACCTCACTATGAAAAGAAAGATGGATTGCTCGTGGTGAATGATCAATTCTCTATGATGAATGTTCTTACCAGTGATGTTAATAATCGAGTTCTTGAAAATCAAATGAAAACAATGTATCGCATTGCATTCTCTTTTAGTAGATATGTTGATTATACTCCTCCTTCCCGTATGAGTCTTTCTGGAACTCCTTTGAATGAAGCATTAATTTCTCTCCACAATATTATTCCATCATTTAAGAAAAAGTATTTCCTTGAGAAGGTGCAATGTATTATTCTAACTGATGGTGAAGCAGCACCTTGTAGTCGTCATGTTGAAGTTACATATCCAAGTGGTGAAGAACGTATTGGAACTAGACGACTAAATGCTAACTGCTATATTCGTGATCGTAAGATTGGCAGCACATACAAAGTTACTAATTATCATGATTCTGCATATGTGTCCTTCACAAATCTTCTCCTTACCAACTTAAAAGATAATTTTCCAAATACAAATTTCTTAGGTATTCGTATTTTAGAAGGACGTGATTCTGGTTCCTTCATTCGTCTCTATTCAAAGTCGTGGGAAGATACTGAATTATTAAAAGTGAAGTGGAGGAAAGAACGTTGTGTTATGATTAAAAACTCTGGTTATCATACATATATTGGACTTGCTGGATCCGATCTTTCCAATCAGGCAGAATTTGAAGTTGATGATGGTGCAACAAAAGCAAAGATTAAGTCTGCTTTTGTCAAATCTTTAAAGACTAAAAAATCGAACAAAAAAGTTCTTAATGAGTTTGTTTCATTGATTGCATGACTAAGAGATCTTGTCCTTACTGTGGTAAATTTGACACACTCTGTGCTGATGTCACTAGTCTTTCTAGGGCATGGGCACGGAGTGCTTGTATGTTGAAACATAAAGGAATACCACTTTCCAAACTGTCCTCTAATGATGAAACTGACCCAAATTCTAGACTATAATAACCTCAGTTCAAACAACCCAAATGACCGTTTCTTCCGAGTATATTCGCACTTCTCTTCAGGCATTGTATGGCAATCAAGTCACTAGCTCTGATATTCGTGCATGGTGTGCTATGAATGGAACTAACTATCAAACTACTACCAACAAGATGGTTGATTTCAAAGTTGGTCGTGGTAAGTGGAATTTGGAAGTTGTAAAGGAAACTATTCAGGAACTAGAAGTGACCTACAATTCTCCTGCTGCACTTCCTGCTGTAGAGCAAAATCTTATTCCTACAAAAGATGATACCTTCGTCCAGTTTGGTAACTTTAGTGATATTAAAAAAATTATTAAGTCCAATCTATTTTACCCTACGTTCATTACGGGTCTTTCAGGTAATGGTAAGACGTTCTCTGTGGAGCAAGCATGTGCTCAATTGGGACGAGAACTAATTCGAGTAAACATTACTATTGAAACTGATGAGGATGATCTTATTGGTGGATTCCGACTTATTGATGGTAATACCGTCTGGCACAATGGTCCTGTTATTGAAGCACTTGAAAGAGGTGCTGTACTTCTTCTTGATGAAATTGATCTGGCATCCAACAAAATTCTATGTCTCCAGTCTATTCTTGAGGGCAAGGGTGTTTTTCTGAAGAAGATTGGTAAGTTTATCAAACCTGCCGCAGGATTCCAAGTAGTTGCTACTGCTAACACTAAAGGTAAGGGTTCTGAAGACGGTCGTTTCATTGGAACAAATGTTCTTAATGAAGCATTCCTTGAACGTTTTCCTGTTACTTTTGATCAGATGTATCCTTCTCCCTCAACGGAACAAAAAATCCTTGATGGTGTTGCCTTAGATGCTGGAGTTGAAGATCGTGACTTCTGCAAACGTCTTGTGGATTGGGCTGACATTATTCGTAAGACCTTCTATGATGGTGGTGTAGATGAAGTCATCTCAACTCGTCGTCTTGTCCACATCATTCGTGCTTACAGTATTTTTGACAATAAAGAAAAAGCAATTGATGTTTGCACCGCACGGTTTGATGATGAGACCAAGCAATCTTTTATTGAACTTTATGACAAAATCGATGCCGACTTTCAACTGACATCTGATGCTAGTACCGAGACAATTGACAACACCATTGACTTCTGATATAATAACAAAGGTTTATTATGACTAATTCTTGGAGTATGCTTTACGACGAAATGTATGGATTAAGTGAAAACGAAATGAATTACTTTAATAACGATGGTCGTCCTTTAGCAGACGACCGACCAATTCTTGAAGAAGATTATCTCGACTTTGGGAATGCTCTTAATAATATCAATGTACCGATTTCATCTATGAGTGAAGACCGAATTGAATTAAATCTTGATCAACTTTCAAACAATGGTTTTTGGAAGTATGAAGAGGATTTGACTATGAAGGAGGTTCGTGAGTACCTATCTCAAACTTACAATGCACACTACACATCTAAAGAATCTAAAACACAAACTTTAGATCTTATCGAAGCAATTGGTGATGCAGAACCATTCTGCCGATCAAATGCTATTAAATATCTTTCTCGTTTTGGTAAGAAGGGTGGAAAGTCTAAACAAGACATTCTGAAAGCAATTCATTATTGCATCCTTCTCTACCATTTCTCTGGTCTACACAAGCAACCTAAAGGTGATTATGAAACTTTCTGATTCAACTGTTAATATTCTCAAAAACTTTTCTAATATTAATCAGTCCCTTTTATTCAAGGAGGGCAAGAGACTTCGTACTATCAGTGTGATGAAGAACATTCTTGCTGAAGTTGAAGTGACTGAAGACTTCCCCAAAGACTTTGGTATCTACGATCTTAACCAGTTTCTTAATGGTTTAAGTTTGCATCAGAGTCCCGAACTTGATATTGAGAATGATTCTTACATGGTCATTCGTGAAGGAAAGATGCGTTCTAAGTATTTCTTTGCTGATCCCAATGTAATTATCAGTCCTCCTGAGAAAGATATTATTCTGACTTCTGAAGAAATCTCTTTTGATCTCAATACTCAGCAACTGGACAAACTTCTTAAGGCATCTGCTGTATATCAACTTCCAGATCTATCTGTTGTTGGTGAGAATGGTGTTGTCAAGTTAGTTGTATCTGATCGTAAGAATGATACTTCTAATGACTTCTCTATTATTGTTGGTGAGACCGAGAACATTTTTAGTTTCAATTTCAAGGTAGAAAATATTAAGATTCTTCCTGGTAGTTATCAAGTTTCTATTTCTAAGAAACTCCTATCTAAGTTTGTCAACTCTGATAAAAACCTTACCTATTGGATTGCTCTAGAACCAGATTCTTCTTATGAGGACTAAATTTGTTGAAGTCATTGATGATTTTCTCGACGAGTCTTACTTTGACTTCATAGTGAATACTGTCATGAATGATGATGATTTTCCCTGGTATTATAGTGGAGATTCTACTTATACTAGTCAAAAGAAATTCAGCATAAATGGTGAGATTAAACCCACTCAAGGTTTTTCTAATACCCTTATTGACAAAGATAAGTCGAGATCTAGAGAAGGTGATTTCATTTATCCCTTTGCTCTAAAGGTAAAATCTTATCTTGGTGTGAAGGAGATTATGAGAGTCAGGGCAGATCTATGTACACAAACTGTAGATGGTGCTATTCATGGACCTCATGTTGATTATCCTGGACAATTTCACTATTCATCAATTTTTTATATAAATGAAACCGATGGTAATACTATCATCTTTAATGAGAGAGATGTTGGATCTCAAGTAAATGGAAATAATATTAATAGTTTTACTATAAAAGAGTCCATCACTCCAAAACCAAATCGTTTGGTTATTTTTGATGGTCGATATATCCATACTGGATGTTCACCAAAAGATCATACATGCAGAAAACTTCTGAACTCAAACTACAGATAACTCCTGATGTTACTTTAAGAATTATTGGAAGTATTGGAGTTATTGTTGCATACTTTACTATAACTCATGTTGATGTTATGGTGGGTGTGTATATCAATTTAATTGCTGACCTTATTTCAGTTCCTTACTTTGTTCGCACAAAGTCGTGGGATGTGGTTATAATGATATCATTCCTGCTGGCAATCTCAATTTCTAAAGTGCTATGAATATCTTTGTTACAGACCCAGATCCATATAAATCTGCACGGGTTCTCCCTGATAAGCACATCGTTAAGATGCCTCTAGAGACCTGTCAGATGCTTGCTATTGTATGTTCTAATAAATGGGGACATAACTTCGGCACTCTTCCCAGAGCAGACGGTACTCCCTATGCTACTGAGAAGGGTGCTTTTCGTAATCATCCCTGCACTATTTGGGCAAATGAGTTTGTGACCAACTGGCAATGGTTACTTGCTCATGGACTTGCTATGTGTGATGAGTACACTGCTCGTTATGGTAAGGTTCATACCTGCCAGAAGACACTCTTAGCAGCAAAGGAGATACTTCCTACCGCAGATCCACAAGGTCGCAGTGGAAAGGATACAACACCCTTTGTCTTTGCAGGACCTGATGAGTTTAAATACGATGAAGGTATTGATATTTACGATAAGTACAAGATGTATATTGCATCTAAACCGTGGGTGAAAGATAACTACCTTCGTCTTCCCGAACGCAAACCTGATTGGATTTAATAATGTTTATACCAGAAGAAGAATATCAAAAGATAATGAAGTCCATGCCAATTTTTTGTGTGGACTTTGCATTTAGATATAAGAATAAATTTCTTCTAATCAAAAGAACACAAGAACCTGTAAAGGGTGTGTTCTGGGTTATTGGAGGAAGACTTAGATTTAAAGAAACCGTTCAAGAACTTGCTGAGAGAGTTCATACCAGGGAGGTTGGAAGGTATTATTCAAACTTCAAACTTGTAGGATTTTCAAATTATGTGTTTCCAGATGTGGAGGAAGCAAGAGCAACACATACACCAACTCTACTTTACTTGGTTGATGTTGATGAAATGTTTGAACCAACTCTTGATGAAACAAGTTCTGAATTCATGTGGTCCGAGGAATTGCCTGATGAGATGAAGAATCAGACTCACTTTATTACTGAGATTGTCGAAAGAAAATTTCCAAAAGGAATTCTTCCTTTTGCGTTGACTATTTGCTCAACCCTTGCTATTATAGTGGCAGGATACTTCCATGGTCACATGAGCTTTGGTGCCGTTTGGCATACCTTACATACTTAAATTATTATGAACAGAACTGATTTCCTCTGGGTTGAAAAGTATCGACCCAAAACTATTGATGATTGTATCTTACCTGAACATACCAAAACTATGTTTAAGGACTTTCTAAATAAGAAAGAGATACCAAATCTATTACTTGCAGGACCCGCAGGTTGTGGAAAAACCACAGTGGCAAAGGCACTCTGTGAACAATTGGGTGTCGATTATTACGTTATTAATGGATCTGATGAAGGAAGATTTCTGGACACAGTTAGGAACCAAGCAAAGAACTTTGCTTCGACCGTATCACTTTCGGCATCTGAAGCAAAGCACAAAGTCATCATTATTGACGAAGCTGACAACACAACCCATGATGTACAGCTCCTCCTACGGGCAAATATTGAGACATTTTATAACAACTGCAGATTCATCTTCACCTGCAATTTTAAAAATAAAATCATTGAACCTCTCCACTCCCGATGTGCCGTGGTCGAATTCGGAATTAAGGGAAAAGATAGACAGGGACTTGCAGCCAAATTCTTCAAACGTCTCCAACAAATCTTGGTTGCAGAAGGTGTTGAATATGATAACAAGGTCCTGGTAGAACTTATTAATAAGCACTTCCCTGACTGGAGACGTGTTCTTAATGAGTGTCAACGATATTCGGTATCGGGTAATATTGACAGTGCCATCCTTGCACAGTTTTCTGATATAAGTGTTGAGGATCTAATTAAGAATCTAAAAGTTAAAGACTTTGGTTATGTCCGAAAATGGGTTACATCTAATCTAGATAATGATCCCAGTCTAATTCTTCGTAGGGTTTATGATGGTCTTGTAAATGCAGTTGATGGACCTTCTCTTGCTGCTGCTGTACTCGTCATTGCTAAGTATCAATATCAAATTGCCTTTGTTGCTGACCAAGAAATTAATGTTCTTGCAGCACTAACTGAAATTATGGTGGAGTGTAAATTTACATGAAAAAAACAAAACTAAAAGCACAAGTAAAATCTAGATTCTACTATGTCTTCTGGGGAACTGCTACCATAGCAGTTGTCTTGGGTCAAATATATGTTGGCACTGGATATCGTATTTTGCATAGTGGTATGCGAGAATTACTTTTGAAAGTGGATGGAGTTCTTCTCCATAAAACTGAAGAACCCAGAGATTTTTATTAAAGATGAGTGAAATTGTCGATCTATTCTCAGTACCATTGTATAAATCTTTTTTAGAAGTCCCTTCTTTCATGGAGGACTATGTAAATAAACTTCAAAAAAAGTTTCATTTTGAAAAACTCAGTACTGGATACAAAAGTCGTGTAGAAGATGTGCTAGAGAATAAAACTCTACTGGAATGTAAAAAACAGTTACTTCTATTAGTGCATGATTATTTTTATAATGTACTTAATCACACTAAGGATGTAGAATTTGAAGTAATCGCATCATGGTTTAATCTTCATAAAAGTGGGCAGTGGTGCCATGAACATTCTCATACTAATTCTACAATTAGTGCGGTTTGGTACATTGATGTCACTCCTGACTCTGGAGACATTTCTTTCATCAGAGAGCAAAATATTTTTGGAAATGGTATAGAGTTTGAAAATGTAGATGATAACCTTTACAATAGATCTCACTATACTCACAAACCAAAAAATGGAGATGTTTTAATTTTCCCATCAATAATGAAACATTATGTCTATGAGAATTTGACTAATAAGTCAAGAATTTCACTCCCCTTTAATTGTGTTCATAGGGGAACTGTATGGACAGAAAGTGCTCCATACACTGTATAATTAAAATTTAGGTAAATGAAATGAATGTAAAACTTGTTAAACTATCTTCTGGTGAAGAATTCATTTGTGAATTCGCAGAGGAAGGAAACGTTATTCTTGTTAGAAATGCAATTAGTCCTATTCCTAATCAGAATGGTACTGTTGGATTTGTTCCTTGGGCTCCCTTGATTAAAAAGGGAATTCCTGTTACTATTGAAAGTAAGTGGGTTATCTATATTGAAAATCCTGCTGATGAGATTATAGAGCAGTATGAAAGGATGTATTCTACTATTGAAACTCCACCTTCTAAAAAACTAATCCTCTGATTTTTTTTATTTTATTATGAAAGCATTGAAGACACCTTTGAGATACCCTGGAGGTAAGTCAAAAGCAATTAAGACTCTCTCACAATGGTATCCAAAAGTTATTACTGAATATCGTGAACCATTCATTGGTGGTGGGTCTATTGCTATTGATGTGACTAAAGAGAATCCAGATATTCCTGTCTGGGTGAATGACTTATATGTGCCCCTATACAATTTCTGGGTTCAACTGCGTGATCGTGGTCAAGACCTTTCTGAAAGTGTTAGGGAGCAGAAAGAGAAGATGCTTGAGAGCGGCACTCAAGAAGAGAAAGATAAGTTTGCTAAGGAATTGTTCAATCAGTATGCTACTGAGATTGATACCTATGATAATTTCCAGAAGGCAGTTGCCTTCTTTATTATGAATAAGTGCAGTTACTCTGGATTGACTGAGAACAGTTCTTTCTCTCGAACTGCTGCTAATTCTAACTTCTCTCTAGTTGGTGCAGATAAACTTGCACAGTTTTCTAAACTGATTAAGCATTGGAAGATTACTAATATTGATTACTCTGAAGTAATGAATGCCGATGGTCCTGAGAATACTTTCGTATTCCTTGATCCTCCTTATGACATCAAAGACTTTCTGTATGGAAAGAATCGTGAGATGCACAGATCGTTTGATCATGAGGTATTTGCTGAGAACGTATATAAGTGTCCTCACGACTTCATGATTACTTACAATGTAAATGATCGTCTTCTTGAGTTGTACAAGGAGTATTATCTTGAGTATTGGAAACTACGTTACTCTATGGTTCATCGTGGTGACAAGAATACTCAGGATAATGTGAAGACTGAACTTCTGGTTACAAATTACTCTCTTACTCCACTCACACCACTAGAGGAACAATGGAACTGAAAGATTGGATGAACTCAATAAACTTTAATAAGGAAAACCTTATTAAAGAAAACCACGATAACATTAAACAATACCCACCCTTTATCATAAACAAGTGTCTATCTGGGCACCTTGATGCGATTATGTTTGCCAATGAGATGAACAAGTATCATTTCTTAGATAAAGATATGCAATATTCCTTTTTGCTAAATAGTCTGAGGAAAAAGAAAAGATTCTCTCCTTGGATTCGTAAAGAGAAAATTGATGATCTGGATGCCATTAAACAATATTATGGATATTCCAACGAGAAATCAAAAGAAGCTTTAAGAATTCTTTCCAAAGAACAAATTATTTTTATCAAATCTAAGATTGAAAAAGGTGGAAAAAAATGACTAAAATTGTTGAACCTCAGGTTACTTGGTCTCCTTCTATGATGGTAGAGATCAATCTTCGTGAACCAGATGACTTCCTGAAGGTACGTGAAACTCTGACCAGAATTGGTGTTGCTTCTAGAAAAGAAAAGAAACTATATCAGTCATGTCATATTCTACATAAGCAAGGCAAGTATTATATCGTTCACTTCAAAGAGTTGTTTGCTCTTGATGGTAAATATGCAAATATTACCGTAAATGATGTTCAACGCAGGAATAGAATTATTAAACTTCTTGTCGATTGGGGATTGGTTGAACTGTTGGAAGAAGAAAAGATAATGGATATTGCTCCACTTAATCAGATTAAAGTTATTGCCTATAAGGAAAAGGGAGAATGGACCCTAGAGCAAAAATACAATATTGGATCTAAGAAGAAAAAGGAAGAGGTATGAAAAAAATTCTCCTTAAGGATTTCATTTTCCAGGGGAGAGTAAAAGATCATGAATTGATTAGAGATCAACTTCTCTCCAAAATTGATAAAACACAATCAACTACTATAACTAGAGAACCAGGATCTATCGATAGTGTCTCTAGACTTGATTGGGATTGGTGTGGAGATAGTGAAAGAGATTGGATTCAATTTTTTGAAAAACACTTCTATAATTCTATAGATGAGTTTCTTTCAATGACACCATACAAGTCAATCGAGTTGACTGAAATGTGGTTTCAACAATATGTCAAATGTGATATGCATAATTGGCATACGCATGGTGAACAATATACTGGTGTTTACTATCTGGAGTTTCCTGCAAGAAGTTCTAGAACAGAACTAGTATTTCCATATAATCATAGTCATCATCAAATACCTGTTACGGAAGGAGATATTATAATCTTTCCAGCACATGTTGCACATAGAGGAACAACAAATTTTTCCGATAGAAAAACAATAGTTTCATTTAATTTTTCTATCGGAAATGACTATGAAGAGATCTTAGATTTTAGTGTACTGAATGCCGAATAAAAATTTACGGAGTTCAACACTCCGTTTTTTTATGCTATGATATAAATAATGATGGATGCCGAAAGGGTCCACACAATCAAATCTTGCTTTTAAAGGAGAAGTACAAATGGACTTAATGAAGTACAATGCCGCCAACGTAAATCAGTTGTTTGAGCGTATAAATAAGAATAGCATCGGTATGGATGAATACTTTGATCGTCTGTTTAATCTGCACGAAACAACGACAAATTATCCTCCTTACAATCTAATCACGGTCAGCAACGTAGAATCGAGACTAGAACTTGCCCTTGCTGGATTTAAAAAAGCACAAGTAAATGTCTACACACAAGACGGTAAACTCTTTGTCGAAGGGCAAAGAGAAGACGGAGAAACCAACACGGATTACATCCATAGAGGAGTGGCTCAACGATCTTTCACAAGGTGCTGGACACTCAGTGACGAGACGGAAGTTAGATCAGTTAGCTTTGAGGATGGGCTTCTGAGTATTCAACTTGGAAAAATTGTTCCAGCCGCACATAAGAGAAGGGATTATCTTTAAACCCTAATTATAAGTTGACAAAATGCTTACCAATGTATAAATATAGATCTAGTAAGCATTTCTACTTATGGCATTATTAGCAACGATTTTTATTCTAGCTGCTTCATTTGTTGGAGCAGCAATGATGACACAATCGGGAGATGAGCAAGTGAATAAATAAAAATTGAATATCGTCGTCGCAGAGGATAACTGGCAAAATCCAGTAAGTCCTCTATTTTTTTGGAGATTATTATGAGTTTAGAAGTCAACGATTCATTAGTTAACGGATTTATTCAAAAAGAACTAGAGAGACAACAGAATCATCTAGAGATGATTGCTAGTGAGAACTTCACGTCTCTTGATGTGATGGAAGCACAGGGTTCAATTCTTACTAATAAGTATGCAGAAGGATTGCCTGGTAAAAGATACTATGGTGGATGTGAATGGGTTGACCAAATTGAGGATCTAGCAAGAGAAAGAGTAAAGAAACTATTCAATGCTGAGTGGGCAAATGTCCAACCTCATAGTGGAGCACAAGCAAATGCTGCTGTATTCCTTGCTCTTCTGAAACCAGGAGACACTGTTCTATCTCTTGATCTATCTCATGGTGGTCATCTATCCCACGGATCAAAAGTTAATATGTCTGGTAAGTGGTTCAATGTTTGCCACTATGAAGTTGATGAGACTGGTAGACTGGACTATGATAGAATATTAGAACTTGCACGGGAATGTAAACCACAACTTATTATTTGTGGATTCTCTGCATATACTAGAACGATTGATTTTAGTAAGTTTAGGAATATTGCTGATGAAGTTGGATCATATCTATTAGCAGACATCGCACACATTGCAGGATTGGTTGCATCAGGTGTTCATCCATCACCACTTCCATATGCAGATGTAGTTACCACAACAACTCATAAGACCCTGAGAGGACCGAGAGGTGGGTTGATTATGTCTAATGATGTGGAGATGGGTAAGAGATTAGACAAGGCAGTATTTCCAGGAACTCAGGGTGGTCCATTGGAACATGTAATTGCTGCTAAAGCAGTTGCATTCGGTGAGGCACTTAAACCAGAATTTAGAGAATATTGTCTTCAAGTTGTTGCTAATGCAAAATCTCTTGGTGGTAGATTAATTGAAAATGGTATCAATATTGTGTCTGGAGGAACAGACAATCATATTGTTCTACTT
>Ga0181369_1000123_pt1 | contig 21657 bp, 18 predicted proteins | sample LowvirmetaG_8_FD_130088 | JGI IMG/M metagenome (GOLD analysis project Ga0181369, IMG submission 130088) | Marine viral communities from the Subarctic Pacific Ocean - Lowphox_04 viral metaG | ecosystem: Environmental > Aquatic > Marine > Oceanic | place: Subarctic Pacific Ocean | collected... | reverse complement strand
TAGCAACAGCTCTATATGAAGAAGCAGAGAAAGAGTTTCCAAGATATAAGATGCGTAAGGATACAACAGATGGTGATGTAGACAAGGAGTCAAGCTTCTATGTTCTTATTCACACAGCTATGCCTGCGGTACTCTCTGAGAACTTCTTTATGACCAACGAGAAGGAATGTAAGAATATTCTTCTAAGCGAGGAAGGAAGAGACCGGGTTGCAAAGATTCACACTGAAATGATAAATAAAATAGAAAGCAAATGAAAGAGATTTTAATGAGACTGTTCGGTAAAGGAACAGACGTAGCAGGAAAGGTTGGCGGATTGGTAGACCGATTCGTAAGGACTAAAGATGAGAAGGCAGAGTTTGAGAAGGAGATGACAAAGATTCTAATAGACGCTGAGGCTGATATGCAAAAGAACGTCACTGATAGATGGAAAGCAGACATGGGCTCTGACTCTTGGTTGTCTAAAAATGTACGCCCATTGGTCTTAATGTTTTTAATTTTCAACACTATGCTGTTGATATTTATTGATGCGGGACAGATTAAGTTTAAGGTTGAGGACAATTGGGTGGACTTACTTCAGGTTCTTTTACTTACTGTTATTGCTGCATACTTTGGTGGTAGAACAGTTGAGAAGACAAGAAAGAAATAATTCTTATCTTTGTAAGAAATAAAATTAAATAGAATGAAAGTTAGTGAAAAAGATTTAGAGACTATTCGTGGGTTACAGAATGAGGTAACCACTATCAAAGAGAAGTTAGTAAATGTAGAGCTACAGAAGCACGACATACTAAAGAAGTTTGATGTATTAAAGGAACATTTCGCTAAACACGAAGAAGAACTAGTAAAAAAATATGGAGCCAATGCTGTCATAAACTTAGAGACAGGAGAGGTATCAGAAAAAAAAGATTAAGATGGCAAGAATAAGTACATATAGTAACGCAAGCCCTGTGACCTTATCGGACAAGGTAATAGGAACATCAGTAGGAGCAACACCCGCCAATGCAACAAAAAACTTTTTGGTTAGTGATATCCTTGCATTGTTTGAGGGTCAGATTACTTTGCAGGATGTACTTAATGCAGGCAATACAGCTACTCAAGATATAATACTTACAGGAAACATTACTCAATCAGGAGGAGCTGTTACATTAGGAGGAACTGTAAAAGACTTTAATGGTAGCCTTGGTAATAACGGTGAGACTCTTGTATGTAATGCAAGCGGTCAGCTTGTTTTTGGTTCAGGTCTTTCTAATCAAAACCTTGACCAAGTTTTAGCTATAGGTAATACTGCAACAAACAATATAAACCTAACAGGAGATATTACTCAAGCAGGAGCATACAATTATAGTAGTGGTCAGTTTACAATGGCTGCAACAGGCACAATGGTATTAGGTGGGCCATTAACCTGTAATAGCTCTATTAGCCTTACAGGCACTGTAAAAGATTACAATGATACATTGGGTACGGATGGTAAAATACTTGTTTCAAATGCAAGTGGTCAAGTTACTTGGCAAGATAATGCAAATATAAGCAAACCTGTTAATAATCTTGGTGCAGCCATATCTTCTTATCAATTAGCATTAAGTGATGCTAATGGTGTGGTAGTAGCAACTAACTCAAGTCCTGTAACTATAGATATACCGGCAAATTCAACGACTGCCATTCCTATAGGAACTACAGTTACAATTATTCAAGAGGGGTCAGGACAGGTCACAGTTCAAGGTTTAGCTACAGTTACTTTAAATACCTCAGGAGGAAAGAAAAAATCTGCATCGTTGTTTGCTGTTATGGATTTAGTAAAAACACAAACTAATGTTTGGTATTTATCCGGTGAAAGAGTATTATAATTAAATGGACATTAGAAAGATATCTATAGGGCCTGACTATAAGGGTGGTGCAATGCATTACATTGTAGGGCAAGAGGTATTAGGTTCTAAGTACACAATCCATCTAATAAAATTTTATCCTGAGAGCGAGTCTATTAAGATATGGATTCAGCAGGGAGACGAGATAATGATGTGGAAGGAGTTCACACGCACAATGCCAATTTCAATCGAGTACAATATAAATTTTTAAATGAAGTCACCGTTTTACTTTATAACTAAATCAGAAAACGGCAAGCGATATGACAACACAAAAGAGATAGGGGGAATAGATTTTATAACAAGTACCTCAGAAGAAGACCATCAGTTCTCAACTCGCTATGCCAAGGTCATCGAAACACCACTAGGATATGAAGGTCCTATACAGAAGGATGACACCCTACTAGTACATCACAATGTATTCAAGTTCTATAACGATATCAAAGGCCGTCAACAAAGCGGTAAGAGCTTTTTTAAGGAAGACCTTTTCTTTATAGATGAGGAGCAGTTCTTTATGTATAGTCACAATGGAGAGTGGCACTCATATGATAGATACTGCTTTGTCAAGCCTATACCTGCAGAAGAATCTTATATGTTTAAGCCATTCTCGGAGGAGCCACTGATGGGTGAGATGATGTATCCAAATGAATACCTTGTATCTAAAGGTATAAGGAAAGGTGATAGGGTTTGTTTTAAACCTGACAGTGAGTATGAGTTTAATGTTGACGGAGAAAAGCTATACAGGATGTATGACCATCAGATAACAATAAAGCTATAATGGAGACAAAGGATATTAAACTTCAGATTATAAACGCAGGAATGAAAGCTGTTGAGCAGTTGATAAAGGTTGCTAAGGAAGATATTATTAAGCCTGACCCTGACGATGAGTTAGCCGCAGATAGATTAAAGAATGCTGCTGCTACAAAAAAGTTAGCTATATTTGATGCATTCGAGATACTCTCAAAGATAGAGGGCGAGAAAAGAAACATAGATGTCTCAGAGAGAGGAGAGACAAAGATAGATACTAAACAAGGATTTGCAGAACGAAGGTCAAAATAACTTATTCAGTGTTCTAAAAGATTACATACCATCAAAGGTTGTTAAGAACAAGAACCGTGTACGCAGTTGGACGTATGGGTATAATGATAAGTATGACGTAGTAGTAATATCTAAGTCAGGAGAGATTGATACGGTTGTTAGTATAAACGGACTTCGTATTGCTTTACCCAAGCCGCCTGAGAAAATATCAAAAGGAAAAAACTATTGGGAGAGAGAGGATATACCTGAGTCACTAGCAAGGATTCAGTCAATCTTTCAATGGAATGAGATGCCATCTGAGTTTAAAAGCAAGTGGGTTGATTACATAGAAGAAGAGTTTGATAGAAGAGAGGAGGGGCATTGGTTCATAAACAATAATATACCTACCTATATCACAGGAGCTCACTATATGTATCTACAGTGGACCAATATTGATGTGGGATATCCTGACTTTAGAGAGGCTAACCGGATACTATACTTATATTGGGAAGCCTGCAAGGCTGACAAGCGTTGCTTTGGCTTAGACTATCTAAAGATTAGACGTTCAGGATTCTCATTTATGAGCTCATCGGAGTGTGTTAATACAGGTACACTAGCAAGAGACTCCCGTGTAGGTATACTATCAAAGACGGGTAGTGATGCCAAGAAGATGTTTACCGATAAGGTTGTTCCTATATCACAGAGGCTACCATTCTTTTTTAAACCGATACAGGATGGTATGGATAAACCAAAGACGGAGCTAGCATTTAGGATTCCTGCATCTAAGATTACAAAGAAGAATATGTCGACCATTGATGATACAGGAATGGATGGTCTTGACACAACAATAGATTGGAAGAACACAGACGATAACTCATATGACGGTGAGAAACTATTACTATTAGTACATGACGAGAGTGGTAAGTGGCTGAAGCCTAATAACATATTAAACAATTGGCGTGTAACCAAGACCTGCCTAAGATTAGGTAGTAAGATTATTGGTAAGTGTATGATGGGCTCAACATCAAATGCATTAAACAAGGGTGGGGAAGAGTTTAAGAAACTATACAACGACTCTCACCCAACAAAAAGAAACGCAAACGGACAGACCAAGAGTGGGCTATACAACCTATTCATTCCTATGGAATGGAATATGGAAGGGTTCATAGACAGATATGGTATGCCTGTACTCAGAAAACCATCTAAGCCTGTACTTGGTGTAGACGGTGAGATGATTGATAATGGAGCTATCGACTATTGGCAGGCTGAGGTTGAGTCATTAAAGAATGACCCTGATGCACTCAATGAGTTCTATCGTCAGTTTCCAAGGACAGAGTCTCACGCATTTAGGGATGAGAGCAAGCAGTCTCTATTTAATCTTACAAAGATATATCAGCAGATAGATTATAACGACTCCTTAATAAGGGAGCATCACCTGACTCGTGGCAGCTTTCATTGGAAGGACGGAATAAAAGACAGCACAGTGATATGGAGTCCTGACAAGAGAGGTAGGTTCCTTGTTAGTTGGACGCCCAAGAAGGGATTGCAGAACGGTGTTATAGATAAGAGAGGAATCAAATATCCTGCCAATGAGCACATCGGTGCTTTCGGCTGTGACTCATATGACATATCAGGAACTGTAGGTGGGGGTGGCTCTAATGGGGCATTACATGGATTAACAAAGTTTAATATGGATGACGCACCATCTAATGAGTTCTTCTTAGAGTACGTGGCTAGACCACAGACAGCAGAGATATTTTTCGAGGAGGTACTAATGGCCTGCGTATTCTATGGTATGCCGATACTTGTAGAGAACAATAAGCCTAGGTTACTTTATCATTTTAAGAATAGAGGATACAGGGGCTTTAGTATTAACAGGCCCGATAAGCACTATAACAAGCTCTCTAAGACAGAGAAGGAGCTCGGAGGTATACCTAACTCAAGTGAGGATGTAAAGCAGTCTCACGCCTCCGCAGTTGAATCTTATATCGAGAAGTATGTAGGTATAGACCTGAGCGGGGCGTATAGAGACATGGACGATATTGGGTCTATGATGTTTACTAGAACGCTTGAGGATTGGGCTAAGTTTGATATTAGTAATAGAACTAGGTACGATGCAACAATAAGCTCAGGACTTGCAATAATGGCGACTCAGAAGAACTCGTATATCCCTGAGAAAAAAGAGTCGAAAATAAGTATTAACTTTGCAAGGTATAGTAATAAAGGAACAACAAGTGAATTAATTAGAAGATGAAGGATGTAAAGATAAACATTTCATCTGTAGGATTCCCAAGTCAATTTGTGTCTGATGCAGAGAAAGCGACAGACGAGTTTGGATTACAGATTGGTCAAGCCATTCAGTATGAATGGTTTAGAAAGGACGGCAACTCTTGCAGATACTATAGTCAGTGGAGAGATTTTCATAGACTCAGATTATACGCAAGGGGGGAGCAGTCCATTGCCAAATATAAAAACGAGCTAGCGATTGATGGAGACCTGTCATATCTTAATTTAGATTGGACACCTGTTCCTATATTACCTAAGTTTGTAGACATCGTTGTAAACGGAATGTCTGACAGACTATTTAGAGTTAAGGCGTACTCAGAGGATGCATTGTCTCAATCTAAAAGAAGCAAGTACCAAGATATCATAGAGGGTCAGATGGCGGCTAAGGATGTTCTTCTTACTATACAAGAGAAGTCGGGTGTTGACCCATTCGCTATGAATCCTGCTGAGCTTCCTGAGAATGATGAGGAGCTAGCACTATACATGAACCTTAACTATAAGCCCGCTATCGAGATAGCAGAGGAAGAGGCTATTGATACTATATTCTCAGAGAATCACTATCAAGATATTAGAAAGAGACTAGACTATGACCTAACGGTATTGGGTGTCAGTATGTCTAAGACAGAGTTCCTTCAGGGCTCAGGAGTAAAGGTCTCTTATGTAGACCCTGCGAATGTGGTCTACAGCTATACAGAGGACCCTCACTTTAAGGACTGCTTCTATTGGGGAGAGATAAAGACAGTTCCTATCACGGAGTTATTAAAGATAGACCCTACATTAACAAGGGAGGATTTAGAGGAGATATCTAAATACAGTCAGAGTTGGTATGATTATTATAATACAGCTCAGTATTATGAGAATGATATCTTCTATAGAGATACCTGTACATTGATGTACTTTAATTATAAGACCACCAAGAAGATGGTCTATAAGAAAAAGATTCTTGAGGGTGGTGGTTCTAAAGTTATTGAGAAGGATGACCAATTCAATCCACCTGTAGAGATGATGGAGGAGGGTAGATTCGAGAAGATTGAGAAGACTATTGATGTTTGGTACGATGGCGTTATGGTTATGGGTACAAACATTATCCTTAAGTGGGAGCTTGCAAAGAATATGGTAAGACCAAAGTCTGCAAGTCAGCACGCTCTACCAAACTATGTCGCAGTAGCACCACGAATGTATAAGGGAGTTATTGAGTCATTGGTTAGAAGGATGATTCCTTTTGCTGATTTAATTCAGATGACACACCTTAAGCTACAGCAGGTGATATCAAGAGTTGTACCTGACGGTGTATATATAGATGCAGATGGATTGAATGAGGTAGACCTTGGTACAGGCAGTGCCTATAATCCGGAGGATGCATTAAGATTATACTTCCAAACAGGTAGTGTGATTGGTAGAAGCTACACTCAGGATGGAGAATACAATCAAGGAAAGGTTCCTATCAAGGAGCTTCAGTCATCATCAGGAGCGAGTAAGGCTCAGATGCTGATATACAACTACAACCACTATCTTGATATGATACGTGCGGTAACAGGATTAAACGAGGCCCGTGACGGTTCTACACCTGACCCTAACTCATTGGTTGGTTTACAGAAGCTAGCGGCACTAAACTCTAACACCGCAACAAGACATATACTTGATGGTAGCCTCTATATATATAGAAGTCTTGCAGAGTCTTTAACATATCGTATTGCCGATATACTTGAATACTCTGACTTCAAAGAGGAGTTTATCAATCAGATAGGTAAATATAATGTAAGTATACTTGGAGAGATAGGTGATTTATATCTATACGACTTTGGTATATTCATCGAGGTTAGTCCTGACGAAGAGGAGAAAGCTCAGCTAGAGCAGAATATTCAGATGGCACTATCTAAGAATGATATCAACCTTGAGGATGCTATTGATATTAGAGAGATAAGAAACATTAAGCTAGCTAATCAGTTCTTAAAGATGAAGCGTAAAGCTCTTCAGCAGAGAGAGCAGGAGATGCAGATGCAGCAGCAGGCTATGCAGCAGCAGGCTCAGTTGCAGTCACAGCAGATGGCAGCAGAGGCAGCTATGCAGAAGATACAGGCAGAGACACAGTCTAAGATGCAGATTAAGCAGGCTGAGATTGCTTTCGAGATTGAGAAGATGAAGAACGAGGCAGAGCTTAAGAGACAGCTAATGGCTGAAGAGTTCCAATACAGTATGAATCTTCGTGATGTATCGGAGAATGCTCTACAGACTAGAGAGACTGAGAGAGAGAAAGCGAAGTCTGATAGAATTAGTCAGCAGAATACGGAGCAGTCGCAGCTAATAAATCAAAGAAAGAATAATCTACCTCCACAGAAGTTTGAATCTAATGAGGATAGCTTAGATGGATTTGATTTAGCTGAGTTTGAACCCCGTTAAATCGCTCGAAAAAAATAACTAACTTTGTAAAAATCAAATTAAATGGAAATTAAAGTAACAGCAGTTGGTACTCCTGAGAGTAAGTCAACACAAGAAGTAGAGAAAGAGCTTCTTGAGAAACACGAAGAGTCGTTAAACGATGAATCGGGAGAGACTAACAATGAAGTAGTGGAGTCAAGCACTGAGAGTGCCGACACCACACAAGAGCAAGAAGATACACAGCCGGAAGGCGAGATAGAAACTCAATCCTCAGAGTTAAGTGAGGAGGACGTTCTTTCATATATTGGAAAAAGATATGGCAAGGAGATTAACTCTTTTGATGAGTTGGTATCTGAGCGAGAATCTTCAGAGGAATTACCTGAGGATGTCGCAGCCTATCTTAAATACAAACAAGAGACGGGTCGTGGATTCGAGGACTTTGTTAGATTACAACAAGACTTCGATGAGATGAACCCTGATGATTTGCTAGAGTCTTATTATAAGGCAACTGAAGAGGGGCTTGATGATGACGACATCGACATTATGCTTGACGAGTTTGACTATGACGAGGACGTAGATGACGAGTCAGATATTAAGAAGATAAAGCTAGCAAAGAAAAAAGCGATTGCAAAAGCGAAGAGTTACTTCAACGGAATGAAGGAGCAATACAAGCAGCCACTTGAGTCAAGTGGAGGTGAGGGCTCGGGAGTTAGTTCGGAGGAGCTTGAGAGCTATAGGCAATATATAAAATCTGCTGAAACCCAAAAGGTTGAGGGGGAGCGTAGACGAGATTGGTTTATTGAAAAAACCAACGAGGTGTTCGGAGGAGAGTTCAAAGGTTTTGAGTTCTCTGTTGATGGCAACTCCGTCTTATATTCACCGCAGTCCGCAGATGCATTAAAGAAGGAGCAGTCAAATGTTATGACCTTTATAAATAAGTACATGACAGATGATGGTTTAATCTCAGATGCTGAAGGATACCATAAGGCAATAGCAGTTGCATCAAACCCTGAGAAGTTTGCTCAGTTCTTTTACGAACAAGGCAAGGCTTCTGCAACCGAGGATGTTACACGCAAGATGAAAAATATAGAGATGTCTGAGCGTACAGCACCCGAGGCGACAACAAAGGGAGGGATGCAGATTCGAGCTGTCAACCCTGATTCGGGTAAAGGCTTGAAAATAAGAAGTATAAAGAAACAATAATTTTAAAAGAAAAAGAAAATGGCAGTACAAGCAGTACCGGGATTTGATTTGCAGCCATCTGCAACGCAGATTCCCACAGCAACAAACTACATTACCGACTTCAACTTTTTGAATCAGTATCTTCCTGATACATATGAGAAAGAATTTGAGCGTTACGGTAATAGAACAATTGCATCTTTCCTACGATTAGTAGGTGCAGAGATGCCTTCTAACTCAGACCTTATCAAATGGGCAGAGCAAGGAAGATTACATACGAAATACACTCAGGTAGGAACCGCAGCAGCGGGAGCTACTCTAAACCCTACATTCCAAGTGAATGACGCTTTAGCACCTGCAGGTTCAACAGCAGGAGCTTTAGGAACACCATCTATCGCTATCCGTACAGGACAGACGGTTATGATTGTTCAGAACAACGGAAGCGGAAGCAACAAGGGAGTAGTAGTTAGTGTACCTACAGCAAACACTTTCCAAGTAGCCCTATATGAGGCGGGAGGTCTTGTTACAGCGGGTACAGGAGTAGGTAACTCTGATGTTACAGTATTCATCTACGGTTCTGAGTTCAGAAAAGGAACAGTTGGAATGGCAGGTTCCTTAGAGGCTGACGACATGATTTTCGATAACTCTCCAATTATCTTAAAAGATAAGTATGAGGTATCAGGTTCTGACATGGCACAGATTGGATGGATTGAAGTACAGACAGAGAACGGAGCTACAGGATACTTGTGGTATTTGAAGTCTGAGCACGAGACTCGTCTACGTTTTGACGACTATCTTGAGACTGCAATGATTGAGGCAGTTCCCGCAGCAGCAGGTTCAGCAGCGTCTAACGCAGGAGCAGGAGCAGGTATGAACGCATCGTTTGGTAACAAAGGTTCTGAAGGTATCTTCTACGTAGTAGAGAACCGAGGAAATGTATGGGGCGGTGGAAACCCTGTCGCACTTGCAGACTTCGATGCTGTTATCTCACGTCTTGACAAGCAAGGTGCTATCGAGGAGAATGTTATCTTCCTAGACCGACAGTTTGGATTCGACATTGATGATATGTTAGCAGCTCAGAACTCTTATGGTGCAGGTGGTACATCTTACGGATTGTTTGACAATGACGAAGAGATGGCACTTAACCTTGGATTCACAGGATTCCGAAGAGGATATGACTTCTACAAGTCTGATTGGAAATACTTGAACGACCCAACAATGAGAGGTGGACTTCCAACAGGAGCTAACTCAGGACGTGTAAACGGACTATTAGTACCTGCAGGTTCAACTACTGTATATGACCAAATCATGGGTAAGAATGCTAAGCGTCCTTTCCTTCACGTACGTTACAGAGCTTCAGAGACTGAAGACAGACGATACAAGACTTGGATTACAGGTTCAGCCGGAGGGGCTCGTACTTCTGACTTAGATGCAATGGAAGTAAACTTCCTTTCTGAGAGAGCAGTATGTACTCTAGGAGCGAACAACTTCTTCTTATTCCAAGAGTAAGAGTAGTTACTACAATACAAGGGAGTGTCTTAGGGCACTCCCTATTTTTTAAAAATTAAATTTTATCTAATGCAAAAGAAAGAGAAATACACAGACAAAGCCTATAGGCTTAAAAAACAAAACTCCCCACTTACGTTTATGTTACCAACCCGTAATACTAAACGATATCCACTACTATGGTTTGACGAAGAGACAGGGGTAAACAAACCATTAAGATACGCACGAAATCAGAAGACTCCATTTGAAGATGAGCAGGACGGCAATGCAATTGTTGAGCCTATAATCTTTGAGGATGGTATGCTTTACGTGCCAAAAAATAATCAGGTACTTCAGAAGTTCTTATACTATCATCCAATGAATGGGTTAAAGTATGAAGAGATTAACGATGAGAAGGATGCATCAGAGGATGTAGAGTTCTTGAACCTAGAGGTTGATGCATTGATTGAGGCACGACAGCTAAGTATCGAGCAGCTTGAGAGTATCTCTGCTGTATTATTTGGTGTAGATGTATCAAAGATTTCTACAGCCGAGATGAAGCGAGACATACTTGTGTACGCTCGTAACTATCCTGAAGAGTTCTTAGACGTTGTTAGAGACCCTGAGCTGAAGCTACAGTCAAAGGTGATGATGATGTTTGATAAAGGAATCATTCAGTTTAGAAAGAATCAGAAGGAGGTATGGTATAATACCACTACAAATAAAAAGAAGCTACTTACAGTTCCTTTCGGAGAGGACGGTCACTTCACTGTCGCTACTTATTTCAAGAGCGATGAGGGTGTAGAGGCACTGAAGGTTTTAGAGAAGCTATTATAATTTTTTTATTTGGCATATTATTTGTACATTTGTAATCCTCATAACGAATGTTTGAATGTTTATTTAAGCAAGAAGGGACCTAAACAGGTCCCTTTTTTTTATGTATCTTTGTGACATTATTAACCCATTAATATTTTTTACAAATGGAAAAATTTTTGAAAGTTACAAACGCACCTGTTACAGGTCAATTGATTGCTATTAACGGAATTAAAGCAGTTGCTACCGCAAATGCTACCGCAGCTACAGTTACTATTAAGTATTTTGATGGTACTACAACTACAGTAACCACTGCTGCTCAGGTAGGCTCAGATGTATATACTGAGATTTTAAATGCTATTGAAACAGCTATCGCTACTTCTTGGCAGAAAGCATACTACGAAGTGGTACTTCCAAAAGCGGTAACAAGTATTCTTAACGCATAGAGTTAGTTACTAAACAATTAACAGGAGAGGGCTTTTAAGGAGCCCTCTTTTTTTTTCATTATCTTTGTGTAAACAATAAAGATGATTAACTCAGTAAGGAATACGGTACTGTCCGTTTTAAACAAAAACAACTACGGTTACATATCCCCATCAGACTTCAATCTGTTTGCTAAGCAGGCTCAGCTAGATATCTTTGATGATTACTTCTATCAGTATAACTATCAGATAAATAAAGAGAACGCTAGACAGTCAGGTACAGGACTAGCTGATATCAAGAAGGGGTATGAGGAAGTGATTGAGATTTTTTCAGAGACAAAATACCTTACAAATAATAGTAACAATACATTCTTTTTACCCGCACCCGCATATACGAGTGATGACTACTACCTTATTAATAAGGTATTGGGTTATGAGACAACGATTGCAACAGGAACAATAACAACCGTCTCTGCAACGCAGCTTATAGATGTTAATGCGACATTTAAAGCGATAGATGTTCAGGCAGGTGATATTGTTTTTAATCTTTTACCGGCAGCACCAACACACGCTACCGTAACTAATGTAGTTAATGGCACAACACTAGACCTATCTACAGGGATATTTAATGGTGTAGCAAACCTTGGTGCGGCATATGTTATATTTAAACCTAAGCAGAATGAGCTTGAGAAGGTTACACATTCTAAGATTACAATGCTTAACAACTCTATGCTGACAGCACCAAGTAGAATGTTTCCTGCGTATACGCAAGAGGCATCGTTGCTAACTGCATTCCCATCAACACTAACAGAGGGAATACTTTGTCAGTACATAAGATATCCTAAGGACCCTAAGTGGACGTATGTAACACTAACAAACGGTGAGCCAATGTTTGATTCTACTCAGCCTGACTTCCAAGACTTTGAGTTGAGTAACGATGACCAAGTAGAGCTAGTCAATAAGATACTTCAGTATGCAGGAATGTCTATAAGAGAGATTGAGGCAGTGCAGTTTGGTAAAGGAGAGGAAACAATGAATGACCAAAAAGAAAGATAATGGCGTATATATCACAATACCAATACTACGAGAATGATGGCAAGAATCCTGAGGATGCTAATTGGGGCTCCTATCAGTATGTCAGCCTATATGATATTGTAAATAACTATATGCTGATGTACTCAGGGAACCACTCGATAGTTAATAACGAGGAGAGATACAAGATATTATTCCACGCAAAGCGAGGGATTCAGGAGTTAAACTATGATGCGTTCAAAGAGATTAAGGTACTACAGCTAAATGTAGACGATGCCTTGAGGTTTGTTCTTCCACCTGACTATGTCAATTGGGTTAGGGTATCACTGTACAAGGATGGATTGATTCGGCCTTTGACAGAGAATATTCAAATCAATAGCTCGAGTGCTTACCTACAGGACAATAACTATAAGATATTATTTGACCAAGACGGAAACGTATTGAAGCCTGAGTTCTCTAACCTTGATATGGATAGGATTACAGGCACACAGAAGAGCATATACCTTAACGAGGCTAGTCCTTTTCACGGTGCTGAGGGTTATAACTATGATGGGTATTGGTACTTTGACTACGGCATAGGAGCGTTCTATGGCCTTAATACAGAGACGGCTAATGCTAACCCTACCTTCAAGATAGATAAACGCTCAGGCGTAATAAACTTTGACTCCTCTATGTCGGGTGAGTCGTGCATACTAGAGTATGTATCTGATGGTATGGAGAATGGTGCAGACTCATTGGTTCAGGTAAACAAGTTATTTGAGCAGTACATATACTCTTACATCACGTATGAGGTTTTAAATTCAAAGCTAAACACACAGGAGTATGTGATTGCTAGAGCTCGCAGGAAGAAGAGTGCAGAGCTACGCAATGCTAAAATCAGAATAAGTAATATTCACCCCGGAAGATTATTAATGAATCTTCGAGGGCGTGATAAATGGATGAAATAGATGGCTAATACAAAGCGACATTTTATATCGGGCAAAATGAATAAGGGTGTCGATGAAAGACTCGTACCCAATGGAGAATACATTGATGCCTTAAACGTAAGACTTGGTTCTACTGAGCAGTCAGAGATAGGCTCGGTAGAGAACTCAAAGGGTAACACTCAGCTTACAACACTTGAGTTTGACGGCAATCCTTTAAGCAGTAACGCTCGATGTATTGGTGCTTTTGAGGACGGAACTCGTGAGACTATATATTGGTTTATTCATGACCGTAGCTTTACATCAGGAGCTATAAATAAGCTTGACCTTATAGTATCTTTAAATGTAAAGGAGGACATACTAACGTATCACGTAGTAAGTGAGCGTGATGGTAGCACATCTAAAACCACACTAAACTTTAACCCTACATACCTTATAACAGGGATAGATATGGTAGAGGACTTCCTATTCTTTACCGATGACTATAATGCACCTAGGTTTATTGATATCAATAAGAACTATGCCGAGCCATCAGGAGGGGTAGACCAATTCACCGCAGAGGAGTTGCTTGTAATAAAGAAGCCACCTTTAACAGCTCCAACATTTACACTTAACTTCACACCGGGAGAAGAGGACTATATTGAGGAAAGGTTCTTGTGCTTTGCTTATAGATATAAGTATGAGAACAATCAGTACTCAGCTACCTCTCAGTTTTCTGAGCCCGCATTCACGCCTAAGCCATTTCAGTTTTCTTCAGAGTCATTCCTAAATGAAGGAATGGTTAATTCTAAAAACCAAGTTGTTATAACATACAACTCAGGAGGCCCTCTCGTTGTTGGTATAGACTTATTATTCAAGGAGTCGGGAACTAATATTATAAAGGTTATACAAAAGCTTGACAAGAAACAAGCCGGTCTTGCAGATAACACAGATTATACCTTTGACTTTAATAGTAACAAAATATTTACTATCCTTCCTGACTCAGAGCTCTTGAGGCTTTTTGACAATGTCCCTAGGTTTGCTCAGGCACAGACTGTAATGGGGAATAGGTTGTTTTATGGAAACTATGTAGATGGATATAATCTAAAGGATAAAAACAGTAATGCATTAAGATTAGAATATGAAGCTGAATTATCTTCAAGTGAAATTAGTATTGAATCATTGACAAAATCATTGTCGTCTTTTGACTTTACAATTGATGGGACTGTGGCAGTTCCTGATAGCAAGCTTACAGTTGATTTTACCGGTGCTGAACTTACAGTGGGGAGTCAATTGGATTTTAGTTTTTCTATTACTCACCAATCCTTTTCTAATACAGCTTCTCCTACGGATATACCTGTAGAAAACTCAGGTACAACAATTGTTTCTTTTAGCTATATCCTTCCATCAAATTTTGCCACTATAAATGACCTAGCTACAAGCACAGACTTTATAAATAAAATTGGTACAGCATTAAACATAAAGCCTGTATTTGATGCGGTAAATCCTACATCGTGTAGTGGTATAACATTTACAGACAACTATAACTGTGGGATTACCCCTGTATTAGATTCGTCCCTTGCTACTACGTGGACTAAGTTTGCTTCGGGGCAGAGTGCAGATGGTCAGCCCATACTGATAGGTTCTTCTATTGGAAGTAATAACCTTGAGCTTACTATGCTTGCGATGAGAAGGGTTGATGATACTGCAGCTCCTACACTAAATGTTTATGAGTATTTTTCAATGTCTAATGTAAATGTTACATTATCATCATCTCCATCTTCTTTAAGTTTGCATAGTAATAGAAACTATGAGGTTGGTATTATATACATGGATGAATTTAATAGAGCTACTACCGCTTTAGTTAGTGAGTTCAACGCAGTGACTGTGCCTTGTGGTAATGCATACTTACAAAATAAGATAAAAGTAACAATACCCCCACAGCAACTAGCTCCGTCTTTTGCTACAAGATATAAGTTCTGTTTGAAGCCTGATAGAGAGGGTTATGAGACCATCTATTCAAACATATATTTTTTAGACCCACTTACTTCAAATACCTTTTTTCTTTTAGAAGGCGAGAACGCTCAAAAGGTTGAGGAGGGGTCACGATTAATTGTTAAAAGAGACTCTAACGGATATATGTCAGACTGTAGATACGCTACAGTTCTTGAGAAAAAAGCACAGACAGAAGACTTTATTAATGTTGCAGGAGTAACTGTACCTGCGGGTACGTACATGAAACTTCTTGCAAATGATTTTGCAGCAACCATAGGTTCAGATGATATTTTAAGCCCGGGCTTAAACACTACTACTGAAAACACCGCTAATAATTATCCTATACAAGTATATTTCGGTTTAAGCGGTGGGACAGGTGCTTCATCAACAAGTTCAGGGGCGGCTCCTTATGGGGTTACTATACCTCAAGGTAGTCTTATAAAAGTAGAGATGTCTTTTGTTAGGCAAGGAGGAGGGGCTGTGGCTTGGAATGAGCAGAGCCTTACGGTAGAAGCAGAGTATCGGTCTGCTAACGATTATACTAACATTATAGATTGGTTTAATGATAATGACATAGCCACATCTCTCTCTGATTTATCTATAAATTCAGGAAATCCTACAAGTTTACAATTTCTTGGAACCACAAACAGCACTGCTAATAATTATGGATTAGACCTTACTACTGATAATACTAAAGTATTTTACAAGTGGTTTCTTAATTCTCCGGGGGACAACGAGATTAGATTTATTACCAAAGGAGTTGAATCTAAAGGTAGCACTAATGCTGCTCGTTCAACAACAGAGGTTAGGTGGGAGATTATAAGAGCTGAAAATGTAATAGCTTTTGAGACCGAACCAAGTGATGCCTTACCTGATGTGTGGTATGAGTCATCAGAGTCATATGCCATTGACAAAGTAAAAGGATTCCATACAGGGAATGTACAAACTCAAACAGCCTTACTTCCTGCTATTGTGAATACAGACTTTGGTAACTGCTATGCTTATGGTAATGGTGTGGAGAGCTACCGTATACGTGACTCTATAAAAGGTAAGGATTTTAATTTAGGAGAGAGGGTATTTAGTACATCGGCAGAGGACTATCAAGAGGCTGATAGATTTGCAGCCCTAACATATAGTGGTGTATTTAATACAGAGACAAATGTTAATAAGCTGAATGAGTTTAACTTAGGCATCCTTAACTTTAAAAATCTTGAGGAGTCATTTGGTCCTATACAGATAATATCAGGAAGGGAGACAGATATCCTTACACTTCAGGAGGATAAGATATCATACGTTCAGTCAGGTAAGAATTTATTATCAGATGCCGCAGGAGGGAGTGCAGTCACATCAGTACCTGAGGTTCTTGGAACGCAGATTGCAAGAGTTGAGGAGTATGGTATCAGCTCCAACCCCGAGAGCTTTGTTCAGTATGGATACGATAAGTTCTTTACAGATGCAAAGAGAGGAGCCTTGATACAGCTTAGGGGCTCGTCTAGGAGCTCAGGGCAGAACGAGCAGCTAACTGTACTATCAGAGCTAGGGATGCGTTCTTGGTTTAGGGATTTATTTTTAGGGAGCTTTGACACTCAGAAGATTGGAGCATTTGACCCTTATATGAATGAGTTTGTATTATCTTCCAATACTGAAAAGCTACCAACAGAACCTGTTGTAATTAACTGTGGTGTTCAAAGAAGGCTAACAGTTACATCCGCTACTCCTGTTTCATTTACAGTAAATTTGGGAGACACAGTGGGAACTTCTGCTATATCATATAACATCATATCGTTCTCTGACCCCGGCTCAATAACAATAGCTGAGGACTATACGGGAACATCTACCAATATCAACACAACAGGTGCGGGAACATTTAATTTTAATAAGAACAGTGTTGCCGATGAGGACGTGGTAATTACACTTACACCTGCTTCATCTCCTCCGGGGGGGAAACAGGTTGTTGTACTTGATATAACGGTAGGATGCCCTCAAGCCATTCCATTAAACATAATTGAGGTATGTATAACTAATCCAACAAACTCAGGTAAGTTTATTCACAATCAATACAGTTGGGTTAGCGGAACATTTACATCCCCTATTCACTCAAAGCAGATAGCAATGAGAACTCTTGGTTCGGGTACAGGACCTTATGTTATTGCGGACTATACACAGATATCAGCTACACAGGGAGGTGGTATAATACCTATAGACGGAGCAACTGTTAGTATAACAAGTAATGCAATACCACCAAGTGATAACTATAAATTCCCTGCAGGTACAGCAAACAGTCTAATGTTCTTGAGAAGCTCTACATTGTATGCTAATAATGTAACAGATATTAATCTTCTAATTGCAGCGGCTACGGATATAACACCTTCACCTGTAGTACCTCCAACAGTTACAGGTACATTCACTATGCCAACGGGAAACCCTAATGATTACCTATATATTATTCATAACTATTATAATTAAGATATGGCAGCATTAACAGGAAACTACACACTAACATATAGCGAATCAGCACAGGGGTTCCCTTCATTCTATTCATATTATCCTGATATGATGATAGGGATGAATAACTACCTGTACTCATTTAAGGGCGGTAACATATACCGTCATAATACAAATGACCTTCGCAATAACTACTATGGTGTACAGTACAACTCACAGATAACAAGTATATTTAACGAGCAGCCTCTTGAGAATAAGCTGTTCAAGACTATTAACCTTGAGTCTGACTCAGCTTGGGGCGGTACATATACCTCAGACCAACAGACCACAGGTTCAATTGATGCCTCTTACTTTGTAAAGAAGGAGGGAGCTTGGTATGCGTTTATGCGTAACACAGGAGCTACACCTGCAGATGCAGGAGAGTATCCACTACGCTCATTGAATGGTATAGGAGCTAGCTCAAACACTAACGTGGCAGCACCTGCTGCTGCAGAGATTATCTTTGCTATAGGCACAGACATAGGAAGTATTGTAAGTATAGGAGATACATTGTATTTTATTGCGGCTCCTGTTGCCGCTAACTCTACACCCACATTATGTGGTACAATAACAAATATTCAGGTAGACCTACCCGCAGGAATTAATAAGATTATTGTAGATACAACGGCAGGTAGTTTACCTGCAGGGACCACTGACTACTTTATGTTTGCAAAGAATCAGGTTGCTGAATCACATGGTATACTTGGACACTACTGTAAGTTTGTATTAACAAATACAGACACCACTGCTACAGAGTTATTTGCAGTAGAGAGCGAGGTGATGAAATCTTTTCCTTAATTTTACTATCTTTGTAAGTAATCAAAGAATATTTACATGGCAGTATTAGCAGCAGTTGGATTAGGAGTACAGGCCCTATCAGGGGTTGGCTCTTTTCTCCAAGCAGGTCAACGACAAAAAGAAATAGATAAAGCCAATAAAGCAGCACGAGAAGCTGTGAATGAAGCAAAGAAACAAATACAGCTCAAACCTTACGAGGCACTAACAGTAAGCGATAGTCCATACGAGAGACAGCGTGAGATGTTTGCAGCACAGGCAGCACAAGCAACTCAGGCAGCAGCCGAGATGGGAGCTGCAGGTATGGGGCGTGTGGGTGCTGTAGCTATGGCAGCAAATGAAGCACAGGCTAAAATTCAGGCAGAAAAAACACAAAAACTTGAGGGTATTGACCTGTTAAAGGCGGGTGATGAGCTGAGGGTGGCTAAAGAGCTAGGTCAGTTGGCTAAAGATGAGGCAGCAGGAGCACAGCTTGCTGCAAGAGACGCACAGGCAGCTAAGACTGCAGCTATCACATCAGGATTCGGTTCTATTACAGGGGCGGCAAAAGGTTTAGCTGCTGTTAATCCCGTAACCGGAGAGGCAATCTTTGGACTGTATGGAAAAGATAAAAGCGGAGGTGCTGCAGGTGCAGGTGCAGGTGCAGGCGGTGATGCTATTGCAAAGTTTGGGCAAGAAACTCAAGGTCAAAGAGATTTAAGTATGGCTTTAGCTACAGGCAGTCCAATAGCACCTAGGATGAATACATCTTTACCTAGTGCATCTCAAGTGCTATCTAATCCTTTTTTAAATCAAGATAATATTTTATCAGGATTAGGTGCTTCCGGAGCCCCTATGTCATCATTAATGCAAACACCAACGGGACAGATAATTCCATCGACACTACCTCAGTTTACTACATTAAGTGGAGGATTGTCGAATCCATATATTTATCAAGGAGGATAACACATGGCTACATACTATAAATACGCAGAACGAAGTGCAGAGGACTATGTCGATTGGGGAGCCATAGGCAAGACAATGTCAGATACCCTACTCAAGGAGCAGGAGAATCGTGACAAGATGAAGGCTGACATTGATAAGGCCTCAAGAGAATTTGGTGAGACACTTATGAACTCTCCGCAGGGAGAGCATAGGGGTATGAATAAGTGGGCGTTAGAGTATGCCAATAACGCACAGCAGTTTCAGCTGATGCAGCTTAGAAACCTTAAGGCAGGAAAGCTTTCATTAAAAGATTATTTAGTAGGTAGAGAGAATCTCAAGCAGGGTACATCAGATGCCTTTGATATAATGAAGAAGTACAACGACAAGTACGGGGAGTATATGGAGCGACAGAAGCCCGGTGGGGATGGTTCAGGATTAGAAGCATTTCTTCTTGGAGAGGTTGAAGGATTCGGAAACCTAACCTCATCATCTCTATACATCAATCCGGCAGACGGTCAGGTGAGTGCAGGTATGAGAGTACCTCGTGACCCAAGCAAACCTTACGACCCTCAGACCAATCCTTACACTGCTAAGATGAGTAACAACCCTAGTGATTATAGAACACTCAACTCATTGAACTTTGCTCTTAGTTCTCAGATAGATAAGTTTGATGCTGCAGGTGCTGTTGAGGGTATCATTGATTCATTTGCTACAGACTATCAGATACTCACTAGAGGAAGCAGAGGAAAGCTTACAACAGTAAACTCTGTAACACAGATGGGTGAGGATGGTAAAAAGTTTACTGATGCTTTAGAAACAAAAATAGTTGGGTATTTCGAGAGCAATCCTTACAACGCATTGAGTACATTGCAAGACTTCTTGGTATACGGTCCCGACGGTGAGAAGATTGAGCTCACACGAGACCCTGCAGATTTAAAAAAAATAAATCCTAAGACGGGAAAAGTTAATGAGCACACACTTCTTTTAGTCGCTAACTCAGAGCAGCCCGATGGTGGTATGCCTGAAGCAGACTTCACATCAGAGTCAGGGAAGAAGCTTCTTGAGTATATGAAAGAGAAGATGGGAGAGCAGGTACTAGTGGGGTTAAACAGAAAGGTTTCAGCAACACAAGGCTTTGCTCCTCCTGCTCCTAAAGGACCTAGCGATAATACGGACAAGGAGGCTACGGATTTTTACAGAAAAATGAGGGAAAGAGTTTTCTTTGATAGGGAACTAACTGATGGAACAACACAAAGGACAATAGGTAGAGACCCGTTATTTAAGTTTGCGGCATTATTTGGAGTACCCGTTACGGAAAACATAATCGAAGATGCCCAAACTTATGACAGGGCAAGGAGAGAGCTTAATTTTACAGGCACAGAAGAAGAGTGGAGAGAGGCAGGAGGAGAAGATAAGACTATGCCTACAAAAGTTTATAAAGTTGGCGACCTAACTTTAGAAAGAGGTGTGGATAATACGGAGTTGATGCAAGCTATAGAGTCTCAAATATCAAATGCGGATATGAATGCAGGGTATAGAAAAAGAGGTGGAAGCAACTCGATGTCAGGATTTTAAAAAAATAGAATGAACGAAGAAGCATTACAGGTATTGTATGGACTCGCTAAAGGAGATGGCTATACAAAGAGTTATGAAGACTTTAAGGTCCTTATGGGTGGCAATTCAGATGCTGTTCAGCAGATGTATACGTTAGCTAGAGCAGATGGATACACTAAAAACAAATCAGACTTTGATGTATTAGTGGGTTATGCACCTACCTCTGCAGAGCCTGAGGTGCTTGAAGACCCATTAAAAAAAAAAGAAGATACGGCATCCGTATCGGAAGATGGTTCATTGGAATCACAGAAGCCTACTGACTTTCTTGACTTCACTCAAATGGCTAGCTCTCCTATGCTTCAAGAGGCACAGAGAGAGGAGATACTACAGCAGCAAGAGCAGGGGATTGAGTCGTCTCAGAGTCCTGACTTTATTAGGTCTCAGATAGACAATCTAAATAATCAATTAGAAAATACCCTTGAGGCTGATGTGCCTCCTCCTACCACTGAGAGAGAGATTATGTACGATAGGTTC
>Ga0181369_1000122_pt1 | contig 21804 bp, 30 predicted proteins | sample LowvirmetaG_8_FD_130088 | JGI IMG/M metagenome (GOLD analysis project Ga0181369, IMG submission 130088) | Marine viral communities from the Subarctic Pacific Ocean - Lowphox_04 viral metaG | ecosystem: Environmental > Aquatic > Marine > Oceanic | place: Subarctic Pacific Ocean | collected... | reverse complement strand
TCTTCAATCTTCTTGTTCTCGGGGCCACCTACAAGGGTTTCCTTGGTGGTACTCTCGTGATTCAGAATGTTACCTAGCTGAATAAATAGCGGACTGTACCAAGCCCACTTGTACTTATTCATAAAACCTGGCTGGGTGGTGCACGAAACAATGGTGGTTCCCTTGCCCTCAATAGAATCCATGACTCGAATGAGGTTCTTGTGATCGTAGCCAGCATAGCAAGTGGGAGTATCCACAAGAACTATGTAATAATCACAACCCTCTGGAACACTTGTGCTATACGAAATTGTGCTGAGTTTGTCTGCAACACCTGGTTCCTCGGGGACACAAGACCCATTTTTGAGATCCTCGATATATTTTTGATTAATATCTACACCGGTTACCTCAAATCCCCTGGAAGCCAAAAACACTGCATAGGCCAGCCCAACCTTTCCTATTCCTATGACACAAACGTGCATTTAAAGATAATACAATTATATTCTTTAAATGAAAACATTTCATTCCGAGTTGGGTTCGGTCGACGTGGGGGCCCTGGCTCTCAATCTGAATCAGTACACTTGGCCCAGGGATGGCCCAATGTGGGAGAAGGAGGCAGTTGAGCACTTCTTTTCATTTGTGCCCAAAGACGAAAAGGTGTGCATGATTGATGTCGGTGCCCAGTCTGGCCTCTACACACTCTTTTCAAAATATTTTCCAAATATGCACGTGCACGCATTTGAACCATTTCCAGATTCCATGGAGGCGCTCAAAGAAAATATAGAATTAAATGGAATTACAAACGTGACTACATATGATATGGCAGTATCTGACAAATGTGGCGAAACGATGCTCAATACATCCAAGAGTCATAATGGCCTCCACACCCTGGGCTCGAACCCTCTGCGATTCGGCGATGTTGTTCCTATTTCTGTAAAAACAACCACCATAGATTCTCTGAATATTCCCGTCAATTTTTTGAAAATAGATACAGAGGGATGGGAATACAATGTACTCAAAGGTGCAGAAAATACCCTGAGAACATACAAACCCATGATTCAAATGGAGTGGAATGAAACAAATATGATGCAGTGCAACGTCAACCCAATGGACTTACAGAATTTTGTGACTTCATTGGGTTATGCTCCCGTCTCTAGAATCGGGGAAGAAATGATTCTTATACACGAACATCAAAGAATTCGCTAAAATTATTATTTCTAAAATAAACATTCAACTCCTGGTTGTGAGTCTGCAATTCGCTCCTGAAAACCGAAAAATTATTGGTTTCCATGAACTCGAACATCTCATCCTTCTTGCAACCATTCTCGTACAAATCAAAATCTGTAACAGATACCTCTGCAATAATCTGCTTTACATTTTTCAATCTGTTACCGAGAGATTTTATAACATCAAGATCATGACCCTGTGCATCAACCTTTAATACATCGATTTCTGACAAATTTTCTTCGTCCATAAATGTATCCAAACGAACACACTCAACACTATATTCTGCAGATGCGTCAAATGCATCGCCCGCACCCACCCACTTCTCCTTGTTTTCGGTAAAGGGCAGCAGGGACGATGAAACCTTGTTCTTGCATTCGTAAAAAATTTTATTGCAATTCTCGGTACTCACCGCCTTTTGCAGAACTTTGATCCTGGGATCGTTTATAACTGGATACGCGCTTCGAGAAGGCTCAAATGCATATGCACTAAAATTGTCGACGCCCATCTGTCTCAGAATTTGTAGCAATGTATGGCCTATGTGCGCCCCCACGTCCACTACCACCACCATCTATTAATATGTTCTCTCAAAAGCTTTAACTTGGTCACCATTACACACAAACGGTGATATGCTCCACCACACATCGACCGTCTGCTCGGATGCAATAATCCTGGACATCCAATTATCAAAGTAAGATTCCCGGTACAGGCCCAGGCCTCCATGCTTTCGTGCGAGGGCCAATAACTTCTCTGCGCCCTTGGGTGAAACCAACCACGCACAGGTGGAACGCATCTCCAATACACTCATCCACTCCTTTCCATAAACACCCCTGGTAAATTTACGTAAATCCGAACCGCATCTGGAATCAGAAATAAACAAAATATCCCAACCAGGAGGAGCATCTGATAGCGCTTCACCCAGACGCTCTTTGTAATTAGGAACCATGGGCACGGCATCATCCTCGAGAATGAGCACGGGTTCATCTTTTACTTTTTGCAGAATATCCAAAATGGTCATGGCCACGCAATGGGATGCGAACGTGTGGTTCACGTGAATCAAATCTGGCGAAAACCATTCGCGCATCTCTGGAAATACCTTATAAACAGCATCCGGGTCCTTCCATTCTGGGACCATGGTTTTGTCATATTTGTCACAAAATTCCAAGTTCAATTCTTTGAAACTTTTTTCGATGTGTTCCTTTCTTTCAGGTGCCTGTTTATAATGTACCACGTATGTTTTCATTATTTTTATTATAATTTACTTCTTTATACCACTAATGAGCGTGTGCCACCCAAAGTTCTGCTCCATGAACTTGATGACACGGTCGGGCAGAGAGGCCCAGAACCACGTCTTGTTATACTCATGCTTCTTATAAGTCTTGATATCGTACTGAAAAATGTGATCCTTGCTCAGAGTTAATTCGAAATCAGATAACAAAGTTCTGATCTGATCAAATGTATAGGTGTTTGCCACCGGACAGCCCCATTGCGCCTCTGGCTGATCCAGGCCCAAAAGAATCATGAGATTTTTCCAAGAATTTGTCGAGTAAAGCATGAACTTGACCTCTCCACCTGGGACAAGCATCTTGCGAATGTTTGCCAGCGCGTTGTGAATATTCGGCGTATGGTGAAGAACGCCGAAACTGTAAATCAAATCAAACTTTTCGTCCGAACACCACTCCTCGATATTGGCCACGTTGATGCTCTCACCCGGCAGGCGCTGTCTGGCAATCTCTACAGATTCCTTGCTCAGATCTATGCCGGTGTACTTTGCTCCGGCCTTTACAAACTGCTCCGCGTCGGTACCGATACCACAACCAATTTCGAGGACCTTTTTCCCTTTGTATCTCCCATAATCGGCAAACCTGGGGATGTGTGGTTCTACCGTAAACTTCCTGGCCGTAACTTCCTGAAAGTACTTTTCGCTTCCAATTGTTTTATCCGAATGCCTGATGTTACACGGTCGCGTGTTCCAAAAGTTTCTAACGGCACTTATGTCAATGGCCATAGTATAATTATAAATAAAATGTACTTTTTAAGCCTAGGTACGGGTCACAAGGGTATGATAACCATGAATCTTTTCTTGCTTTCCCTCGATCCCGACCAGTGTGCCAAATGGCACTGCGATAAACATGTTGTCAAAATGATTTTGGAGATCGTTCAGATGCTCTACACGGCATGGCATGTGAACGGTGTCCTGTCGGAGACGGCGCCCCTGTGCAAATCCTCGGGTAAGCCCGGGTACAAAAGGGCCCACGTCAATCACCCCATGACTAAGTGGATGCGGCAGTCCCGGGGAAATTACGACTTTGCCGTGCGCCTGGCGGCCGCTCTGGCCCTGGAGTTTGAGTACAGATACGGGCACTACCACAGCTGCACCAAACACGTCATATGGCTAGCGGCCCATCAGCCCCCATTCGACTCACGCGAAATGACACCGGTACCACAATGTATGCCCGATCAATACAAGGTTCCGGGAGATTCCGTGCAGGCTTATAGGAACTACTATCTGGGTGACAAGTCCCGATTCGCCAAATGGTCCAAGCGCCCCCAGCCATCGTGGTGGAAATAATATTTATATATTTTAATAGTATATATGGTGTCTACCAAGGCACGGTTACTGGGTAAAATAGCCCAAAAAATTCCACCCGCAAATAAAATAAATGTAACAAACGATGACGCCGTATGGGCATTTGTACATTTTCTTGTAAGTGTGTCACCAGAACAAATGCTTCAAGATGAAACCAGAAAAAATAATGATGTGGATTCAACGATTCGAAGATTTTTTAACAGCGTGAAAAGTAAAAAAGAATATTTATTATTCAAGAATATAAATAAAAAGGATTTAATTTTCACCGTCGACGAAGCTGCGACGCTTGTTTTTCTAAGGTGGCTAGACATGATACACGATAAAACCACCGACATGACATTTAAAAGATTTTTAGATGCTAGTAAGGATTTGAATAGTTTGGGTGGTGCAGTGAAAAAACTCGTGAAGGACAGATTTGCGACTATAACAAATCTTCCGCCATATGTACAGAGAATTCTGGAAGCGTGTGTTAGTCCTACGGGTAAAGCAGACAATATAAAAATTGTTGTTGGCCCAAATGAAACAATGCGTTTTAAGGATGCCAAAGAAAAACATAGTAGAAACACCTCTGCGAGGAGGAGAGGAGGTGGGAAACCGCTAAATTTTGATTTTTCGGCCAAAAGCGGGGCATACGAATCCAATCTTAAGATGAAATTATCCGAAATTTATGGTTTCCTCGAACCAACTACGATAGATGTACGCTCCGATATATTTAAAAGGGAATTAAACAACTCCAATAGTAATTTTGTACCAGATACGATAACAATGTCGATCGACCAGGAAGGCGAACCCCAGCAATTGTCCGAGCTGATAAATAAAAATGACAAAGTACATACTCGATGGAACATTCCGGCCATACTTGATCCCGGTCATAAAATGTTAAGAAGATTTGGACTCGCACAAGATTTGATGGTATTGCTAGGAATTTCTAACACGAGAACTGAGATGACTTCAACGTATGTTATTGAGCCACTTACATTTAATTTTAAAGTTTTGAATCCAGGGGGTGGTGCTATCCCTTGGATGACATTACGGTGGAGAATAAATAAACCCACAGAATCGAATCCTCGTTCATTCACGATGGAACATGCCGTGTATGGGGGAGGTAATAATAGTATTAAAAATGTAACCCCGGTAACCAAGAGGGAGGCAGGTTTTAATCAGAATATAAATAACATCAGTACCAATAAGAAAAAGGCGGCAAAGCATTATGGTGATTTCGCACAAATATTACAATCTATAGTATCGACGCGCGAATCACAAGCGGCGATAGTTAGATTGGTAAGGAATGGAAATGTTAGATCAACCAAACGATGCAAGGCGATGGGTACTGGTGATGGTGTACTGGTGGCTATTTATGGATTAATGGCAACAGTATTCCATAGAAATAAAGGGGGTACACATACTAATTTAAATACAAGAGCGAAGATTGCACTGTTTCTCGACGTTCCAGATTTTAAGAATAAAATTTATTTTTATAATCAAGGTTTTACCAGAGACCCGAATGTTCCGATGAGAAATGCAGTCGGTGGCACTAATGTTGCACGTGCTTCTCCGGCATTTTCCAATAGATCTAGAAACCAGGGGCCTGCGCGAACTTCCGTGACCGGAAACAGTAACTTGGGAGCTGCCTTTGCTAACAAAAACTCCGTATCCTCGGAAATAGTTAAATTACTTACAAAAAATAATAACACTGCCAAAACTAATACTGTAAGTAACAAGGCACTGAATGTATATGGTAAAATTGCAAATTACCGAAAAGGTGGAGCTATTAGTAAAATATACACCTCTTATAATAAACTTCCATCGAAAGCTGCAAAATTAAATTATGCTAAAAAACTCTTTAGTGTTAAAAATAAAAACGATTTTATGAATTGGGAACAAAACTTAAACATGGCATCTAAACAATCAACCCCAGCAGCATCTAATGCATCGGGTGTAAGCCCCGCATCTACCAATTACGCGACTGCTTTATCACGACCCAAAACGAATGGTAATACGAATAATACTGCTTCGAGTGCTCCGCGACCCAGCCGAAACGGTCAGTTAGGGGGTACAAACAGAGCCCGAAATACTAATACCCCAAGGTTAAAAAGTTTCATTAACAATATAAAATCAAAAGGAAATATTAGTATTAATAATAATTCCAGTAATGAACGAAAATTGGCGGCTGTTATCAGAGCCAGGGCTAAAGGAAGGGGCATATCATTAAATGGACTAATAAATAATAGTGTAGCTAGAACTATTTTAAATAGATTAACAGCCGGGAACCAGAGTACAAAAATGTTTGTGTCAAATAGTGATATTTCGAATTTATTTCCTAATAGTCGGAAAAGACCCAGACCAAATAATAATGGTAACAGCCCGCAGCCTAAAAGACGCAAACCTCTGATTTAACTTTCCTGGGTAGAATAATAAACATTTTTGATTCCTGCCTTACGGCACAATGACGAGCAAATCTCGCAAGGCTTGGAATTCATAAATGCGTGAGGGCCATAGGGTGTTACCCGGACCACATACAGGTCTGCGCCTCTCGTGACGGATTTAGGAATTCCATTAAGAACATTCATTTCTGCATGAATAGACCAGATCCTTTGGGCATTGAACATTCTAATGCGACTGTTTGTGCAGTACTGGTTCCTGGCACTATTGATGATCTTTCCATTTTTTACAAGTACAGCACCATGCTTCACGGCATGCTCACTTCTTAAAGCTTCCTCGACGGCAATGTGCTGAGCAATGGTGTGATTACGCATTTCTACTTATTATCGTAACGCTTGTAACTTTTATGTAGTTATATAGTACTATGAAAAACGCCGAGATACCTCTCCTTTTCCTGGTGGTGTTGCTCCTGATAATCAGCACAGGAAAGGCTCTCTATGAATTGGCCAATAATAATAAGCCCATAATTATTCAGCGCAGAGTCATGCACCCCAGGCAGTTCCGCGATGAGCACAGGCGCGGCCCGGAGTATCGCCCACCCCCGTACAAGACCTACGAGCCTCGTGACTTCCAGCAGATGGGCGTGCTTACCGGCGAGAATGGCCAGATCCTGCCTCTCTATGGCAAGCCGAGCGACGCGTACAGGACCAGGTGGAACTATTACACATCGACCCCCGGGAACCAGATCTATCCCCTGCCCCTGAAGCACAAGGATCGCGACTGTACGGAGGATATTGGGTGCGACGAGTTTTATGGCAAGGAAGAGGTATCCGTGACTGGCATGGGTGACGTGTACACTGCGCAAATTTATAATAATAAATTTATGTGAGAATATCAAATGGACATTAACCAGAACATTGAGAACTTGACCAAGCGCATGACAGAGCTCAACGACGAGGCCAAGCGTCTCCAGGGTGCCCTCGATGTCCTGAATACCCTCAAGGGAATGGGTGTCGAGGTTGTGAACCCAGAAAAGAACTTAGAGACTGTAGACGATGAAGAAGTACTGGATGAGCAACCTTCCACCCCAACGGAGGAAAAAACTGATTGAATTTGCAAAGCAGGTTGACTTAAAAAACAAACATACTCTACTCGAATGTTACAAATGCCGATTAGAGTATGGTTGCAAATATCCAGATGAAACGGAAAGACGACTGGATGCGCTACATGTACTATGTATGAAAAAGCTAAACACCCCCTGGTGGGTCGATCTTTTGGATTGAAACAAACTTCCAAAAGGTACCACCATCCCACTTGCCGCAATATTGTATGGAATTGAAAATTTTGTCGCCATCTTTTAACCCCTGGACTGGCGTCAATCCCAAGACTTTGCAGTCAACGCGGTTATACCTGTATGGCACCTTTACGTGAAGTGTATTGTCCTGCATGGGCTTGTGCTGCATTTCTTCTATCTTTTCTTTAATATCATCGGACACGCTGATGTCCATGTAATGTAAATTGGCCGATTTTACATACATGGCTCTTTTTATGATAGAATTAAACAGTAGTACCCCGTGCATTAATAATATTATGAATCTTTTCTCTAAACTCGCGTGCCTCGCCCTTGGTTAGATCGCCCGTGTCTGGGTCCGCCGTGTTCTCCAGCATCTTTGATAGGACCCTAGTCTCGGGCCCTGACAGGTGGACCGCATTTACTCTGAAATCCTCAAACGCCTCGAATGTATAGGGTGCCAGGGGCTTTACCAGCTTGTAAATCATCCTGGCATAATCCTGAATCTCCTTCTGGGCGTGACCCTCCATTCGCAGGTGCAAGTAGTGCATCAGGTTATGAAGATTGATCTTCCAGTAAAACTCCGTGTACATCGATTGCGGAAGAACCATCCGGGCCTGCTCGCGGCACACCCCACCCTCTCCGATCATTCCCAGATACATCTGGTGACTCATCTCCGCGTGGGCCTTGGTGGCGGCCACGGAAATGTCATTATCATCCACCACCCCATCGGATCCCTGGCGATTCACCTGCGCCTGCTTGCGGAACTCGTCGGGAATGAAGAACTCGTCCTTTACTTCCGAATATCGAGCCGAAACCTCGTTCACGCTCGCGGTTCGGTGCCTGAGGTGCTGCCTGGCGACAAACAAGGGCATCTTAATATGAAACTTGAACTCTACCATCTCAAAGGGGGTGGTGTGCCAATGTCGCATGAGATATCGAATAAGTCCTCTATCGGTGCTGGTGTGCTTAGTGGACCCAGGATCATACGAAACCCGAGCAGCGTCCACAATAGACTTATCAAGATCCTCTCTGGGCATAGAGTCAACCAGCGAAACGAAACCAGTGCCATCGACAAAGTGTTTGTGAGACATACTAATTGAAAAGCGCTTCTAAACTTTAAGCAACCAAATATTCTAAGTATTTTTTCATATCTTCATATGACATATCTTCGCCTTCATATATTGAACCTTCAAATTTAAATTGCAGTTTACCCTCGTGTTGTTTAGGTTCCTGCATTCCGACGACGTGCAGTCTCCCCGCATTATGAAGTTCACAGAGACCCATTATATCACTATCTGTTATTTCTTCTACGGAAAGATTATTGATAATTTCTAGCCACGCAGTTGGGTCCCCCAATTCTAGGGGTTCGGTCGAATCGGGGTATGTTAAAGGCAATGTCTTATTGGCCAAAACGAAATGCCTGATACTTCTCTCAACATTACCTGCATGGGACTTGTGTTTGAAAGTCAAGAACATAGTCCTAACTCCGGGATGCAATGCAAAAATACTATAATTCACGCGCACAACATAGGTCATATAAATATCTTATATTTTTATTCTTTAATATTTTTCTTAAATTCTTCGACCGACTTGAAATATCTTTTTAAATCTTTTATAATTCTTTTGGTCCTTTTGAATTTTTCTTCGCCCAGGTCCTTGTAGAGCCATGCCAGGTTGGACTTGGAGTACTTGGTCTCCTTTTGGTTTGACGTGGGCTTGCGGGGGGTGATCTTGTCGGTCTTTTTCCTGGTGGTCGCTGGGGCCACTTCCCTCCTATTGATGTAACTGAGTGCTTGTAAGTAAGTATCTGCAAGGTCATCCTTCTTGGGAGACTTTTCAAAAAGTTCCAACCAATCTTTGTTAAGATCTTCATTTTTCAGGTGATTGTGGCATCGTTCTATGGCGGTCTTTTTTCTTTTCAGGTACATCTTTTTCCCCGGACCCACAACATCGGGGACTTTATGTTTTGCATCCCATATGATTACGTTCTTATCATGGATAATAAAGTAGGCATGGAGAAAGTTCTCTACAGCACCCATGCCCCTGTTTTTGTTCGGCTGTTTCTCTATGACTACCGTGCTGGCATCTAATACCCAAGGCCTCTCGCGCAAATGATCTCTCATGCACAGAAAGATGCCATCCTTGTGCTGCGGCGGCACTCCGTCAACATCCCATTTCACAATCTTATTCGTGTCACGATCGACCAGGCACATTGCCAGGTTTTTAATACCTACATCAATACTTAATAATAAATTATTCATATAAAGAAATAAACATTCTAATCTTTAAATGAAACACTGTTGCTGGTGGTGCACCTTGGATATTAAAGGCCCTGAGCTACACCTGCCGCACAAACAGGATAAGCGTGGCAACATCCACACAATGGGAAAGTTTTGTTCCTGGGAATGTATAAAGACTTATAACCTCAAAGAAAATAAGTTGAAATACGGAAACATACAGGGACTGATTACGCTCATGCGCAAAAGGATTTATGGTAAGATAACGCCCCTCTCGTGTGCCCCAGAAAGATATTTGTTACAAAAATTCGGTGGACCCATGACCGAAGATGAATACAGGAATTGCCTTGGAAAGACTGACCTACCGGTGTTGCACATGCCCGAGACCGCAAATTTCCTGCATCACCCGATCAGGCCTGAGAAATATGCGCCCAAGAAGAAGGACAATAGTGCCCGTGCTAATGATAAGATGAATAAGATTAATAACTCACAGGTGGGTGCCGAGACTCTTAAGCTCAAGAGGCCCATACCCATCAAGCGGATAGACAATAACCTGGAATCCGCCCTCGGCATAATAAGACGCACGAAACAATCTTAGGTAACACCATACCAAGGGTTAAGTACGTTCACGATGTCCCCCACTCGTGTCTTCGTGTGTAAGAAACTCTCTACCACCTTTGATAACCCAGATATTGTAAAAAACATAGAAAAATCTATTTACAATTGGTCTATCAAAACCGCCACGGATAGGAAATTGATCCTGAACTGGAAGAATCCTCAGTTCTCACACATCTATAAACAAAAATGGATAAATCTGTGGTACAATATTAGCCATCCCAATAATGATATTTTCAGGTCCGACATTCTATCGGGAAAGATTGGAAATCTCAAACAGATTGCCTGGTTACCACCAGAAAAGATGTGGCCCAATGGTCCCTGGTCGTGCATGATGCAGGTAGTCAAGGACAAACAATCGGCAAAGGAGAACACAGACAAGCTGGGCGAGGATTATGAGGGAATGATAGAATGCAATAACTGCGTGTATCAGAACAAGTTCAAGAAACCGGAGGAACGAGTGGGTACAAGAAAGACTACATACTACCAGCTACAGACTAGAAGCGCAGATGAGCCCATGACCACTTTTGTTACTTGTCACGAATGTGGTAAGCGGTGGAAATTTTAAAATATTTGTTATTTGTAACTATAATGTCCACGATAATCATTCCAGGTGGTGGTGGCGCTGGCTTTGGTATAGTGAGTTTGGTAGGAAATCTGGTGGCACTCTTTATCATAGTGAGTGTCGTCAAGTATTTTTGGAAAAAGGTCGAGTTCCCAACCAGTCCCATTAATGTCGTGAGCGAACTCAAGAAATACAACATTGACGCCCAGGGTCTCTTTGCGCCCAGGGAGTCTTATTTTATGAAACCACACATTCCTGATGAAAATTCTGTGTGAATGCACCCTGGGTCTCATATTTCTAATGGTCACCGCACTTATACACATTAACACAATGTCCCCCGTGAAGCGTCCTCTCTGCTACCCGCGCAAGCCCTTCACCGGAGGCACTCCCGCACCCGCCAAGAAGCCCGTTCATTCCGGCGAGGGACACCTGTCCAAACTATTGGGCAGGATTAGCTTTGAAACGAAGATTGTCGATAATTCGTGGCGCCCTATTTTCCCCGAGAAGCCCGCCAAGATCGAGGAACCGGTTCTATCTAACATAATTGACGCCGATCACCCGTTGGCCAAAGTGAATAGTCGGGATATTAGCGACGAGGAGACCATTAATATCTATGCAGCTGCGGGATATTCCCCAACATTTTTGGACGAACTTCGGGTCAAGTTTAAAACAAAGCACGAAGTAGCGGATGAAAATGATGCTTATTTGGATAAGGTTCTGGCAAATTATCCCGGAAAGTCTACGACAAGGCCCAAGAAGACCAAGTTGCGAACCAGGCTGGCGACCATGTCGAGGAACAGGAATCAAATTAAGCTTGAAGATTTGGAGGACGATAAGGTTAAGGAAAATGATGGAGAAAATAATAAGAAGGGGGGGCGGTGATGAAATGTAGTGTAGAAACTTGTAAAAATCGTGCAATTGATCCTGTATTACGAACTTGCAAGCGTCATGCCGATACCTGTCCCATATGCTTAGAAAAACTAGGATCGGATGATACGTCCGCACTTCGATGCGGACACAAGTATCACGCATGCTGCATTTATAAATGGTTTGATAGAAATGTTAATTGTCCTCTATGTAGAGCTTAAAAATTTACTTTGAATGATACCCATATGTGTGGCATCTTATGCGCCGCTGGAAATGTTGATATCCGAGATTTTAGGTCTGGCATGGACAAACTTTCTGCCAGAGGGCCCGACGCCACACAGACCACTAGTCAGGATTGTGTGATGATGGGATTTTCGAGACTTGCAATCAATGGTAGTGATAGTGGTTCGATGCAGCCATTCAATGACAATAACGTGCGTCTCATGTGCAACGCCGAGGTATTTAATCACAAGGACCTTGAGCGGACACTGGGATACACTCCCAAGTCTGGAAGTGATTGTGAGGTCCTAGTGGAGGGCTACAAGCGCTGGATGTTTCCGGAATTGTGCTCCCGCGTGGATGCAGAGTTTGCGATGGTTGTGCATGATGTTGACAGCAAGGTTCTGTGGGTTGCCCGGGATCCCTACGGAGTCAGGCCACTTTACTGGGGTACCACGGAAAATGGAACCTACGTGTTTTCATCCGAACTCAAGGGCCTGTGCAGGATGTGCATGACCAGCGAACAATTCAACCCCGGGTGGTTTATGGGAATTAGTTTGACGGGAAATCCCGAAATATTCCAGTATAACCCCTATACAAAGCTGACCCTGGGACCAAGGCTCCTTATGGATCAAAGCGATGCAGCCGGACGAGTCGCAACCCTGCTCGAAGAAGCGGTCAAGAAGCGCCTAATGTGCCAAAATGGCGGTGTCTGTTGTCTTTTGTCGGGGGGTCTGGATAGCAGTCTGGTGGCAGCCCTGGCCCAGAAGAACTCTGACCTGCCCATCAGTACTTACTCGATAGGAATGGAGGGCTCCCCGGACCTGGAATATGCCAAGAAGGTTGCCGATCACATTGGTAGTATACATACAACCGTGTGTTGTCCCAAAGAAGAATTCCTAGAGGCCATCCCCCGGGTAGTGGCGGACATAGAGAGCTATGACGTCACCACAATCCGTGCCAGCGTTGGGAACTATTTGATTGGAAAGTTTATCAAAAAGTTTTCCAATTTCAAGGTTGTTCTTAATGGTGACTACGCCGATGAGGTATGTGGGGGCTATCTATACATGAAACTTGCACCCAGTGATGAAGAATTTGAAAAAGAATGCCAGAGACTGGTGGGTGACATCCATTACTTTGACAGCCTGCGCAGTGATAGGACTATCTGCGCTCACGGCCTGGAAGCCAGGGCACCATTTGCAGATAAGCAGTTTGTGGATTTTTACCTGAAGCTTGCTCGCTCCGTAACATCCCCCAGGGATAAGATGGAAAAGTATCTCCTGCGCAAGGCGTTTGATGGAACCGGCTTGCTCCCCCAGGAGGTTCTATGGAGAAGCAAGGAGGCATTCAGCGATGGTGTGTCCCAACAGGGAAAGTCCTGGCACACCATGGCAGCAGAATACGCCCAGAAAATGAAATTCCCAGACGAGGCCACGTATTATAAAACTATTTTTGAGGATACCCACGGGTCGAGGCATAACAATGTGGTTCCTTACAAGTGGATGCCAAAGTGGTGTGATGCAACCGATCCATCGGCACGGACCCTAAAAATATATAATATTACCAAGTAATTTGGTTCTTTCCTCATATTTGCTTTTAAATTTTTTCATATCTGTTCTTACCCTCCCCCGGTCCTGGTGGAGTTCGTCGTGAATATCTATAATTAATTTGTGATTTCCATTTGGTAACTTATAAACACCCAGGAGTTCTTTAATTCTAAAATTCTTGCTGGTTTCCAACCGTGGATACCCTGGTACTATCACGTCCCAAGGATCATCGTCTGCTTTATTTATAAGCTTTGGTATTTCGCCATAATTGGAAATCCAAGGTTTCTTAAAGTTTTGCAACTTTATGTATATCCTCTTATCAGGCTGTCTCAGTAGCCTGACAAGAGCATCGAATGCTATGGCTCTTGCCATTATTATACTATCATAGATTTAATTACCGCAACCGCAGGGCTTGTACGTCTCGGTCTTGTTGGGCTGGATGTACGCGAGCAGCACGACGGCCAGAGCCAGGGCAACTGCGAGCGAGGCACGGTTCCTTTGCAAATTCATTTTATTTGTATACAATATATTAATTACAATGATAAAGGGGTACGGACACTCGGTCTGGGCGGTTCCACACAACTACAAGGATATTCAGCGGGAGTATAACATGAAGCACATCCCCCATGTTACCATAAGCACGAATCACCCCAAGAGACCAATAATTACCAATTATAACATGCCCTGTATAATATGCTTTGATAGTCACAAACACTTAAAACGCCTCCCTTTAATGTATGAGCACGACCCTTTTAAGGACAAAGATTGTGCTGGATTTTATTGCAAAATACCGAATGTTAAAGATGATTTTCTCACTCATATGACAATGAGTTATGATTTTGTAGAAGGTAATTATGCTGATTTTGAGGCGCCGACCGGTCCCTTGCAAGCAACAATTATGCGTGCTGATACCACTTCGCTGAATCCCGGGGAGTGGTATTTCTACTGAACTATTTCTATAAACTTCCTATTATCAAGTGTTTCATATTCCATCAGGGCATTGGCAATCTTATCGAGTTTGTCTTTGTATGCAGTAATCAGAGAATAGGCCTCCTTATAAGCAACATCGACTATTAGTCGGACCTCTGTTTCTACATCCAAGTCGTCCCTGTTTACCTTTATCTTACCAAAGGTCTCAGAGAATCCATAGTCCTTGACCATAGAAGTCGCTATGGCGGTCACCTGCTGAATGTCGCTCGTTGCACCCGTAGTCACATTCTCGGGGCCCAGCACAATCTCCTCGGCAATCGTGCCACCCAGGGCAATCATTATCCTATTCTTCAAATACTCGCGAGAAACCATCTGCATGTCCTGGGGCTCGGATGGAAAAAAGATAGTGACGCCACCGGACTTTCCCCTGGGTGTAATGGTCACCTTGCGCACGGTCTCCGGGCCATCCAATAGAGCCCCCAGAAGCGCGTGCCCAGCCTCGTGGTAGGCCACCAGATGCTTGGTCTTATCGTCCACCTTTACACTTCTTTTAAGCCCAATTACGGTTTTCTCTATGGCTTCATCTATATCCCGATTCTGTATGATGGTTCGATCACCCCGTGCGGCCATGATTGCCGCTTCGTTCATTATATTGGCAAGGTCGGCCCCACTGAACCCCATTGTTGCCCGCGCAACCGCGTTGAGGTCTACACCGCAATCCAATTGCTTGTTTCTACTATGAACTCCGAGGATTCTGGCTCGACCCCCCAAATCTGGCAGCTCCACCCCTATCTTGCGATCGAATCGACCCGGGCGGGTCAGGGCGCTATCCAGAATCTCTGGAATGTTTGTGGCCCCCAGAACTATAATACCATCGTTGTCATTGAATCCGTCCATTTCCAGGAGGATCTGGTTAAGTGTCTGCTCACGCTCGTCATTACCACCCACCACACCCAGCTTCCCGGAACGAGACTTACCAATGGCATCAATCTCATCAATGAATATAATACAGGGCTTCATCGCACGGGCCTGACCAAACAGCGATCGAATGCGACTGGCACCCATCCCCACAAAAAGTTCCACAAACTGCGATGCGGATGTTGCGATGAATGGAACTCCGGCCTCGCCGGCGATGGCCTTTGCCAGAAGAGTCTTACCCGTACCGGGCTGGCCAGAGAGTAAACAGCCCCGAGGAACCTTGGCACCCGCATCCGAAAACTTCCGAGGCTTCTGGAGAAACTCCACAATCTCGTATATCTCCTCCTTGACCTCGTCTATGCCGGCCACGTCCTTGAAAGTCACGCCAGTATCCTCGACGGTATCAAATGCCTGACCACCACCAACGATGGATTGAATGGGGCCTTGTTGCTGGCTTCGTATAACCGTGAAAGCAATGACCGCTGCAAGTAAAAAGGGTATAATGTCAAGCGGGGATGGAAGCTGCTGTGGCGGATCTTCTATGATCACGTCCACGTCATTCCTATCGGCCTTCTCAAAGAAATAGTCGTTGGCTATTATCTTTGCCCGGCCAACCATTTCATCATTGGTCTCATAAAAAGAAAAATTGTTATTGGGAATTATTCGAACCTTGGCGATTTCGTGATTCCTTATTTTCTTCATGACTTGTCCATGACTTAGAGGCGGTGCTGTTAGTGGCGCGCTTATACTAAACATATATTTATCATTCTATTCTATTCTTTATTATTATGTATTTTTCACCATTCGTTGCCCAGCCTAGAAAATCGTTGCATGTGTTGCAGTGTAGGTAACTGCCAGGGTCATTGTCGCTGCCCGGAATTGGGTAATCATCTATAAGCGCGTGAATGTGCATCTCAATTATTTGCATGGGGAATTTTCCAACTATTTTTGTATTCATGGTCTTGTTAAAACAAAAACACAAACCAAATGTGGGATGCTGATAATGAATGCTTTTGAGTTTATTCGTTTTCCCCAATTGTGTCTTGCAGCGCTTGCAGTTGTATGTGGCATCTTCTGACCTTTCAATAAATAAAATACCCATCATTAAACATGTATCTTCTTCTACAGTATTCTGAACAGAACCTTTTATCACTATAAAAAAAGACGTTTCTACTATCACTGATTCCAGTTAAACATAAGTGACACATGATATGTATATGTTGCATCTCAGGCACCTCACCCTCCTTAAAATAAACAAAAGACAAACTTTTGAGGAACATCAAATAGAGATCTTCAAAAACCTTAGACATGAGATCGCTGACATAGTCAAGGAACAAAGCTCTATACTAAAAAATGCAATGAATATGTATGACGATTTGAGAAGAGAGTATTATTGGAGACTTATGAAAAAGGGTAACCCTGTGTCCACCTATTGTTCCAGCCTAACTCTATATTATAACAGAATGATAGATATCAGGAATGTGTGTGCTTCAACCAAAACCTGGAGAAAAAACTTCGTTTTTCTAGATGAATATATATTCAGAAACCTGGCATGCCCATCCAGCACTGCCCATTACGAAGAACTCGACAAAATATTAATTGGTGTACTCAATTCTAGACAAGACGCAGAATTACCCGAAGAAAGTATAACAATTGATACGGAACTATTGGACATGATCCGCGGTTACGAGGGGCTTTGTAAGACCATTTACGATTCGATACACGCAAATGATGAAAAATATAGTTTAAATGGATTTTCCGAGAAAATGCAAAAGGCTGTAAAGGAAGAAGATAAAGCCCGAAACAAATATCTCGAGAGCTGCAGGGTTCTTGATCACGCGGATGAGTTATTACAAAATCGGGGTGAGGAAGAGCCCACGGAAGACTTGTTAGAGATGCTTGCTATTCTTCAGAATTTTCAACTTTGACAGATATGTCCTCTATGACCTCCTCATCTGCATGATCTTCCGGCGGCCCCACGCTTACCAGGTTCTTATTTTTCAGCATTTCCAACTCGGACGCAATGCGCCTTTGCTGGTCCCTGCCAAACTCATCATCGCCGCTCTTGTAAACAGTAACGCGATGCTCGTCATTTGATTCATTTTTGACTGCATCTTTTATTTTGGACGGAATTCCAAACTTCATGGCAAGCTTGCTCGATTCAACCTTTTTGTTAAACATATTTTTGACATTATTTAATATCTTAGTCTCTCCCAACTGGTCGAATAGGCTGATTGGCTTTATATTTGTGATCTCCGGTTTGTCAAAATTATCTTTGTCATTGTATTGTTTGTTGAATGTATCTAGAATGTCTCCCGGGATGGGTGGCGACTGTTCAATCAGGCGATCATAATCAGACGAGCAGCGGTTAATAAGCTCGGAACCACTAAACTTGCGGTCTAATACAGGAAGACCCAGCTCCAGTTTGATGTCACGACTAAGTTTGCCATACGCCACCGAAGCAACGCGGTGGGCCTCCATTAGTTCGTTGGCCTTTAAAAACTGAAGCACGGTGGTTGCTATGGCGGCCACAAGGTTCAGGGCACCAATGCCAAGTGGCACATACTCCTGCCAGTCGGTGGGAAATGTTTCTTGGGCAAAGTTTGCAGTCCCCGTAATTGTACTTAATACAATAATCGGTAACGTGAACTTCATATTCATCTTTTTGTACTTCAAATATGCCTGAAAATGGAGGTATCTGTAACAGGATGACGATTCTCCCCAAGATTTGAGGATTTTTTCTTGCTGCGGGTGCCATTTCTTCGGTGCGTTGGGTTGTCTCTTATCCATATAATACTCTCTGAGAAAAATTCTCTATAAAAAAATATAGTATAATTGTAAATGTCGGGTGGTATTACTCAGTTAGTTGCCATCGGTGCCCAGGATGCCCATCTCGTGGGCAACCCAGAGGTTTCCATGTTCCAGTCCGTTTACAAGCGCCACACAAACTTCGCCCAGCTCTGCGATCGCCAGATTATTCAGGGCGCCCAGTCGGCGGGTGGCATGTCCACGGTTCGCCTCGAGCGCAAGGGTGACCTTATTTCGCACGTCTACTTCACCGCAGTCGAGGGTGCCACCTCGAACACCCTGGATTCCTCCGAATGGATTAACGCCATTGAGAAGGTCGAGCTCCTCATTGGCGGTCAGGTGATTGACGAGCAGACCTCGGTGTTCTCCGAGCGCCTGGCAGTTGATCTGTTAGCCCAGAACCTCACCAAGTCCGCCCTGGGTTCCCATCACGTGGGTGGCGGTGGTGGTGCGGGTTCGGAGTCTTACTTCTACCCCCTGCGATTCTCGTTCTTCGAGAACTCGCCCAGCTCCATTCCAATGGTTGCCCTGCAGTATCACGACGTGGAGCTCCGCATCACCTGGGGCACCTCGATTGCACCCAACACCATTGAATGCTTTGCCAACTTCGTCTACCTAGACACGACCGAGCGTGAGATGATTGCCTCGAAGCCCCGTGATATGCTCATCACGCAGGTCCAGCGCGCACCGGGCTCGGGCGCCAAGACCCTGGATCTGAACTTCAACCATCCGGTCAAGTTTATTGCCATGTCCAACGTGACCGCCAGCAGCGGTTTCTTCGAGAATACTAACAAGGCCAAGCTTCAGGTCAACGGCACCGATCTGGCGGACTACAAGTTTGTGGTTCCCCACTTCACACAGGCCGCATCGTACTACTCGGCCCCATTCTCGGTCGGTAACACCGATGACTACATGCTTTACTCGTGGTGCATGGACACCTCCAAGCTGCAGCCCAGCGGCTCGCTTAACTTCTCGCGCATCGATAACGCGCGTCTCATCAGTCAGACTGGCAACATCGATGATGACGTGTACGCCGTGAACTACAACGTGCTGCACATCGAGAACGGCCTGGGCGGACTGCTGTACGCCAACTAAATTATATATAATCAATTAATAATACTTGTTATGGAAAATTAGGCTTCTAGAATAAGTATTTTATCCCAGCAAAAGTGCCAATTTCTTGGATATACTGTGATCACTGGGATAATGAATACCGGCCGCTATGCGTGACTGTCCTATGCTCTCAGCGGTCCCGTACAGAAGCCCGGCCTTTTCTGGGTACATTCTAGCATAGTGCTTTGCCACCAAGTAAGCCTGGTAGGTGTGACCGGCGGGGTATGCAGGCGTATCGCCAGTATTTGACTCTAACATGGTATCTTTAATCTCAGGGATAACTTGGTATGGTCGGGGCCTGTTTAACAAATATTTCAGGGAAAATATAAAAGGATTCTGACGAGCAGCAATCCGCCGAACTTCAGATTCAGATCTACCAACAATGGGCGAAAAAACTCTGTGAACGCCAACGTCACTCTGCTCAAATAGCGACACCTCGTTCACAGAGCGGTTCTTGGTTCGCCGCAGAACCTCCAGGGCTTCCCCCCGATTAAATGGCATCGGGGTGGGCCACCAGGTCACGTAACCCTTGGGTGCCAAAATGTAAATTGCGAGCAAAAGTGCTACAAGAAGCATCTTAAAACTATCATGCAAATAAATACCATGGCGTGTATTACTCCCCTCGGTTGGATCGATGACGATGCCGAGCGCGCAATTCGGTCTAGCCTGGATGTTGATGGTAATAATACTGTCATGGATATGGTGGGCGTAGGACCTGCCGTAGCACGCGACCTCAAGAATCTGCACAATATTTTTACTATCAATGATTTGGTTGGGTATGTTCTGTATAACGGATTTCCCAATGATGCGAAGATCGCCGATGAAACCAAGTTTGTGCTGTCCCTGCGCTGTGCCCGGAAGCTCATGCCAGACCTAGAAACTTCACAGCCCCGGTCGGTACGCAGAACAGCCAGTGACCCACTATGCCAAGCACAAACATAAGTATAGTCGAAATCACCAAGGGAATCTTTGTGAATTTTGCAAAAATGATCGCCAACAAAATGGTACCAAAATAATCCCCCGCCGCCGCGTCCAATATGCGTGTCCTGTGGAACCCCTCGCCCATCTTGCCAAAAATATCCTTGTGCTGACAAAACATCTCTTTATATACTACGATGAATTTTGATTTCGAGAATTGGTTCGGGGGTATCTCCCAGGGAGACCTGGTGCTCGGGGATGATAGCCTTTTCATAAATGCTTATGAAAACAAACAATGGTCTCCGGCAGTTAAGACAAAACTCATGAATAGTCTCTTGGAAAGGAGCAAACTTATTTAAAGGCTAGAGCCCAGTATAGAATAAGCACAATGGCATCCCCAATCGCAGTTTTCATCACCAAGAGTTCTACGGTCGTCGCCGGACGCACTTATGATTATAGTTCACAGGATTCGGTGTTCGCAGATGGTCACGGATTCACCTATGTTGGACAGAAGAACGGTGGTGAAGACTTCAAGCTCCTAGAGGCAATCAACGGGCAACAGACATTCTTTGTGTATTTCAGGCACAAGAAGACTGATAACTTTCAGTTTATGGGAAGTACAAAGGATGCCGCGGCACCGTTTGCTACTGGGAATGAGCCACTGCAAGTCATGATTGCGGGCAAGAATATGTATTCCAAGCCCATTAGGTCCAACCCGCATATGACCATGAAGGAGGATGCTCTCGTAGATTTTATGGAGAGGAATGGGATCTATGGGGTCAGGCCCGTTGGCATCAACCTTATGAAGGGATTCTACCTACTCAATGAAGTAGTTGATCCCAGTACGTATAGGGGTGCGCCGGTAGACAACAAGAAAGCCTACAATTGGAACATCCACACGCCTTTCAGCACCGCGCGCCTTGTTTACTGCTAGTTTTATTGTATGAATTCACCTTAGGTAAAATATCCCTTTTGATCACATCGCCCACTCACACCATGGATCTCCCCTATGACATCAAAGAAATTATTGGTTCGCATCTCAATGGTGCGGATCTAGCAAATATGTCCATATTTGACAAGGACTTTAAGCCCTCTTTCATAAAAACAGTCGCACCTGTGTTTATGAAAGAGTTTGTGCGCGTGTCAAAAATCTTTGGTTACCTGCGCACCATATTCCATATGAAGGTATCTTCCCACGATATTATGGAAGATGAAGGTGATCACAGGGCAATGTCTTACATTCTTGGCAGGGAAATTGAAGAAGGCGAACTTTATGAAGATCAAATGGAATATACCATATGGAATACGCTTAACTGGTCCATAGACATGGAGCCTAGTATGGACCAACTCATGGATGAATATATGCGCCAAGAAAATGACTACAATTCATTCCTAGACCACGAAATAGATGACATATTAGATGAATACTGGGATGAACATGGATACATCCCGGGTGATTATTTGTAAAACATTTTTTAAAATAGACACTCAACTAAATTTGTGTATGAAACAATCTTGGGTAAAATCTTATCCAAGGGCACCCACATTCACCATGTCCTGGCCAATGTCCTGGTTTCACGAAGACCCGGAGCATACCCTCG
>Ga0181369_1000121_pt1 | contig 21974 bp, 29 predicted proteins | sample LowvirmetaG_8_FD_130088 | JGI IMG/M metagenome (GOLD analysis project Ga0181369, IMG submission 130088) | Marine viral communities from the Subarctic Pacific Ocean - Lowphox_04 viral metaG | ecosystem: Environmental > Aquatic > Marine > Oceanic | place: Subarctic Pacific Ocean | collected... | reverse complement strand
TATGAAAAATAAAAAATACTCAATGGGCAAGACAATGAAGTTCGTTCGTGACAACTTCATACAGTGGGAGCTAATCGGACACCATACGGATCACGATGCGTACTTGGAGTTCCATAACTACAGAAACTCTACGCACTTCTGCAAGTATCCATATGTGGACGAGGATTCTCTAATTGAGGGCATTCACTTTATCATGGATATGGATCAACTCAACGATAGACTCAATGCTGATGTTTAACGAGAACCATGCTTCCAAGTACGGACTCAAGGAGGCTATTGTGCTACACAAGGTTATCTTCTACATTCTTCTGAACAAGAGGGATGGAAGAAACCTGCACAATGGTAAGCACTGGACTTTCAACTCCAGAGAGGGTTGGAGGTCGGTGTTTACCTGCTTCTCTGATATGCAGATATGGAGGTCATTGAAAAATTTAGAGAAGTCAGAGGCAATCCTCAGCGACTCATTTAACCGCAGGGCGTACGACAAGACTCGTTGGTATACCCTTTCCGATAAGTTGATGCAAGAGGTGCAGAGGGATAAGTATTGGACAAAAGCCATTTGCAATTCTGCAAAGAGCTATAACAAAAATGCAATAACCAATAACAAAACTGCAACACCTATACCATTAAAGAATAATATTATAGAAGAAGTAAAACCCTACTAATTATGGCTACAAAAGCAAACCAGATAGAGAGACTACAAACTAGGATTGAAATGATTCGTACTGAATCAAGAATCCTTTCGCATCGTATTGAGAGGTACGAAGAGCAACGCAAGGATCTCCAGCAGGAGAAGAAACTAATCAAATCACAAATAGCAGAATTATCAATATGAGTCATTTTTATAATTGCGAAAAAGAACCATTTTTAACAAAAGCCAATACTCCAGCACAAGCTAAGAAGATTGGTGCGTACCCATCGGTAACAACTGTCATGGGTATTATCAAAGATCCATTCCTTGATGGGGTGTGGTCGCCAAATAAATACATTGAGCTAGCTAGAGAGTTCCCAGATGCAACCCTAGAGCAGATCAATATCCGAAAGTTTGGTATGCGTACATCTCCCATTGATGGTAAGGAGATAACATCCTCTGAGTTCGGAACAACAGTTCACGGGAGACTTGAGGATCATACGAATTCCATCCTAGCTAATGAAGAGCCTACTATGGACAGCGAATGGGACGCTTGGGCTGAACCATTCCTAAAGCACATTGGGGACTCTGGAATTGAGCCAGTTGCCAGTGAGTTAATTGCGTGGGATGACGAGCTAAAGGTAGCTGGTTCTGTGGACTTCATCGGCAAGCAACCAGATGGGAAGTATTACATGGCGGACTACAAGTGCCGTGATTGCAAGGGGCGTGGCGGGAAGTTCTACGAAAAGAAGGACTGTACTCAGCTAGCTATTGAGAGCTGGATGCTAGCTAGGATGTGGGAGCTAGAGTACCTGCCAACTATCGTAAGTGTCTGCATTGACATAAGAACGAAAAAACACTTCCATAAGGAATGGACATGGAAACAAATGCAGAAGGGCATAGAGCGTTTCAAGCTGACTGCTGAGATTTACTGGATGGATTTCATGAACCCCTAAATAATAAACCAATAAAAAATATGCCAAATACAAAAGCAGAATACAGACTCCTTGAGGTCGCTATCTATGACCTCAAGACAGAGAACAATAGACTCCGCAAGGAGCTAGACGAAGCCACTCACTTGAATCAAGCAGTCTCAATGCTAGCTGGCTTACCAACGGCTAGGGAAATGGACACACTTGTCAAGGACGGCAAACGTCTGACTTGGATATTCCGTAATTGCTGTGTGGAGTTTGAAGGATTCCACAAAACTTCTTTCTCAAACAGGAAGGAAGTGGATGAAGCGATGCAAGCTGAGGAGGAGTAAATGAAGGCGTATCAAATAAAATACCAACATAACGGCAGGGATGTAACCTATGTGTTATGGAAGATAGCTAAGACTAAGCAAGAGGCATTCAAATTTGCGTTTGGCAAAACAATGCCAAAGAACGAAAACAAGATGCTCACCAAGAGGGGGCTACCTATAGTTGTAACAGAAGTAAGCGATCATGAAGTATCTGAAATATTCCCAATTACCCCAGTACCGAAAGAAGAACCTTCCAAAGAAGTGTCCAATATTGGAGACGACTGGATGCTCTAAGCCCTGCGTGGATCACAACCACACGACTGGCATGGTGCGTGGTGTAATATCAATGGAGGCAAATACTTTTTTGGGGCGTGTTGAAAACAGCTTCAAGAGGTTTGGCACAAGTGCGGATATTAGTCTATCAAAGATACTCAGAAACATGGCTGACTACTTGGATCAAGGGGATACTAATTACCTTCATCCAGTTGGATTGAAGCAGTTGGCATCTAGGTTCAAACGCTTAACTGTTGATGAGCAGGAACTTACATTAAAAGAATTAAAAGCGAAAAAAAGTGAAATAAATGCTTGCACTAACTCAAAACAGAGGACAGTGTTGTATCGTAAACTTATTACTAATTATGGAAAATAAAAACCTACTACAAGAAATCCAATCGGAACTCAAAGCTCCGAAGGGTCAACGCAATAACTTTGGAAACTACAACTATCGTAGTGCTGAAGATATTTTAGAAGCAGTCAAGCCACTGCTCAAGGAACGCAACTGTGCATTGGTCATCAACGATGAAGTGCTTGAAGTTGGTGGTCGCCTTTATGTAAAGGCTACAGCTATGATTGCTTTTGAAAACCAGCCATTCGCAAGTGCTTCTGCATTTGCTCGTGAAGCAGAAAACAAGAAGGGCATGGACGAAGCTCAGATCACTGGATCAGCTAGCTCATATGCTCGCAAGTATGCACTGAATGGATTGCTGGCTATTGACGATACGAAGGATGCTGACTTCACAAATCGTCATGGTAAAGATTCTCCAGTTACCAAGAAGGTAGCTAAAACTAATAACGAACTAATATAGGAGACTATAAATATGGAAAGAGACTATAAATATGGAAAAGTACGATAATACTAATAAGGGTGCGATGTTTAAGAATGATCGCAAGAAATCCGAAACACATCCAGACTTGGGTGGGGCAATCAATGTAGACGGCAAGGACTACTACATCAACGCTTGGAAAAAAGAATCCAAGAAGGGTGTACCTTTCTACTCTCTCTCCGTTAAGGAGAAGGTTGAGAAGGAGGAGGTAGCCACAGAAGAAGCTTTCTAGTAAACTGTGTTCATACGTTAGGGTTATAGGGGCTGGGTTTTATGTTTCCCAGCCCCTACTTTTTTAAATATTAAAACAAAGGAAAAAAATGGTTACTTCAGAAGATAAAGAATCGGTACTCCCATCAAGTGGGAAGATGTCAAAGTTTAACACGGGTGCTGTTCGTGATGCGATGGAGGGCAAGGGTTTTCCATCATTGATTCCAACTTGTGCATTAAAATCCCTAGCTAAACGCTTTGAGGATGGTGCTACTAAGTACGGAAGAGATAACTGGGAAAAGGGCATTCCCCTTTCTCGCTACTGCGATTCCGCACACAGACACCTCTGGGCTTTGCGTGACGGACAAACGGACGAGGATCACTTTGGTGCTGTCCTATGGAATATCGCTTGCTGGCAAAAAACAAAAAGAATGATTGACAGCGAATTACTACCAAGTCACCTTGATGACTTACCTAAATAATAAAACCCATAACCCATATACAAAAAATGTCAGATTATATAGATGACTATCGTGTTGCTCTAAAGAGTGAATTTTCTTCCACTTCCGACAAGGATGCTCGTAAGGCATTCTGGGAAAACGCTCGCAGTGATATTGAGTGGGCTAAAGCCAAAGGACTAATAGGACATATGTCCATGGAGGACTATCTCAAGACAAAGTATAAGACCAAAAATTATGTCAGTGATACTGACAGAAAGGTTATTGAGAAAGCGGACTTTATTCCGTCCAAGATACTTGCTTTGTTCTATGGAATATCTCCGTGTACTGTTAGAAACATCCAGAGGGACTATCGCAGGAGAACAGAGGAAGAGGATAGCACATCTGAGCTAGAAGCAAAACACACGGACAGCAAGTAATATGCAAGAAATTCATGCTCCAGAGGCAGAGGATTCTGTCCTAGCTAGCTGTTCCTATGCGGACAATGCTGGCACATTTGATGAGGTATCCACAATCATAACTGCGGAGGACTTCTACAATCAAGATAACGCTCGTATCTTTAGATCAATATCCAATATCGCCAACGCTGGCAATGAGGTCAATGAAGTTACTATAGCTGACGATCTCCGCAAGACAAACGACTTGGATCGCATCGGTGGCATTAGCCGTGTCTTCTCCATCATGAATGCTCCATGCACTCATAGCACTGGTATTACTTCCGCTAAAATCGTTAGGGACAAGAGCAGAGCCAGACAGCTAAAGCGTATGTACAAGCTCAAGCTGGAGAATATAAATGAGGGTGCAGACCTAACGGACATCACATCCACAACGGAAGCCGAACTCAGAAAGATAATGGCTGATAGCGGTGAATCCAATACTCTTGAGAATGCCTCTAAGGAACTCAAGGATAGGCTTCACAGTATGCTTGACGGCACTTATGTAGCTAAGAAGATACCCACTGGTATTGACCACTTGGATGAGAAGCTGGACGAGGGTGGCATAGGGCAGGGCGAGGTGTGTGTTATCGCCGCACCAACTAGTTGCGGTAAATCGCAGTTGGCTCTGAACTTTGTTCTTCGTGCTAGTATCGTTGATAATGTGCCAAGCATGATCTTCAGCTTTGAGATGCCAGCTAACCAGCTAGCTAAACGAATGACTCAGACTGCTTCCGCAGTGAACCTAAAGAGCTACACGAATGGTACGGCAACTCCCCATCAAAGGGACTTAGTTGACAATGCTATTGATAAGGTTGCTCAAGCACCAATCTATACTGAGCATACTGTTCGTGGTATTGATGACCTTCGTTCTAAGGCTCGCATGATCAAGCGTAAGCATGATGTAAAGGTGATTGTCGTAGACTACCTTCAGCTAATTCCATTCAACGCAAAGCTCAGTAAGCACGAGGGTATATCTCAAGCATCTCATGGCATCAAGCAGATGGCTATGGAGCTGGATGTAGCGGTAATACTCCTAGCACAAATCAATAGAACTGGTGCTATGCGTGACTCTGGACTCGTGCTGTACGATCTAAAGGATTCTGGTGACATTGAGAATGATGCGGACATCGCACTCCTCATGTGGCCAAATGGAGGTAGTATTGATCACTGCCGTAGGACTGGTCAGAATGGCGTGTCCTACCTAGAGATGGATTACAATGTAGCTAAGAATCGTGAGGGCGAGCGTGATCTAATGGGACGCTTCAAGTTTCTCAACCACATAGGGAGGTTTCAATGATAGAACTTCTATATCTTATAATTTACTTGCTACTAATGTTGACATCCGTAGCAATTGTGTCGTTAATAATTGATTATATACAAAGAAAAATAAATGGAAAATAATATAAAATATAAAATAAAACCCATGCCCAACTGTGCTTCCGTAAAGGAATATGAAGAAAAATGGAGGGGTATTGCGTGTGAGCTACAAGTAGCTCTCATTGAAAATGAAATACTAAGGGAAGAAATAAGGCATCTAAATTACACCATTTCAGTGCTTAATGACGAGCCAACAAACTCACTATAAATATATGTCTAATAAAAAAACAACACAAATGTTCAAAGCAGATACGGAATCCGTATTGGTTCGTGGACTCAACGCAATGACTAAATCCTGCGATGTACTGAGCAGTCAAAACGAGCAACTCAATAAGGATATTGAGGGGCTGAAGAAAAAGATAGCTAGGCTACAGGATCGTGTCCTAATTGACGGAGAGGAACGGGAATAGCTTGACAAACAGCATATAGTAAAACATTATATGCTATAATTTAAAAATGCCAAGGAACTACAGAAAAGAGTACGATAATTATCAGAGCAAACCAGAGCAAAGAAAACGCAATGATGCACGAAAGAAATCAAGACGCAAGATGGTCAAAGCCGTTGGAAAGTCTAAACTTCGTGGAAAAGATGTTGACCATAAGGATCGCAATCCGAAAAATAGCTCTCGTAAAAACCTTCGTATTCAAAGTAAGTCAAAAAATCGTTCCAGAAACAGCAGATAATTTGTCGGTAATGCGGTTGAGTAATCTCCGCAGGGGGAGTTTTTTCTTGTCGTCTATTTCTCTCCTTATTGAATCCGACTACCCCTGCCCTTCCATTGTAAGAAATTACAGTGGAGGGGTATAATTTTATTATGGATTGGACACAAAGCGAAGTATGGAAAAAGGGTGAAGCCGTAGAGGGCGGTCGCTTTCTTCGTGTGTTCAGTGTCATTGACCCAAACCCAAGGGAGGCTACAAAAGCCGATCAATTCAAGCACATAGACTGGCACACAAACATTGGAACTATTGATGTGAAAGCCATGAAGAAGGTCACTAGGAGTGGCAAGCTACAGGAGGAGTTTATGTGGGTGGAATTTAGAAACACTGTAGGCATGGATGGCTGGTTGTTTGGGGAGCAAGACTGGGTTGCCTTTGAGATGAGCGATGGGTTTACACTTGTTAGAACCAAGCAACTACTCAAGCTAGCTAATGAGCTATGCGATACAGAGACATTTGTTGATTCCCCTAGGGATGCACTGTACAAGGTGTACAGCCGTAAGACGCAGGATGATGTAATCTCAATGATTAGGTTCAGCGATATTCAAGCTATTCCGCACATCCATATACATGACCCAATGGTCAAGGATGAACCTAGTTGTTTTCTCTGAGCCTAGATAGTCTCTCTTCTACATCTACGCCTCTGCCATCTCGCCAGTAGTATAGCTTACCTACGAGTGGCATATACTTCATTGATCTGGCATCAGCTAGCTTCTCAGCGTTCACTATATCCTTACCAATATCATTGAGTATGCCAACCTGTGGTGGAGCTACTGTCATTAGCAGGGCTTGACCTAGACCCTCTTTGCGAGCCTTTACAGTTGTGTACTTGGTTACGCCAAACATACGGAGGAATGTGTTCCACCAGAAGTCCTCGTCATCAATCTCACGATTAAATACGATAGCCTTCAGCACATCGGCAGAACCATTGGCGAGTGTGGTAAACGCAAGAATTCTCATCATATCCACAGAGGCTTCACCCACCTTCTTTGAGTCCCCTTGGGCTATACCCTCAGTTAGCTTAACGAATACACGCTCCCGCAGAAAGTTAAATTGCTTAATAGTGTAGGACTTTAGGCTATATAGTATCCGTGTATTTGGGTTATTTGCATAAGTCTCTGGCATCTCCGTTAGAGATATGGGGGCTACATCAGCTAGCTCGTTGTAAAGTGCTTCAATAACTAGATCGCTCTTTACTCCATTCTGGAGGTCAGCGATTGTTTTATATGCATCATTGCCCTGTGTGCGTTTCAATCTAGCTAGGGTCTTCTTGTACTTATTTGTATTCTGACCAGCCTTTGCACCCTTTGTTAATACATTGAATGCAGCGTTGATATTGGTGTTCTTGGCTAGCCTATCAATAGCTGTAATACCAGTTAGCTTGAATACTGTGCGAACGCTATTTCCAAACATACCCGCACCATTTTCGTTTTCAATAGACACTTGATCCTTAGCTAAACCAAAGTCTTGAATAGTGAATTTCTTTCTCCCTAGGGCGGCTTCAATAGTTGGTACTAATCCATTCTGAACCATAGTGAAATAGAAGTCACCCAACTGAGTAAGCGTAGAACCCACATTACCCATCGTTGCTAAGTAACCCATGTTTTTCACTCCCTTCACAAATCCATACTGGCGACCATGCTGACCAAATCTAGCTTGCACTGCTCCCTGTATAACATCTATCTGATCTTGGCGTAAGCGTCCTTGTTTAGCTAGGTTATCCATAACTTCTCCAAGTCTACCAGCTACTGGTTCAGTACCCGCAGCTTTTCCAGATGCAGCATCACCAATGAGCTTCTTAGTTTCAATGGCGTTTACCATCTTCTCAATGTAGCTATCAAGTGCTTGTTCTGGATCAGCGTAGTATTTTAGCTGGGCTTCTTCAAGCAGGGATATTTTACGCTCCTTTAGATTGCTGGGGGTATTTAGTCCACCCCTGTATAGCTTGGATCTAGCTAGCTTTTCGTACATCATCTGGCGTTCCGTATCCGAAAGCGTTTGACCAGTCATTTGTTCGTAGCGTCTAATCTCTTGGTCAACTATTCCAGTGGGAATACCAAAGGAAGTCTTCAGTCCATCTATGTCCTGTACGAGTCTAGGGAAATAGTTATCAATAAAGTTAGCGTCCAGTCCTTGTGCGATGTACTCATCCTTGATTGCGTTAAGAACATTACGAACCTCTCTATAGTTATCAACCATACCATACTTTTGCAGTAAAGCCATACCATCATCAGAGAGTCCACGAATAATTTCTTCTTCACTAGCTATCTGCCCTTCGCTACGATTATAGCGATTTATTTTTTTCTGGAATCGTATGTCTGGGTTTTCTGAGCTATATGCACCAGTGTTTCCAGTAGCTGACTTGACTCCAGTATTATCCCAGATTGCAACTGTGGTTAATCCAGTTTCGTTTGTTTCAGCTAGGAATGCTCCATCAAATCCAGTCTTCTTTAGAGCTTTAGCAGTTTGGGGATTTTCAATAAATCGGAACTCTCCAGTTCCAATCTCTTCCGCAGTCCAGTTAAACTCTTCTACCCAGCTTTTATCTTTTGATAATTTATTTAGAAGTCTTTTGACATGGTTCTCATTCTTTGGATTGAATATATTTTTTGCGTTAATATATACTGGCATTACACTCATCCCAACGAAACGCCTTAACTCCTCTGGAGTCAGTCCAGTCTTGTCTATAATATAGGATTCTTCCTGTACTTGCTGTAATCTAAACTCAGGTATATCTTTAGCTCCATCAACTCCCTTTTTAGCTATTTCTTTTATTACATTGGGTGCAAAACCTCTATAATCTTCATCGGCTACCATTGAATTAGTTACAATCTTCGTAATCTTTTTACGCTCGTCCTTGGGTAGCACTGAAAATTCTTCATACATTTGCTGTAATTTGTCATCAGTAGTCAGCCCCTGTTTGTCAAAACCCTCTTTGTGTCTAGCCATCTCTTCAGCTAGGACTGGGTTAGTTCCAAAGTATAGCCATTCTGGAGTTAGTTCATCTTGTTCAATGTTTTCCTTGGATGTGAACTCCGTAAAGTCAGCCTTAGTTCCATGATAAAGAACCATGGGTTCGCCATCACTGTGAACCAGTTCTCCTTTGCCAAACCAATTCTTAAAGTTAACTGTTCCACGAACCTTAACTTGTTTTTTCTTAATCGCTTCCGCACCCCTAGATAGCTCTTTTTGAGTAGCTGGAGCAGCTGGTTTAGCTGCCTTCTCTCTTGCTATTGCATCAGTTAGTTGCTCTTGGGTTACTGACCTAAATTGACCACCCTTAAATGTCTTTGATCCAGTTGCACCCCCAGTTAGCTTTGCGATATTTAATCCGTATCCTTGGGCAACGGATTCCGCTGTTTCTTCATCTGGGATTGGAATTGTTCCATCCTTCTTAGCCTTTCCGATTTTTCTTTTTGTTTGATTGAGATATTCTTCGTAGGACTGCTTCTTTAGATCATCAAAAAACTCGGTGTTAATGATGTCCTCTATGTTTACACGAATGTCTGGAGTCCCAAGGAACTCTCCAGATATTCCATATTCATAAGTGTTATGTATGCCCTTTGTTTTTTTAGTGGTGTATTTTCCGTCTGGTTTGAATGCGGCATAGATGTCACGAAGACCAAAGTTATTTTCTTTTAAGTGTGCATCCACTAAATCGGCATTGCTTGGCATTACGCCATCAATGATACCCTTGACGTTGTCAGACCTAGTGGCTGACTGCCTATCACGAACATTCTCCATGAACTTTCTTTTGACCTTGCCATCCTTATTGTTTATGACGGAATCTCGGTCGGCATATTGATTTAAGAATTTTTGTGCAAAAACTATGTCAGCTTTTTGTGCGTTTGGTGCGTTAATTATTGCATTTGCAAAATCTTGGACACTACCATATTTGGATTCAATGTTATCATAAAATATCGTAGCTGGTAACTTATTGAAGTAGTGCATTGTGTCTGGATCTCCAGACAGAATCATTACGACATCGGAATTAGCTGCTGATTTTACCGCACCCATTTGTGTGCTTGCCCACACATAGTCCTTTGCTTTTCCTTTTTTGTTTTTAGCAAATCCCAGCCCAGCATCCAAAAAATATTTTTTATTACTGACTGGACTCGTGTAGTCCCCTATTCCCATTTGGTCTGCCGACCAGAATGTAACCTTCAAGTTATCTCTAACGATTTCATCAAGGAGTGCCATCATATTAAATGAGTCGCCTGATGTAATGTTTGAATTTTTTCTTGGAGTGCTGGTAAAACTAACCCTTGGTGCTAGCGATAAATCTTTTATTTGTAGCTTTGAACCCCTAATGGATTCTGAGATTGGGCCTCCAATGCCAGACTTGACATCACTGCTTATTTTTCCAGTCAGTGCCTCTGGCTGTCCAGCAAAGCGAGCAAAGGCATTCAACTGCTCAATTACCTCTGAGTCTGTTTCAGCTTGCTTAAATACACCATCAAGACCAACTAGACGCATTGCTTGATTCAGCCACAACTTGACTCGTGTCCTAGTGTTCATGTCAAGCGTCTGATATTGTCTAGCTAGCTCACCAACTGTTTGAGCCAAGAACTCTTCGTTCTGTACATTCTGATCGTACTGAGCTACGAAGTCCTTTAGCTGGGTATTAAGTGAGCTACCATCAACTGACGCACGAATCACACTATCAAACATATTGCGAGTCATTGATTGAAGTTCTAGGTCAGTCTTTACCGCCTGTCCCAGAACCGCATGAAAATACTCGTGTGCAACTGTTGTCCCGTCCGCTTCAGTAGCACTGATGGCTATTGTGTTGGACTGAGGATCGTAGTATGAGCTACCAGATTCTATGATTCGTATCTGTGTACCTAGACCAAGATTTGCGATTGATTGTCGTGCTTGATTGATCTGCTGGTTTATTGTTGCTGCATCCGCATTAGTCGTATCAAGCAACTGTTCGCTAGCTGAACGCTGTATCTCTGGCTGTATCTGGGACTTTTTATTTAAGTCCTTCTGTACGCTATCTGGTAAAGATGTAGCTAGCTCGTTTGCATTAGCTAGGGCTAGTGAAAGAATCCTGTAGTCCTCTGGACTCTTCTTCTTGAGTTCAAGCATCTGCTTACTAAAGGGGTTTACTGCTTTCTTGAAGTCAGTAACCTTTACTCCAGTGTCCAGTTCAAACTTACGGAACTCACGAATAACCTCCTTGCCCGCACGACCAAGCCTACGGCTGAGTGGTGTGAGTGTCTTGGATACAAAGTTCGCTATTCCTTGGGGGTCTGTTACTGTTGATTGCTGTATGGTGTCAACCTCTGGTATACTTCCGTTCTCCATTGCAATGGCTGCCATCGGCCCACCTACATCTGGATCAAGAACATCCTTGGCGTTCAAGCTACCATCAGCTACACCAGCCTTCAGTCTATCTGATTGTGTTACCGCACGATTCACTGTGTCAATCGTTGCGTTTACCCCACCACCAACTAGGAATCCAATCATTGCGGACTCAGCCATTCCCTGTGTAATTGGGCGATCTGGGTCGTATCTTCCTACATAGCTAGCTATTGAGTTGATAATACCAGACTGCATTACTTCAGTTGCGGCTTCACCAATACCAGCACTCACATACTGACCAATGCGTTCCATAACCTTTCCAGCAGGGATAGCACCATTGAAAAAGGGCTTGAGTATTAATCCAGCACCCAGCCTTTCAGCTAGTGCAATGGGGATAGCACCAATAGCTCCAACCTTGTTGGACTCAGCCATCTGTTCATCCGTGGCTGTTTCTGATGTAACACCTTGGTTAGCTAGATAGTCATCACGAACCTGTTGACCTGCGGATGCCAAAAAGAATCCATTAGCTCCAATCTTAGCTATTAAATCTGGTTTTCTAGCTAGTAGAGCTGCACCCAAATATGGGAGTGTACTACCCAGTCCAGAAGCCAGTTTGTAGGCAAAGTCACCTTTTAGCTCATCTGGGGCATCCCCCATGATAGCATCGTTTACATCCGTTCGGATCTCGCTTATGTTTCTAGCAAAGTCGTAGTCCCCAGTAAAAGAACCAATAGCTGAAGCTAGACCCTCAACAGAGCCAATAGCAATGTCAGCACCAGTAGCTGGGACAGCACGAAGGTAGTCACCAAAGGTAACTCCATCATCTTGCATTGCCATTGCACCAGTGAGTATAGATTCATACTCCTCTGGGGTTAGGACTTGAGCCTTGGGAGCTTTGAACTCCCCTGCAATGCTTTCATACTCCTCTGGGGAAAGGACTTGAGCCATAATAATTATTTGTTAATTACTGGAGTAGCCAGTGTGTGTTACATCACCATCCGCAGTGATTTCGTAAACTCGTCCGTCATTTGATTTAGCAAAGGACTTTCCTTTAGTTTTTGGGTCAGTGTTTTCTTTAGCTATCTGTACATATTCATCTAGGTTATCAAGAACATCGGGTGGTGGTGCAAGAAGATATTCAGCACCCTTTAGCCCTTTCAGATTTCTATAGGTCTGACTGTTTGGATTAAGTGGGTGTTCCTTGTCTGAGATAAGGAGTCTTTCCTCAACTGTACTGAAGGTATGTGTCTCTGGATCAAATACAAGGTCATATGTATCCTCCGCTGTCTTCACGAAATCCGATATTACGTTAGGAGATGGTCGCTCTGGGGCATCTGGCAGGAGTCTCTGTATATTGTATTCCAGTCTTGCTTGTGCGTTTGAGATGTTGAGATCGTCCATGATCCCCTTGATCTCACGATCCTCATTGGCCTCTGACCTTGCTTGCATTCCATCACGGATGAATGTTCTGAGTTCAGCACCCCTAAGTCCATCACGCTGTCCTTCTTCCTTGAGTGATTTCTCTTCGTCACGAAGGATGCGATTGGCTTCCGAATTTGGTACTTGCTTTCCGCCAACACTAATAGTCCCCCTAACTCTTTCTTCCTCTGTCCTTGGGGATGCTGTTGGGGTTGCTCTGCGGGCTTCTGTAGCTTCACTAGCCTCACGAGATTCTCGTGTAAATTTTTGCTCTGTGGTTTCTTGGGGACGAGGAACTTCTCCTGCTTCTACTTTTCGTTTGTATTCAGCTAGGATAGCTGGGTCAAACTCATTCGTATATCCCTCTTTTTGATCAAACTTAAGACCCATTGATGAAGCAAGATTTTCGGCTTGAGCTACCATTTCTGGTGTCATTTCTTCTCCAGACTCCATGAACTGCCCAAGGTTGGCTATAGCTCGCTCACCCCTAGACATTTCTGGGGCTTTTGTTGGAGCTTGGGCTTCTTTCTCATTGTAATACTGACTTACCAAATCTCCGCTTTGTATTTGTGCCTCAGTGGGAGTAGCCCCAGCTGCCCTAGCAGCAGTTTGTAGGTCGGAGGCTCTCTTTACTAGCTCATCTCTAGTTAGCTCACCAAGGGGTTTTACTCTTGGATCGCTTGGAGCAAATTCCTGTAGTGCTTGGCGATTCATAAACACGCCATCTTTTTCAAATGGAGTATCCGTTTTAAAGCCACTACCAGTATCGTATTCCGTTTGGTATCCAGATACAAGTGGAGCATTCTTAGTTCCTTCATTAAATGCACGAACCTCTTCGCCCGTCATTATGCGTTTCTCTCCATCCTTCAGAAGACCCATCGTTTCCCCGCTGGGTAATAAGTATGAGCCTTCAAAATTAGTATTGTTTTGTTGAGCAACAGGTGCATCTGTTGGATCAACTGGGAGTTTTTCATATCCCATCTGCTTTCCCCTGCCTGCAATGATTGGCTTTAGTGGATTAAATCCCTGTTTAGCTAATTCAGTGTACTCAGCGGGCATTGGCTCAGAAGCCTCCTCGGATACTGGGTTTGTAAAATTACCCAGTGTTGCTATATTAGCTAAAGCACCGCTGGTATTAAACTTTCTATCAATTAGCGTTCCACCCACATATCCAGTAGCAAGAGCCGTAATATGAGGAGCATATGAAGCAAGCATACGACCCCCCGCAAGAGCTGTTCCTGTATTAGTTAGCATTTTTGCGGCTGTTGGGTTTACTGCTTTTGACCCAAATTGCCTCATGGCTTCTCCAGCAGCTACAGTCAGTCCAGTTTCGGCCATCAAATCAGAAGTAGTGTCCGCTGTTGTCTTCGCCCTAACCGCTTCATTTAGCTTTTCTTGATCCTTGGGTAGCTTGCGATTATTTCCTATATTGTTTCTTGGTTCTGCCATAACGTCCTCCTATATTATCATAAAGTGTTTAAGAATAAGTGTAAAATTCAAGTGAGTTTAGCTTTGTCTCCATTGCGTACAAATCGTTTACATCGTTAAAAATATATGCCCTTGGTGGATTAGTTGATAAGCTAGAGCCAGATGTAATAATAGCATTAACTCCCACAGCCATAGCTGTAACCATTGGTATAGAAACGCCACTTCCGTACGAAATATTCACATAATCAGTAAGTGTGCTGTCATCAAAGCCACCCGAAATATCATTTATATATGAGCTTACAAACAGCCTTGATCCCATATCGCCAACTGCACCTGCACTGTGTTCAGCTTCGCATTGTATAGCTGGATTGTTTGACGATGCACTAATTCCATATCCAACAAAATTATCTTCATCTGTTGTCACGCCATCATACATACGAACGATATTAATATCTACATCAACAGTGGCACTATAGTTACCAAGTGTGGCTGAGTCGGAATAAGGTAAATCATACACAAGTGGATCAGCAGTTACATCAGTACCGCAAACCCTTGTGCTTGGTAATCCTGCAACAACTGGCTGTGTATCAGTTGGACTGCTGGATGGAGAACCCGCTTCAATATCAACGCTATTATTATCATCTAAAGACCTAGCAAATAAACTTAACCCATAAAGATTCCAATATATTTTTACTGCATTAACTAATGATTGATTTATTTGACTAGATGTTACATCATCCGTGTCGGTATCTTTATATCCACCTAGTGTTTGCCATTTATCAAATGAAGACACATCTTGTTTTGACCCACAAAAAGGAAACCCATTTCCTCTTCCAAGTGCATTGAATGAAGTAGCTGTTGGCATTTATGTTATTTCCACTACAGGGCCAGTAATAAAAGCAGTTTTATATGGCTTTCCGTTTATACAAACAATAAACATTCTTACACCAGAATCCGTATCCACGCTCGTATCAGTAGAAGACCCTCCACCAGAAGAGCCAGACTGCTGCTGAACAGTTCCCTGCATACTTTGCGTAATTCTTACAAATCGTCTATTTCCATTTGTAGCTAGCTCAACAGTTCCAACAAGCATTCTTTTCGTTCCGACAGTATTGTTACTACTGAAAACCATTGGTGGATCAGCACTTGGGACAGTTGCATTCTCTGCAAAATTTATTGAAAGAGTTCCAGCACTGCTAGCAGTATCCCCAGTAAAATTAATCGTGTATTCCAAGTAAACAACTATTGTGGTTTTTTTCCCATCAGCTGGAAAACTAAAACTATCACTATTACCAGTTGTAGTGAGGTCAATACTATCATTGTATTCTACTGTCCCGCCCTTCACCGCAACATTAGCACTGGAGTTTGGGCTAATGAACCCCTCTGTGCTAGTGTTGTAATATCCATTTACACTAATACTGAATCCACCAGAGGCATTGTCCAATTCTTCAATTAAATCAAAGGCATTTGCTAGTTCGTCATTGGATGCAATAGTAAAAAACTGATCAACAGCATCAGTTATTCCAGCTACAGAAGTAGAAGAAATATTCAGTGCATACCAAGTGTTGCTATTGGCTGTAAATTGAATTGTTGCCTCGTTGGGTGCATTGTCGTTTTGTAAAACAACTAAAAACCTACCTTGAAAAGCACCACCAACAGAATTAACAAGAGTAATTATATCTCCGTATCTAGCACTTCCACTAAAAGTAGAAGGTAGATTGTTGTATATTCCCTCTATACCAGTCCTAAATTCAGCTACTGTAGCGTTTCCACCCGAATCAGCCACACTCATTGTTCCAGAAAACTGACGAAAAATATACCCAGATTGACCCTGCTGAATATTTTGGCCATGCGGGACTACGATTTCGTTTGTAGACGAACTTCCAGACACTGCAACCTGCCCAATACTCGCAGATGGAATACTAGGTATGCCCTCATCTGGGGATACTTTGGGGATTGGGATAGGAGGTAAATTTACTGGAAAATCTATGTCAGACATGGCTAGGAAATTGAGTAAACTGTTTTTCTATAATACTGAGTTCCATCTGCATCAAGAAATGCTGGGTCTAGGTTTTCTTGGTAAGTTCCAGTTGTGGGTGGAGCAGAGGTAGAGCCAGTTAAAACAATGCTCGTGGATGTTGATGAGTTTAAAGCTTCGCCAATTATATTATCTTCGTCACGAATAATTTGTGCCGCAGATGTAATTGTCCCTGATGCACCACCATTTGATCTATAATAGTTTGGAAAGGTTCTTGTATCCGAGGATGAACTACTGTTAAATACGGATACAGTTAAACTACTACCCTGCTCAACGCCAATGGGTGATACTCTGGTCGTTGTTATCGCAGCAGAAACAGATGTGTCTGATAAATTATATGCAAAGGTTGATGGATCACTTAGTGCATTGCTTGTTACTAGACTAATAGTAACATCCGCTTTTATTTTTTTTATACTTGGGGGGACAGTGTTTAATACTGCTATATTTCCATCCGTAACACTCACTGATGATCCGCTAACCACGCCAGCTTGACGAACCTCTATGATTTTTTCATAGGAAATTATTTGCCCATCTGTTCCCAGTGGAGTAGAACCCTCAGTAGAACCCTCCAGAAAAGTATAAACATACTGCTCGTATCCATTTACATTATTAACCTCCCTGCTAAGAGCAATGCCACTTGATGTGGGTTCTGTAAGCCTAGATGTATATGTTCGTGTGTATGTGTTTGGTAGTCCTTGAGGGCCACTAGACTTGTCAATAGAAATATTTCCACTCTCAAGATAGACTTCTGTTAGTTGTGCAAATGCATCATTGTCTTCTATTTCTGAGCTAGCTAATATAATCGTTGGTTCAGACCCAGAGATTGCAGTAGTTCCAACTGTATTTGAGCTAGTTGTACCAGATACAGCACGATATACACGAGTGACTTTTTTAAGTCCGTTCTCCGTGTATTCTACAGTATCATCAACAATCTGAACAAAGGAGCTAGTAAGTGTTTCGTATGTCTTTACAAGAACAGCGTTGTCCGCATTGGCTTGTTGATTAAAACGAGTGTCTACCTCTACGGAAATTAAACGGCAGTCTGTATACCCTTGGTTGGTTATTTGTTCACCAGTCGTATCCAAGTCACCAAAGTTGCCCATGAGCGAACCCAAGTTAGCATTGTCCACATCTTCCCTAGTGAACTTCTGAAACCTACGAACTACCCGAATACGATTATTGGGTAGTTTTGTAATTTCTGGGATTTCTCCCCTTTGATGTATATTGGTATTTGCTAAACTCATTTACGATTTTTTCTTACTGGGGATACTCTCTTTGGCTTCCCCTTGGGTTGACCTAGTCTCTTCTTCTGAGCAACACGCTTTTTCTTTTGTCCTGTAGTAAGCTCTGAAGCAGTAACAGGGGTTTTGGCTGTAACACGCTTTGATGGTCTGCAATAGGGCGTTCCTCGCTTTTCTCCCTTGCGTCTGCCACAAGGCTTGCCAGATCGGACATCTACCCATTTTTCCTTGAACCACCTTTTTAGGTTTGCACCCGCCTGTGTTTTTCGTACCGCCATTTACTTCTTCCTTATGCTTGATTTCTTCTTGCCCCAATTTGCTGCTCCAACCTTTCTGCACTTAGCGATTGCCCCACTTGCGTAAGCAGATGGAAAAACCTTGTATCGGGCTTTAACCTTCTTATAGCAAGCATCTTTGGGCATTACTTTTTCCCCCTTTTCATCTTCCCGCAACCGCAGGACTTTTTCTTGCCCTTCATTGGTGGGCGACCTACCTTACTTCCGTATGTTCCTTTTCCTCTTGGCATAATATATCCTTTATTTAACTTGAGATGAACCAAAGTAGAAACCTACAATGGCGAGAGCAGTCTGTCTAACTTCTGGTAGTATAACATATCCTGTTACAGTTTCCCACTTAGCTCCCTTAAATAAACCAAATAAAAAACTTGTATCCTTTTGGATAGTTACTCCAAAGTCAGTAAAAGCCAATACAAAGGGTGCAGCAATTACCGCAAACATTGTACTAACTACGATAAATCTACGAATCCAAGCACCACCTTCACCGCCACGCTTGTCAGCAGCGTCAGCAGATGCATCAGCAGTCTGTTGTTTTTTGATTGTTTGTTCAAACAAACGAGCTTGATTCTGTGCTTGGGAAGCCATGAACTTCATAATAAAGCCACTAGTACCTCCACCTAGCATTGCTAATAGTTCTGGTGTCATTTCTTCAGTAGTTCTCGTATTACCTTTATTGCTGAGGATGTCATGTACACGAAGGTAGCTAGACCAACAGCAAAACCAAGTACCTCATTTACAGGTGCAAGTTCAATAGTAGCAAAGAAGCCAAACATTCCGATAAAAGACCTGTAAATTATATCGTCCATTATTGTTCAAAGATCACTCCTGCCTCCTCTAGTTCTGCCCTAAGCTCATCAGTAAGTTCTGACGATGTATTATCTATAGACTCAGTGGGTTCTTCCCAATCTGAAAAGTCTTGTGGGTTTAACTCAACCTTATCTAGTTCCTGCAAGTCATCAATAATTGAGTCATATAGTTCTAAATCAGTAAGCAATGCTACTGGTATTACAATACGCCCATCAATTGTTTCTCTGGGTGCAACTTTAAAATTGTGCAAAAGTGTATTGTTAAAAGTAGAAACATCATCCTGTGTTGTTACCATCCACCACTTTTGTAAAAACTCAGCTTGCTCTTCAGTAAAAGGGTCAGCGTTTATACAACTAGTTAATAAAGATATTTCTGATTCGTTCATGTTATGCAGGAATTGTTGTATCTCCAAATGCAGCTAAAAATGTTCTAACTGCTGTTTTAATATCTGATGGAACAGTTCCATCCAAGAAAGACATATGCAATGGAAATTTTGCAGAGTACGAATTTGTTGACCAGTTTAATTTCCAGTCAGCACTTGCGTAGTAATTTGTGCTAAAATAACCACTAGTTACTAATGTTGTTCCATTTTGTTTTATTCTAGCTTGACCAATTTCTTTGTTAAACTCTAAAAAGCCATCGTTACTATAACTAGAATTAACAATACTAGATGTACCATTTTGACCTATATGATATAGCAATTTATCATAATAAACTTCTGTGCTTATTAATGCTGTGCTTGGTGATGATTGAGAATAGTAAAAACCATAGTTTGGGTCAGAATATCCTGCTGATGTACATACTGAGATAAGAGTGTAATCCTCTCTTTTGCCATAACTTATAACATCACTTGCGTCTGCAGCATCTATGGTTTGTGAAATGCTGCTATTAACACTTAAACCTATTGCTGTACTTCCAGTTTTGGCTGCTGTGTAATTGCCACTAGTAAAGTTAGCAGTAGTCATTGCAGCCCCCTTTGCAGGAATGCTAATGCCTGCCCCAGTCTTTGCACAGTTTATAACAAACTGACCAATCTTAGACCAATGAGAACTTAGGCTAACAAACAAATCGTTATGTTTTTCTTTTGTATACGCCTCAGTATAGCTTGAGTCAAGAGATGACAAATCAAAAGAACCCCCTGCTGCTTCAACCGCAGTAAAATACGCTTGAGCATTAGTATCGTACGAAGGGGGCTGGAGCTGCAATGAATAGCTAGCTAGACTTCTGGGGAGTCCTAAGTCCATTTAATTATGCGTTATAGGCTTCTACTTCACCAGCACTAACTGTTAGTCCTGTGAAGTTTCCGTATGTAGTATATCCAGCGGGGAATGCTTTGCTAATTAGCTTTGTGCTAGCGTTAGTTTTATTAGTGCAGGTCAATGAACTAAATGTTACTCCAGATGGGCCAGCTACCAGAATAGCAAATTTCTGACTGGTAATTGCACCACTTGCACTGTCGTAAACTACGCTACCACGCTTTCCTAGGGATTGTTCTGTATAAGCAGGTGTAGACATGATTATATAATAGTTGAGTTATAGTTTGTTCTGTAGCGTCTAGCTACAGTAGTATTAAATAAATTTTGTTTATCTATCTTAACAAGTTCATCTTCAAGAACTTGATTAACAATAGCAAGTGATAGCCCAAAGTTGGCTTCATTTGAGTTTTGATCCACTGATCGTTGCCATGTGTAAGCAGCGTAGTGTGCCATATAGGGCATGAACTCCGCAGGTATTACTGTGCCAACTGCATCATCCGTAGCTAGCTCAACATCCAAGCGTTTTTTGTATGTAACAAATGCTTCATTCTTTACAGTTCCCTGCACATATATTGTACTATTTTTTAGGTAGAATGAATACTCAGCAGCCCCTTTGTCTATGAAGGGTTGTGTTTTATGAACACGAAGAGCAACCTCAATATCAGATAAGTCCGTAACCAGTGGTGCTGGGGCAGTCCCTCCAGCCGCTGTTGACCAATCTGTTTCATCTGGCTTAGTTCCACTGGACTCTCCGTGAGTATATAGAACTGTTGCACCAGCGTCATCATAAACACCATTGACTATTTCCCAGTCGTTGGCACTTGAGTTCCGCAAGGAATATGTTTCCGCAGCAGTTTCACCCACTAGGCTGTAGGCATCCGCACTGTCATATGTGCCTACCTTTACATACAATCCATTAGCTGCATCTAACCCTGCACCATTAACAAAGAAAGAATTCTCTGTATTATTGATACGATTGGCTGTAACAGTACGAGGTTCACCAGCTACTAAATAACGCTCCCACCAATCCGTCTTCTTGTAGGCCATCTTAGCTCCTTGATTCCAAAGGGCATTGATTCTTGCATAGGAAGTACTGGTATTTGCATACTCACGACCAATCAGTGCAAATGTCAAATCCATTAAATCCTGTAGCGTTGATGTTTGTAGAGCCATTAAATTTTGTTAGCTGCCATGCCGTTGGGCATTAGGACTTTATTATTTAGGTACTTCATAAACTCATCATCCTTTGAAAAGCCAACTCCGTACTTTTTGTTCATTGCGTAAAATTCGTTAAGAGGAACACTCCCAATGTGTTTACCAAGCACTGGGTGATCTTTCCCCTTGTAAAACATAGCTGATTTTCTAGCTAGATTTATTCTTTGCTGTTCTGCCTTTGTGTTAAAGACGGATTTAGCTTTGTTCTGAAGAATCTTAAATTGATTCTCTAGGAGTTCTTCTTCTGTTGGTAGGTTATTTGGCATAACAAAAAGGGTTGGGGAGATTTGACTCCCCTAACCCAGAATTGTCAATTCTTAGACTGCGAAGTCAAGAATCTTGCCCATACCATTAGGGCCTTTGCAGAGAAGAGTTCCCATTGCGTCAATGTAACCACGAGGGCCACCGCCTTGGTCTTCAAGCATTGTTGAACCCATGCTAAGAGCTTCTGCATAACCCAAGAGGCTTGGGTCAAGAAGATATGCTCGTTTTTGGTTAGGCAAGCACTTTGGATTCGCAGAGATAATCTTTACGATTCCGTAAGGGCCTTGGAAGATTTCAACATTGTAGTTGATCTCAGTGCCATCACCTTGGTTGAACACAGTGCTGTTACCACCAGCAGAAGTAGCTGTTGAAGTCTGTACACGAGTGAATCCGTCAATGATCTCGTTGCGAGCAGTTGTGCCAGCAACAAGGATGTGATCGGATTGCTCACCAGTTTCTTCAAAGATAGCAGTCAACATGCTGTTGAAACGCTTTTCAGTAAGAGCCTCAGATGAGTCGCTAAG
>Ga0181369_1000120_pt1 | contig 21990 bp, 17 predicted proteins | sample LowvirmetaG_8_FD_130088 | JGI IMG/M metagenome (GOLD analysis project Ga0181369, IMG submission 130088) | Marine viral communities from the Subarctic Pacific Ocean - Lowphox_04 viral metaG | ecosystem: Environmental > Aquatic > Marine > Oceanic | place: Subarctic Pacific Ocean | collected... | reverse complement strand
TATTAGGAGATATAAAGAGATAAGATATTAAATATGAACATAGAATAATACTAAATAATTAAATTATGAGAAATAAGGAAACGTGTGTTAGATTAATTGAGAAGCTAGAGGGTAAATTACAAACTTTACTTTTTATCTTAAGTAGACCGGGGGCAGATGCTAACGAATTTACTAATGAAATTAATCAATCAAAAGAAATACTTCAAGATCTAAAATCATTTATAGATCGTGAACAAGAAACAATGTAATTAAATAAAGGTTATGAATTTATCAGCAGAACAAATACAATCAAATTGGGGGTTATTTCTTGATAATATTGAAAATTATATTACAGGAGTTAGAGGTGAAAAATTACTTGCATTCTATAAAAAGTTTGAGGAGAGAATTATTATAATGCCCGCGGCACATAAAAAAGAATACCATAATGCTTTTCCAGGAGGATATGTTGAACATGTAAATAGAGTAGTTCGTTGTGCTCTTAAACAATATGAATTATGGAAAGAAGAAGGCACAGATATTACTACATTTACTATAGAAGAATTGGTATTTTCTGCTATTAATCATGATTTAGGTAAAATGGGTAGTATGGATCAAGCATCATACATCCCCCAGACTGATAAATGGAGAAGAGAAAAATTAGGAGAAGATTATATGTTTAATAAAGAAGTCCCATTTTCATCAGTTCCAGATAGAGGATTATGGTTACTTCAACATCATGATATTAAATATTCTTTTAATGAAATGATAGCAATACAAACTCATGATGGTTTATATGACCCAGCAAACGACAAATATTTAAAAGGATGGATGCCAGAGCAAAAACCAAGAACGTCTCTACCCTTTATATTACATCAAGCAGATATGATGGCAGCTAGAATTGAATTTGAAAGAGAATGGTTACCTAAATTTAAAAAATTTGAAAATAAACCAAAAGAAAATTTTACAATAAAAAATAAAAAAACTACAAAATCTAAAGCCCTAGGTAATATATCAAGCCCAGGATTGAAGAATATGTTAGACAACTTATAATATGGAAATAATATTAATATCAATTTTATCTGCATTAGTAGTAGTATTAGGTTTTACTACTTTTAATCTAATGAAGAAAAATGAACAACAAGAAGATATTTTAGTAGAATATATGAAATATCTAAATAAAATTTCTCAAGCAATAGAAATCTCAGATGAAAAGCTAAAAAAATTAGATGCTCAAGGAAGATTTAAAAGCGATGATGAAATAGGTTTCTTTTTTAAAACAGTTATGACTTTACAAGAATTATTAAATGAATTCAAAATTAAAGAAATATAACTGTGATAAATGGATAATATAATAAAAGCCGCAAAAAAGAAAAAACAAAAGAGGAATTATTTTACTCAAGAAACTGAAGATGCTATTGTTAAATATAATCAAAGTAGCGATAAAAATTTTAAAAGTTTAATATATCAAAGAGAAATACACTATCCCTTTTATAAATTAACAGAAAATATTATTCATACTTTTAAATTTTACTATACAGATAATGTTGAAAATTTAGAAGACCTACAACATGAAATTATGGTATTTCTTTTAGATAAAATTCATTTATTTGATCCATCAAAAGGAGCAAAAGCATATTCTTATTTTGGGACTATTGTAAAAAGATGGTTAATAATATATAATCAAAAAAATTATAAAAAAAGAATAGATTCTGTTGATATGGTTGATATAACCAAACATCAAAATTTAGATGTAGGTGATAATACCTTTTTTATATTAAACCCTAAATTAGAACAATCTTCACAAAAATTTATTGAATCAGATAACAATTTTGGAGATGAATTATATACTAAAGGATATAAAGAAGGAGATAGATTATCAATTTTTATAGATTTATATGTAAAGTATATGACAGAGAATATTTATGGTTATTTTCCAAAAGAGTATGATGCTCAAATAGCTGATTGTATTTTAGAATTATTTAGAAAAAGAGATGCTATAGATGTTTTTAATAAAAAAGCTCTCTACATTTATATAAGAGAAATGATTGATGTTAAAACTCCTAAAATTACAAAAATAGCTAATAAATTACACAAAGTATTTAAAGAAAAATATTTAGTGTATTATGAAAAAGGTTTTTTTCCATCTTAAAAATTTAAAAATCTAATATTTATAATCAAAAATTATGGGACAATTAGATTCAATAATATTTGGTGATAAAAAATTCTCAGATATTCTTCATGAGATATACGAAAACCAAACAAAGAAAAAAGAACAAATTTCTTCTTTAATAAGTGAATTAAAACCACTAATCCAAGAAATAGGTGATGCTACTTTAATAGTACCTTTAATAAAAGAATACTTAGAAATAGGGGTAAAAAATGATGAACAATTAATTAAAATGGCTACTATTATTCAAAGAGCTGTTAATAATACTAATGATGAAGGGGAATTTGGTATAACTGAAGAAGAAAAAGCAGAGTTATTAGCAGAAATGGATAAATTAGAAAGATTAAATAAAGAAAATAAAAATAATGGTTAAAATTCCAACAGGTTTAAGTTCTTTAAATTCAACACCCACCCCAAATGCCATACAACAAGAAATAATTCCAGTAAGGGTAAAATTTGTTTCTTTAAATGGTGATGATTATCCTCTTACTTGGAAAAAGTATGGGGAATATTTAGGAATGGGGGGAATATTGTATGAAGAAATAGATAATCCTGGAAATCAAACCTTAGAATCTTTAAGTTTTGCAAAACCCTTATATTCTAATATTAAATTTTTACCTATAGTAAACGAAATTGTTTATATAATATCAATGCCTAACCCAAATACTCAAGAAAATCCTAGCTCGGGTAAACAATTTTATTATTTTCAATCAATTAATATTTGGAATAGTATCCATCATAATGCTTTACCTAACACATTAGCTAATGACTCTACAAATGCCCAAAAATACGAAAGCACTGAAGCTGGAGTAGAAATACAATCTGATGTACCTATTAATAATATTAATTTAGGATTAACATTTCAAGAAAGAGTAGGAATTAGAAGCTTACAACCTTATGAGGGGGATGTTTTAATTGAAGGAAGATGGGGTAATACTATAAGATTTGGTAGTACTGTAAATAATAGTTCACCACCAAATCCCTGGTCTGATAGTGGGGTTAATGGTGAACCTATTACTATTATAAAAAATGGCCAAACAGAAACACAAGATGATCCTTGGATACCTCAAGTAGAAAATATAAATACAGATAAATCATCAATATATTTAACTTCTAACCAACAAATTCCTATAAAAGGAGCAAGTACTAACTATTCATCCTATGATTCTCCACCTGAAGATTTAAATGAATTTGTAGGAGAACAGGTATTAATTAATTCAGGAAGATTAGTTTTCAATGCAAAAAATGATTCAATATTATTAGGTGCAAATACTTCTATTAATTTAAATACTCAAGATACTGTCAATATAGATTCAAAAAATAAATTTATAGTAAATACTAAAGAAATTTATTTAGGAAGTAAAAATGCAACTGAACCTGTAATATTAGGAGATAAATTTTTACAAGATTTTCAAAAATTATTAACAAATGTAATTACATTAACAAGTGCTTTAGGTACTGTAGGTACACCTATACCTTTTGTTCCTAATATTGCTGTTGCCCAAACAGCAACAAAAGTAGGATTACAAGCTCAAACTATGTTAACTTCAATTGAATTTTATAAATCCAAAACAACAAAAACTTTATAATGGCTTTAGCAAAATTCATATCAAGAATAGTAACTAGTATAACTAGAACTACATTTCAATTTAATAAAACTTTAGATGTATTAATAGAAAGATTTAAAGATGCTTGTCCTACAACTCAAGAATTAAAATCTTTAATTGAACAAAAAAATCAAATTAATGGTGCCCTACAACAAATAGAGCAAAAAATATTACTTTTAAATAAAGTAGCACAGGGATCTGAAGTAGCAGTTGAAGCACTAAGTGCAGGAAAAACTATCATAAAACAACTTCCAATACCTTCATCAGTTCCTCCAGGTATAGGATTACCTTTATCTGTAACTAATAATCTAGCTGATGCTTTAGATAATTTAGGAACATTAATAGATAAAGAAGAAGCATCCTTAGAATCAATCCCAGAGGCTTTAGAATTAATTAGTAGTGATGTAGGAGAAGTAATTACAAAATTAAATGAATTTGATGTTGCCCTTAATATTTGTATAGAAAAAGATCCTAATATTACTGCTGAAGATTTAGAAGCAACAGCTACAAACTTTGTTGGAGTATTAAGTGATGCAGAATTAGAAGAAATACTAACAACACCCCCAGGACTATTATATGGAGATTATTATTTAAGATTAGAATTTCCACCAACTGACTTTTCATTTCCAAAAAAACAAATAATAGCTCAAAATAAAGAATCTGTTATAGATGGAGAGTTTTATAATGAAAATGCACTTGTAGAAGAATTATTAGGAAATGAATCATTTTCATCTTCAAATACTGTTTTAGTTGAAGAAATGAAGTGGTTAATTGATACTAAAGATTTAATATTCCCAGCACCAGAACCTCAAGAAGATCCACTTAAAGCTATATTTAAAGAAAATCAAATTATTATATTAATGAGTCTTTTTGGTGCTAATAGAGAAGAAGCAGATGAATTATATGAATTAGCTTGGGAGTTATCACAAAATAGAGGACCAAATAAGGAAAATTATCCAACAATAGTTCAAGAAGCCTTTGATAATTCAAGAACTATTTTAGAACAAGCTGTAGCTAATGAAGGATATGAATTCCAACAAGGTGATAGAGTATTAGATGCAACTATTAAAAGGCTATTCTTAGCAGATTTTGATGGTACTGACCAAATAATAGCAGGTCAAATCAATTTAATAAGAAGAACTGCTAGAAATATACTTGAAAACGCAAAAGAAGAAGGTGGTGATTATAACTCTACATCAAAAAGATGGAGTAATGATGGAGCATTTGGATATGCTAATGATGGAAGATTATACCCATATTCAGAAAGATTAGCTTTAACAGCAGAAAATTTATTTAATGACGCTACTATTGGAAATGAATTTGTAAGTTTAAGATCAGAAATGGCTAAACGAAAACCATTTATGCAAGCTATTTTTGAAGCAGCTAATTTAAGATTTTTATCAGGTGCAGGAAATAATTTTAATGATCCTTTAAAAGATTATTTTTTAAGTAAAAATCAAGGTTATAATCAACCTATTGTTAATGAAATTCCAATAAGTGGGAATGCTAATGAATTAATTACTTCTAATGAAATAGAAAATATATATCAATCTGAAATAAATATAGCTACGGATTATTATTTTAATAATACAATTCCTCCTAATTATGATGAAACTAATGATGGATTAACATATGATCAAATAAATGCATATTCTAAAACCCAAATTCTTATAAAACTTAAAAATGTATTAGGAATAAATTGGTATAACGCAAATGCTCAAGCAGCTTCTGAATTACCATTTTGGTCACCTGGAGGAGGTAATCCAAATTCAAGTTCATATAACCAAAATAATGTAAATAATGGTTTAACAACAGCTGATAAATGGTATTTTGAATTTGGTAGAAATGGATTACCAGTACCTACTGGGTCATAATTGATATAAAAACATAAATTACTAATATTTATAATAAAATTAAAGATGAAATTAACAGAATTAAAAAAAGTACTTAAAGAAACTGTTAGAGAAGTAATACAAGAAGAATTAAAAGATATACTTTTAGAAGCTGTAAAAACACCAAAAGTAGTAACTCAAACTCCTGTTATGGAGTCTTATAATCCTTCAATTCCTACACCTTCACCAACAACTCCTGTAATGTCATCTCAAGAAAAAAGAGATGCTTATAAAAATATTTTAGGTGAAACTGCTGCTTCTTTTAATACTAACAATGCTCAAACTTTCAAACCAAACCCAGGAATGGATATGGCTAATGGTGCTTTACCTGATGGAAATGTAGGTATGGATCAAATAATGAATTTAATGAATAGTAAATAATGGCTAGAATTATAGATAATGTTTTTCCTACTGTTAATAGTGGTAGCGCTGCTTTGGGGTTTAGCTTCCCCTTATCAGGAAGAGCAGTATTTAACCCTACATTTACTACTAGAGAAGTAGTTAAAACTAATTTAATTAATTATTTATTAACAAATAAAGGAGAAAGAGTATTTAGACCAAATTTTGGAGCAGATTTAAGAGCTTTATTATGGGAAGGAATCAATGATGGAGTAACATCTGCATTAGAAGCAAGAATAAGAGATAATATAAATTCAAGATTTCCTTCTGTAGAAGTAAAAACAATAGAATTTGATAACCAACAAGATCGAAATACTATAAATTTCATTTTAAATTATACAGTTCGCAATATAGGAGCAGAAGATCAAATTAATATAGCACTACAATAATGGCAGAATTAAATAGAAATATAACATATACAAATAGAGATTTTAATACATTTAGAGGTGCTCTTATAGATTATTCTAAAACTTATTTTCCAAATACTTTTAATGACTTTTCTTCTGATTCAACAGGAATGTTATTTATTGAAATGGCATCATATGTTGGAGATGTTTTATCTTTTTATTTAGATAATCAAATTCAAGAAACTTTTATACAATATGCTAGGCAAGAAAAAAATCTATTTGATCTAGCTTATATGTTAGGATATAGACCTAAAGTAACAACAGCAGCTACTGTGGATATTGTTTTCTATCAACAACTACCAGCAAAAGGACCTGCAGATAATAAAGTCCCAGATTTTGATTATGCTTTAAAAATTCCTGAGAATTTTCAAGTAACATCTAACGAAAATTCAAATATTAAATTTATAACTGAAGATGTGTGTGATTTTTCTATTTCCTCATCACAAGATCCAACTGAAATATCAATTTATTCTATATCAGGAACACAACCAAATAGATTTTTATTGAAAAAAACAAGAAAAGCAATATCAGGAACTATTAATTCAATAGATGCATCTTTTACATCCCCTTCAAAATTTCCAGTAGTTGATATAAATGCTGCAAATATTATAAATGTATTAGATTGTTTTGATAGCGATGGTAATGAATGGTATGAAGTATTAAATTTAGCACAAAGTACGGTATTTACTACAAAAATAAACGCAAGTTATACAGACCCTAATGCTATTCAAGATGATGCCCCAAATTTATTAAATTTAAAACAAGTACAAAGAAGATTCACAACAAGGTTTTTAAATTCTACTACATTACAAATAGGGTTTGGTGCAGGAACTGTTAGTGATAATGATGAAAATATAGTACCAAATCCAGATAATGTAGGTACAGGTTTATCTTTTTCTAAAGATAAATTAAACACTGCATTTTCTCCCCTAAATTTTATGTTTACTGATACTTATGGTATAGCTCCTGCTAACACAACTTTAACAATAAGATATTTAACTGGAGGAGGATTAGAATCAAATGTTGCCTCAGGAACATTAACTAATTTTAATCCTACTAATGTTACTTTTACTAATCCAGCAATTACTGACACTGCATTAGCAGATTCTATTTTTGATTCTGTTGCTGTAAATAATATTTTAGCAGCTGATGGAGGACAAGGAGCAGATACTATAGAAGAAACTAGACAAAATGCTTTAGGTAATTTTCAAAACCAATTAAGAACAGTTACTCAACAAGATTATTTAATTAGAGCTTTAAGTATGCCTGCTAATATTGGTACTATTGCTAAAGCTTATATACAACCTACAAAAGTAGCTGAATATGGGATAGGAGAGTTACCAACTATTTTAGATATGTATGTGTTATCATATAATTCTAATAAAAATTTAAGAACAGCATCAACAACATTAAAACAAAACTTAAAAACTTATCTATCAGAATATAGGATGATAAATGATTCTATTAAAATAAAAGATGCTTATATTATTAATATAATATGTGAATTTGATATAATTGTATTACCTAACTTTAATAATAATGATGTAATTTTAAGATGTATAACTGAATTAACAGATTATTTTAATATAGATAATTGGAATATTAACCAACCTATTTTATTAAAAGAAATATCAATTTTATTAGATAAAGTAGAAGGAGTACAAACTGTAACTAATGTAGTAATTAAAAATATAGCAGGTGCAAGTAAAGGATATAGTGATTATTCTTATGATTTGTTGGCTGCTACTAATAATGGTATAATTTATCCATCAGTTGATCCAATGGTATTTGAATTAAAATATCCACAATCAGATATTGTTGGAAGAGTAGTACCATTATAAATAAAAAAATATGAAAAGTTTATTAGAAATATATAACAACCAAAAAGAATCACAACCTGTAGATGGTACTCCCATAGATGGAGGAATAACTAACAACCCATCATCTGGCTTTATTCAAAGGTATAATGCTGATAATGCATATTATACTACTAATGAAGGAGTAGTAAGATCTGATATTTCAACTAATGATTTAATCCAATCTACTAAAATAACAGGTCTAGATGTTGAAAGCAATTCAGCTGGTGCAAAACAAGGAGGTACTGGTGGTCCTATTAATGATGATGGTCCTAACGGATCAGGTTTTGTACAAAATTATACACCTGAAAATCCTTTTTATACTACAAAAGAAGGAATAGTAAGAGCTACAGATGGTGAATCACCACTAACAAATACTTTTAAAACTACAGCTTTAGATGTTGAAAATTCAGAAGCAGGAGTAAAACAAGGAGCAAGTGGAGGACCAAATAGAACATCAGCTGCAAATGGAGAAAAATCTACATTTATAGATGGAGGTCAATATAAAGTATTAAGATATCCTACAAGAGCAAAATTCATAGATACTACAGAAAATTCCGAAGATGGGGGAACATTGGAAACAATGACATTACAACAATATACTCCTAATAGGACGTATTTAGAAGTTCTTGCAGACCCAAGTTTAGAAATTGAAGAAGTTATAGGAAGTGGATTAAACCAACAACCAGGTACAGGTGGTGTGCCTACATCTATTGATGAAAGTATAGTTCCTAATGATATTGGTCCTAAACTTGATGACTTAACAAACTTTAATATATAATTAAATGGCAATTTATAAACTATTTCCTGAAAAAGACGCTACATTGTACACCCAAGATCCTGACATGAATACAGGATTAGATCAAATATTAGAAGCATCTACTTATTTATTAGATAGTAATGCACAAACTAGTAGATATTTAATTAAATTTCCATCAACAGAAATAGATAGTGCTTTTGATACTTATGTTTCTAGTTCTGCTAATTCTACTAATTATATAAATCATCTTAATGGAAATATATTTTCTTCTATAACAGATAATCCCACAAATATAAACGACACACTTGTAAATTCTTCTTATTATCCTATAACTGCTTCTACAGGAAAGGGTATTGGTGGTCAACTTCAATTGTTTGCATCATCAAATACCTTAAGTGCAGCAGTTATTCCCACAGCTGGTCCTTATTTACGTAATATAAAAGGTAAAGGTTATAAACCTGGTGATATAATTAAAATAGGAGGTTTACCTACAACTGCAGGTGGATTAACAACAGCTTCATTTACTTTAACAGCAGGAGATTTTACACCTAGAATTTGGAGTTCTAATTTAAAAAATTATGCAGCTGTAGTAACAAATTTAAATTCTACATCTTATTTAAAAGTATATCCAATATCACAAAGTTGGGATATGGGAACAGGAAGATTTGGGAATTCTCCTGTTACTAAAAATGGTTGTTCTTGGACTGGTTCAACAGCTGATAAAGAATGGCATGAAGATTTATCAGTATACACAGCAAGAACAACAGCATCTTATGATAGTGTTTATGGAGGAACAGGGGGCGGAACATGGTTCACAGGTTCAGCTACATTAAAAGATATAGTCCAAACACAAACATTTACCTACTCAGATCCAATTGATTTAAATGTTAATGTAACTAATACTGTTGATATTTGGATAAGTCAGTCTAAAGGAGTTACTGGGGGTGATATACCAAATGAAGGATTTATTATAAAACAAACCTCATCAGTTGAATTTATCCCTTCTGAATCTCAAGCTTCAACTTTTAAATTTTATTCAGTAGATACTAATACTATATATCCACCTCAATTAGATTTTAAATTTGATGATTTCTTTTACTTTACATCTTCAGAAATGCAAACTTTATCACAACCTGAAGCATTTATTTCATCTTATAATAATGATGGTGTATATTTTTCTGAAAGCATACAAAGATTTAGAATAGCAGCAGTTCCTCAATATCCTAAAAAAGTATTTCAAACACAATCTGGATATTTAACAAATTTCTATTTACCTCAAGAATCATATTTTGCTATAAAAGACTCAGAAACAAATGAATATGTAATAGAATTTGATTCTACCTATACTCAAGTAAGTGCTGATACAACCTCTAGTTATTTTGATATTTATATGGGAGGATTAGAACCAGAAAGATATTATACAATTTTATTAAAAACCACTATAGATGGTACTACAAAAGTATTTGATGAAGATATAATGTTTAAAGTAACAAATGGGTAATGGAGAAAACAACATTAAAAGTACAAAGATATAATAAAGATAAATTTAATGAAACAGTAAATAAAGAATTTACTCAATTAGTTAATGTAGTTGACCCATCTTTCTTTGATAGAGATTTAGCTACAGTTGATGATTTTTGGTATCTTTACGATAAATTTTTCTATATTATACCTAAGCTTGGAGAAATAGAATCTCATGAGTATCTTGCAAAAACTAGTGGTGAATATGCTGATTTTGCTACTATTAGTAGTGAAATACAAGCATTATTAGATGAAATTGCTGATTTAAGGAGACAAAATTTAGAGTTAATACAAGAAGCAACTAATTTAGAAGATGCAATTGATCCTAATGATAATGTATTATTTGATGGAACAGGAAGACCAAACATTGAAAATACTGAAAGAGTAAATATTGATACAAGAATAAGTTAAATAAAATAAAAAATGGCAATACCAGTTTCTGCATCAATTGAACAACTAAACGCTGAAGTTTTTCTTCAAGAAGGATTTGAATTAAGCTTAGATGCTGTTGTACCTTCAATTGAATTAACAGGTTCTTTTACACCCAATAAAAGTAAAACTCAATTTTATATTTACAATTATTCTCAAACTATATTATATCAAAATTTAAATTATGAGTCTAATGGTACCTATTTACCACCTGAAAATCAACCTCTATCTACAGGCTCAAATACTGTTTACAATCAATTTGAATTAAACCCAATTGAAGATATATATAATCAAGGATATTCTTCAGGAAATTATTATGCTTTATATAATTTTATAGATTATGAATTAGGATCTGAGCTAATACCAAATGATCAAAATGAAAAATTATTTGAGGGTTATCCTTATTTTATAAAAGATATATCTGGGGATAGAACAGAATTAAGAATTCAAAATAATTTTTTAAATAAAAGTCAAATTGAGAATTATTATCAACAATTTTCAAATAAAATTAATGCTAGAGAAAATGCTGATGAATTTTATATTTCATTTGAAAACAATAGAAATTTTATAGCAGTAAATAGTCAATTAGAACTACCAGTAACTGGTTCTACTAGTGAAGCTACTATTTTAATAAAACTATATAATCCACTTCCTTTAGAATTTGAAGAAAATCAAGAATTACAAATTATTACAAAAGTAGGAGAAACACAAGTATTTAATGTAAATTTCCAACCTAATTTAGAATTTATTGATAATTTACTTTCACTTAAAGGTCCTAATTATAATGTAAGTATTAAAGATAAAGTAAACAATTCTACTAATTATAAAACTTTAAAGGATTTAATTAATACTAATTCATCAGCTTCATATTATCAATTTAATTCTTTAAGAGACCAAAAAGGAGTAGCTATAAGAAAAAATTGGGGAGATTGGAGTCAATTTGTAAAATATTCTTCTGCAGAACAAAGATTAAATAATTTTAAAGATAAATTAACTTCAATTGAAGCCTTTGAAGATGAAATTTTAGATCTTGAAGGTATTGATGGTGATACTACAGGATCAGTAGATTATTCTTCTAGTTATAATGATATTAGTAACAATATTAACCAAATTATTAGTAAATTTGATAGTTATGAATATTTTTTATACTATGTAACAGGATCTGAATCTTGGCCTAAATATACATCAACATATCCTTATAAAAACTTTTCAGTTTCAAGTTCAGAAGCAAAAAATTGGTTTGGAAGTACTAATGAATTAGATGCTTATTTTAATACTGGAAAAAATCAAATATTTTCAGCATCAATATATGATAATAATAACCAAGATTATTTATATTATTTAATACCTCCTTTTATTACAGATAATAGTAGTAATAACCAATATATTAAATTTGTAAATATGACGGGTCAAGCTTTTGATGAAGCTTACATATACACTGAAGCCCTTGAACAAGTTAGAAATACAAATTCTTCTTTAACTGGATCTGTTTTACCTTTAGGATTAGCTGCTGATGTTGTAGAATCTTTAGGATTTACACTTGGCGGAAATGATTTTAATTCAATAGGATTTAATCCTAATGGAGTAGGAGTATTCCCTTCAGCTGGAAGTGGTTTAGAATATATTAGTCGTTATGTAGATATAGCATCAGGTTCAGTTATTAATTATTATGATCAAAAACAATCAACCTTAGGATATGTTATAGCTTTAGCAGATCCATCTTTCCCATATCCAATTGAAAATTCATCACAAGAAATTTATAAAAGAATTTTCCACAATATGGTTTCTTTAGTAAAAAGAAAAGGAACTGTAACAGGATTAAGACAATTAATTAACATATGGGGTGTTCCTAATACAATGCTTCGTATAAGTGAATTTGGGGGTAAAAATAAAGATGATGAAAACGATTATGATTTATGGATGAATCGTTATAGTACAGCAGTTAAAACTTATTCTGGTTCTTTAGTAAAAAATACTCCATCCACATTAGGAACACAAGCTAGTAGTTCTGTTTTAATACCATGGACACCACTAGCGAGTAATTTTTATGATGCATCAGCCCCATCTAATTATTTTTCACCACCTGATAGTATACAATTTAGATTTAAAAACAAAAAACCAATAGGTTCTGATCAGTTTTTCACTTCTTCTTTATTAATTAAACCTTGGTTTGATGGAGTAGGAGGAAACGTTCCAAATTCCCCAGGAGCATTTGCTATAGTATTAGAATACTCAGGTTCAAATTCTGGATCATTTGACGGCTCTACATTACCAACAGATTCACAATATGGAACTCTTCAACTAGTAATGTCTGGTTCAGTTGGTGATGGAGCTATTGAAGGTACTTTAAATTCTGGTAGACATTATTTTACGTCTTCTAAAATTTCTTTACCATTTTTTAATGATGGTTGGTGGTCAGTTCAATTACAAAGATCAACTAATTTATCTGCATCTGGTCAAGATAATACACTTAATGAATTTGAATTAAGAGTAGCAAATAATATATATAATGGTTATGATGGAAATCAAATAGGATTTCAGGGATCAGCTTCAATTCAAATGCTTGATGGTAAGATATCATCTTCAATGAATACAGCTTGGAATAATATGTTTTTTGATAATGCTGATAATACTACCACAAGTATTAATAAAAGAGCATTACTTTTAGGAGGATTGCCTTTTGATGGAGATTATGGAAGTGGTAATAATGTAATAGTAGGAGGAGGAACTGGTGCTTTAAAAGCTATAATGAAAGTAGGTGGTAAATTTATAGGAAGACCATTTGTAGGGGAGTATCAAGAGTTTAGATATTATAGAAGAGCAGTATCAGCATCTTCATTTAATGATTATGTAATGAATCCTGAATCAATTCAAGGACATTCAGATTCAAATACAGGAGCAGGTAGTTCTTATGATCAACTATCATATAGAATTTCATTAGGTAATGAATTAGAATTTAATAATTCACCTATGGGGGGTTTATATACTAATTTTGCTACAGGAAATTATGGAAATACTAAAAATCAATTTAAGTTTGGAATAAATGTAGCAGGAGTAGATAAAGGAATAGGATCTATTCATCCCTCTATTGTAAATTCAACAGGTGAATTATTTACTTCGTCTTTTATAGAGTATAAAAATGCATTATCAACTAGAGGTATTGTTACTAGTAGTTATTACTCATGGGACATAGCTACAGAACCAGATAATCAATATATTACAGCATCATGGATTTCTCCTATTAATGAAATAAATTACATGGACCAACCTGCAGCTGGTCTTAGAAATAGAATAAAAAATAAAATTCAAGTAATTGATGGTAATGAATATGGTACAATATTATCACCTTTTAGAAGTATACAACAAGAATTTGAACAAAGTGGAAGTTATACTGAAGATATTAATTCATTAGAAGTTGGATTTTCATTTCAAAATGAAATAAATGATGACATAATAGGTACGTTTGGACATGGGGTAGTATCTGATGCAATAGCAGATCCAAGATTTATCTCTGAAAGCTCAGATAGATATCCTGAATTAACTCGTATTGCTGAAGATTATTTTAAAAAATATCAAGGTTTTAATGTTAATAATGATGTTGAACCTAATTCACCTACAACTTTAGTTGAAAAAGAATATGATTATAATAGGTTAATTAAATTTTACGAAACTTCATTATTTAAAGCAATTAAGAATTATGTGCCTGCTCGTACTAGTTTAAGTACGGGAATTATCGTAAAACAACATCTATTAGAGCGAAACAAAACAAATACAGAGATTGGTATTAATATTAATACTGAAGTTGCTACTACGCCTGAAACCGGATCAAATACATTTGGTCCTTCATCTCAAACAGGATTTAATAGTAGAATAGTTGAGAAAAATTTATTAGTTACTTCAAGTATAGGAATGTATTCCTTAACAGGAAGTGCAGGAGGAAGTGTTAATAAATATAATATAATAACTAATGAAGGAAGATTTTATACATCTGAAGGAGATAATATTACTTTAACAAATGGAGCAGCAGCTGTTCCTTTATTTTCAACTCTTCCAGATCATGCTTCTCAAATAGAATCTGGGATATTTGTAGCAGTTGATTATCAAGATAAAGTTTACTTTGAAGCAGAAGGTACATTTATATCCCAAGTAAGATTAAATATGATTTTTACAGGTGTACCATCAAGTGCTACTGATGTAAAACTTGAAGTAACATCAAGTAAAAGAGGTGGAATATTTGAAACTACATATGCTGGAATAACAGTTCAAGACCCACCAGGATTAATATCAGATAATTACTTAGAAGCATTTGCAGATGAAAGATTATACTGGAATATTGCGGGAACTGGAGCTACTGTTGAAATTTCAGCATATACTTTTTCATTTGGTGAGGATGCAGAATTTACAAAACCTGAACCATCATCTTCTCAACAAGCATGGTTTTATATAGATGATTTTACAGGAGAATATAGAGTTGAAGATACACAAGATGAATTTTATAATGGTGAATATAGTGGTAGTAATTTTGAAGTTATTCCAACCCAATATAATCCCTATAGAATATTTGCTGACGGAAATGACAAAACATCAGATACAAGTGGATCGCTAATTGCTATTGATATTACACAAGCAGAAAGTGATGCTAATTTTGCAAGTCGTACTGCAACTGGATTTACAGTTGGACCTAATGCATCTCCTGCATCTGGAATGATAACAGGATCTGTTTTTCCACATAATTCAAACTTTCCATTAAAAGTAGGATCAAGATATACTGTATCATTTACAACAACAGGTGTTGTTAGTGGTGGTAGAGTTGGTATGGGTGTTTATTCATTAGGGGATACAGGCCTTTTAGTTGCAACAGGAAATGATATTGTAACTGGAGATGCATTATTTAAACAAAATACAGACCCTTCCGCTCCAGCAGTTGGTATTAATGGTACTTTTTCTTTTTCATTTGTTTATCAAGGAAAAGATTTAGTTGATTCAAATGGTCCTGGTATGAATGGAAGTGGTATCCCACCTACTTATGGTGCTATCGTTCCATTTTATGTATGTCCAGGTGCAGCAGATGAAGTTGTAATGTCTAATATTACATTAGTAGAAGAATCATTAGGTGAAAAACATTTATTCCCTAATGATGGATTTACTATTCAACCTTCTCAAAGTCAATTATTCCAAAATTCACCATATAATCCTATAATTAATAATATAAGTGGTAGTAGAAAAAATTCATATTTATTTGATATGGATTTTGATCCTGTAATTTCTTCATCAACTAAAATTGAAGGAATACCTTCAGATTATTCTCTATTAGTATCAGCATCTCAATTAGGATGGGATGGTACAGCTACAAATACTACATTATTAGAATTTGCTGAAGTTCCTGACAGTAATTATACATCATTAGCTCTATCTAATCCTAGATATAAAGGATGTTTATTAGAAAGTGCAGACTATAATTTTTATACGGGTATACCATCAGCAAGTTTACTTCCATTAAGATCAGCAACTTTTGGTCCTACTGGAATAGCTAATACCCCAAAATTACTAGCTCAACACCAAGTTAAATATATTAATGGTGAAACTGGAAGTTGGGAAGGTGATGTTTCATATGGTAAAAATGCTGTTATAGATGTTCATCCTATTAATATAGCACATTTTAAACAGTCATATGAAGATTTATCTATTTTTGGTACTTCTACATTTGTAATAGATCAATTAATCCAAATCCCATTTGAAGAAATATTAGATCAACAATCACCTATTATTACTTCATCTTTAATAAGTGGTGATAATTTTAACTTACTCCCAGTTTCTTCAACATTTTCACCAGATAGAAAAGCATCATATATATATAATAACCCAACAAAAACATTTGCTAAATTTAATGGAACAACCCTTAATTATAACCGAATGAAATTAGAAGCAGCTCCAATTGTTGCAGGGGCAACTAATTGGGATGTTTATTGGTCAAATCAAGTGAATCCAACACAAATGTCTGCAACTCAAAGTTTCTTTAGACCTAGCTATACAGGACAAGGACTTAATTCATTGACTCTTCCTAATGCAAATAATATTGAACAACAAGTAGGTTTAACTCTCTTCTTCCCAGAGGATATGGCTCCTTACCAAAAATTAACTACTTTTCCTAATTTAATTCAACCTGACACTCCTAATAATTTCCCTGATACAGGATCAACTGCAATAGCTCTTCTTGTTACTGGAAGTTCTAATTATGCTACTAGTTTAGGATTTGGGATTTTAAATTTAAGAGGACCATCATATACTCAACCTACTAGACCTAGTAATTATAATGGTGGTAGTATTGGTAGTCTTATTGGTCCTAATTTACAATGGATGAACTCAATTAATAGATGTCATATAGTTTATGGTGATGCTATGCCAAAACCAGATCCAACCACACTTGTGGGAGAATTTACTTATTCTAAGGGAATGCCGAGTATTGTTCAAATAATACAACAAGCTGGTGGATCTCAAACTGATGGTGATTGGGGTGGATTACCTGTAGTACCTAATTCAATGGGTCTTAGAACTGCTGGAATAAATGCTGAGTTTGACCAACAAATGATTATTCCAATATTAGATCCTGATGAATTAGGATCTTTTTATAGGTGGGACATATCAGGATCTAAGTTAACAGAATATGAACAAATAGAAAACACTACTATAAATATAGAACCTGGAGATGAAATTAGAGTTGCATATGCAATACCGCAAGAGATTCTATCAGGATCATCTGGTGGTGTTGCTGAATCAATTATACAACAAGATTTTCAAGTAATTGATTATGAACTAGCTCCTCCTGCTGTAAGAACAGATACTTTTGCATGGGCTGGATCTCCTTCAACTTTTGATTTTACTCTTTCAGGACTTATTACTTCTTCATCACCTTTAGTAAAAAATAATCCATATCAAATAGAAGAATATAAAAGAAGACTAGATATAGCAATACAAAATGAAGTTTGTTTTTATTGGGCTGATAATACTTATGGGGCTTATACTATGAATGACATAGGTTCAGGTTCTGCCCTAGTTTCTGCAGAATTATCAAATTATGTAGTAAATTTAAATGGTGAAAATCGTCCAACTCAAGTAACAGTAACTGTAGATAAAACAAAAGCAAGAGATCCAAATGTTCCAAATGTAGGTATACAATGGTTTTTTGGTACTAATAATAATGGAATTATTGATAAATCGCTTCAGTTTCCATTAAAATCAAATAAAATAAATTCCCCTTATGTAACAGATGGAGAATCTGTACCAACAATATACTTTTTAGATCCTGCATTTTTGTTTGATAGATTAATAGTATCACCTGATCCTTCTACATTAATACATCCTATTCCTTCAGGAAGTATTAGAGCAGCAACTTTTAGAAAAAGAAAACAAGATGACAGTAAAGTAACATTAAAGGTAAATCAACCTTCAGGATCGTTTGGAATACAAACACCATCAGGAGATGGGTATATAGTACCAAATGATTTAACTGATATACAACAAAGAAATGTGCAAAAAATAATTAATAAATTACAATCAGAAAATGTATTTCAACAAAATTCACCAAATCAATTAGATTAATATTTAACTAAAATTATAATTTGGAATAAAAATAAAAAATACATATATTTATAATAAAATACTAATATAAAATGGGATATTTAAATAATCAAGTAGTAACAGTAGATGCTATTTTAACTAAAAAAGGAAGAGAATTGCTAGCCCAAGGTGGTAATGCTTTTAATATTACACAATTTGCCTTATCAGATGATGAAGTAGATTATTCTTTATATAATCCTGATCACCCTTCAGGATCTGCTTATTATGGAGAGGCAATTGAAAATATGCCTGTTTTAGAAGCTTTTCCTAATGAACTTCAAACTATGAAGTATAAACTAGTTACTTTACCTAGATCAACAGCAGTAATGCCTACTATTTCACTTGGATTTAGTAAAGTTGAATTAGTAACAGGAGAAACTACAATACCAGCTCTTACTCCCCAAACAACCACATTTTCTGGAACTTCTCCTGAAGCGGAAGGATATACTGTGACAATGTCTAACATTACTTATGCTAATATTATAGGAGGTGGAGCTAATTCTAGTAATACTTTAAACTCTCAACAAACATTAGGTACTAATGTTTCTAAAACAGTAACAGGTACTAATTTTACATTAAGTGCTACTTCTATTAACGTGTTTGGAACAGCTACTGTATTATATGCTACATTAACTATTGTAGGTAGAGGTACAGGAGCAAGATTACAAATACCTTTTGAATTAAGAAAATCTGCAGGAATGCAATAACATAAAAAATAATAAAATATGGCTAATGGAGCTTTTACAACATTTGGATCAGGTGATATAATTAATAGTATAGATTCCGTAACTGGAACTGTATGGAGTAATAATGCTCCAAGATTAACTGAAATTTACACATCATCTGTTCAGGCAAATTCAAATTCAGGACAATATTACCTTCATATGTATCAAACAGCATCAACTGAAACTTCAGCTGCAGTTCAATTTGATATAGCTTATGCGGATGAAGTAGGTAGTGGAAGTTTATTTTATAATGCTCAAGTTATAGGTAAATCCCCATCATCAACAATATATGGACAATATCAAAATATAGTGCTAGGAGATGATACAGAACCCTTTATCTTTGGAGATTTTACGGGATCCTATTTTTTCGCTTTAGCTGTTGAAAGGGCAAGATATAAAGAATCATTAGCATTAGGTACTATGGAATTAAATATATCTAAGAGTGGAGCTAATGGTTTAGATATGTTAACATTAACAGATGATAGTAAAATAAGTACAGGAAATGTATTTGGAAATGCTGGAAGAGTTTATAATATAGTATCAGGTTCTCAAGGAACAATTTATACTGGAGTTAAATCTACAGGATTTTCAGCTGATTCAGGATCTTATGGTTTATATTTACCAGATGTAGGTTTAATATTATTAAATGGTCCTGCTTTAGATGGATACTCTGCAGGTGGTGGAGTTAATATGGGAATTGGTAGAAGTTCAAATACTAATAGCCAAAATCCACAAAAATTATATAATGCACTTTCAGGAAGTATTTTCCAAGCAAATAAAACATTTAGATTAAATTCTCAAGAAACTTTAGCTTCTGATTTTTATTTTGTAAGAGCTCAAAATAGTGATTTTAACTATTCATCTAACCCATCATTTGTAACAGGATCGACAGGTGCTTTATTATGGCCTACAATGCAAAATAACCCACAAACATTTATTACTACAGTTGGTTTATATAATGAATCAAATGAATTATGTGCTGTAGCAAAATTAAGTAGACCATTAATTAAAGATTTTACAAAAGAATTACTTGTTAGAGTTAAATTAGATTACTAAAATGTATGTCAGCTTACAAACAATTCACTACAAAGGATATTACAATAACTCCTTTTTCTGCTAATAAAGGATTTAGCTTTAAAGGGAATGCTATGACTGCATCTAATGTAGGAGTTGAAATATACTACGGAACTCAACCTCCCACAAATAAACTTATATTTGAAACTACTACAGAGGGAAATTGGGTTTTTTATGTTGGGGGTTCAACAGTATCAGGGTCCCAAAATGCTTCTGGTTTTGTAAATAAACTAAACACTAATTCAGTGTATTCAAGTGTAATGCAACTTTATTATTCTAACTATTTTGAAAGTATGTCTGGTAGTTTAGCAACTACTTCTAGTATGTTATATGGTTTAGAAGGTCCTCAAAATAATGTATTTGCTGATTATAATAATATTGACATTGGCCTTAGTGGATCTAATAATATACCTATTGGGGCTATAAAAAGTCCTCAATATTATAACTATGAAAATAGTACTATTACCCAGACTAGAGCAGCTTTATTAGGAGAACAAATTGATTCTTCTGATTGGAGTGTTCCTCAAAATATGAATTATATGTCGGTAATATCCATTCCTTCTAAATTGTTTGGTAATAATATTGAACCACAAAGTTTTAAATTTTCAATGGATACTGTTGGATTTTTTGATGTTATTGATGATGGAAATGGAAATTTATTTTATGATATAACTGCAGGAGCTTCTAATATAACAAATCAATATTGTGGAAATATTTCATATGAACATGGAATAGCTATATTAACACCAGTATCATCTTCTAATCCTTTAAAATCACCAGGTAATAGTGGAATACCTACAGTTGGAGCTCTTGCCCTAGTAAATCAAGATGGTTATAATTCTGGTGGAACTGATTGGTTTGGTAATATGACAGTAGGTTTTTCTTCCTCTGTTACATTAAATGAATATCAATATAAATGTGTTGTAAGAGATAATGAATTTGGCTATTCATTAAACCCCTCACTACTATCAGGTAGTCAATTAGAACAACCTTTACCAGGAACAAATTATGTTTATAAAGATTTTGCAACAGGATCATATTTTAGTCCATACATTACTACAGTTGGTTTATATGATAATAATAAAAATTTATTAGCTGTAGGTAAATTATCAGTACCAACAAAAGTTCCTATGAATTCTGATTTAGAAATTCAAGTATCATTTGATTCTTTATAATGGTTTTAATAACTTTTTAAATGAAAGATATGCCAACAACCGCTACCTGGATATATCAGGGAAGGGTTATAACATCAATAGAAGACATGCCTAAGGGAACTTATGGATTTATATATGAGGTTAGATATAAACCTACTGATATAAGATATATAGGTAAAAAAGTTCTTTATTTTGAAAGAAATAAAAAATTAGGCAAAAAAGCATTACAAGCTTTAAAAGAAGAAAGATCTAAGCAGGGCCTTAAAGGACGTACTCCCCAAAAACAAAAAATAATAACTGAATCTGATTGGAAAGATTATTATGGTTCACAAAAAGAAATTTTAGATTTATCTAAAAAAGATAGTAATAGTAAAAATTGGGAAAAACGTATATTAGAATTTGT